>Ga0302324_100021740_pt1 | contig 12497 bp, 12 predicted proteins | sample Palsa_T0_1_FD_201949 | JGI IMG/M metagenome (GOLD analysis project Ga0302324, IMG submission 201949) | Peat permafrost microbial communities from Stordalen Mire near Abisko, Sweden - Palsa_T0_1 | ecosystem: Environmental > Terrestrial > Soil > Palsa > Peat permafrost | place: Sweden: Abisko...
TTGATCAGCACCGGATAACCGATACGCTCGGCCTGCTGCTGCAGCAGCTCGGGGGATTGGTCTTCACCGTGATAGCCGGGTACCAGCGGCACCCCGGTCTGCTGCATCAGGGTCTTCGCGGCCGACTTGGATCCCATGGCGCGAATGGCGGCGACCGGAGGTCCGATGAATACGATCGCGGCGTCGGCGCATTGCTGCGCGAACTGATCGTTTTCAGACAGAAAGCCGTAGCCCGGGTGAATGGCTTCGGCCCCGGTGCTCACCGCTGCCTCGATGATGACGCTGCCGCGCAAGTAGCTCTCGCGTGCCGGCGGCGGCCCGATATGCACGGCCTCGTCGGCGAGACGCACATGCAGCGCGTTGGCATCGGCATCGGAGTACACGGCGACGCTGCGCACGCCCAGGCGCCGAGCGGTGCGTGCTATGCGGCAGGCGATCTCGCCACGGTTGGCGATCAGTATCTTGCTGAACATCCTGTGCCTCACATTCGGAAGACGCCGAAATGCGTTTCCGCAATGGGGGCAGCCAGACTTGCCGCCAATCCGAGTCCCAGACACATGCGTGTGTCGGCAGGATCGATGATGCCGTCGTCCCAGAGCCGGGCAGTGGCGAAGTAGGGGTGCCCCTGATGTTCGTACTGGGCGCGTATGGGCGCCGCAAATTCCGCCTCTTCGGCCGCGCTGAATTGACCGCCCTTGGCGATGATGGCGTCCCGGCGTACCGTCGAGAGCACCCGCGCCGCCTGTTCGCCACCCATCACGCTGATGCGCGCATTCGGCCACATCCACAGGAATCTCGGGCCATACGCGCGGCCGCACATGGCGTAGTTGCCGGCGCCGAAACTGCCGCCGATGATCACCGTGAGCTTGGGTACCTGGGCACCGGCCACCGCCGTGACCATCTTGGCGCCGTGCTTGGCAATGCCCTCGTGCTCGACTTTGCGACCGACCATGAAGCCGGTGATGTTCTGCAGGAACACCAGAGGCGTACGCCGCTGGCAACACAATTCAATGAAATGCGCGCCCTTCTGTGCGGATTCCGAAAACAGAATGCCGTTGTTGGCGATGACGCCGACCGGGATGCCCCACAGGTGCGCAAATCCGGTCACCAACGTGCGGCCGTAGCGTGTCTTCCATTCTGCGAACTCGCTGTCATCGACCAGGCGGGCGATGATGTCGTGCACGTCATAGGGTTTGCGCGCATCGGCGGGGATCAGGCCGTAGAGTTCGTCGGCCGGGTAGCGGGGCGGCAGCGGTTCGCGCGTATTAAGTCCATGGGGCGGCGCCGGCGCGAGGCTGGCGACCGCGCGGCGCGCGATCGCCAGAGCATGGGCGTCGTTTTCCGCCAGATGATCGGCCACACCCGACAGGCGCGTGTGCACATCGCCGCCGCCCAGATCCTCGGCGCTGACGATCTCGCCGGTGGCGGCCTGCACCAGCGGTGGCCCGCCGAGAAAAATCGTGCCCTGATCCCGAACGATGATGGATTCATCGCTCATGGCCGGAACGTAGGCCCCGCCGGCGGTGCAGCTGCCCATGACCACGGCGATCTGGGCGATGCCGGCGGCGGACATGGTCGCCTGGTTATAGAAGATGCGGCCGAAGTGTTCGCGATCCGGAAACACCTCGTCCTGGCTGGGCAGATGGGCGCCGCCCGAATCCACCAGGTACACGCACGGCAGCCGGTTTTCGCGGGCGATCTCCTGAGCGCGCAAATGCTTTTTGACCGTCGCGGGGTAGTAGGTACCGCCCTTGACGGTCGGGTCATTGCAGATCACCAGGCATTCGCGGCCCGAGATGCGGCCGACCCCGGTAATGAGGCCGGCTCCGGGCGCCTCGTCGTTGTACAGGCCGAACGCGGCCAGCTGCGAGAGTTCCAGAAACGGACAGTTGGGGTCGAGCAGCAGTTCGACGCGTTCGCGCGGCAGCAGCTTGCCTCGGGCTACGTGACGTGCGCGCGAAGCCTCACCGCCGCCGAGCGCAGCCCGGGCTACCTTGGCTCGCAGGTCGGACACCAAGGCCAACATGGCCTCGCGGTTGGCCAGGAATTCCGGACTCCTGGGATTCACGGTGCTGGAGAGCGTCGCCACGGTTCACCTACGCGGAAGCTGCTTGCATTTTATCGTAAGATTGTCGGACAATAGCGCAATTAATGCCGTCGGAGCAAGCCGCCATGAGCGCCTTAGACGCCTGTGAGATGGATTTTGGGCTCGGCGAGACGCTGACCGAGGTGCGCTCGCAGGTTCGGCGCTTCGCCCGCGAGCAGATTACGCCGCTGGCCGATGGCATTGACCGCAGCAACCGTTTTCCGCGCGAGCTCTGGCCCAAGCTGGGCGCGCTGGGCTTGCTGGGCATGACCGTGCCGGAGCGTTGGGGCGGAGCCAATCTGGGCTATCTGGCGCATATTCTGGCCATGGAGGAGATCTCGCGCGCCAGCGGCGCCGTCGGTCTGTCCTATGGTGCGCATTCCAACTTGTGCGTCAATCAGCTGACCTTGAATGGCACCGATGCGCAGCGCGATCGCTATCTCCCACCCCTGATATCCGGCGAACACGTGGGTGCGCTGGCCATGTCGGAGCCCGAAGCGGGATCGGACGTGACCTCGATGCAATTGCAGGCGGTGCGCCACGACGATCATTTTAGATTGACCGGCCGCAAGATGTGGATCACCAACGGCCCGGATGCCGACGTGCTGGTCGTTTACGCCAAAACCGATCCCGAGGCGCGTGAACGGGGCATCACCGCGTTCATCGTCGAAAAGGGTTTTGCCGGCTTCGGCACCGCGCAGAAACTCGATAAGCTCGGCATGCGCGGCTCGAGCACCTGCGAGTTGATCTTCGAGGACTGCCCGGTGCCGGCCGAAAACGTACTCGGCGGATTGAACCAGGGCACCCGCGTGCTCATGAGCGGATTGGACTACGAGCGGGCAGTACTGGCCGGCGGCCCGCTCGGCCTCATGGCCGCCGCGCTCGATGTCACATTGCCGTACGTGCACGAGCGCAAGCAGTTTCGCCACGCCATCGGTACCTTTCAGCTCATGCAGGCCAAAGTGGCCGATATGTACGTGAGCCTCAACGCTGCGCGCGCCTACGTCTACGCGGTCGGCCGCGCCTGCGATGCCGGACGATGCACCCGGCAGGATGCGGCCTCCGCCATACTGTTTGCCGCCGAACACGCCACGCAGGTGGCGCTCGAGGCCATCCAATCCCTGGGCGGCAACGGTTACATCAATGACTATCCGGCCGGACGGCTATTGCGAGACGCCAAGCTGTACGAAATCGGCGCCGGCACTCAGGAGATCCGCCGCATGTTGATCGGTCGCGAACTGTTCCGGCTTACGGCATGAAGCTGCAGTTCGAACCCATCGCGATCGAGCCGACCTATCGCAAAGTGGCCAGCGCGCTGGTCGAACATATCGTCGCCGGACGCCTGCAGGCCGGCGATCATCTGCCGCCTGAACTCGAACTTGCGCGCCAGTTTGGCGTGAATCGCTCCACCGTGCGCGAAGCCCTGCGTGAGCTCGACAGCGCCGGACTGCTCGGACGCCGCCGCGGCTCCAAACGCATGATGGTCATTCGGCCCGGGCCCGGACACATCGGCGCCGGCATTCGCCGGGCATTGGTGCTGCACGATGTGACCTTTCTGGATGTCTGGGAGGCGTTGATGATTCTCGAGCCTCCTTTGGCCGCCACCTCGGCCGCGCGCCGCAGCGCCGCCGATTGCAGACTTCTGCTGCAGGCGCACCAGAGCGTCTGCGCCGCTGAGGGCTCGCCGCAGACGGTGGTACATGTGGCGCAGTTCTTTCGAGCGCTGGGAGAAGCCAGCGGTAATCCCGCGCTGGTGCTGGCGCAGGAGCCCTTGATCCAACTGCTCGAGCCCTCGCTCGCGGCCATGATCGACAAGGTGCCGCAGGCGCGCACGCGCATTGTCGATGCGCAACGCCGTCTGACGCAGGCCGTGGAGGCTCGCGATAGCGACAGCGCTCAGAGCTGGATGACCAAACACATCCGGGATTTCAAACGAGGGTACGAACTCGCCGGCATCAATCTGCGTCATACCGTGACGCCCGGCCGGCGCATGACGCGCACTGCGGACAGCAAACTGGCGGAGCCGTCCTGAATGTTCACCTATGTGTGCCTGGGCACCAATGACCTGGACCGCGCCGCGCGCTTTTACGATGCGACGCTGTCGGCATTGGGTCTGGCGCGTTGCGACGTCGGCGGCGAGTCGGGTTGGGAGAGCACGGTGGGATGGGGTACCTACAGCAACGGCGGCGCCCAGGAGCTCGCCCTGTGGCTGTACCGACCCTTTGACGGACGCCCCGCCACGGCGGGCAATGGCACCATGGTGGCATTGCAGGCGCATTCCTGGCGCCAGGTGGACGAGTTCCACGCCGCTGCGCTCTCGCAGGGCGGCAGTTCGGAAGGTGCGCCCGGGCTGCGGCCGCACTACAACCCGGATTTCTATGCCGCGTATGTGCGCGATCCGGATGGTAACAAGCTGGCGGCCGTGTGCCGCGGCTTTACCCAGCCGCAATGACACTCACGGTGCCGTCTTACTGATCGCCAGCGTTTGCACGCCGCCCAGCGCCGTCGCTTGGCGAAGCGTGGACACGGCTCGCCCGATCGACGGGCCGATTTTGCGTCATACTTTGGCCATGTCGCAGGCCTACCCGATGGCGGCGCGCTCGTGAACGCGCCGCTGAGTCCAAATGAAACCTGGCGCAGGCGAGCGTTTCGCCTGCCGTTAAAGGTCACGGCGATTTCCTGGAAGGACCTTGCGGAGACCCTCGGGCCGGTGCTGCTGCTGAGCGCAGTGGCCATCGTGGTGGCCTTGCACTTCGTGCGTCCGGCGCCTCCGAACAGCTTGACCATGAGCAGCGGTCCCGCGGGCAGCACCTTCCAATCGGTGGCCGAGCAATATCAGAAGATCCTGGCGCGCAACGGCATAACGCTCAAAATCCTGCCGTCCGAGGGCTCTTTGGACAATCTGAACCGGCTCTCTGACCGCAAATCCGGCGTGGACGTCGCCTTGGTGCAGGGTGGCATCACGGGCAGCGGCGATACCAGCAATGTGGTGTCGCTCGGCAGCGTGTTCTATCAGCCGTTGACCGTGTTCTATCGCAGCCACAAGCCGCTGAGCCGGCTATCGCAGCTGCACGCCGAGCGCATTGCGATTGGCCCGGAAGGCAGCGGCACGCGTTTTCTGGCCTTGGCGTTGCTCAAGGCCAATGAGATCGATCCGGGCGGAGCCGCCAAACTATTCGACCTGGAGGGGGAGGCGGCTCGAAGCGCACTGTTGCGAAAGCAGGTGGATGCGATATTCCTCAGCGGCGACTCGGCCTCACCGACCACCATCCGCGAAATGCTGCACGCCGAAGGCATTCGTTTATTCGATTTCTCGCAAGCGGATTCCTATGTGCGCCGCTTTCCCTACCTGACCAAGCTCGAGCTGCCCGCCGGCGCGTTTGATCTGGGGGAAAATCTGCCGGCGACCGGCATCAACATGCTGGCGCCGACGGTGGAGCTGGTGGCGCATTCGGATCTGCACCCGGCGCTGACCGACCTCATGATCGAAGCGGCCATGGAAGTGCATGGACATGCCTCGCTGCTGCAGTACGCCGGTCAGTTCCCGACCACCGCGCAACATGTTTTTCCGATCGGCACCGAGGCTGCGCGCTACTACAAATCGGGCAAGAGCTTTGCCTACCGATACCTGCCGTTCTGGCTGGCGAGTCTGCTCAATCGCACCTTGGTGGTGCTGGTCCCGATTTTCGTGATCGTTATCCCCGGTCTGCGTTATCTGCCGCAACTGTACAACTGGCGCATCAGGAGCCGTATCCACCGCCGCTATGGCGAGCTCATGGCATTGGAGCGGGAAGCCCAGGGGAATTTGTCAGCGGAACAGCGCGCGGCGCTGCTCGATCGGGTCGATGAGATCGAGAAGTCCGTGATCACGGTCAAAATGCCGGGCTCGCATGCGGAAGCCCTCTATGGTCTGCGGCAACACATCCGGTTCGTGCGCGAAAATGTGGCTCGGTCGGCCGCAGAGGCTCAGGCTGAGCCGGCGCCGGCACAATGATTGACCTCAAGGGCCCGGACGCGCAGCCCCGGAATTGCCCAGCGCGCGGCTGGGCAGCCGCAGCGCCATGTCCGGCTGATCGCCGGACAGATTGAATTGGCGCCGGCCGAAATCCCAGCTCAGGCGGCGCGCGAAATCGATGCGCACATTGGCGTGTGCATTGATCTGCAGATTCACGATCTCGCGATGGTTCAGCGAACCCTGTGCGGCTACACCCGGAAGCGGCATAGGCATCGAGCTCTGATCGATACGCAGCCCGTAGGTGCGGCTTGAGCCGGCCGCGCCAATGGGCTGCTTGAAATAAAACATGATTTGCGGTCCCTGGGCACTCGGGACACCGCTGTTGGGATCCCCCGCGAGGCACGCTGGGGCCCAGGGCAGCAGGACGCTCACTAGCGTCAGTCGCTTCAACATTTGGCTTGGAGTAGATGCCTCGGTAACCACAGACCTCCCGGCCTGAGTAAGCGAGTTCAGTATGCGCCGAGGTGGCCTTTGAACGGTCTATGGGGGGCGAAACCGTGACGCGGACGGCGTTTCCAGGCCTCGATGGCCGCGTTATGCAAGATCTTTATGTTCAGTCTTGAGTCGCCAGGATCTGGTGCTTGATCAGCATGCGGGCGCCACTGGCCCAGCCGTCGTCGCCGCCGGCGAAGTTCGCCGACTGCTGGTCGAGAATCTTACCGGTTCGAGCGTCGCGAATTTGAATCAGCACGTAGTAATCGGTTTGGGTGGCTCTGGTCACGACGCCGATCAGGGATTGTTGCGCGCCGAGCTGGCGTGCGATGGCGGCCTCGCAGCCGCCGCAGTTTCGCAGCTGCTTCTGCAACACTGGCTTGGCGTCCACTTTACTGACGTCGATCAGGCTGTAGCGCCCCGACTGCGCCAGCACCTGGCGCGCCTCGCTGCTGACGTGTTCCATAATCACGGCGTCGCTGGCGCTCGCCGCAGGCGCAAATGAGGCTGCGGGACTGACATCCTCCAGTTCGAATGCAAATACCGCGAGCTTCACGGGCGCTGATTTGCCGCTGTCTGCAGCGAGCGCCGGCGTCCAGGCCGCACTGAGCCACAGCAGACCGATGGATCCGATTGCCGATAAGGTCATGGATGCTCTCGCGTGCGGCGCGCATGCGGCCGAAGGGTAGACACTAGTCAATGCGCAGCGGCGCCGACAAGGGCAAATTGCCCGCGAGGGCGAGCTTCGATGCGCGGCGGCGCCGCTCAATGTGGATGGTATTCGCGCTCGGTGTGGTGCACGAGTTGCGATGGATAGAAGTAGACTTCTCTGAGGCTGCCGTCCGCATAGCGTGCCGCCTGATCGTTGAAGTGCGCGGATCCTGGATTTCCACTTTCACCGCCCATCGAGATGGCGCGCGCAGAGACCTTGTCGCCGAATTCGACCATGGCGACAAAGCTGTTGCCATTGGTACCGTAGTATTTGTTGGTACCTGGATAGCGATGCGCGCCAAAGGAAGCCAGTGATCCCCAGCGCGCCGAGGTGAATTCGACCGGGATGCTGGGTCCCGCATCAGTAAAGGTCTGCACGATGTCGCCCGTCAGGCGCTGACAGCGGTTGATCTCGCCCCAGGGCACACGCCAGGTGCCGAAGTCACGCTCAAGCCGATCGGACACCGCAGCCAACGCCGATAGCTTCTGCTCTGCGCCGGTACGATCCGCCATGTCGGCATAGATCGACAGATTTTCGGCGTCCGCGTCCTTTTTGACCTGATCCCAGAGCTCATCCCCCCACAGCGCGGCCAGCGTGGTGGCGACGGAATGCACGCCCCAGCGATAGTCCCAGGCTTGCAGCGCCGCAATCTGATCGGCCAGCCTGGACTTGAGTGGGTTGCCGGCGGCCGTGCCGTCGTAGGCGGCCACCAGCGCCGGGATCAGCTGTGCAAACGCCGGCAGGTAAGAATCAAAGGCCGCCGCGTTCAATGACGCCAGCGTGAAGTCCTTTTTATCCTGCAATACCATGCGCGCGTGTACACCACGGGGGTTTTCGCCCGCCGTATCCATGTAGCGTGGATAGTCTTCGCGCTTGGGGCTGTTCGAACCCGCGGCCGAGAATGGCCAATCGTTGGTGTTCATGACCCAGCCGTTGGGCGGATTGAGTACCTGCGGCAACTCCTGCAGCGTATGGAGCCCCTTCCAATCGGTGGCCGGATTGGCGCCGTCTACCGCGTGGGTGTAGTCGAAGTGGTCGTCACGCCGCGGCACGAACTGAGGATGCAGGTAGGCGATATCTCCGTCGGCGTCCGCAAAAATGGTGTTGTTGGAAGAATTGGCGCGCAGCTCCATGACCTTCACGAAGGAGGCATAGTCGCGCGCCTTGGTGAGTTGGAACGACTGACTCAGGGCTTCAACCGGTTTTTGCATCAGAGCGATGCTGACCCACTTGCCGTCGCGCTGTTCAATGATCGGACCGTGGTGTGTGTGATAGACCGTGAACGTCTTGACCGCAGCGCTACCGCCCGCGCTGCGATAGGGCACGGCGATGGTCGAGGTCTTCAGCGGCCGCAGCTCACCGCCATATTTATAGTAGGCATGCCCGTTCTTTTGGACGATGGTCTCGAGGAAGAAGTCCACATTGTCCACGCCGCTCGAGGTGTGCATCCAGCCCAAGCGCTCATTGAAGCCCTGATAGATGAAGAATTGCCCCCAGGTCGCGGCACCGTACGCGTTCAGGCCCTCGTCACTGGCGACCTGCAACTCCGAGCGAAAGAAAAATGACGTGTGCGGATTGATCAGCAGCAAAGCATGGTGATTGGCAGTGTTCGATGGGCCGATCGCGATGCCGTTCGAGCCGCCGGGCTCGTTGTCCGCCGTGGCGCGCTCGGGAGCGGCACGGGCGGTCTGCGCGCCGCCGTAGAATGCCTGCAGCGGGCCGAGCCGCACGCGCTCGATGTCGCCGCCGATGCTGCCTTCGCTGAAACTCAGTGCCATCCAGGGCTCATAGCGCTGGATCACCCGCGGGGTCACCTCGGCGTGGGTATGTAGATAGAAATTCAAGCCGTCAGCCCAGGCGATCATGAGCTTCTGCAGCCAACCCGGGCTGCCCGCGTACAGCGTCTTGAGTTCCTCCGGCCGGATGAACAGCTTCATGCGCAGATCACGATAGATGGCGCTTTCACCCTCGGCCTCGGCCAGCCGGCCCATGGCGTTCAGATAATTGGTCTCCACGCGATTGAAATCGTCCTCGGCCTGCGCATAGACCATCCCGAACACAGCATCGGCGTCAGTCCGGCCGTGGATATGAGCGATGCCCCAGTCATCGCGCACTATGTTGGTATCGGCAGCTTCAGTGCGCCATCGCGCCTCATCGTCCCCTGACGCAGAGGCCGCCGCAGCCTGCGCGCGCGCAGCTAGCGCTGCGAGCGGCAGTGCCAGCAGCAAAAGGCGCAGTAATGTCGTCATCGAAAACTCTCTCCATTAATCGCGGAGTCCGCACGCGTATATATAACAAAAACAATTAGATACATTATATATCTCATAGACTACGTTATTTAGAAATTACCGCTGCGGCGGCGCGCCGTCGGGGTGCTGGCAGATAGTGGGAATAAAATGCCGGCAGCGTGAGTCCTATAGCAGTGTCCGATCGCATCCATGGATGATAAGCGTCGCCGCTTCGAACTGCAGGTGTTACCGCATCTCAATGCGGCGTATACCTTTGCCCGCTGGCTGTCGCCGTCGAGCGCCGATGCGGACGATGTGCTGCAGGAATCGGTGCTGCGGGCGTTTCGCGCATTCGACGCATTGCGCGGCTCCGACGCCAAGGCTTGGCTGCTGGCGATCGTGCGAAACTGCCATTACACCGCGCACAAGCAGAGCCATCGGCGAGCCTACGTGCCGCTTCCGGAGGAACACGACGCGCAGGATGGTCACGCCATGATTGCGAGTACGCCGGATCCCGAGACTGCATCGATCCGCAGCGATCAAGCGCGCACTCTCGACCGGCTCATGAGCGAGTTGCCTGCCGAATATCGCGAGGTTCTTATTTTGCGGGAGATCGAAGACCTGAGCTACCGCGAGATCGCCGCGGTGACCGAAGTGCCGATGGGCACGGTCATGTCGCGACTCGCGCGTGCGCGGGCCGAGCTCAAAGCGCAATGGCTGCAGCAGGTGGAGGCGGAGCCGCGTGTTGTGCCCTGAATCACTGCGTGTGCAGGCTTATTTCGACGATGAAGTCGACGCGGTGTCTGCGGTCGAGATCGAACGGCACATTGAGCGCTGCCCGCAATGCCGTGAGCTGCAGCAGGATCTCGAGCGCACCCGCACGGCACTGCGTCGCGAGCTGACGTATTTCCGGATTCCCTCCGAGTTGGGCGCGCGCCTGAACCGTATGATCGATCAGGCCGACGCGCTCAGCCCTGCGAAGCCTGAGCGTGCGGCTCGCGCGCCCTGGCACGCGCGAGCGTTCTGGACCGGAGCCCTGGGCGGTGCCGGTCTCTCGGCGCTGGCAGCGTTGTGCCTGTTCATGCTGCTGCCGTTGCGAGCCGAGCCGTTGATTGACGATCTGCTGAGCGCTCATCTGCGCTCGCTGATGCCGACCCACCTGATCGAGGTGGTGTCCTCCGACAAACACACGGTGAAGCCGTGGTTCGCCGGCCGCACCGACGTCTCCCCCGAGGTGGCAGACTTCGATCAGCAAGGCTACAGGCTGGTGGGCGGCCGAGCCGATTACCTGGATCATCAGCGCTCCGCGGTCATGGTCTACCAACACGGTCCGCACATCGTCAACGTATTCACCTGGGCAGCCGACCGGCGTTCAGTGCTCAACGAGGTGACTCGCAATGGCTATCACCTGCTGTTCTGGAGGACGGGGGATTTGGAATATTGTGCCGTTTCTGATACCGGTTGGGATGAGCTGCACGCGCTGGCCCGGTTGATACAGGGGCTCAGCGCCGGCGACGGCGCACAATGAAGACATTTCTGCTCGCGTTCGGAGCGTTGTTCTCGATCGTGAATCCTCTTTCGGGCGCGTTCATCTTCTTTGGCGCCACCAGCCAACTCGAGCCTCGCATCCGCGCCCATGTGTCGCGCTGGGTTGCGATTTACTCATTCTCGATCGTGACCGCATCGCTCTACATCGGTGCCTATGTGCTGAGCTTCTTCGGCATCTCCATTCCGGTGCTGCGCGTGGCTGGCGGCATTGTGGTCGCGCTGTCGGGCTGGCGCATGCTCAGTGAACCGGATGCCACCGAGCAGCGACGCAGCGAGACGCCGGCGCCGCGCTCGATCGACGTGCCGCCCAGCCGCCTGGCGTTCTACCCGCTGACCATGCCACTGACCACCGGTCCGGGCACGATTTCGGTCGCAATTTCCCTGGGCGCCAGCCGTCCGAGCGGCTTCCATGCCTCCTCGCTCGAATTCTTCCTCGAGACGCTGACCGCGGTGGCGTTGCTGTGCCTGCTGATCTATGTTTCTTACCGCAACTCAGCGCGGATCGCATACCTGATCGGTCCGACCGGCACGACCATCATCGTGCGGCTGTCGGCGTTCTTGTTGTTCTGTATCGGTATCCAGGTGTTCTGGAATGGCGCAGCGGAGCTGCTGGGTACGCTGCCGATAGGAACTGCGGGCGTCAGCTGACGCTATCTCAGGGTGGGACGCTGCTCAGTCCGGTCCAGTTCTTGCGAGCGCGCGCCAGATAGGAGCGTGGCGCATTCAGGAAATAAACCAGTGAGGTCGCGCTCGAGAAACAGTAGCGCTTGCCGAAATCCGGATCCACCCAATTCAGCGAGCAGTCGGCCTCGATCTTCTTGCCAGCGGCGAGGCCGATAGGGTCGTTGTTGTCAAATTCCCCGCGCATGCCGCCCGGAGGGCTGACCGCCTTCCAGATGCCGGCGTGTCCCGGATCCGATGAGCCAGCTCCGTGCTGTGCGGCGGCAGCCGTCACATCCGCCGGGCCGTCGGCGGCTATGCCGTGGGCTGCGAACGCGCTCAGGCAGGTCGCGGCGGCAGCGATCACCAGGGCGCGCAGATTGGACGGGCTCATAGCCGCAGACAGTACCGCATCAGGGCGCCGTGTGCCACCGGCGCCCTCAACCATGGTAGGCATCGATAGCCGCGAGCCAGCGCAGTTTTTCCGCCGACGCCAGGAATGAGGCCTCGATGGAATTGCGCGCGAGCTGTCTCAAGTCGGCCCGCGACAGGTCCAGCCCTCGTTGTACCGCCAGATAGTTCTCCAGTACATAGCCGCCAAAGTAGGCCGGATCATCGGAATTCACGGTGACGCACAGACCCTGTGTAAGCAGGCGCTTGAGGTTGTGCGCCTCAATGCGGTCGAATACCTTCAATCTGACATTGGATAACGGACACACGGTCAGCGGCATGCGCTCGCGAGCCAGGCGTGCCACCAACTCCGAGTCCTCCTCGCAGCGTACGCCGTGGTCGATGCGCTGGACCTGCAGCATATCC
>Ga0302324_100021745_pt1 | contig 12497 bp, 8 predicted proteins | sample Palsa_T0_1_FD_201949 | JGI IMG/M metagenome (GOLD analysis project Ga0302324, IMG submission 201949) | Peat permafrost microbial communities from Stordalen Mire near Abisko, Sweden - Palsa_T0_1 | ecosystem: Environmental > Terrestrial > Soil > Palsa > Peat permafrost | place: Sweden: Abisko...
CGCAGTGCCAAGACGCTCTTTTCGATCGTTGGCCGGCGCCGTTGGCAGTCCGACCGCAGTGGTATGTTTCACGCCATCCGTCGTACGACCCGGACGGGAGCACGCTGAGGCTTCGGGCCAAGTATCCCGAAACAGCGCCGCGCCGGCAGGTCATCACGGACATCATCGCTTGCCGCACGCCGGGCCCTCAGCCTCCTGAGTTCAGTTTGACGATGGCCGCGCTGATCCCCGCGGGATCGAGCCCCTGATACCCCATTTGCTGCCACAGGCCGCCGCTTCCTTCGACGTGCGTCCCGAGATGGTCGTACCTGCCCTTGAAACCCGCCTCGAGCAGATAGCTGCCGAAGCGGCTGCCGAGCCCCGTCTTGACGTTCCAGCCCTCGACCACCAGCACCCACGGTGCCTGGGCGAGGGTTCGCATCATCGATTCATCCACGACATTGAGCGTCGATTTGTTGACCAGGCCTGCATCGACACCCTTCTCCTTGAGACCGATCACGGCATCGAGTGCTCGGTACACGGCCTCCCCGTACGTGACGACGTAACCGCCGTTCGCACCGGGCTTGCGGAGCAGATCGTCCTTGCCGGGCTCGAAGACCTTACCCTGATAGAAAGGCTTGCCGTCCTCACCCAGAAGATCGGGCACAGGTGCCCGGGTGCTGAACAGGAAGCGCAGACCCGGATCGTTGAAGATGCGCTTCACGCACGCCGCGAACTGGAACTGGTCCGCCGGGAAGTACAGGCGTGTCATGTCCTCGCCATGACCAGGCTTCACGCCGCCGTCCGCGAACATGCTATTGATGCCGAAGTGACAGGTGTTGTCGGCCATGTCATCGACGCCGCTGTGGCTGAAGTGCGCCAGCACGTTGGAGAAGTTGAGGCGCGCCATGGTGATTTCGCTGATGCACATCTCGAGGAACGCGCTGAACGTGGCATAGATGCCCTGTTTGCCGCGTGAGGAGCCAAAGCCCGCCGCAGCGGAGAAGTTGCCGCGCTCCATGATGCCGCCGCGCACGAACACTTGCGGGTACTTCTCGCGGATGTGATGCAATCCGCAGGAGCCCTCCAGGTCATTGTCGAACACGCGCACGCTCGCCATGCGCTGTGCCTCGTCCATGCCGTCGAGCATTTGGTTGATCAGCTTGCCGAAATCGTCGCGGTTCTTGCCGACCCCGGAGGAGCCGCGATACGTCAGCGGGCTCTTCTCGGGTTTGGCTGACTTGAGCAACGCGATGGCCTCTGCGTAGCCGCCGCGCTTTTCCAGGTAAGCGATGGCCACTTCGGCCTTCAACGCATCGTGCGCGTGTGGATTGCCCTCGGCGCCGCTGATCCCGGGCGCCATCGGACGCTTGATGATGAGCGCGTGCGGCAGCTGATTATTGAAGACGCGGCACAAGTCGACGTACAGCGCGTCGAGATCCTCGCCCATGGTCGTCTCGGTCGTCAGTCCATAACCCGACAGCGTCCGCGTAAGATCGTAGCCCGGCATGTATTGCTGCGGATGGCCGGCGATGGTCACGTTGTTGTCATCGATGAGCACCTTGATGTTGAGCTCTTTGCCCACCGCGAGGCGCGCCGCTTCCGCATCATCGCCTTCCATCTGGCTGCCGTCGGACCCCAGCAGCACCACCGCCTTGCCGGGATTCGCCATGGCAACCCCGTTGCAGAATGCCCACAGATGGCCGAGGCGACCCGAACTGAACTCGACACCCGGCGTCAGGCCTTTCTCAGGATGTCCCGGCAGTCCACTGTTATATTCGCGGTAGTGCAGCAAGCGCTCGGCCGGCATCGCGCCGTTCAATACACTCAGCAGATATTGCGTGGCTACACGGTGCCCCGCTTCATCGTAGAAGACCGGCACGATGGGCACGCCCTGGGCAATGAAAGCACGAATGATCATGACTTCGGGAACCGTGTCGTACGGACCGCCGGAATGCCCCGAGAGTCCCTTGGCCCCGGCTAACGCAGTGAAGAAAACAATCGCGTCCCGGCACAACTGGATGTTGTGCCGGAGCGTCGCCTTGGCGTCCTCGGAGAGCGACGCGACCGCGGGATCGAGCTTGAGCGGCTTGAGTTTGCTGAGGTCGATCGGGAAGGTATCTTGTGCCATGGCGTAGGCCTCGAGCAGTTGGGATTCCCCAAGTCTACATTGCATGCTGCCAGACTCGGCGTGGAAGTCATCAGTACCATAGTATCGCGGGCTCGCCAACGCGGGCATGAGTAGTGGTTTCTCCTATCGGGATCCCCATGCCACAAAGCGCGATCAGCTTGCCCGGAGCAATGGCGCGCCTAGTCCGGAGACCTCGACGTCGATACCGAGGCCCGGTCCTGTGGGCACTCGACCGAAACCCCGGACACTGCGAGGCTGATAGCCTGCAACGTGCTCGTTCGTCCAGTCGTTCATAAAAGATACCGTCAGCAGCGAGTTGCGGTCAGTCGTGGCCGCCATGTGCGCGGATGCGGCGGACACGATGTCACCTCCCCAGGTATCCTCGATGGTGACCTGGACCCCGAGGTCATGACACACATCGCGCAGCAATTTGGCCTTCGTCAAGCCGCCCACTCGGGACGTCTTGAGGTTAACGGCGCCGGCTCCTCCGTCGTGAACCGCGCGTAGCAGTGTTGCCAGGTCGGTGACGACTTCGTCGTACACCATGGGAAGCGTGGTGCGCTTTCTCACCTCAATGCACTCCTCCATGGTCGGGCAGGGCTGTTCGAAATACAGACGCGGCAGGTTTTCCATCGCTCGAGCAGCGATGAGGGCATCATTGAGCCGCCATCCACAATTCGCATCGGCCACGATCAAGTCGTCCGGCCCCGTAGCCTCTACGACCTGGCGTGCACGAACGCCGTCGAGTACAGGATCACCACCGATCTTGAGTTGAAAACGATGGATCCCTTCCTTGCGCCGCTCTAGAACGTAAGCGGTCATGGCATCGGGTGAGCTCAGTGGCACGGCAACATAAAGGGGGAACGACTCCTGGCGGACTCCTCCCAGGAGGGTCGAGACGCTGACGCCGAGTGCCCGAGCGGTCAAATCCCAGCATGCCACATCGATCGGGCTCTTCGCATACCCGTGTCCGCTGAGTGCCTGATCCATCCTGGCATTGACCGCGGCAATGTTAGTAGGGTCGATTCCGACCACCGCCGGGGCCAGAAGCGCCAGAGCCGCTCTCGCCCCTCCAGCATGCGCCGGCAAATACGTGGTGCCGAGGGGACAGACTTCACCCCAGCCCTGCAGCCCGCTGTCGGCCGTGACACAGACAAGCGTGGAGGCCAGCGAGCTGATCTGCCGGTCTCCCGACATGACGTACGTGCCGTGAACATAAGTCAGATTCAGATGATAGACGTCGACCGACTTGATCTTCATTCGATTCCTCAGTGTGAGTCGCTCAAAGGTCTCCATTCGCCGCACGAGAACCGGGGCGAATAGTACGCAATAAACGCTGTTGTGACGACGTGATCGCGAGCGGAAGGAGAGCGGCTCCGAGGGGAGCGGAGGTGAGCAAGCCGGATGGTTGTATTCTATTTACAAACCCTCTAAAGTTACAAATGTTCCAAACGCAATCAGACTGAATTCCCACCCGACAGGCTGCGGCCACGCTAGGAGTCGCGCGTTGGGATCACCTGCGGAGTCGGGATTAGAGAGACCGATCAAACGTTACATAGCGCTTACAAACATTCTAAAGCTACAGATATTACAGGGGCTACGCTCATGCGAATGTCGAATAGAATATGTACGTCGGCCCTCATCTGCGCCACGGCGCTCGCGCTCGGCGCGCAGCCTACTTTCGCAAGGTCTGCCGCTCCCCCTCCGGCCGCCGAAGTTCATTGGCTGCCCGGCGTGGTGAGTGGTGATGAGTCCATCGCGGTCACCGAGCATCGCATCGAAACCTCACATGGACCGCTGGAGTACGAGGCTCGCGCGGGCCGTCTGCCGATCCGCAGCGAGGAAACCGGCGAGGTCCACGGCTACATCTTCTTCACGGCCTACCGCGTCAAGAGCGCTGACGGTAAACCGCGTCCGATTGCCTTCATCTGGAACGGCGGCCCGACGGTGGCTTCGGATACCATCCATCTCGATGGCTTAGGTCCGCGGCGCCGAGTCAAGGATGGCATGGTGGACAATCCGGACTCGCTGCTCGTCGTTTCCGACCTCGTGTTCTACGACCCCATCGAAACAGGCTTCAGCCGACCGGCGAAGCCGGAGTTCGCGCCGGAGTTCCTAAATCTGCAAGGCGATGTCGCGACCACGGCCGAGTTCATCCGGGTCTATCGGACCCGTTTCGGCGCACTCGACCAGCCGCTTTTCATCTGCGGAGAGAGCTACGGTGTATTCCGTGCGGCTGCACTCGCCGATTTCATGACCGAGCGGGGCGATCAGCTCGCGGGCACGATTCTCATATCCGGCGACATCCCGAACATTCCGCAGTCGATCGCCTTCTATGACGCCATGCATGTCCCGGCCCGCACGGCGACCGCGTTCTTCCGTCACCGACTGCCCGCCGATCTCATGAAAGACCGCGACGCCACCATGAAGGAGGTCAACGCGTGGGTGATCAACTCGTACCGGCCGGCACTCGAGCGGATCGATAGTCTCAATGATGCGGAGAGGGACAAGATCGCAAACGAACTGGCCCGCTATACCGGCCTTCAGCCCGAGCAGATCGACCGCAAGACACTCGTCGTTCACCTGATGCGTTATCTGGATCTCATCGCGAGCGCTGACGAAAGCCAGCCGATCCTCGTGCTCGACATGCGCCAGACCGGCGACCTCGATCTTGGATCGCCGCGGGTCACGGGCGACTATTTCCGTCGCGAGCTCGGTTACAACACGGATCTCACCTACGAGTCGCGCGAGAAAGGCTATGCGCCGACCCCGGGCCACCCGCCTCGATCGAGCGGCGATCAGTTCTACTACAACCAGCCCGGCCTCTCGCAGGCGGATTGGGGTCGCACGCTCAAGGACGGCGAAGTTACTTACGTCGCGCGGGATAATCCGCCGTGGATCGTCACAGCGATGCAGCGCGATAAGGACATGCTGGTGTTCGTATCGACCGGCCGATACGACGGTTTCAACATGTGCGAGGGAGACGTTCTCGCCGCGGCGACGCTGTCCCCGGAGCTTGCGCACCGCATGGAGAACCATTGCTACGAGGCGGGACACATCACCTACCGCGACGATGCTGCGCGCCCGAAGTTCCTGGGGGATCTCTCGAGCTTCGTCCGCAAAGCCGTGGCTGCGCAGCCGGCCGCGAAGTCATGATCGTGGCGCGCCGAACTGCCGCGAAGCCGAAATCGGGTGAGCGGAGACGCGTTAAAGAGCGGGCATCGATGAGACGCCTCTGTCGAAGACTCTTGGGTTTGCTGACTCCGCTCGCGTTGACGGCCTGCGCTGCGACGTCTGCGCCGCGGGACACGGCCGCGAGCCCCGGGACCGGTCGAGTCACTGCCGGCTCGACCGCGGCGAGCCACCCGGGCGAGTCAAGAGCGCCGCTTCCCTGGGACACCGATCCTTTTCCGTCCACCTATAAACCCTATGCCGGCGCGCCCACGCTGGTGCGCGACGTCACCATCTTCGATGGCGAGGGCGGCCGCATCGATCACGGCGCGGTTCTATTCGCGCAGGGCAAGATCATTCAAGTTGCGCAAGATATCGAGCCTCCGCCCGACGCGGTAGTCATCATCGCTACGGGAAAGTGGATTACTCCGGGAATCATCGATATCCACAGTCACATGGGCGACTACCCGGTGCCATCGACCGCCTCCTTATCTGATGGCAACGAGCTGACTTCACCGGTGACTGCGGAGGTCTGGGCGGAACACAGCGTGTGGCCCCAGGATGCCGAGTTCTCGCGGGCTCTGGCTCACGGCGGCGTGACGACCATTCAGGTGCTCCCCGGCTCCGGCAACCTTTTCGGTGGCCGCTCGGTCGTGCTCAAGCTCGTTTCCGGACGCACAGTGCAGGAGATGAAGTTCCCGGGCGCCCCGTACGGTCTGAAGATGGCTTGCGGCGAGAATCCCGAAACTGTCTATGGTGCCAAAGGCCGCATGCCGTCCACGCGCATGGGCAACATCGCGCTCGACCGAATCACCTGGTCGAAGGCCGTCGAATATAAAAAGAAATGGGAGGACTACGAGAAAAACGGGGGAACGCCCCCATCGCGTGATTTGCAGCTCGACACGCTGGCGGGCGTGATCGCGGGGAAGATCCTCGTGCACAACCACTGTTACCGAGCGGACGATATGGCGCAGGTCATCGACATGTCGAAGGAGTTCGGCTATCACGTAGCCGCGTTCCATCATGCTGTGGAGGCGTACAAGGTAGCCGACCTCTTGGCGGCCAACCACATCTGCTCGGCAGTCTTCGCGGAGCAGGTGCCCTTCAAAATGGAGGCGGTCGACGGCATCCCCGAAAATCTCGCCCTGCTCTACCAGGCCGGCGCCTGCGTAATGACGCACTCCGACAGCGGCGTCTTCGTCCAGATGTTGAATCTGGAAGTGGCCAAGATGGTGGCAGCCGGACGGCGCATGGGCATCGACATACCCGATGCCGTCGCCTGGGAGTTCCTGTCGTACAACCCGGCGAAAGCGCTCGGCATCGCGGATCGCACCGGGAGCTTGCGGCCCGGCAAGATGGCGGATGTGGTGTTGTGGAACGGTAACCCGTTCAGCTCCTACAGCCGTCCGGAAAAGGTCTGGATCGACGGCGCGCTGATGTACGACATCCTGAACCCGAAGCTCCACCCCATCGCCGATTTCGAGCTCGACAATCCGGGTGACGAGGACGTCAAGTGATGGCGATCCGCTTCATTGTGCTTACGCTGCTCCTGCCGCTTTCCGCACTCGGCGGTACGACCGCCATTGTGGGGGGCACGGTCGCGATCGGCGACGGCTCCGCGCCGATCCCGGGCGGTACCGTCGTCATCCGGGATGGCCGCATCGTGACCGCGGGAGCGGACGTGAAAGTGCCGCAAGGCGCGACGATCGTCGACGCCCGCGGCAGATGGGTTTCTCCCGGGCTGATCGCACCGTTCACTCAGCTCGGGATCGGCTCCTTCTCGCGGGTGGCCGAGATCAACGACTCCACCGCAGCGGAATCACCATTTTCTGCCGCCATCGATGTATCGACAGCCATCAATCCGGATGATGCGCCGATCCAAGTGAGTCGCGCCGTGGGAATCACCCGTGCTGCCGTTGTGCCGTTTGCGGGGAAGAGCATCTTCGGCGGTCAGGGTGCCGTGATCGATCTCAGCAAGCGGATGGACGTGATCATGCGGCCGAGAGCATTCCAGTATGTCGAGCTGGGAGCTCAGGCCGATCGCCCCGCCGGGGGCAGTCGGCCCGCAGCGTACGCCTATTTTCGCGAGGCGCTGGAAGAGGCTCGTGACTACGAGCAGCCGTTCGGAGCGAAAGGCGAACGGCGCTGGCACGAGGTGCTGACGCGCGCCGATGCGGCGGCGCTCGTGCCCGTGCTCGAAGGCAAGCAGCCCCTGTTGGTGCACGTCAACCGCGCGAGCGACATCCTGCACGTGCTCGCGCTGCGCCAAAGCTATCCGAATTTGCGCCTGATTCTCCTCGGTGCGCGCGAAGGCTGGAGGGTCTGCGCACAGATCGCCGCCGCGCACGTGCCGGTGGTCGCCTCGGTCGGCGACCTACCCGACAACTTCGATTCCCTGGCTTCCACCGAGTCGAATGTTGGTCGGATGACACGCGCAGGCGTCACCGTAGCCGTCTCGATTCTGGGCGTGTATCTCGAGGCCTACACCCGCGAACTCGCGTCCGGGCTGGTGGCGATCACCCGGGAGCCCGGCGCTTCGGGACTCGATTGGGGTCAGGCGTTCGCCACGATCACATCGAACCCCGCCAAAGTCCTGGGTCTCGACGGTGAGATCGGATCGATGCGCCCGGGACGGCGCGCCGACGTCGTGATCTGGGACGGCGATCCGTTGGAAGTTGCATCGGCGCCCGTTGCCGTATACATCGACGGCCAGCCGCAGTCCTTGGACAATCACTTGACCAAGTTGCGCGATCGGTATCGGCAGCTGCCTCCCGGTGCCCTACCCAAGTCTTACGATCACCCATGAGACCCCGCATGCCTTTCAACAACTACTGCGCAATACTGCTTCTGGCATGGCCGATGGCCGCATCATCCGCGACGCCGCCTGCCGAGGCAAAGGCTCCCGGCGATGGAGCGGCGAAGTTCGCGCAGGAGCTCGAGCCGTTCCCGGCCCCGAAATCGATCAAAGACTCGGCCGTGATCGGCGGCAAGCGGCTGGATTACCAGGTGACCGTGGGCTCGATTCCGCTCAAGGACGACGACGGAAAGCTGCTCGGGGAAGTGGTGTACGTGGCATTCACCGTGCCGGGCCAGGCTTCGCGGCCAGTGACTTTCGCGCTCAACGGTGGTCCCGGCGCGGCGTCGGCGTACCTCGATATCGGCGCCATCGGTCCGAAGAAAGTGGATTTTGGCGGCGAGCACGCCTCGCCCTCGGACATGCCGGTGCTGCATGACAATCCCAATAGCTGGCTGGACTTCACCGACCTCGTGTTCATCGATCCCATCGGCACCGGCTATTCACGCACGCGTGTGGACGAGGAGCAAACCAAGAAGGCCTTTCTCACGTCCAAGTCCGACATGGAATACCTGAGTCGAGTCGTCTTCGACTGGCTGCTGCAGAACAATCGGATGATGAGCAGCAAATATCTGATCGGCGAGAGCTACGGCGGCAATCGCGTGCCGCGCATGGCGCACTATCTGCAATCGACGCTCGGTGTCGGCGTGTCCGGAATCACCATGCTGTCGCCCGCGCTCGACATGGCGATCAGCGCGGACGACGTCGTTTCGCCGATGCGCGACGTCATCGACCTACCCACGATGGCCGCAGGGTTTCTCGAGCGCCAAGGGAAGCCGCTGAATGAGAGCACCATGGGGCCGATCGAGCTGTACGCGCAAACGGAGTTCGTGACCGACATCCTGGCGGGCCCGGCCGACAAGGCGGCCACCGATCGGCTATCCGCCAAGATGGCGCAGCTCACGGGGTTGGAGCCCGTGCTCGTGCGGCAGTTGAATGGCCGCGTCGATATAGAAACCTTTCTCCGCGAGAGCCGCCGCAAGGAAGAGCGCGTAGCATCAGGTTATGACGCGAACTACACGTCCTTCGATCCATTTCCGGCCGAGGCGCACGCAGATTACGACGATCCGACGTTCAGCCGGCAGACGGCGCTGTTCGTCTCCGCCATGACGAATCTCATCGTCAACCAGGTCGGCTGGAAGGTCTCGACGCGCTACTATCTCAACAACTTCGAGTTGAACATGAAGTTCGCGCGCGACGATCACGACGGGCCCGTGTCCGGCCTGCGCAAGGCTCTGGCGGCCGATCCGCAGATGTCGGCTGTCATCGCCAACGGCTACACTGATTTTGCCTGTCCCTACTTCATGTCCAGGCTCATCGTGGCGCAGCTACCCTCGTTCGGCGTTGCAAATCGGGTGAAGCTGCGGGTCTACCCCGGCGGCCACATGTTTTATGCGCGCTCCGAAAGCGCTGCCGCGTTCCGACATGACATGAAGAGCGTGTACGAATCCAATCACTGAAGCCCGATGGCGGGGACTTTCGACGGAATCGGAGTGTTGCATGAGCTTGAGTCGACGTGATCTCGTTCGGGGCTTGAGTGGCATCCCGCTCGTCGCGGCATGCCTCGCTCCGGCATCGGGCGCGGTAGCGGCAGGCGGGTCGGGGGCATCCGCCCCGGACGCCTCCGCCGTAACTCTTCCGGATACGGCCGGTTTCTCGTTCGACGGGACGCATCTCAATGCGGCCTACACCCACCCCGTCGGTGTCCGTACGCGCCAGGCGCTCGATACCTACACCGAGAGTCGTGTGCGCGACGGCGGACGTAACTGGCCGCGGCAGAATGCGCGCGACGCGGCGGTGGCACTGTATGCGAAACTCATCGGCGCCGCACCGGGCGATATTGCCGTCGTACCGAGCACGCTGGAGGGGGAGAATCTCGTAGCAGCGAGCCTCGATCTCGGGCCCGCCGCGGGAGTGGTTACCGATGCGTTCCATTACGATGCCTCCCTGATCATGTACGGCGAGTTGCACAAGCGCGGAATGCCACTGCTGGTGATGCCGCCCAGGAACGACCGGATCGACTATTCCGACCTCGAGGCCATGATTCCGCAGCACACAAAGCTCGTTGCGGTTTCGCTGGTCGCGAGCGCGACCGGTTACCTGCACGATCTGAAGACCGTCTGCGACATCGCCCATCGCAAGGGCGCGCTGGTGTATGCCGACATCATCCAAGCGGTCGGCGCGGTTCCGCTCGACGTCAAATCCACCGGCGTGGATTTTTGCTGCGCCGGTACTTACAAGTGGCTGATGGGTGACTTCGGCACGGCATTTCTTTACGTCAGGCCCGATCGGCTGCGCGATCTCAAACGTGTGCAGGTCGGCTGGCGGCAGATCGAGAACTACAAGCCCCACTTCGGGCCCCTCACCTCCCCGGATCCGGTGGCCGGTGAATATGAGCTGGGTACGGATACCGCGCGGATATTCGAGGTGAGCACGCCCAGTTGGTCGGCCCTCGCGGCTGCGGCCGGGGCGCTTCAGTACATCGAGGAAATCGGCGTCGAGCGCATCGCCCGGCATCGCGAGCCGTTGCTGAGGCGCCTGCGGGAGGAGCTGCCAAAGCATGGGTTCACCCCAGTGACACCGGCCGATGCTCAGGGACCCTACATCGTCTTTGCACGCGAGGGCGTCGGACAGCGATTCCGCCAAGCGCTCACGGACGAGAAGATCTTCGTGACGCTCTACAAGGACAAAGTCCGCGTCTCAGCGTCCGTCTACAACGACATGGCAGACATCGACAAGCTGATTGCGGTGTTGCGCACCTAATTCGCCCTCCCCGGTCGATCACTTTCGAATTTGGTGCGCCCCGTTTTCCGACTTTTGACAATTTGTCCAAACCGGGCCTCAACTGCTGTGCCGGGCGGCCCAGTCGGGTAGAATCTGCACTTCGGAAGGTGGCTGGGCGGGGGAAGAATCATGCGTGCGAAATCAGAATCCGTATCCCGATCCAAGACGGCTGCTTATTCGCGCAGCGAACGCAGGGGCGCGCGTTCGCATGCGGCGGCGGATCCCTTCAAACACCTGTTCTCGGTCGGCGAGGCGATAGCAACGCTCCTGCATCCTTACGCCGAGGTCGTACTTCATGATTTGCGCACCGGCCGCATCGTTCGAATCTGGAATTCATTCTCCGATCGCCAGGCAGGAGACTTGTCCAACCTGAAGGAGGCCGAGGCGGCCTTTCCTCCTGACCAGCGGGTGCTCGGTCCGTACGACAAGGCATTGAACTCCGAGGGGCGGACGAAATCCGTCACCGCAGCGATGCGCGATGACAATGACAAGCTGTTCGGATTCCTGTGCGTCAATCTGGACGTGTCGCTCTTGGATCGCGCGGCCGCAGCGCTCTCGATGTTTGCATCCTCCGAGATGAAGCGTCCGGAGCCGATTTATCGAAACGACATGAAGCAGCATATCAATTATCTGGTTCGCGACTATTCGCTCAAAGTGAATCGGCCCATCAATAATCTGACCAAGGAACAGCGGTCCGAACTCGTGTCCCTGGTCGACCGGGACGGGCTATTCCAGGCCAGGAACTCCGTGAAGCTGGTGGCGACAGCCATGAGAATCAGCCGCGCGAGCGTCTACAACCTTCTAGCCGAGGCCAACAAGCAGTCGGCGGGGAAGTCCATCGGCAAGACGAAAGTTAACGGCCACGGCGCGCGCGCGGTAAAAGTACCCTAGGGGGCTTTGCAAGCCGGCGTCAGCCGCCCCGGCTGATAGCCGCCATGGCTGAAGCCGGCCGTGCCCTCAGAAGTGCTGACTGAACATGAAACCGACGGTCCGCGGTTGGTTGACCGTGACGGTAAACAATGGATAGTACGTGGGGTAGTAACCGGTGTCTCCGACGATCGCACGCTTGTCCGCCACATTCTTAACGAAAAAGTTGAAGTCACAGTTGTTCCACTTCACCCCGGCGCGGGCATTGAACACGCTGAACGACGGTAACAGATAATTGGTGATGTCGTATTGGTTGCCGGTGTAGCTCCAGTCACCGCCTGCATGGACCTGATAATTTCCAATCGGCCAGGCGTAGTCGCCGGAAATGCTGCCTTGCAATTCAGGTACGAAGAAGAGCCTCTGTCCTGGCGTCGTCACGAGCACGCTCGCATCCGCGTACTTGAAGAACGCGTCGGTGTAGGCGATGTTCCCGCGCAGGGTGAGGCCGTTGATCGGCATGTAGGTCGCCTGCATCTCGACACCGCGGCTGAGCGCGTGCCCACCGTTGCCGTCGGTGTTGAACTGACCGATGGTCACGAGCGCCTGAATGTTATCCCAGTTGATCCAGAACAAGTCCGTGTCCACGGTGAGCCTGCCATCCAAGGCTTTCATCTTGAGGCCGGTCTCATAGCTCCAAATGCTGTCCGAAGA
>Ga0302324_100021747_pt1 | contig 12496 bp, 6 predicted proteins | sample Palsa_T0_1_FD_201949 | JGI IMG/M metagenome (GOLD analysis project Ga0302324, IMG submission 201949) | Peat permafrost microbial communities from Stordalen Mire near Abisko, Sweden - Palsa_T0_1 | ecosystem: Environmental > Terrestrial > Soil > Palsa > Peat permafrost | place: Sweden: Abisko...
AGGAAGTGGCCAGTAAGAAATGACTTTTGCTGTCAGCAACTCCCTTCGGCGATGGCCACGAACCTGGCACATTGCAGGGATAGCCCTCGCCACTTCCGTCGTGTTCGCACAGGCGAGCCAAGATACCACTTCGCAGAGTCCCACTCCACCAAGAGACTCCAAGCAGCCGCCAGCTTTCAGCGCGGCCGGCGTTCAGGGAAGCACCTCCCCCAGCGGCTACTCCACCGGCATCAGCCGCGAAGAAGACTCCGCCGTCAGCGAGGGGGTCAACACCCTTCGCCACGAGTTGCTCGCGGGTTACGTCTCGAACTGGCCTGAGCAGAGTTGCAGCCGCGAATCCGAGTTGCTGAAGGCAACGCAAGCAAATCCGCAGGGGTATGATGCCAATCTCTCGTTGGGCTTGTTCTATCTCGAACACGGCGAATTTTCGCGTAGCGTGCTCTATCTTGAATCGGCACGCCGCTTGAACCCGGCGGACAACCGGAATCTGCACGCTTTGGCGCTTGCGCTTGTCGGTGACAAGAAGAATCATGAGGCCATTGATCTGCTTCAAGCCCCATCGGCAACCTCTGACCAAGACGCGGTGCTGCTCCGCCTCCTGGGGCTTGCCTATCAGCTGGCAGGCGACGAAGGCCAGGCGCGCGATGCCTATCAGCGCGCCATCGCAGTTTCTCCAAATGATGCCGGCAACTTGTTGTCTGCGGGCCTCGGCTTGATCGCTTCCGGCGCGCCGCAGCAGGCGACTGAGCTTTTCAGCTCGGCGACGGCAAAGTCTCCCAACGATGCGAAGCTCTGGCTGGGGTATGGCATCGGGCAAGACAGGATCGGGCGTAGGTCGGAGGCCGTCCGCTCCTTGCTGCGGGCCATTGCAATCGATAGGGACCTGGCGCCGACCTACTTCTTCCTTGCCGCTCTCGCCGATGCTTCTCCCGAATTTGCGAAGGCGCTCCGGACACACCTCGCAGAGTTCGTCGTTGCTCATCCTTCCAGCGCCGAAGCCCACTACGACTATGCACTCGCATTGTGGCTGCAAGGCAAAAAACACTTCGTCGATGCTTCGAACGCCGAAATTGAGTCGCAACTCAGGATCGCTTTAGCCGCCGAATCGAATCTGGCCAAGGCTCATTACTTGCTAGGCCTTGTCTACAGCGATGCCGGCGACCTTCCGCGAGCCGAAAGTGAGCTTTTGCAAGCGATCCAGCTAGAACCTGGAAACGCCGAGGCACACTACCGTCTGGCGCAGGACTACAATCGAGATCGCAATCCCCAGCTCGCGGCCGCGGAAATGAGCCAGTTCCTGTCTTTGCGTGGCTCCGGGAATCCTGAGGAGGCTATCGCCGCACCCAACCTTCAGGATGCCGGCGGGAGCCTTATCACCCAACTGACGATGGCGTCGCCATGCACCCGGAAGCCTTGACCGGCAGGTGGCCGCAGGCCGAAAAGATTTGGCCCTCCCACTCGTCCGAGCTCCAGGGTAGGTTTCTCCCCAAGCACAAGAAAATGCTGGACAAAGACCACCATACTCCGAATCCCTAACAAACCACTTGACAACGGTGAATTCGAGGTGCTCCACTTTGTCCTGTAACTAAAGTCAGTTATCGTTAACTGTATCGAATGTACCTCAAAAAGCCGGGCAAGCCGGTGTTTGAGAATGGCTTGCGACCAAAATCGAGCCAACGTGGGTCTGGAGTTGGGGCCGCAAATGGTCGCAAAGACTAAAGATAGGTAGAAGTATTAATTGGGAGGATCACGTGATGGGCCAGGAATTATCTGAAAGGTTGGCTTCCGAGCTTCGACGGATCGGCGTAGTGAGAGGCAGCCGGCTTCAAAGACTGGTGGTCGTTTCAACGACCGCGGCCGTCCTTTTCCTGGCAGCGCAGCTAGGCGCATTCTGTCAGATCAACACGGCTACTCTGTCGGGCAACGTTAAGGATTCGGCGGACGCCGCAATTCCCGGAGCTTCGGTTGCGGTGCTGCAGGTCTCGACAGGTATTTCGCGGACCGTGACCGCCAATGATAGTGGCTTCTTCAACGTTTCATTGCTTCAACCCGGCGACTACAAGGTAACTGTTTCGAAGGCGGGTTTCAAAACCGCGACCGAATCCATTCAGCTGCATGTCGACCAGTCGGCCAGCCTCGAGTTTTCCCTGGAGATTGGGTCCGTGCAGGAGACGGTCAATGTCACCGACGCAACGGCGGATTTGCAAACAGGAAGCTCCTCCCTGGGGACCGTAATCGGGCAGACTGAAGTCCAGGACCTGCCGCTCAACGGGCGTCAGTTTATTCAGCTTTTGTCGCTTGCGCCGGGAACGGTGCCGGTCAGCGTTTCGCAGACTGCCGTACCTCAGATCGGCTCCGCCGGCTCGAATGTAACGCCCTCGATCAACGGAGGAAGCGGGCGCAGCAACCTCTTCTTCGTCGATGGCCTGTACGCAACCGATCCTTTCTTCACATCGCTTTCGATCAGCCCTTCGATTGACGCCATTCGCGAATTCCAGGAACAGACGCACGCGGATGAGGCGCAGTTCGGCGGCTCAATCGGCGCCACGGTCAATCTTGCCACCAAGGGCGGGACCAATGAGTTTCATGGCAGCGCTTATGAGTTTTTCAGAAACAACGACATTGCGGCGACCCCTTATTTCGCAGCTACGAAGGGCGCCTATCTGCAGAACCAGTTCGGCGGCTCGTTCGGCGGCCCGATCATCCGCAACAAGCTCTTCTTCTTCGGTTACTATGACGGCTACCGTCAGACGCAGGCGGCCAATAACTTCTCCATCCTGCCGACTACGGCGGAGCTGAGCGGTGACTTCAGCGCTCTCTTACCTAACACCGTGATCTATGATCCGTCCACCTACAACCCGGCCACCGGCCAATCGCAGCCATTCGCTGGAAATATTATTCCCACCGACCGCCTTAATCAGGGAATCCTTGCCGTGCTCAAGGCATATGTGCCAACACCCACCTCGAGCACGCCCAATGCCAACAATTTTGTGAATACAGCCAGTAGCACCAACAATCAGGACCAGTACAGCGTACGCGTGGACTACAGCATCGGCCCACAAGACTCACTTTTCGCCCGCTGGTCGGTGAATGAAAACACGAATACCGGCCCGGGACAGCTTCCCGTCAATCCCTTCGTCACCGGCTTCAATGGAAATAACTCCGGCGGTTCGTGGGTGCACACTTTCTCGCCGGCTCTCGTCATGCAGCTTACCGGTGGATATAACTCGGTTTACCATCCGCAACAATTCCTCGAGCCCAACGCGGAAGGCGTCTTTGAAGCGGGCGGCTTCGGGGCGGGCTTTACCGCTAATCCCGGGGGCATCCTGGTCCCAAAGACTCCCGGTCTTCATCCCAGTGGATTCTTCGATCTAAATGGAGGCTGGGGTCCGATCGGACCGCAACGACTGTATCAGATCTCCGGTTCAGTCACGAAGACAGCCGGAAAGCACACTCTGACCTTCGGGGCAGCCTATTACCATACCTGGATGTACACCAACTGGGCTGAGAACGACATCAACTTCAACCAGCAAGCGACCTGGAACCCTTGCGGCAGCACCAATGCGGGAGTTTGCGTCGGGGTGGGTGGCAATTCCGTCGCCAGTATGCTGATTGGGCTGCCCGATTCCGCCTCGCGTCAGCTAGGCAATGCCGGCGTTAACCTCTACTCCAGCGTGAGTAATATCTTCGCTCAGGACTCCTGGAAGGTAAATCCAAAACTGACCCTGAATCTCGGCGTGCGCTGGGATTACACGACGCCGATTGGGGAGAACAACAACCTCCTTGCCGGCTTCGATATCCATACCGGGAACTGGTACATTCCGAAAAACGATGCCAACACGCCTGCCGGACCACTGCCGGCCGGCGTGGTGATATCGCCGAGAAACCCCATCACCACCCCCGACTACAACAACTTTGCTCCGCGCGCTGGCTTCGCCTATCAAGTCATGCCCACCACGGTGCTCAGCGCTGGCGCCGGCCTGGTGTACGATAACTGGTCAGGCGCGCTCCAGGCTGCACAGAACGCTCGCGGTGCATGGCCCTCCGGCTCTTCTCAGTCACCGACTAACCTGAACATCGCTGGCGCCACGCCTGGGGCCACCGCCCAGAATCCCTTTGGAGACACAGAACCGGTTATCCCTGCCTCGCCCTTCCCGAGCGGAGGCGGATTTCTCGATACGGCCTTCAAGAATGCGTATTCGTGGCAGTGGAATATGCAGGTGCAACAGCAGGTGGGAAAAGCGGGCGTCGCGAAATTCTCCTATGTTGGATCTTCCACGAGCCGTGCTCCCATTCAGATCCAGTCGAACGTCTCGCAGGTTCTTGGTCCCACTCAGGTCGTCCCCTTCCCGCAGATGCAGTATTCGTTCAACGAGATCAGAAGCATCGGCCACATGAGCTACAACGCCTTCCAGGCGGAGTACACAAAGCAATATTCAAACGGTCTTGCGGTCCGGAGCTCCTTCACTTGGTCGAAGAACATTAACGTCGGGTGTGCTTCCTATTGGGAAGGCTGCAATATCCAGGATCCCTACAATCTGCGATCAAACCGCAGCGTGGACGATGTCGATGTACCGATAGTCTTTACTGTGTCCGCGCTCTACCAGCTTCCCTTCGGCGCCAACAAAACCTTTGCCAACACTGGGACTCCGTCCAAGATCTTCGGCGGGTGGCAGGTCAATGGTATCGTCGCCGCAAGAGGGGGTCAGCCTTTCACTCCGACCATTAACTTCGACAACGCGAACTCCAACGGCGCTTCTCAGCGTCCGAACGTCACGGGTTCCAACGTCGGGCCGAAATCGCTCAATGAATATTTCAACACTGCGGCCTACTCCGTGCCCGCGCCCTATACCTATGGCAGTGCCGGCCGCAACAGCATACGCGGCCCGGGATATACGGACGTAGACTTCTCCCTCTTCCGCAACTTTGCAATTAAAGAGCGTTATACGATCCAGCTCCGAGCCGAGTCGTTCAACCTGTTCAATCATCCGAATTTTGCTAATCCCGATGGCACCTTCGAAGATGCAAACTTCGGCAAGATCACTGCAATCAACGGAAGCAGTTCTCCACGGGAATGGCAATTTGCTGGTACATTCCAATTTTGACAATGAGGCCGACGCATGGCACGGGGTCATGCTCGATGCAATCCGAGGACAAGGTTTAATCTTTAGAGGTAGCAAACTTTTCCCTGTAAGAAGAAGCGCGACCTTCTACGTTGTGTCAGCTTGTCTGTGTCTGGTTGCGCGTTTACAGATAGCTTCTCCTCATTCGACAGTCTCCGGCCGCCAACCGAAGACACCACCGTCAGAATTCCCACGTTCATAATGGAGAGTCTGCTCTGTTCACGTCCGGGAGTGGTCGGCTTGCTTTGCCGCGCCATATTTTCTTACCAGGGGAACCGCCAAGGGCGTATTCGCGCGCACTCAGACAGAGCTTGACGACTTAACTTCGAATCTGGATGCTGGCAAGATAGACCTGACGGTAATCTGAGGGATAGACCAGACGCCGACCATACTCGTCGGCAGAGGAATCGAGCACATCAATGCGGAGGACAGCCTACGGGCAACAGCGATTGGCGAAGGATCTCGGGAATGCATGATTCAGCCTTCGGCCTCACATCCTGCAACGCTGCATCCCTCCGTCGATCGAACGGTCCCTCCAAGTGGATCAGGAGTGTGCGCTAATAGGAGCTGCAGGCAAGTGATGAAGTATGCCCCCCCTTTTCGTGCCTTTGTTTATCTCTGGGTAGTGACCCTTTCCTGCGGCGCGCGCCTAGGCCGGTCGCAACAATCTCCATCCCCGGATGAATCTTCCGTCCCCGAAGCAGCAGAGGGCGCTGATGCCCGGCTCCGATTTTCGCAATCGCTCGCTCAGTCCGAAGCGACGTCCCATCTTGGGAACGCTCAGTTGAGCATGCGGGCTGGTTTGCTCAGAGGACAGGGGGGAGATTTCGCGGGGGCAGTTAAAGAGTTCCAGAAGGCGCTTGATGTCAAACCAGACTTTCCCGAAGCACACTATAACCTTGGATTGGCGCTGCTCGCGAATTCGGGATCTGTTCCTGCGTGGAAGGATGCACTTGCACAATTCGAGGCTGCAGTGGCGTTGCGGCCAGACTACGCCGAGGCCCGGCGAATGGCTGGCGTGGCCTTTCTCGAATCCGACGACCCAACCAAAGCAATCGCAGAGTTGAAGGCCTCATTAAGACTTGACCCATCCTCTGCCGAGGTCCATTTTGATTTGGGTCGAGCGTTCGCCGCCGCCGGCAGTGCCCCCGAAGCGTACTCGGAGTATCTCACCGCCATAAAGCTGAAATCGCCCTACCCTGACGCCGACAACGCTCTGGCCACGGCGCTCCTGGCTCGGCATCAGAATGAGGCCGCTGTCCAGCATTTCAACGCGGCATTGGCAGCCCAGCCTGATTTTGAAAGCGCGCACTATGGCCTCGCCAAAGCGCTCAAAGCAGAAGGAAAAACAGAGGAATCGAAGCTGGAGCTAAAAGCGACCAGCCTGCTCTTGCAGCGCCAGTCAGATGCGGTGATGTCGCCGCATTTAAGCAACGAAAGCCTAGACCGGGCCAGGCAAGGTGGCGCGCAAGCGGGCTTAGAACCGGCTATAAAGGCGATCTGGCTCGATCCGACAAACGCCCTCGCAAACTTCAACCTGGGCTTGCTTCTGGCCGACGCCGGCGACCTTGAGGCTTCGATGCACCAGCTTCGCAAAGCCATCTCGCTGGCCCCGTTCAAGATCGTTTTCTACCTGGACCTCTCCCGCGTGCAGCAAAAAGCAGGCCATCGGGAAGGCGCGATTGATACGCTTCACCGGGCGGTACAGATCGATCCTGGCGATCCTGCGCTCGCCGCAGCTTTGAAGAAGAATGAGCTGGATGGCGGATCTGTGCCATCCAGCCAATCAGCCTCCGGCGGCGGACGGTTTGTTTTTGGCGCCCCATCTGATACCGCCGACGGCCACTTCGCTTTCGCAACCCAACTGAGCGACGAAGGGGATTTTCTCGGGGCGATTGGCGAACTGCGAAAGGCCCTGACCTTTGAACCGGTACGCTGCGATATTCGCTATAGCCTGGCCGTCGCAGCAACCCAGATCGGGCGATATGATGACGCGGAATTTGAGCTCCGAAACATCTTGCGGCTAACACCGGATTCGGTATCAGCTCATCTGGCTCTGGGCTCACTTCTCTTTGAGCAAAACGACCTATTGAACGCGGCGGCCGAGTTTCGTGAGGTCTTACGGATTCAGCCCCGAAATCAACAAGCATCGACACTCTTGAGCGAGTGCCACCGGAACACCGCAAAATGAAACAAGGTCGAAATCTGGTTCTGCAATGAACAGGAAGAATAGATTACAGCGTAACCGCTATCGTCGACGGTCAGTTTCTTGTTCGGGCGGGTCGTGATTTTCTGGCCGGCCGGATGGCCAGACGACATTAGCCGCAGGCGCTAGTATGGCTTGAACCTCACTCACCAATCCAGGATCGTTCGTCGAATGAAATGCAACAAGACTTTTCCGCACCTGGTCGCACGTTGATAGGCCCACAAGAGTGCTCGCCACATGCGGATACTCAAAACAGAATCGGAGTCCAATCTCCGAAAGATCGACATCTCTATTCCTGCAGAAAACAAGTGCCTCCCGGACTGCATTCCGCACCTGTTCCGGGGCTGGGTGCCAATCAGGAGCCCCGGCCTCAGTAAGCATGCCCATGTGCAGAGGCGCAGCGTTGATGAGCCCGATTCCCAAGCTCTCTGCAAAGGGCGTCAACACCGTGTCCAGGTCATGAATCAGCAGACTGTAATGGCAGTAGCTGAGGATGCAGTCAACCGGTATCTGTCGGGCTATGGCCATAAGCGCCGAAAGTGGATATCCGGATATGCCAACCGAGCGTGTCTTCCCTTCCTCCTGCAGGCGTCGCATCGCTGGAATCGTCTCTGCCACGATCTCGTTGATGTCCCCGAATTCGACATCATGGGCTAGCAGCAGATCAAGATAGTCGGTGCGCAGACGCCGCAGCGACTCTTCCACGCTCAAGCGGACTCGTCTCGCTGAGAAATCAAAATCATCGCGTCCGTACCGGCCGCATTTTGTCGCCAGGATGACTTTATCTCTGTACCCGGTCAGCGCCTGCCCCAGCCGCTCCTCAGCAAGCGTCAGTCCGTAGTACGGTGAGACGTCAAAGAAATTGACCCCCTCCTCCACAGCGAGGTGCACGGCTCTCATGCCCTCTTGCTCGTTGTACGGACCGAAGACGCCGCCCAGCGGAGAAGCGCCGAATCCTGCAACCGATATACTCAAGTCCGTTTGCCCGAGCCTGCGGTAGCGCATGACACCGCCGAGCTCACGATTTGGGGCCAGCTTGGCCATTGCCCTCACAGGAAGAGTCGGATTGACACAAATTGCAACGAGGCCAATATAGCGATGAATAACGTTAAAGTAAACAATTACTATCTGTTGACTCAAGCGGCAATTTAAACCTCTTGGATTGTTCCGTTGGGGAGAATCGCCTGTATAGTTCCACCTATGCCTATCCGCTTAAAGGACATAGCGGTAGATCTCGGACTCTCAGTGGTAACCATCTCTAAGGTGCTTCGAAATCACCCCGACATCGCGGAGGAAACACGCGAGCGCGTGTTGAAGCGTGTCAAAGAGCTCGACTATCAGCCCAACATTACCGCTCGAAGCCTGGTTACGGGGCGCAGTTATCTCATCGGCCTGGTTGTTCCCAGCCTACTTCATCCCTTTTTCGCTGAATTGGCAAAAGCTCTTTCGGCTGCCGTCGGAAAACGCGGCTATTCGACGATCATCTCCTCCTCTGAAGAGGATCCCGAACTCGAGGCGAGAGAAATCCAACAGCTCACCGGCCGACGGCTGGATGCCCTGGTGATCGCCTCAGCCGGGACCGATATCCAGCCATTCCTTCGCCTGGAGCGTCACGGAGTGCCGTATGTCCTTATCGACCGCGAATTACCCGGTTTATCCGCGAACTTCGTGGGCATCAATGACGAAGCTGCCGGCCGTATGGCGACGGAGCACCTGATTGATCAGGGATGCAAGACGATTGCCCATATTCGCGGCCGTGATAACAGCACCGGCGCACAACGATTTGAAGGCTATAGACGTGCCCTTCAGCTGAGAGGTATCGCTTATTCGGAGTCGTTGGTGGTCGCCCGTTCCCAGGTTGACGTTGACAGCGAAAGAATGGGTGCCGAAGCCATGCGTCTGCTGCTTAAGCGCACGCCGGCCCTGGACGGCGTCTTCGCCTATAACGACCCTCTGGCCATAGGGGCGGTTGCCGTAATTCTCGAGTCGGGACTTCGAATTCCCGATGATATCGCAGTGATCGGCTGCGGGAACCTCCACTATGACGCTGCACTACGCGTCCCACTCTCCAGCGTGGACCAAAAGAGTGAGACCATCGGCCAACGCACCGCTGAGATTCTTCTTGGGATACTGGAGTCAAAAGTTCGTCCCCAGCCTCGCAGTGTCATCCTCGAACCATCGCTGGCAATTCGCGCATCAAGCATGAAAATCCCCGCCCCCCAGGCGGGTCGGCGGCCATCTAAGGCTGTAGCCGCCATCAAAGGAGTGCGTTAGATCGTCTCCCGCGACCCGGTGTATCCGCGCATAATTGTGGTCCGCTCACTGCGGACAGGGAAACCAGCTCTGCATGGAGTAGCATGCCACCCCATGCAGAGCTGGTGAAGCACGTCTTCAGCGCGTCCAAGTTTTGGAGTTCATTCCGCCGGCCTTAAGCAGCTCGCCGAATGAATTGACAGAATCGGGCCGTTGAACCTAAATTTATTGCAAAGGGTAATTTATCGTTACAGTTAACGATAAATGAGGCCTTAACAAGAGATGCGTTCGCTTCCAGAGCGCTGACCTATGTGTCATCTCGAAGCGCGGAGGTTGGTGTCTCTCTAGAGTCATGACGACAACTGTGCCCCCGATGCAGCAATGAGCGCGATGAAGCCGCTTGACGGGCCGCCAACTCAGAACCATCTTCATCTTCCGGGTCGTTCGATTAACAGATTTGGAGAAATCTTCTCGTGTCCAAACATCTCATCAAGGTCTTAAGGTTTTCCATCCACCCGATCGTTTTCATCTTGCTTGTCCTCGCAGCGCCGTCACTGCATTCTCAAGCGAAACCTTCATCGCAAGCACAGGACATTGGCGATGGGGGAAATACGATGGGCTTCGACATGGCTCCGGAAACCACCATCGATGTGGTGAATGCCGCCGTGAAGCAGATCCCTACCCCCTTGGCGCCCGGCCCCGTGCAGCCTACGTGGGAATCTCTGAAGGAGAACTACAAGGTGCCGACATGGTTCATCGGCGCCAAATTCGGGATCTTCATGCACTTTGGCATCTTCACTGTGCCAGCGCATGGCAATGAATGGTACGAAAAGTGGATGTACGCCGGCGGCGATGACAACACCGTCAAGGCGATGCACAGCAATACAAGCTTTGTGGATTGGCACACAGAACACTTTGGGCCGCCGGATAAGTTCGGCTATAAGGACTTCATCCCCATGTTCAAGGCGGAGAAGTTCGACGCCAACGCCTGGGCGGAGCTGTTCAAGAAAGCCGGCGCCAAGTTCGTGGTTCCAGGAGCACAACACCACGAGAACTTCGCCATGTGGGACAGCCAGGTCACACCCTTCAACGCAATGAAGATGGGGCCGAAGCGAGATGTTATCGGTGAACTATCGAAGGCAGTGCGCGCGCAGGGCATGAAATTCGGAGTCGCCAATCATGGCATTGAGAATTTCCAATTCATCAATCCTCCGGCCGAACTTGCCGACAAGATGAAGGCGGAGAAAACAGATCTCTACGATCCCAAGTGGGCGGACTTTTATAACGTCGCCGACCGCAGCGAGGCTGCGCTTGAAAGGTTTTTGGTCAACTGGTACGAGCGCAACGTAGAACTGATCGATAAATACCAGCCTGACATGATCTTCTTCGATAACGGAATCGATCAGCGCTATCTTGATCCGCTGAAGCTGAACATCGCGGCGTATTACTACAACCGTGCAAGAAGCTGGGGCAAAGAGGTTTCGCTCACCACAAAGAAAGCCTCCTTCGCGCCTTCCGGCAAGAACAGCGAGATGATCGGGTCCATCCTCGATTTTGAAGCTCACACGCCGCCCGGGATCCGCACAGGCGAGTGGATTGAGGACATCACGATCGGCAATGGGGGCAGCTGGGGATACACCACGGCGGTACACGCCAAGCCCACGAACCAAGTCATAGGCATGCTCGTCGACGCGGTGAGCAAGAATGGAACTCTCCTTCTCAACGTCTCGCCAATGTCGGACGGAACGATTCCGCAAGACCAGCAGGACAGTCTTCTGGGCCTTGGCAAATGGCTGCAGGTAAACGGCGAGGCCATCTACGACACGCATGCATGGGTCAAGTTCAAGGAGCCTGGTGATCAGCAGATACACTTCACGGTGAAGGGCGATGTGCTCTATGCGATTGTCATGCAAAAGGGAAACGCCACGGATCTCTTGATTTCCGCTCTGGCATCTGGACAGGGAGTCGAGGGAAGAATCACTTCCGTCACCGTGCTGGGCAATGACCAACCCGTTCCATTCACACGAGACTCTACCGGATTGAAGATCTCGCAACTGGATCGAGCTCCCGATGACCACCCTTTTACGCTCAAAATCACCGGTCTGAAAATGAATCCACCGACTGCGACAATATCAGGTGATCCAATGCTCAATAGTGAATAGTCAATGGGTGCCCGATCGCATCTCTCGCAACGCTGCCAGCTGGCAGAGATTTCGGAACTGCGGAAAACGAATAATCCGGAACACGAGGGACACAGCCGGCGAGGTCGGTATCGATCTCGCCGCAATACCGCAGATATCGGAAATAGCTGCGAAGTGCTGATACCAGGTGCTTGGCCTGTACCGACCCCAGCTCAGTCGCCTGCCGTCGAACGGTCCTATCTGGGCGGCGGACGGGATGCTAGTTTCGCTCTTGAATCCACCAACGATCGAAGCATAAGAACATAAACTTTTGCGCCGGACTTCGGCCAAACCCGTAGTGACTCTTTTGCAGCGGGGCGATGTATGACCATTTGTTCAGCCTCAGACCCCTACGCGTGCCGGCGAATGGCGACCAGCTTCGGTTTATCCTCGAACGCCTCCTGCAAAATTTTCGCTAGGCGATCCTGCCTGCTCCGAATCCATTTCGAGTAGTGTCGCCTGAGCGTTTCTTCCGAGTCGCCGATCAATTCCGCCGCGTCCGGGTCCGGCAGCCCCTTTTCAAGCAGGATGCGCAGAAAGGTATTGATGACACTAGAGATGGGCTTTGGGGCGGCTAGTGGGGGTCGGACTTCTACTGGCCTTCTATATACTGGAGAGTGCTCAGTTCGATCTGTCCATCAGGCAGCGACCTCCTCAAAATGCAAATGAATATCAGAGCGCCTGTATTGGTGGAGGATTTTCTTCAGTTTGGGGTCCAATTGGGAAGATGAGAA
>Ga0302324_100021751_pt1 | contig 12495 bp, 9 predicted proteins | sample Palsa_T0_1_FD_201949 | JGI IMG/M metagenome (GOLD analysis project Ga0302324, IMG submission 201949) | Peat permafrost microbial communities from Stordalen Mire near Abisko, Sweden - Palsa_T0_1 | ecosystem: Environmental > Terrestrial > Soil > Palsa > Peat permafrost | place: Sweden: Abisko...
TCTCGCTTGCGTAAGTCGGTGATGTCGCGGAATACCAGCACCAAGCCGGCTACTTCACCCTTGGCGCCTCGAATTGGGGCGGCGCTTTGATCAATGACATACTCCGCCCCGTCCCTAGCCAGGAGCAAAGCTTGAGTCTTGGCCGCGCGAACCCCGGTCCGCATCCCCGGAGTGACCGGCTCCCGCGTTTCCTCATCGACGGTGATGAAAACCGATTCGATCGGCTTCCCATTGGCTTCTTCCAGCGTCCAGCCCGTCAGCCGCTGCGCCACGGGATTCATCAGTTCGACTCGCCGCCTCTGGTTACATGCAATCAGGGCGTCGCCAATCGATTCCAAGGTGGTCTGCAGCCATTGCCGGCTCTCGATCAGCTCGTCCGCGCGCTGATGCGCCTCTTCCAGGGACCCGCGGAACGCAGCCGAGACTTTTCTCATGTTCCGCAGGGTGAAGACGCCTAGAACAATGGCAACCCCAATCGAGGAGAGGATCAGAAGGGTCATCAGCGTCCGCACCTGGGAATTGGTGGACCGTACCTCCTCGTCGCGCCGTCTGACCTCAATCTGGTTCATGGCGCCCAGCTGGGTGCGCAAGGCCGCCATCATCTGGGCCCCTGTCAGGTCGAGCGCGGGGTCCCCAAACAGCTTCTGGGTGCGCGCATTGTCTAATGCCTTACCGGCGAAACCCATCCATAGTTCGTGGCTATCGCGGATCTGGCGCAGCCGCCGGCTCTGGTCGGGATCGTCTCGAACCAATTGCAGCAGGCGGTCCAGGGTATCGTGGAGCGGGCCTTCTGCCTCCCTGTAGCCTTCGAGCGTGGTGGGATCGTGAGTGAGCTCGTATCCCCTAAGACCGGTTTCCTGGTCCACCACCCGCCGTTCCAGCTCGTTCAGTTGGGCGGTGATTTGATCCGTGTGGTCGATACGCTGCTGCTCCCGCAAGGTGCGTTGGATCTGCCAAGCCAGGACCAGGGCCAGGAACAGGAGCAGGACCAGGGGAAGCAGGACGGTGTAGATCAAAATCTGCCGGAACTGATGCAGATTCACCGGTCGCCTCCTGGTTTGTTGGGAGCATTCGCGAGCAGCTCCTTCAACTTGTCCACCAGGGTGAACGCCCCGTCACCTTTGGTCGCCGAGACCGTCACGACCTTCAATACGTCTTCGGGGAGGGCCACGTAGGCGGAAAGCATCAGGATGGGGAGTTCGGGTCGGCGCTGGCGCAGGATCACGGCCACCTGGCCGCCGTCCATGCCCGGCATGGCGTAATCCAAGACCACCGCGTCGACCGGCTCGGTTTCGAAGATGGATAGGCCGGTGAGACCGTCGCGTGCGGTCAGCACGGTGAATCCCTCCCGCTCCAGGACCATCTTGCGGATCTCCAATCCCAGGTCTTCATCGTCGATGCACAGTATGACTGGACGCGGCACAGGTACCGTCCTCGCAGCAAATCTCTACTCTACAACTGCCATAATGTAGCCTGTGCGCGCTATGTAGGGATCTTGCTCCTAAGAGGAACTCGGAACTCCCCCCAATGACGTAAGGATTCACCGTAGTTTTGCATTCCGCGCGCCCACATAGGGTACGCTAAACGCATCCGCGCGGTGCCGGCTGGCGTGAGCGGCTCGAACGTAAGGGAGAACCAGTTGAGTCAGACCATATGCTTGCTCGAAGATGATCCGGATATATCTCGCTTGGTGCAGCATCATCTGGAAGCCGCCGGTTTTGGGGTTCGCGTATACAGTACTCCAACCAACCTGGTGCCGGATGCGGAGCGCCAAGCTCCCGTGCTTTTTCTGCTGGACATCATGGTTCCCGGAGGAGACGGGCTCGACGTATGCCGCCGGCTGCGCAGCAACCCTGCCCTCAGCACGATACCCATCATCTTTCTGACGGCCCGGGCAGGGGAAAATGACCGCGTTCTCGGCCTGGAACTAGGGGCTGACGACTACATTACAAAGCCCTTCGCTACCCGGGAACTGGTAGCCAGGGTAAAGGCAGTGTTGCGCCGTTTCGAACGGCCAAACGCGCCGGCCATCATCTCCTTCGAAGAGGTGGTGATCGATGCCAGCGCCATGCAGTTGAAGGTGCGCGGGGAACTGACCACGACCACGGCAACCGAATTCCGGCTGTTGGACTATCTCGCGCGGCATCCCGGCCGGGTTTTCAGTCGCGATCACCTGCTGGACGCCGTTTGGGGCGATGCCCGCTTCGTCACCCCGAGGTCGGTCGATGTCTACGTCCGGCGCATCCGTGAGAAAATTGAGAGCGACCCCGAGAGCCCCAGGTATCTGAAAACCGTTCGTGGCGCGGGTTATCGGTTCGAGGTTCCCAAGCTGGTGGAGGAACCGCGCAAGACAGCTTCCTAGAAAGATGACAGAGAATAGCCTCGTGACGGGCAGGGTCTTCACCAAGCTGTTCTTCTCCTTTGTAGTGGTGCTTTTCCTGGGGATGGCGGTGCTGGACTTTTCCCTGCGCCAGGTGATGGAGCAGTCGCTGCGCGCCCAGGCAGAGGAGTCCCTGGTCAGCGAAGCACGGCTGTTGGCAGCCCACATTGGCGCCAATACACTGCCGGGCGACACTTCCTTACAACAGATAGCCCGGCTAGACGCGACGGCTGCCGGCATCAGTGTGGCGATATACGATGCCCAGGGCCGGTTGGTGGCCGCCTCGGGTGGCGAAACCGGGATTGATCCGGCTCTTCAGGCCGCACCTCTGCCGCCTGAAGTCGCCGCGGTTCTTCATCAGCATCAGTCTCAGGGCCATGCCCGGCGCGGAGACACTTTTTATGCGGCCGTTCCCGCAGGCCCCCCCTCAACCCCCTTGGTGGTGCGCCTGGCCGCCGAATCCCCAACCAATATTCCTGCCCCGGTGCATGTACTGCGCCGCGGGATTGTACTGGCCTCGCTGCTCTCGCTGTTGCTGGCGACGCTGCTGGCGGCATTGCTGGCTCAAAGGGCCGCCAAGCGCTTGGCCCGCATCGTGGTGTTCGCCAATCGCATTGCCTCCGGCGACCTTTCCGCCCGGGTGGAAGAGGGCAATCTGGACGAGATCTCCGCCGTCGCCCATGCGCTCGACGTGACTGCGAGCCGGCTGGAGCAGAGCTTCCACGCACTGGAAAGCAGCCGTAGCGAGCTGACCGCGTTGCTCGACAGCATGCAGGAGGCGGTCATCGCCATCAACCCCCAGGGACAGGTGAGCTGGTGCAATGCGGTTATGCAGCGGATCGCGCTCAGTCCGGTCCAGGAAGGGCGGGCGCTGGTACATTCCATTCGCGACCCCGAGGTTCTTTCCTCGGTCGCGGCTGCCCTTACCCGACGCCAGGCCAGCCGGCGGCGCGCCATCTCCATTGCCCCGGGGAAGGTCTTTGAGGTCAATGCCGCCCCCATGCCGGGCGGGGGCGCTGTCGCCGTGTTGCACGACGTCTCGGAAAAAGAACGCTCGGAGACCACCCGCCGGGATTTCGTGGCCAACGTGTCCCACGAACTGCGCACCCCGCTTACCTGCATCACTGGATACGTGGAAACTCTGCTCGACGACCGGAGTCTCAACCGCCAGGCGCGGGAGTTTCTGCAAATTATTCTCAAGAACGCTTCGCGCATGAATCGGTTAACGGAAGACCTGCTGGCCCTGGCAAGCGTGGAGTCGGGCGATTACAAACTGCGTCTGCAGAAGGTCAAGGCCTCCACCCTGGTCGAAGAGGCGGTCGGGTCGCTGACTGGGTTGGTACTCGATTCCGGGGTGACCCTGGAAGTAGGCGAAACCACCGATGAGCCGGTTCAGGCAGATCTCGACGCACTGAGCCAAGTCTTCGGAAACCTGGTCGAGAACGCCATGAAATACGGCAAGACTGGCGGGCGGGTACGGGTCGGCGCGAGGCGTCAGGACACCATGACGGAGTTCTTCGTACAGGACTTCGGCCCCGGCATCGCGTATGAGCACCTTCCTCGCATCTTTGAGCGCTTTTACCGCGTCGATAAGGCTCGCTCGCGCGAATCGGGCGGCACGGGCCTGGGGCTGGCCATCGCCAAGCATATCGTTCATGCCCACGGCGGGGATATCCGCTGTGAAAGCGAACTCGGCTTCGGCGCAACCTTTCTCTTCCGCCTTCCCTGTGTGGCCGGCGCCGGCCCTGTTTCCGTTCCGCAGGTAACTACGCAAACTATTGAAAAATAGTTACTTGCCGGTCTGAAGCCCGGGCTTTTCTTGCCAAATTCATGACCCTGTAAAGAAGCATTCATGGGCTGCCTGGACAATCGAAATACTTTTATTTGAGGTGGAACGTGAGCAAGACGATCTGGTTGTCAGCCGTCGCCATGGGTGCGATGGTTTGCGCGGCACACGCGCAGAAGCTCAATGGAGCGGGAGCGACTTTCCCGTATCCAATTTATTCGAAGTGGTTTAGCGAGTACAGCTCCGCGCAGTCCGGGGTCCAGATCAACTATCAGTCGATCGGCAGTGGGGGTGGCATCCGGCAGGTAACGGCAGGCACGGTCGATTTTGGCGCCAGCGACGGGCCCATGACCGACGAACAGCTAAAAGCGTCCAAGGTGAAGATTCAGCACATCCCCACCGTGATTGGGGCCGTCGTTCCGATTTTTAACGTGGAGGGCGTCAGTGACCTGCGCATAGGACCGGATGTTTTGGCCGACATCTACCTGGGCAAGATCTCCAAGTGGGACGACGCGCGTATCGCCAACGATAATCCGGGAGTCAAGCTGCCCGCTGCGGACATTTTCGTCGTGCACCGCTCCGATGGCAGTGGCACCACTTATATTTTCACCGACTATCTATCCAAGGTCAGCAAGGATTGGGCGGGTGGTCCCGGCAAGGGTGCGGCGCCCAGCTGGCCTCGGGGAATTGGCGCCAAAGGGAATGAGGGCGTGGCCGGCTTTGTCCGTCAATCGCCGGGCGCGATCGGGTACGTTGAGCTCATCTACGCCATGCAGAATAAGATTCCCTTCGCCTATGTGAAGAGCGCGGGAGGAACCTGGGTCAAGGGATCCGTCGAAGGAGTTTCACAAGCGGCGGCCAGCGTCAAGGACATGCCGGCGGATTATCGGGTCTCAATCACCAATGCGCCCGGGAACTCATATCCCATCTCGAGTTTTACCTGGCTTTTGATTCCCACCCCCGCCAAGGATCCGGCCAACGGAAAGGTGTTGGTCGATTTTCTCAAGTGGATGCTGCAGCACGAGAACGAGGCTGCCGCGCTGTACTATGCCCCGCTGCCCGATTCAGTCGCGCAGAAGGTAAGTGCGACGATCGACACGCTGAAATAGCCATAGGGGCAACGGTTGCGCGAGGGGCGCTGCGCTGCTTCGGCGTCCTGGCGGACCGAGCCGGCCCACGGACCGTCGGATGTTATGCTTACGCTTGCACCCGTTTAACCTGAAATTCACTAAAGACCGCTACGGTGAGAGTGGTGAAATCAGAGACCCAGGTGCCGCGAGTGTCTAGCCAGGCTGACGTGACCCAGCGTACAGAAAGTAGCTTGTCTCCCGTTCCTGAGCCGTCGCCCTCTCCCGTTCGGACCTATCTTCTTAACTGCGGCAGCTCCGCGCTTGCCGATCGCGCCTTCAGCATTTTGATGATGCTGTGTGCGCTCAGCATTTTCGGCATAGTGCTATTGATCCTGATCGAGCTGATTTCAGGGTCCAAGCTGACCATTCAAAAATTTGGCCCTTCGTTTTTCTTCGGGTCCGCATGGGACCCGGTCAACGGCGACTTCGGCGCGCTGCCTTTTATCTATGGCACCGTCGTCTCGTCCGTACTATCGCTCATCATCGCCGTTCCGCTGGCGGTAGGCTTGGCCGTTTTCCTCACCGAGATGTGTCCCGCCTGGCTACGCGGGTTCCTGGGGTTCTTCACCGAATTACTGGCTGCCATCCCTAGCGTGGTTTATGGCCTGTGGGGGATTTTTGTTCTGATCCCGTTGCTGCGCCAATATGCGAATCCGTTTCTGATCAAAATTTTGGGCTGGTCGGGAATTTTCGTCCCTCCGAACTACGGCATCGGGATGTTCGCGGCCGGCGTGATCCTCTCGATCATGATTCTTCCCATCATCTCTTCGCTTACCCGCGAGGTTATGTCGGCAGTTCCGCACTCGCAGAGGGAGGCGGTGCTGGCCTTGGGAGCCACACGATGGGAAATGATCCGGATGGGTGTGCTGCGCAACGCGCGCATTGGCATCGTCGGTGCTGTCATTCTCGGGCTTGGCCGTGCCCTTGGCGAAACCATGGCTGTCACCATGGTCATCGGCAACCGGCCGCAGATTGTGCGCTCGTTGCTGGCCCCGGCCTATAGCATGGCCAGTGTCATCGCCAACGAGTTCAACGAGGCGTCTGACCCGCTTAACCTAAGCGCCTTGATTGAGATCGGCTTGGCGCTATTTATCGTCACTATCATCGTGAACGCGCTGGCCCGGGTGCTGGTATGGGCGGTTACCCGCGGCGCGCCGGTCAGAGGTACTTAGCCAATGGCGACCACTACTATGCCGCCACCACGTCGAGCGCGAGCGTCGAATCGATTTTTGCGTGTAGTCATTGACCACCTGGCGACGGTGGCTGCCGTCGGCAGCACGATCGTGGTGATGGCCCCTTTAATTGCCATCTTCGGCTATCTCCTCTTCAAGGGCGCAAGTTCGCTCAACGTTGCGTTCTTTACCCAGATACCGAAACCGGTAGGTGAGAGTGGGGGCGGGATGGCCAACTCGATCGTTGGATCGGGCGTCTTGCTAGCCATCGCCAGTCTCATGGGAGTGCCGATCGGCATTGCCGGCGGGATCTATATCGCGGAGTTTGGCCGCAACAAGCGTTTGGCCAACATGGTGCGGTTTACTGCCGATGTGCTTAACGGCGTGCCTTCGATCGTGATGGGAATCGCCATTTACACCCTGCTGGTGGCGGGGAAGGGTTATACCGCGCTTTCGGGCGGCGTGGCGCTCGGCATCATGATGATCCCAACCATCACCCGTACGACCGAAGAAATGCTGCTGATGGTACCGCTCAACGTGCGCGAGGCGGCACTTGGGTTAGGGGTCCCGAACTGGCGTTCGGTGCTCTCGATTACTCTGCGCACCGCATCGCCGGGTGTGATTACTGGTTGCATGTTAGCGTTCGCCCGGGTGGCGGGAGAGACGGCGCCGCTGCTCTTTACTGCGTTCGGAAACCAGTACTGGAGCACCAGCCTGACGCAACCGATCGCCGCCCTTCCCCTGCAGATTTTTGTGTACGCGCTTTCCCCTTACGACGAATGGCATCGCCTTGCCTGGGCCGGGGCACTGGTGCTGATCGTGCTCATCGTGGTATCGGTCGCCCTGGTCAGGTACGTTGCGGGCCGCGGAGTTCTGAAAGGGGCGAGCTAGTGGGTGTAGCCATCGAAGTGTCTGATTTGAATGCCTGGTATGGCACCAATCACACCCTGCAGAACATCAGTCTGAAGATTCCGGCGAACCACGCCACGGCGCTGATTGGACCTTCCGGCTGCGGCAAGTCGACGTTCGTACGCTGCCTGAACCGCATGCACGAAACCAACCCCATCGCCCGCGTTACCGGTACGGTCCGGGTGGGCCCGACCGATATCTATGCGCAGTCCTCGCCGGTGGAGATTCGCCGGCGCATCGGAATGGTTTTTCAGCGGCCGAACCCGTTTCCCACCATGTCGATCTACGACAATGTGGCCTCCGGCCTGCGTCTGAACGGATACCGCAACCGCAAGGTGCTCGATGAAGTGGTGGAGCGGTCGCTGCAGCAGGCGGCATTGTGGGACGAAGTGAAGGAGGACCTCAAGAAGAAGTCCGGCGCCAGCCTCTCCGGTGGACAGCAGCAGCGGCTTTGCATCGCCCGGGCGTTGGCGGTGGATCCGGAAGTGATGCTGATGGATGAGCCGGCTTCGGCTCTCGATCCAGTTTCCACGGCGAAGATCGAAGATTTGATTTTTCAGCTCAAGTCGCAATACACGATTGTGATTGTCACGCACAACATGCAGCAAGCGGCCCGGGTGGCCGAAAACACAGGTTTCTTTCTGAACGGAAAGTTGGTGGAGTTCGACGCAACGCATAAGATATTCACCAACCCCACCGATAAACGGACTGAGGATTACATCACGGGCAGGTTTGGCTGATGCGCATTCGCTTCCACCGGAAACTCGATGACCTGAAAGAGCGTTTGCTGGTGATGGCCGGTATGGCTGAGCAGGCGATTCAGCGCGCCGTGGAGGCGTACCGCGTGCGCGATATTTCTCTCTGCGACCTGGTGGTGCGCAGCGAAATCTCGATCAACAGCTTTGAGCGTGAGATCGACCAGATGGCGCTTGACCTGCTCGCCATGGAACAGCCGATGGCGATCGACCTGCGGTTCATCCTGGCGGTGATCAAGATCAACGCCGATCTGGAGCGTGTGGGTGACCAGGCGGTCAGCATTAGTGACCGGGTGCGGGACCTGCAGGCTTTTCCGGTAGTCGATCTGCCCGTGGACATTCCGCGCATGGCGTCGCTGGCCTCCGCCATGGTACGCAAAGCGCTGCAGGGCTTTATCGAGGCGGATGCGGAAGTGGCCACCGCTGTGCTGACCATGGATGACAGTGTGGACAAGCTCAACGACACGGCTTTTTTTGCGCTCTCCAACCTGATCAAAGAAAAGCCTTACTACACCCCGCAGGCGTTGCATGCGCTGATGATCGCGCGCAACCTGGAGCGGGTTGGCGACCACGCGACCAACATCGCCGAAGATGTGATCTTTTGGGTCCGGGGCGCCGATGTCCGGCACCACCTGAGCACTTAGGTTTTCCCGTTCGAGCCCAAGGGGTCCGGCTGGCAATAGACATCCCACCCACATCTCGCAAAAAGCGCGAGATATGGGGCACCCAAGGGGCACCCATCATTTCTTATCCTTGAGCGAATCTGTCGTGGGAAAAATAAGGGTACCCATCACTTCTTACCCCTTGAGCGAGTCCGTCGTGGGTAAATTAGGGTGCCCCATATCTCGCGCTTTTTGCGAGATGTGGGTGGGATGCGAGAAGTCTAGCCGACGCTTAGGGGTGGAGGCTGATAACCGAAGCTTGCTTCTACGGCGGCCGCGATTCCCAGAACGCGTTCATCTTCAAAGGGACGCCCCGCAATCTGCACTCCGATCGGCAAACCCTCGGGGGACCGTCCCACCGGCACCACCGCCGCCGGCGCGCCTAGCAGGTTGAACCACTGCGTGTAGCGCATGGCATCGAGGTACTCGACTTGCTTGCCCTCGACCTCCCAGGTGCGTTCTCCGTGGCGAAAAGCGGGGATGGCGCAGACCGGGCAGAGAAGGATGGGAAAATCCTCCATCTCTGCCAGGAGTTTGCGGCGCACGTGATCGCATTCCATCCACCCGGAAAGCAGTTCAGGCGCGGTGAGCGGCGGCTCGCGGTGTGCGATGGAGAGAAAATCAAGAAACGTCGGGCTCAGCTGCGATTGTCGTCCCTGTACGAGCGGCTCAAGCAGCATGGCTCCGCAGCGCACGAAAAACTTCCACCACACCTGTCGCACTTCTTCGAGCGCATGGGGGCGAAAGGGGCTTACGCGGAAGCCCTGTTGCTCAAGGGTGTGCACCGCATCGCGCACCGCCTGGCGAGTTTCGGGGGTCACCGGAATCAGCCCATCATCTTCAAAAAATCCGATAGGGACGCGCTTTAAATCTTCCAGGCTCTCATTCCTAAGCGGCACGGGCGGGCTGACCGGATCCAGGGCGTCCTGTCCGCTAAGAGTAATAAAGAGCAGCGTCACATCGCGGACGGTGCGCGCCATAGGACCCGTGGCGCCAAGAATGGCAAAGGGGCCATCACTCCCCGAAAGATGGCCGCGCCCAGGAATTCGGCCGGGCGTGGGCTTCAGCGAACAGATGCCGGTAAAGTGCGCTGGCTCGCGCACCGAACCTCCGCTGTCGCTGCCCAGCCCGGCAGCAGAAAGCCCGGCGGCAACTGCCGCCGATTCGCCACCGCTCGAGCCTCCAGCCGTCCGATCCAAGTCCCAGGGATTGGAGGTGCGCCCGTAAAGCCGGTTGTCGGTTTCGTAGGCCATCAAAAACTCAGGGCAATTGGTGGTTCCCAAAATCACTGCGCCGGCGCGCTGCAGGCGATCCACCGCCACCGCGTTCTCGTGGGGAATGTGGCCTCGGTGCAGCAGGCTGCCGGTTTCGCAACGGTATCCGGCCGTAGCGATCGATGCCTTGATGGTCATCGGCAAACCGAAGAGAGGGGTGCCAGAGTTTTTGAGCGCGCGTGCCTGTGCGCGCACCCGCTCCGGGTCGAAATCGACCAGCGCGTTGAGCTGAGGATTCAAGCGCTCGATCTGCTGAATGTATTCGTCGGCCAGTTCCAGCGGAGAAATTTGCCCCCTCCGCAACATCGACAAAAGCTCGACCGCGGGCAGCACCGGCAAACCGTTCACGGCGCGTTGGTCCCCACGTAGCGAAACCCGTAATGCTGCCCACCCCGGCCGGAGTCGAAGCGGTCATTCCACTCCAACTCATAGCGCATGCGCTGGTCATCCTGCGGATAGTGTTCGCTCTCGGGATACGGATAGGTGCTCATGCCATGGAACGGCATATCGGCGACGGTGAAGGGACTGCCCTCGTAGAAATCCATATCCTTGACAAACCCGTTGGCATAGAAGAAGTAGTCGCGCTTCCAGCCCGGCGCTAGGGGCGGCAGCGTGGCGGTGCTGAATTCCACATCGATATCCTCACCGCTGCCGAAGACTACGAAGGCCTCGTCGATGGACTTCAGCAAAGGCGTAACCTCCCCGTAACGCGTATAGCTGCCTCGTGAGCGAGTGAAAGGGCCGGTCTGGCTGATGTGCTGGTAGTTATACGTGAGGTCGCCCGGCGTTTTGCCGTCTAACTGCTCTGGATAGCCACGGAAGGCCAGCTGGGCGGAAGCGAGCGGCAACTCGGTCTGGCGCATGAGCTGCGGCGCCTCCGGACCGTTGTCGACCAGCGCCTGATCCCAGTAGATCTGCAAATTGGTGACCAGGCGAATGTGCCGTGTATCCCGCGGTAGTTTGCCGGTGAGATCCACCACGATGGTTCGCGGCAACCCTGCGGGAAAGCCCATGTCGTCGATGACGCGCTTCCAGCTGCCGTCGGGCAATTGCGCCTCCACGTAAGGCGCCATGGGCGCGAGCCCGGCCTGCCAGGCGGAATACATGGAACTGGCAGAAAAATATTCAATGAAGCCGTGCAGCAGCAGCCGCAGCGGATGTTTAGGCGTCCACTCTCCAAGATCGAGGGTGAGCTGATGCTGGTTGGCAAAGCCAGCGAACGGCAAATTGTGAAAGTCGCGCACGTATTGATGATCCTGGGCGCGCAGTTGTTCGCTAACATCGCGGCCCTGGTCATCCCACGCTCCGGCCAGCGGATGCGCGGCCGTGCTGATTACGGGCCGGCCTGAAGCAAACGGCGGCTCATTGAGAAAGCGCTCGTTGGGGTACACCTCGGTAGCCGCGGGGTGGTCGACGGCGACTAGGCGAACCTGATCGATGTAGTTGACCTCTTCCATCGGTTCCCCAAAGCGCAAGCTGAGATAGCCTCCGCGCGGGCGGAGCTGCTCACCTGCTACCTTGATCCACTCATCCGGGTCGGCGTTATTTTTCGCGGCGGGCGAAACCCAGTGGCCGATGACCGCAGCGCCAATCACGTCGGAGATGAACTCGTATTTCTCTCCATTCCAGGCAAACAGGGTGGGGCAGGAACTTCCCCGGCGATCCAACTCTGTGATGTTGAGCGAGTTCTTCGTGGCCACCTCGGTTTCATCCTGGGGTACACCGGTCGGCCACAGGATCCGTACCAAGTCCGCGTGCTCGGCGGTTCCCAGGCCGGCAAGAAGTTGCTGGGCTCCCTGGCTGAGGTAGCCGGAGGCGCCGGCAATTTCGAACTTCTGCCAGACTCCGTCGGCAAAGACCTCCACCTTGGCGCCGATGGCCGACTTGTTGTCGGCAACGCCTTTCATCGAGATCAGTAAAGAGTGATTGCGATTGCCGCCCACATTGCGCAGCAGCAGCGGATTTCCATTCGGCTGGGTAATGATCAGATCCGCGGCGCCATCGCCATCCACGTCCGCCGCGATCAGGGCGCGCGGGTCAACTAACTTCACTTGGTCAAGCTTCACCTGCGCCGTGACATCCGCAAAGCCTTGAGGGCCCAGGTTGCGCAGTGCTCGCAGCTCCGGTCCATGCTGCGTTTCGACTGCCGCAACCAGGTCAAGCCAACCGTCGTTGTCGATGTCGATGGCGGTGAGACCCCAGCCGGCGGTCACATTTTCGACCGGCAACGGGACGCGTTCAAAACGCTTGCCCTGAACGTTGCGCCACAAGGTGATGCCCGGGCTGCCGGCATGCGTGAGGGCTACATCCATCCACCCGTCCTTGTTGAAGTCAAGCACCACGGCTCCCAAGGTCGGCGGCAGACCAGCGTCCGCAAAGAGGGGAGAAGACTTGAACGGGCCTTCGCGAGGATTGGCAAAAAATGTG
>Ga0302324_100021752_pt1 | contig 12495 bp, 6 predicted proteins | sample Palsa_T0_1_FD_201949 | JGI IMG/M metagenome (GOLD analysis project Ga0302324, IMG submission 201949) | Peat permafrost microbial communities from Stordalen Mire near Abisko, Sweden - Palsa_T0_1 | ecosystem: Environmental > Terrestrial > Soil > Palsa > Peat permafrost | place: Sweden: Abisko...
AAGACATTCATCAGGCGCTTGAGGCCGGAGCGCGCAGCTACATCATCAAGGGGATGCCGCACAATGCGCTGGTGAGTGCTCTGCGCCGCGTCCACGCAGGGGGCAGGTTTCTGCCCACTCCGGTCTCTCGCGCTCTTTCATCCCGAATGCCCGACTCCGAATTGAGCTCTCGCGAGCGTGAGGTGCTCAACCTGATTGTGCGCGGCAAAAGCAACAAGGAAATAGCCACCGAATTGGGAATCACGGAATCCACGGTTAAGTGCCACGTGAGCGTGATTCTTATGCGCCTTAACGTGAGCGACCGTACGCAGGCGGTCGTGACTGCTCTGCAGCGCGGGCTAATTCATCTATAGGGCCGCAAAGATCTAGTCCGTCCTCACAAGGTTATCCGTAATCCTTTGACCGCTTCGAATGAACTAACTCCAGTTACACTCAAAAGTTTCCTTTGCCCCCAGGGCGCTCATGCTGCTAGATTGGCGTGATAGCGATCTCCGATAACTCAATGGTCGGCTACGATCGTGCACCTGCCCTGAGGTAAAGGAGAGACTAAGTTGGCCGAAGCCGGCGATGTTCGCGTTCGGGCAAAGACAAAGCCCAAAGAACGGCTTCAGCCAATCAACCGCAAGCCCACCATGAGCGATGTCGCGCGGTTGGCTGGCGTGGGAGCCATGACCGTCTCCCGTTTCCTGAGCGGAACAGTTCCCGTCTCAGCAGAGACTGCCAAACGCGTACAAATCGCAGTCGAGCAGCTTAAGTACCGTCCCAACGAGTTAGCCCGCGCATTTCGCGGCCAAAAGAGCAGGTCGATCGGCGTCATCATCCCCTACCTCTACGATCCCTTCTTCGCCACCTGCACCCACGCCGTCACCACCGTCGCCCGTAGCAACGGCTACTCGGTCCTCATCACAACGTCCAATGAAGACACTGATACAGAATTCGACGAAGCCGAACATATGCTGCAGCACCACGTCGATGGCCTGGTCGTAATTCCTGCGCGATATCGTCAGACCAGGCTCACCCGCTCTCTCTTCGGCCGGACCCCTGTGGTCGTCTTTGACCGCCCCATTCCCGATGAGTCCTTCGACACCGTCCTCGTTCAAAACACGCCCGGATCGCACAAGGTCGTCGAGCACCTGATTGGCCATGGCCATAAGCGCATCGTCTTTATGGGCCTCAGCCGCAGCCTGTTCACCATCAACGCGCGCTTCCTCGGCTATCGCCGTGCGCTTCAGGAAGCGGGCCTTCAAGAAGACTCATTCTTCGGCTGCCAATCGCACGAAGACACCCTCAGCGCGCTCGAAGAACGGATGCGATCCGCCAATCCTCCAACCGCCGTCTTTGCGTCCAACACCCTCGCCACACGGTATGTCATGAATGCCCTGCACCACATGGGCCTGCGAATCCCCGCGGATGTGGCCTTCGCAGGCTTCGACGACTTCGACGGCGCCGAGCTAACCTCTTCACCGCTGACAGTCATCCGCCAGCCCGCACAGGAGATGGGCCGGGTTGCAGCCAATCTGCTTTTTGAGCGCATTTCGCGTGGTGAGTTGCCCACCACTGGCACCAAGGTCACGCTTCCCGTTGAGATGGTGATTCGCCGCTCCTGCGGATGCAAGCACCGCACGCCAGTGCTCGTCAGCGCATAAGTCAATCCATTCGTTCAGAGATTCATGCGCCCTCCTTTCGCTTTCAACGTTCATAATCGTAGAGAGGATTCCTTCGTTGTCCACAAGCCCAGCTTCGCTTCCGCTCGTGCCCGAGCCCTTCCGCATCGCACCTCTCTTCGTCAACCGCGTCTGGGGATGGACTAGCCTGGAACCTTGGTTTGCGCAGTCTTCCCCTGCCAATCCCATCGGCGAAGTCTGGCTCACCGGCGATGACTGTGTCGCCGACACGGGTCCATGGGCGGGCCACAAGCTCAGCGAAATCTTCGCCGATCATTCTGACTCCATGCTCGGCCCATCTGTACGCGGCGAGGGCTCTCCCCTGCTCATCAAGGTTCTCTTCGCCCGCGAGAAGCTCAGCGTGCAGGTCCATCCCGACGACGCAATGGCGCATAAATACGGCTTTCCACGAGGCAAGACCGAGTGCTGGTACGCACTCGCCGCCGATCCTGGGGCGCAAGTTGCCTGCGGGCTCAAACCCGGAGTCACCGCGGAAACTGTCCGTGCCGCCATCTCCGACGGCTCCCTCGAACAGGACCTGAATGTCGTTCCAATCGAGGCCGGAGAGATGATCTTCGTTGACTCTGGAACGGTTCACGCCATATGGCCTGGCTCCGTCATTCTTGAAACGCAACAGAACTCCGACATAACCTATCGCATGTTCGACTACGGCCGCCCCCGCGAACTCCACATCGAGAAATCCCTCGAAGCCATGCGCCTCTCAACCCACGCCGGCAAGGTCGAGCCGCGCGTCCTGCCCGACCGCACCATTCTCCTCGACGCGGATTACTTCCGCATCGAGCGCATCTCGGTGGAACACTCCATCACCAGCGCCACACTTCGCGCCACCGATGGAGCCACGCCTCGCCTGTCATATCTCTTTGCCTCTACCGGTTCCGGCGCCATCACAGGCAGCTTCGCCCCAGTCAGCTTGCCTGCCTGCGGCATCGTCGCAGCCCCTGCCCACGCGTCCGATTTCACCGTCACCAGCATCGATGGGCTCGAATTAATCCGCATGGTTGCAAAGTAATCGAACGCGAAGGCAAAGCGACGCGAGGCCAACAAAGCTGTCATCCTGAGCGAAGTTTGGCTCGTTTTTTGAGCCAAACGAAGTCGAAGGATCTACGGTTGTTCTGGGGCTGTACTCACGCGAAAACCAGGCTCACGACACTACGTACCCACAACAATCGCCGGCCTCTCACCGCGCGTATCCGCGTCCGCCACGTCCGTCGTGATCGTCTGCCTCTCGCCCGACATCAACGCAATGTAGTTGTCCGAGTAAATCGCCGGAAGAATCCTGTCTCCCGACTTCTCGCCCACCGCCTTCACCCTCACCATCAGCGCCGGCCCGCTTCCCGCGTTGCGCAACTCCGTCGTCAGCTTCCAGCGGTTGCCGCTCTTCTCGGCCTTCGTCGACGCATCAATCTTCGGCTTCGGCAGCTCGCGAATCGCGCGCAGGTTTCCTTCTTCGAGTCCCCGCATGTAGAAGTTCGACGACACCACCTCATCGCCCTTCTTCAGCCGCAGCCGTATAAAGTGCACCGCGCTCGCATTCGCCGGATAACTCATCTTCCAGCAGGTCACAGTCGAGTCCTCTTTACTGTCGACGTTGCTGCTCTTCCCATCTATCCGGCTGCCATCCAGGTTCAGCAGTTCCATCTCCGCCGTAAGTCCCGTTTGATTGCCTGCACTATAATTCACCACCTCAATCGTCTCATCCAGGCAATTCCACTGGATGTGAAGCGGCTCCGATCCCTTCTTGCAACCAAAGTACGCCGCAGTCGGCTCGAAGTAATAGTCGTACGTCTGCCAAACAAACGACGGCCAGCACGAGTGGCTCATCCACAGCAGCACGCCCATCCTGTGCACGCTCTGCGCCTCAAACATTGCGCGATAGGTTTCATAGTTCACAATCTGCGCCAGCCTCACCCACTCCTCCACGTTGACCGCGCCGCCCAGTTGCGAATCGATCATCGCGCGAAAGCCCGCGCCGCCCTGCGCCCCTTCGAGGCAAAAGTCATGCAGACCCCAAGACAGTCCCTGCGGCCACAGATCCTTCGCCGGCATCATCAGCCGCACGCTCTCAATCGGCGGAATATTCGGCGCTCCAATCTCGCTGTGCATCTTCACATCTGCCGCGCGGAAATAGAAGCTCTTCGGCATCGCCTGGTACGGCCCATGCCCGCTAACCGTTCCATCCGCCGAGCTCGGAATGTAATGCAACCCTGCGTGCAGATCGCCGAGAATCTTGCGTATCCCCTCCTCCAGCGGCTTCGGCGGAAACCCTTCGTTGCGTCCGCAATACAACCCAATCGACGGATGATTCCGAATGCGCAGTACAAAGTCCTGCACATTGTTCAGGAACATCGCGTTGTCATCCGGGTCCGGACCGTCCCACGGGTTGGCCAGCCAGAAATCCTGCCACACCATCACGCCATGCAGGTCGCATGCCTCCCAGAACTCATCGTCGCCAATCTGGCCCACCCAGTTGCGAACCATCGTGAGGTTCATTTCCTTGTGATAACGCACCGCCGTGTCGTATTCGCGCGCCCGGTAGCGCAGCATCGACTCGCCAAATCCCCAGTTGCCGCCGCGCCCGATGAACCGCCGTCCATTTACCCAGAGCCGCAGCTGGCCGCCCTCCTCGCTCGCAGTCATCTGCCGAATGCCCGACTTCATCGCCGTCCGATCCACGGGCTTGCCGGCCGCAGACAGCGTGAACGCCACATCGTAGAGATGCGGCTCGCCGTAGCCCGCCGGCCACCACAGCTTCGGATTCGCCAGGTGCAGTGCCGGATGAGTCTGCGGATTCAGCTTCACGGTTTTGCGCTCTGAAGGCCCGAGCATAATCGGCTGTGCCACTCGGATCTCGCCAAAGCTCGCCTCAAGCAATCCCTTGAACTCGGTCGCCCGATGGTTCACAAGATCGACTTCGAGGTTCACATCGGCGCTCGTGTTCGCAGGCAGCCCAACCGTACTCCACACATAAGGATTCTCGAGCGTCACCGTGCCCGTCACTTCCAGCTTCACCGGCGCCCAGATGCCAATGTTCCGGCCACGAATTGGAGGAATCCAATCCCATCCTATGGAGGCATGATAGGTCGGGTTATCCGCGCCAAGCGCTCCACCGTTTCCGCTCTCGGCAGCGAGCGTCTTCTGTTTCGTGCTGCCCGGGGTCGCGTTGGCTACAATCTTCACCGCCAGCGCATTCGGCTTGCCCGCAATCAGCTTTGCCGTCACATCGAACCGCCCGCGAATGAAACCGCCCTCGATCCTGCCCAGCTTTTCTCCGTTCAGGTAAACGTCGGCCTTCCAGTTGACGCCGCCAAAGTCCAGCCACGCCGTCTGTTTCGCATTCACTGCCGGCGCAGTAAATTCTGTCCTGTACCAGAAATCCGCGCAGAAGTAGGAATCCGAAATGTAGAGCTGATTCTCGCCGTAGTTCGGATCAGGAAGCGCCCCTGCGTTCAGGTACGAAGTCAACACCGTCCCCGGTACCGTCGCCACTACCCATTTGTCATCCTTGAAGCCCGCCTTCGACAGCGTTTCGCCCGAGCCTTCCACCTCGCTGGCCCGCTCCACGCGCCACGCACCTCCGGCAAGCTGCAACACTCCATCTTCTGAAGCCGCGGCCATCGCTTTCGGTGCTGCCATCAGCCCGCCTTTGCCGAAGACCTCCAGCTCGCTCAGAATATATCCATGCTCAGTCGCAGGCCGCGTCATCAGCACGCGCACATACCGCCCATGTTCTGTCTGCGATAGCCGAATCTCCTCCACAGCTCCAGCCTGCGCGCCGATGTCGGCCAAATCGCGCCACTGCTCCGCGTCCTCTGAAACCTGCACCTTGCCTTCCGCCGCGCGCGCAATCCAGTGCAGCTTTACCGAGTCGAACTCGCAATGTGGTCCCAGGTCCACATAGACCCATTCCTCGCCCATTCCCGCGCTCATCCACGCGCTGGTAAAGTTGTAGGGCCCGCCAACCTGCACCCGCTCCTTGCCATGAAAGAAGGCCACCTGCGTCACTTGCCAGCTGAAAAAATACTCGCTGCCTGGTTGCGCGCCTCCATTGGCCAGGCTCAGTTCGACGCGATAGTACCTTCTCTTCTGCGCGCTCTTGAACTCGATCCACGGCGTAAGGAAGTTGCCGCCCCTGACAAAATCAGGCGGTAAGCCGGCAGTCGAAGCAGGCGTCGCGCCCGCAGTCTCGCCCACTGTCTCCCACGTGCGGCCATCGTCCGACGCAGACGCTTTGAAGTGGATCCCGCCCGGGGCCAAATTAAACGGCGTAATGAGGCTCAACTGAATTCGATCGATCTCCGGCGCCGCATCGCCACCATGCAGCTCAATCGTCGCCGCACCATGCAGCCCGCGCAAAGACACCCGGTGAACGCCGTCATGGTCAAGCAGCGTCTCGCGCTCAAGCTTTCCCAACGGCTCCGCGCCCCCAGTCCACACCACCACCCACTGCGGCAGTCGCGTCTCCTTGATTCCATCCGTTACCAGCTGTGCCGTCAGGTTGAAGTCGTAGCTGCTCGAGTGGTAGGCCGGCCGCCGCAGCGCCAGGTTCCGGTAGGTTGGTTCGGCAGCAATCAATTCCGGCCCAAAAAACTCCGAAGGCGCTCCCGGAAAGACTCCCAGCCCGCGCGTATATTCGACCGCTTTCTCCTGAGCCGCACTCGCCTGTGCGTCTCCCTGCGCCAAACCCGGCTCAGCCAACGCCGGAATTCCCTCCACTGCCACCGTTGCTCCCACTGCTGCCGATACCTTCAGAAAATCCCGTCGCGAAGCCGACATTCTTGTCCCCTTTTATTAAGCTGACTCCAAAGTTCGTACCACAACAAAGCTGTCATCCTGAGCGGTCGTTTGAGGCTTGTCATCCTGAGCGGAGGTCGCCGCGGCGACCGAAGTCGAAGGATCTGCGGTTGCCCTTCGGAAATCATCGAATGGGCTTCTTACTCAAGACACGAGCTGCGATCAAAAGCTTTCTCTTCAGTGCGGACACTGATAACGCTATCAGCCCCGAAAAAGGCTAGCATCCGTGCATCCCCTTGTCGAGTTCATAAAGGCCCCGCTCCAACCTTCAAATCAATGCGCCCTCCGTGCCAACCATGACCAGTCGACAGGCCCCCACCTCAGTGCCCAGCCGTCAGCTTCAAGTTGTATCCCTCCACCTTCACCCGCGGCCGCTGGCCACGTGTATCCGCCTCGTTCACTTCGGTTCGAATCGTCTCCCGCTCGCCCGGCATCAGCGCAATGTAGTTGTCGTCGCAGATTGCCGGAAGAATCGGATCTCCTGAAATCGCCCGAACCACTTTCACCCGCACCATCAGCGCCGGCGTTGTCGAATCGTTCCTGAGAGTCGTCGCAATCTGCCACTTCGCTCCGGCCCTCGTCATCGTCGATGTCGCGTGCACGCTCGCCTCGCCCAGTTCGCGGATTCCGGTGTAATCCTCAGCCGTCGTCCCATGCCAATAGAAGTTCGTGCTCACCGGCTTCCCATTTCTCAGCAACGCAAGCCGGATAAACTGCGTGCTCTTCATCCCGTCAGGAAACTCAAGATGAAACGGCGATAGCGTGGAATCTTCAAGACTGTCCACGCTGGCCGTCTTCTCCCACTTCACGCTTCCATCCAGATCGAGCACCTGCGCTCGCGCCTCAAGTCCCTTCTGGTCACCGCCGTTGTAGTTCACCACCTCCACTGCATCCGTCGCGGCGTTCCACTGGATGTGTAGCGGCTCCGACGCTTTCTTCGCCGCGTAGTACGCCGCATCGGTGTCATAGAAGTAGTCATAGGTCTGCCACAGAATCGACGGCCACGCCGGATGGCTCATCCAGATCAGCGTTCCAAGCCGATTCTCGCCTCCGCCCTCAAACATGCCGCGATACGCGTTGTAGTCCACAAACTGCGCCAGGCTTGCGAACTCGTCCACATTCTTCGCGCCGCCGTAGTTCTTGTCCACCGCCGTCGCAAACGGATTGTGCCCATGAAAATCATGCAGCCGCCATTCCGGCCCCACGGGCCACATCCCGTCCTGCGAAAGCGTCTTTTTCAGGATCACGCGCTCCGGCACATTTGGCGCGCCAATCTCGCTATGCATCCTGGTTGGCGCCTTCGCGAAGTACTCCTTCAGCGGAAGCACACGGTACGGCCCATGTCCGCTCACCGGCCCATCCGCCGAACTCGAGATGAAGTGAATCTCCGGATGCAGCTCCGCAATCAGCGCACGCAACCCATCGTCGATCGGCTTCGGCGGCAGTCCCTCATTTCGTCCGACATAGAGCCCAATCGATGCATGATTCCGAATCCTCAGCAAATAATCCCGCGCATTGTCCAGGAACAACTGATCATCATCGGGATTTGGCCCGTCCCACGGATTGGTCAGCCAGAAGTCCTGCCAGATCACAATCCCATATCGATCCGCCGCGTCGTAAAGGAGCTCATCGTCTGTCTGCCCCACCCAGTTGCGAATCATGTTGAAGTGCTGGTCCTGGTGCAGCCGCATCGTAATGTCGTACTCGCGCGCGCGGTAGCGCAACATCGACTCGGAGAACCCCCAGTTGCCTCCACGCGCAATAAATCGCCTGCCGTTGACCCAGATGCGCAGAATCCCGCCATCTTCTGAATACGTCAACTGGCGAATTCCAACCTTGAAACTCGTCTCGTCGCTCGTCACCCCGCCCGCTACGAACTTCAACGTCACCGCATACAAATTCGGGTCGCCATATCCGTTCGGCCACCATAGTTTCGGATGCTCAATGCGCAACTGCGGATAAGCCTCGGGCGAAATCACCAACGTCTTCGTCGCCATCGCATCGACCTCAACCGGCACATCGAAGCCCTCAGTCCCAAATGCCACATGCAACTTGCCGCTGACAGGGTGGTCGCTCAGGTTGCGCAGCGTCGTCTCGATCGAAACATCCGCATACGAGTTGTCGGGCAACGGCAGCTTTGTCGTCACTGCCGGATTCTCGATCTTCACAGCCTTGGTGGTCGTCAGCCGAACTTCATTCCAGATGCCCGTGTTCCTGCCGCGAATCGTCGACATCCAGTCCCAACCGGCCGAAGCGTGGAACGTCGGATTATCGCGCCCAAGCGCGCCGCCATTCACCGTGTCGCCTTCTTTGTCCTTCGTCCCGCCCGGGTGGTCGGTCTTCTTCACCAGCACGGCAAGGCTGTTCAGCTTCCCCGGCACAATCACCCGCGTCACGTCGAACTCCCCGCGATGAAACGCGCCGTCAATTGCGCCGATCCGCTCGCCGTTCATGTAAACATCTGCCTTCCAATTAATCCCGTCCAGATGCAGCCAGACGTGATCATCCTCCCCGCGAGCGGCGGGCGCCACAAACTCATCGCGATACCAGAAGTCCGCGCAGAAGTACGAGTCCGAAATCGCGTACTGGTTCTCGCCGAAGTCGGGATTCGGAATCGCATCATCGTTCAGATAGCTGGTCAGCACCGTCCCCGGCACCGTGGCCACCATCCACTCCTTGTCGTCAAATCCTGCCCGCGAAATCGCACTTCCGTCCGCGGCTACCAGCGATGCGCGTTGCAAACGCCAGCGCCCTCGCGCAAGCCGCAACGCGCCGCTTGCCGCTGGCGCAGCGGAAGCCGCCTGTGGGATTGCAACTGGCCCACCCCGGCCAAACACTTCAAACTCCGAAAGAATGTAGCGCCCGTCCGGCTCGCTCGGCTTCGTCATCTTCACGCGAACCCAGCGCGCCTTCGCTATCGATGCAAGGGGCAGATCGTCGACGCTCTCGTTCTGGGCACTTTGCCCCGCCGCGGCCAGCGCCTCAAGCTGCTTCCAATCTTTCCCATCGTCTGAGATCTCAACCGCTCCTTCGGCCGGCCTCCGCAGCCACGACAGCACAACGCGATCAAACGTGCAGATCGCGCCCAGATCCACTGAAACCCATTCTTCGCCGCTCCCCGCGCTCATCCATGCGCTCGAGAAAATCCCCGGCCCGGTAAGATTCTGCGGCTTTCCCTTGTCAAAAAACTGAACCTCAGCCAATCCAAATGACGGAATGCTTTCGCTGCTGAACTCCACTCGATATGACCGATACTTCACTTCACTCGCCAGGTCGATCGCCTGCTTGAAGCTCGCCTGGTCATCTCCAACTTCGGGAAAGCCCGCAACCTCCACGTGGCCAACTTCGGTCCAGGCCTGCCGGTCATCTGAACCCAGCAGCCGCACGCTCCACGCCGCATCCGCTTTGGGCAACCTTCCCTTTCGAATCCACACATCGGCGTGATCGACCTCTGGTATCGCGCCCTCCCCTTCAATGTCGACCTCGGCCCACGGCTTTGCTCCAGTCAAGAACACCGCCGACGTTGGATTGCCGTCCAGAAACACTTCGCGGTCGGCCTTCCCAAGGACGCCCTTGTTGCTCGTGGAAGTCACCACCCAATGCGGCAGGCCCTTCTCCTTGATCCCATCCGTCACCAGTTGCGCCGTCAGGTTGTAGTCGTACGCGCTTGATTGATACGCAGGCCGATGCAGCGCCAGATTCCTGTAGGTCAGCTTGTCGACGTCCATGCGCGGACCGTCATACTGAGCCGGATCGCCGGGATAGACTCCGATTCCTCGCGAAAACTGCTGAGTGACACAAGCTGTCGAGCAAGCCATTGAACAGGAGATAAAAACAGAAATCGGAACACGAGCCAAAACGCGCCTCCCTATGGAGCGGTGCCATGCCTGCGGCGTTCCCGATTCAGCGGGACGCCCGCTGATCGAATCAATTTCGCGGTCGCAGCAAATCATATCTCATCGAAGGGAGGCAGCATGGTCGGCCCACCGCGAGGGCGACTTGTAGCGCCGGCCTCCGGGGCGGCTGTCCTTGCGGCGTCCTCGCCGCCAGTAGGGATGTGTGGGTCAGGAGACCCGCACGACAGCCGGCCTGGAGACCGGCGCTACTTCGAGGGCTAATTCTCGGATAGGTTCTTAGTTCTCTCATCGTCTGTGAGAAATGCAGATTAGAAGCCCTGAAAACACCTCGGGGCAGAGCATCTGGCCGTTTCACCAGTTGCCCTGCCCCGAGTCCATTCCGAATTGTCCTTTGTCGTGACGATTACGGCCGGTCGTAGAAGCGGAAGAACAGCGACGGCTTCGCAACCGATTCGGCACGCGCCACCAGTTCCGCCTGCTGGTTCTCGCTCAGCGGCGTGAAATCCCGCGCCAGTTGCACGTTCTCTTCCAGCTGCTGCACATTGTTGCAGCCGATGATGACCGTGCTTAGCGGCCTCGAAAGCGCATACCCCATCGCTTCCCGCATGGTCAGCGTGCCTGGCGTCGGCGCAATCACCATCCCGTCCCAGCTATGCTTCTGCTGCTCCAGCGAGGGCGGCGTCCACGACGAAAGCATCCGTCCGCGCGCCGGAATCTTCATCCCGATAATGCCCATCTGCCGCTCTACTGCCAGCGGCAGCAGCTTCTCGTTGAAGCTGTAGTGATGCGGATCGGCCGCGTTCATCGCCATCAGAATGGTGTCAAACTGGAACCGCCGAATTGCCTCCATCAAACCATCCGGGCGATAGTGCCCCGTCAAGCCCAGGTGCCGCACCACCTTCTGATCCTTCATCTCAATCAGCGCTTCGAGCGCGCCGTCCTTGGCAAACACCTGGTCCACGTCGTACTGCGTGCCAATGTCGTGCAACTGCCATAGGTCAACGTGATCGGTCTGCAGCAGCTGCAGCGACTTCTCAATCATGCGCATCGAGCCGTCGCGTGTGCGCTCCTTGGTTTTCGTCGCAAGGAATGCCTCGTTGCGCCGCTTCGCCATCACGCGGCCTACATACTGCTCGCTCCAGCGATCCGGCCCGCCATAAATCGACGACGTATCGATGTAGTTCACACCAAGGTCCAGCGCCCTCTCGACAATCGGCACGGCAACATCGAAGTTGTTCGGCATCTCCAGCGCAGCCTGCCCGCCCAGAGAAAAAATGCCCACCTTGTACCCGGTCTTGCCCAGGTTCCGGGTTGGCATCGCCTTCATCGTGCGCGGATTCTCCGGCAACTCGGGCATCGTGTGGGCCGCATCTGCCCTCATACCCACGGGAGCCAACAGGGCCGCAGTCACCGCTCCGCTCGCTTTCAAAAAATCTCTCCGCCCCTTCAGCGTCTCGCTCATCATTCATCCTCCGTTGACATGATCCTGCCGTTCGCACCCATCATACTCCGGCACCGGATTTGCGCGAATCAGGATTTCTGCACGCGGATTACTTCGCCGGCTGCGTTCGTGACGAAGTGACCTTTGCTTTGGTCGAGCATCACGATGGCGTTCCCAAATGGATCGCGAACGACGGCGCAGCGACCAATCGGAATATCAAAGGGGCCGGTAATGGTCTCGCCTCCGGCTTCGTTGAAGCGCTTAAGCGCGCTATCAACATCGGCCACCAAAAGATCCACTTCAGGACCAAGGGTAGTGTGCAGGACAAGCTCTGCGTCCGTTCCAGGCATCTCCAGCCCAGCCATTTCCGGCTTCCGCCAAAGAACGGGGTGACCGAGAGCTTCGGAGTAGAACCGCAAGGCCGCGTCCAGATCATCGACCTTGAGCAGCACGCAATCGACCTTGGTGAATATTGGATCTTTCAGAGACACTAAAACACCTCGTAGATAAACGGCCGATCCGACCCGGGATTGGCCATAAGCAGCAGATACACGGCCGCGACCAGCAGCGTCATCGTCGTCGCGCCAAACATCTCCCGCGCCCAACCGGGCCACGCCAAGTAGCGCCCCTTGATCCACACGTCGGGCCTGAATCGCTCCCCAAACTCGATGCACGCAAACCCGATCAGCCCGATCACCAGCGGCCGCAAGCTCACTGCCGC
>Ga0302324_100021753_pt1 | contig 12495 bp, 13 predicted proteins | sample Palsa_T0_1_FD_201949 | JGI IMG/M metagenome (GOLD analysis project Ga0302324, IMG submission 201949) | Peat permafrost microbial communities from Stordalen Mire near Abisko, Sweden - Palsa_T0_1 | ecosystem: Environmental > Terrestrial > Soil > Palsa > Peat permafrost | place: Sweden: Abisko...
GAGCCATCTCTACGCTAGCCAGAACGGCTCGCCGACGGGCGGCTTCCTGATGGGCAGGAGCAGTTTAACAGGGCACTGATTACCCTGAGCGGGTGTCGTCCTGGGTGTCGTCCCGGCTGACCAGATACAGATGCTCTCCCTGGAGCAGCGTTTCCTGGCGCTGGTTCCGCACCTCGACCTTCATCCGCAACAGGCCCCGGCCCGCCTCACGGGGAATGATCTCGATGATCTCACCATGGCAGGTCACCGTGTCCCCGAGCAACGCTGGCCGCCGGAACGTCGTCGACTGCTCGAGGATGGCCAGGATGGCGATGCGACCGGCCTCGTAGGAACCGCCTAGCGCTGTCATGGAGGCCAGCATGAGACCGTGCGCGACCGGAGCGCCGAATGGTCCCTCGCCGGCCAGCACCCGATCTAGGTGGATCGGCTCGCGATCTCCGGTCATGGCGCTGAACAACAGGAACTGTGCATCACTCAGCGTCCGGGACGGATAGCTAATCGTCTCGCCGACGGCCAGCTGGTCCAGGGTCCGCACGATCGGTGGTGCCACTGAAGCCCTCCTGACGGAACCGAGTTTAATTTTTTTGAGTATACTCTTAGGCATTCGACGAGGCAGGAGGAAGCGGTGGCCGACTACCAGTTCCTACGCTACGAATCGGTAGATGACGGTGCTATCGTCCGCATAGCGCTGCACCGGCCGGACTTCAGGAACGCACAGAACCGCGGCCTCCTGGTCGAGCTGGGCGAGGCCTTCATGGCCGCGGAGGCAGACGACGCGGTACGGGTCGTGATCCTGTCCGGCGACGGCCCGATGTTCTCAGCGGGCCATGACCTCGGCACCCGGCAGCAGCAAGCTGACCTTGTCCCAGGACCGGATCAGCATGTGTCGGCGCGAACCAATGGAGGAACGCGTTCTGGCGCTGAAGCCCGCATGCTGCAGGAATGGCATTACTTCTTTACAAACACCCGCCGGTGGCGTGACCTGCGAAAGATCACCATCGCGCAGGTGCACGGTCCGGTGTTCTCGGCTGGGCTCATGCTGATGTGGTGTTGCGATCTGATCACCGCAGCCGACGACACGGTGTTTGCCGACGTGGTGGCGACCCGCCTCGGGATGTGCGGGGTGGAGTACTTTGCCCACCCGTGGGAGCTTGGCCCCCGCCGCACCAAGGCACTGATGCTGACCGGGGACTCGATCGACGCCGACGAAGCGTACCGGATCGGAATGGTGACCAAAGTGGTCCCGCCAGACCGACTGGCCCAGACGACACTCGATCTGGCCCGCCGCATCGCGCAGCTTCCAAGTGTCGCCGCGCTGCTGGTCAAGGAGTCAGTCAACCAGACCGTGGACAACATGGGCTTTCACAATGCCTTGCAGGCGTGCTTCTCGCTGCATCAACTGAACCACGCGCACTGGGCAGAAGTAACCAAGGGCGAGCTTGCTCGCGGCACGCCTGAGTTCGGCGTCCCGGACTGGCGCAGCGCTCCGCCGGTGAGCGCCGCTCAGCGCGATCGCGCCTAGGCCGAACGGTCGGTACCAAGCCGGATTATTCAAGGAGGCGCGATGCGGGACGCAGTCATCGTCGAGGCGGTGCGCAGTGCCCACGGCAAGCGCAACGGCACTCTTAGCCCGGTTCACCCGGTCGACCTGATGGCCGACGTGCTGTCCGCACTCGTCACGCGGGCGGGCCTTGACCCGGAGCTGGTGGATGACGTGGTCATCGGCTGCGTGACCCAACTCGGCGACCAGTCGAGTAACATCGCCCGTTTCGCGGTCCTCGCCGCCGGATGGCCCCAGGAGATTCCCGGGGTGACGATCAATAGGGCGTGCGGGTCGAGCCAGCAGGCACTCGATTATGCAGCGTGCGCGGTGATGTCCGGACAATCGGAAATCATCATCGCCGGCGGCGTCGAGACGATGACGCGGGTACCGCTGGGTGCCGCCCGGCAGGCCGGAATGCCTTATGGGCCTCGAGTTCTCAAGCGGTACGGCGAGTTCTCGTTCAACCAGGGCATCAGCGCGGAGATCATCGCCGAGCGATGGGGATTCTCACGACAACAGCTCGACGAGTATTCCGTGAGGTCGCACGAGAAGGCCGCCGCCGCGATCGACTCGGGGGCCTTCGGCGACCAGATAATGCCCATCAACGTCAACGGGATGGCGTTCACCGTCGACGAAGGCGTGCGCCAGCAGACTTCCGTCGATGTCATGGCCAATCTGAAGCCGTCCTTCAAGGCGGACGGCGTAATTCACGCCGGTAATTCCTCACAGATCTCCGACGGAGCCGCAGCGCTGCTGGTAATGACCTCGGACCGGGCGAGGGAGCTCGGCCTTACCCCTATCGTCCGTTACCAGGGCGGCGTGGCCGTTGGCGCCGACCCGGTGCTCATACTCACCGGGCCAATTCCCGCCACCGAGCGACTGCTCAAGCGCACCGGGATCGGGATCTCGCTGTCGGAGATAGGCGTATACGAGGTGAACGAGGCGTTCGCGCCGGTGCCCCTGGCCTGGATGCATGACCTCGGCGCCGCCCCCGAGCGGCTCAACCCACTCGGCGGCGCAATCGCCCTCGGACACCCGCTAGGCGCGACGGGCGCCAGCCTGATGACGCGGATGGTCCACTAGATGCGCTCCCGCGACATCCGCTTCGGCCTGCAGACGATGTGCGAGGGCGGCGGTACAGCGAACGCGACGTTAGTCGAGCTTGTCGCGTGAACCGGTCCCGGTGGAAACCGGCGCAGAGAATTTGAACGCAAGGATCGGCGTGAAGGAGATAACCGATGGAGTTCGGCTGGGCGCCAGAAGAGCGAGATTACCGTCGCGATCTCCGGAAGTTCGTCGAAGCGGAGGTTCCCAAGGAGTGGATAGCGAACCCGCGGCAGCGTCCTGTCGTGACGCCCGATGATCGAACGCGGACACTTAGCTTCAACCACAAGCTGGCCAGTCGGGGCTGGCTGACCTCACACTGGCCGCGGGAATATGGCGGCAGCGAGGCCAGCGCTTGGCAGCATCTCATCACAGGCGAGGAGCTCTGGTCGGTCGGAGAGCCCAGAGGCCCCCAATATATGAACGTCAACTGGATAGGCCCGGCGATCATGCGGCACGGCTCGCCGGAACAGAAGGAGTACCACCTCCGGGAAATATCCCGCGGCTCAGTATTCTGGTGCCAAGGGTTTTCAGAACCGGACGCTGGTTCCGACCTTGCCTCGTTGCGGACTGCGGCCATCCGTGAGGGCGATACTTATGTCATTAACGGCCAGAAGATCTGGACATCGCACTGCCAGGTAGCTGACTGGTGTGTCCTCTTGGCCCGCACGGCGCGCGGCGAAGATCCGCGAGCCGGCATTTCTATATTCCTGATCCCGATGACAACGCCGGGAATCGAAGTGCGCCAGATACCCAATTACGTTGAGGTCGGCTCCTTGCACGAAGTTTTCTTCACCGACGTTCAGGTGCCGGTATCTAACCGGCTGGGTGAGGAGAACGAGGGCTGGCAGATCGTCCGGGACGCGCTGAAGAACGAGCGGGTTGGCGCCCCGCGCTGGGAACGCGCCGCACGGATGCTGGACGCGGTTGCGATCTGGGCGCAGCGCGAGGGCAGGTTCGATGATCCTGCGCTGGTGCGCCGCCTCGGAGAGGCAAAGGCAGCCTGCGAGGTCGCCAGATTGCTCGCCTACCGCGTGATCGACGCGCGTGCCAAAGGAATCTCGACCAGTGGGATGGCCTCTGTCTCCCGGGTAGCGACGGCGCGTGCCGACCGGCTAGTCGGCGATGCAGCCATGGAAGCATATGGGACCCGTGGGCTCATCGCTGGCAGCGCACCGGACGCCTTCTGGTGGCAAGCTCTAGCAGCGGGCGTGGCCGGCGGCAGCTACGAGATCCAGCTCAACCTGATCTCACATCAGGCCATGCAGCTACCGGCGAAGTGACATGGACTTCGATCTTTCTGACCAGCAGCTGGCTACGCTATCGTCGATCGACTCGATCGTTCGTCTCCACGCGACACCAGACGGCGACCACGACGACCGAGACCTCGCTGGGGCTCTGAAAAGAGCGGGCTTCCTCGATTTGTTCCGCGAACCGGATGCTGGCCCTCTGGACGCCGAGCTAGTTGTCGAGCGGGTCAGCAGCCTGCTGGGCGGTTTGGCGATTGGAGCACGGTCTCTGGTGGGTCCGGCGTTGCTCGGCGATGAAGTCCCCAACCGCATTGGGCTGGCTCGCGCTGGCAACCCGGCTATCGTCCGCTACGGCGCTGACCTGGACGTCGTCATCGTCCAAGACGGCGAGACAGCCAGGGCTATCAGCAAGCCGCGCATGCTGGGGCCGATTGAGAGCAGGTACGGTTTCCCGCTTGCCTTGATCGAGCTGGAGGGCGGCCGGTCGCTGGGCGCGGGCTCAGGCGATAAGTTGCGGCGCTGGTGGCGGGTCGCGAACGCGGCGGAGATCGTCGGGCTGGCGACCGAGGCGCTGTCGTTCACTGCCGGCTATCTGTCCGAGCGGCGGCAGTTCGGCAGAGCACTGGCGTCCTTCCAGGCGCTGCAGCACCGCCTCGCTGAGGCCTACGTCTACGTGGAGGGTGCGCGCTGGGCCACCCGGTACGCGGCGTGGACAGAGGCTGAAGAGCAGGCCAGCAGCATCGCTGGAGGCTACGCCCAGCAGACGGCGCGGCTCGTGAGCATGGATATGCACCAGCTGACCGGCGCGATCGGTTTTACCTCCGAATTCGCTCTGCACCGCTGGACCGCGCGCCTGCAAGCCGTGCGGCTTGAGGCCGATGGCCAAGATCAGCAGTTCACAAGCGTCGCTACGGCGCGATGGCCGGTGGCAAACATGGGCGGATAACCACCTCATGAGCACTCACGAGTCGGTGTGGGAGGGTCGATGGTGGCCGAGATCCGTGCGGAGATGGTTGCGAACGTGTGGAAGGTGGTCGCGACCGAAGGCGATCACGTCGGCGACGGCGACACGCTCGTGATCCTTGAGTCAATGAAAATGGAGATCCCGGTCCTGGCCGAAGGCCCGGGCGTGATCACCGCAATGCATGTCTCCGAGGGCGACGTGGTCCAAGAAGGCGACCTGATCGCCAGCATCAGCTGACCCTCGAATTCCGAAATTTAGTGAGCGCGCCGAGCCACCACCACCGGCTCAGGCGCCGACAGCCGAAGCAGGCGAGGGCTCCTGGCCCGATCGCGATGCCGCCTCCGGCTATACCGTGAGCCGCACTGCCAGTGCATCGGTGACGAACGCTCCCGTCGCGTCGAACATGATCGGGTTGACATCAAGTTCGATCAAGCCCAGCTCACCGGCCTGATCGGTCCACCACCTCAAGATCATCACGGCGATATCCAGGAACTGCTCCGTTTGGTGGCGGTCGAGCGACGCGCGAAGCAGAGGGGCCCGGCTGATCATCGCCTCGATATCAGAGCGCTGCGCCGAGACCAGCCCGAAGGCAATGGCCGGCTGAGCCTGCGCTGCCGGTCCTCCGATACCGATGGCGGCAACCGGGCCGAACCCGGCATCGACACGGATACTGAGGAAGGCCTCGACGCCTCTAGGCGCCTGAGCCTGCATCAGCATCCTGCCCGGCCTGCGGTCGCCGGTCGCAGATCTGACAGCCTCCGCAATACGCCGGTACTCGCGTCGCACACTGGCCTCATCGCCGATGCCGAGCGCGACCGCCCCGACTCGGGCCCGGTGCGGCACCTTCGGTGACACAGACTTCAGCACCACCGGGAAGCCCAGCTCGCGCGCGGCAGCGACAGCGTCGGCGGCGTTGGCGCAGATGCGGCTCGGGACGACGCGGATGCCAGCCTGGGCGAACCAAGCTTCGAGCACGTCTTCGGTCAGCAAAGCAATCCGGCTGCCATCCGCAGGAGCTGTTCGGTCAACGTCGGCCAGCTCCGCAGGCACGGACCGCGCGGCCACCCCAGCGCGTCTGAGCACATCCGTGTCGACCGACTGGGCCGAGAGGATCTTGCTCAGGCTCTGGAAAGCGGATCGCGGATCATCAAGATAAGGAATTCCGAGACGCAGGTACTCCTTGGCGACTTGGTCCGAGCCGGCATTCCAGACGGCAAACGAAAATTTCTCGACTTGACTTGCTGCCTGCGCCATGGTGCGCCCCATGCGGACCGCCCCGGGACCGTTGTGTGCCGACGCGACGACAAGAGCATCGATGCCAGGATCGGAAGCGGCGAGGCGGATAACCTCTTTCAGCTGAGGGAGATTGGCGAACAGCACCGGCGTCGGATCCAGCGGATTGCGGGCCGAGCCGAAGGCAGGAACGTACTTCTCCAATTCGGTCTGCGTGTCAGTGGGCAACTCCGGCACCGATAGGCCGGCTTCCTCGGCAAGATCTGACGACAGCACCCCGGACCCGCCCGCATCGGCGCACACGAGCAACCGTCGACCGTGCGGCAGCGGGCGCTTGGAGGAAAGCATGGCCAGGGTGGCGCCCGCATCTTGCGGCGTGTCCACCACGATGGCGCCGACGGATTCCAGTACCTGCCGGCTGACGTCGCCCGGTGTGGCCAGTGAAGCTGTGTGTGACACGGCCGCTCGTGCCGCGGACACGCTGCGAGCTGCTGAGAGCACGACGATCAGCTTGCCTGCTTCGCGGAGTTGCGCGATACGCGCGACCACGTCACGTCCGCGCCGCCAGCCTTCGCTATAAATGGCCATTGTCCGAATACGTGGATCGGCACCGATGTAGTCCAGGTAATCGACTAGATCAAGCACGGCTTCGTTGCCTGAGCCGACGACGTAGCCGAACCGGGCACCCCCCTTTGCTCCGAGCACCATGATCGCGCCCGCGGTGCCGCCGCTCTGACTGATGACAGCGACGTCTCCAGGTGGCCGGTCGAGCTTCCACCACGGGGCAAACGACGCGTTTACCTTCGCGCGGTAGTTGATGAATCCAACAGTGTTCGGACCCACCACAGCCAGGTCGTCGGCTGCCGACAGTTGCCGGATCTCAGCTTGGACCTCCGCCCCAGCTTGATGCGACTCGGCAAAGCCCGCCGTAATGATGGCATAGTTGCGGATGCCGCGGGCAGACCCCGCCTTCAGCGCTCCGACTACCTGACTGGCTGGAACGGACACGACGAGAAGGTCAGGGCGGCCGACCTCATCCAGCGACGGTACGACCGGCTGGCCGGCCACGGTCGCCCTCTCGCGTCCAACTCCGGTGACTGGTCCGCGGAATCCGGCCGCGCGAATGTTGTCCATGACGATCGCGCCGATATTGCGGCGCCGCGCACTCACGCCGAGCACCGCGATAGACCGAGGGGCCAGCAGGCGATGCAGCCGATGCCGGTGATAGGGGCCCGTGTCGCTACGGTCAGCTGAACTCACGGCGCGTTCTCCGCGTCCGAAACTTGGGCCTGCTTGTCCATCGAAACGCCCAAGTTCCGCCTCCTGCCCATGCCGACATCCTATAAACAGGGTACTCAAAAATACTGAACTAATCAGTAGTTGGGCTTGATGTCGTGCGCGGCTCGACGAGTAAAACCGACAACGCACGTTCGGCGGTAACACGACCACGGTCACTATAGGCAGGCGCCCCCAATAGGAAGTAGCCTGGTCGCTTCTGCGCCGCGGACGAACCGGCCTGTGCGCAACGCAGCAGATCCATAGCTCCCCTGTACCAATTGCCTAAATAGTATCCTGTTCAGATTCACCTTGCAGTGTTCGCCGCAGGCAGACATAGCCGAGGGCGGACCTCTACAACAGATGCTCCCAGGATCTGCTGGAGTGCTATGCAGTGACGCGAGGTTACGTACCGACACGCGGGCCTGCCGCGGCAGGGCGAGCGCCCATCGCGATTCCTCGGCGGTCATCGCGGGACACCCTTCCTCGGTGGGGAGGCCCGTACTCGGCTAGATGTCGAGGACCAGACGGTCGGAGAATGCTCGCGAGCAGCAGATCATCATGGTGTCGTTCGCGGCCCGTTCCTCGGCCGTCAAGATTGAATCGCGGTGGTCGACTTCGCCCTCGAGGACGCGGGTTTCGCACGTCCCGCAGATGCTTTCTTCGCATGATGACGCTACGTCGAGACCGGCTTCCCGTACGCACATCAAGATGCTGCGTCCAGGGGGAACGAGCACGGTCTGACCCGACCGGGCTAGGGTGACCTCGAAGGTGTCCTGGCGGATAGCAGTGTCTGGCTCTTTCGGACGGAATCGCTCGACTCGCAGGGATCCGGGGAGCCAGGTCGAACAACGCTTCTCCACCGCCTGGAGGAGCGATTCGGGACCGCAGCAATACACGAGTTTGTCATCGATCGGCTGGTCGAGTACGCGGAGGTCGATGAGCCCACGTTCATCGAGTGCCCAGGTGTCGAGCCGCGACCCGTAGCGCACTGTGAACTCGTCGAGAAAAGCCATCGACGATCGGGACCGCCCGCCGTACAGGAGTTGCCAGTAAGCAGCAGCCGCCGAGACCTGAGCCAGCATGGGACGGAAGGGAGTGATTCCGATACCACCAGCGATGAAGATGTAACGCGGACCCGGCAGCAGCGGGAAGTGATTGCGTGGCCCCTGCACCGCGAGCACCTGCCCGATAGAGATGGTGTCGTGGATGTACCGAGACCCCGGTCCCTCGCGCAGGACGGCAACTTCCCAGCATCGGGTCTCCCCGATGACGTAGCAGGGGTGGTTCTCGAATTCGTAAGTGTGCGGATTGAATCGCATCATGACGCGACCGATGTCGTTGTATGGGAGCGTCTCACTCACGAACCCGACGCCTTGGCGGTTGACCATGATCTCGCCAGGCCGGTTGCCGGTTCCCCTGCCACGCATGTACGGCTGTCCGTCGTACGCTTCGCCTAGATACCGCGTCGAGATCCAGGTGGCCTTGTCGAGATTTGCTAGTTCGGCCCCGAGGGACGCTGCCATGATCAGACCGTCACCCCGGTTCGACGGAGGGGTGGTCGGATCGTCCCACGGAACTCCGATGAACGCGTTCCAAAGGTCGCGGTTCCACTCGAACCCTCCAGATGCGAGGATCACACCGAGCCTGGCGCGGTACTCGACTTCGCCGCCGTCCTGCTCGGCACGGATGCCGCTGACACGCCCGTCTTCAACGATAAGGCTTCGGCCGCGCGCCTCGGACACGAAAGAGCCTCCGGTCTTAAGGCAGCCTTCCATCAGGCCGGCGACCAGAGCCATGCCACGCATCGCGATGCCCTTTTCCAGGCGCTCCTTGATGAGGTGGTTAACGTACTCGAGATCCTCGACCTTGGAAACGCGGCCGTCCGTCGTGTCGGGCCGTGCACCGTGCTTTCGCTCCTCAGAATGCTGGATCGGCAGGATGCCGCCGGGACGCCGTTCCGGCGAGTGGTCCAGCCCTGGCAGCGGTGGACCCGCCGCGCCGAGATCCTCATCGCGCCCGGCTCGGAATCCAACGAGTTCAGCGGCGCCAGGATCTTCGCCGCTGCCTACCCCGAAGCCGTCGCCTCGCCAGTCTCATCGCCTCGCCCGCCTGGCGCAGCTTCGCCGACGGGGACCCCCCTCAGCAGCAGCACCTTCATCGCCACGATCGGACAGCGGCTCGGCGGGCCGGTCACCAGGCCGCCGACACCGAAGACGCGATCGCGCACTGGATGGAGCTGTCGTTTCTCGCGACTCACGCGTCCGCCGTAATGGGGGGTAACGGGACCCGCTTTTAGTCACGTCGTCCACGATGGCCCCCGGGTCAATCGACTCGGTGTTCTATTCGGGCTCGATCTCTCTGTCAGCCGCATGCTCGGGAGAACGTGTTCTGGTTGGCCCTGGTGGGCTCAACGTGGAGTCGCGTTCGATGGCGGTGCGGTAGGCGCGTTCGACGGCGCGGAGGCGGGCGGCGATGCGTGTTTCGCGGGTGGCGATGGCCTGGCGGTTGCGGCGGCCGTAGGAGCCTTCGGGGAGGGTCTGGCCGTAGCGTTCGACTTCGCGGACGTGGGCTTCGCGTTCGTCGGCGTGGGCGGCAATGGCGAACAGGGCGATGCTGGCGGTGGCTTCGTCCAGGATGAGGCTGACGGTGCAGCTGTCGGGGTTGGCCTGGGCCAGGGCGATGACCGGGGGGCTGCCGGCCTCGGGTGAGGGCGCCGGGTGGCTGCGGCCGTGCAGGGCCCGTTCTTGCATGTCGGCCAGCATGAGGTCGGCGCGGTCGATCTGGTCGCAGGCGGCGCCGAAGTTCCGGCCGACCCAGCCGACGTCTTTGCCGCGGGCGCGGCAGTATTCCAGCAGCCGGGCGGCTGGTCCGGGCGGTCCGGGGAGCGGCCGCGGATGCGCAGCTGGGTCTTGAGCTCCGGGCTGATCGCGCCGGTGTCGACGAACCGGACCAGGCTGCGGGCGAAGTCCGGTTCCTGGGGCCGCGCGGCGAACCAGATGGCGAGCCGCCGGGCGGTGACGTGGTCGACGATGCCGTCCCGGCGGCTGTCCGCAATGGCGATGCCGTGGTCGATCAGGCGCTCGTACAGGGACAGCTCCGGTAGCAAGCCGTCCGCAGGCGAGCGGCCGGCGCGCGCTGGCGTGGGCTTTGTGCCGTTATCTGTCCTGCGCATGTGTCTGGCTGGTCAGTCCGCGGCCTCTCGATCTGGCTGGCCATCGGCTCGGTCTTGCTCGCGGCTGATGTCGCCGGGTGGCTGGGATGCGGCCGATACTGCCTCGTGTCCGGTCAGGCCGAGTTCGGCTGCCCAGCCCTGGATGTGCGGCCAGAGCCGGTGGCCCTCATGGAGCTCTTCTTCGCGGACAAGGTCGGCGAGGATCATCGCGGTGATGGCGGTGTTCCGGTCGAAGTTCTGGCCAGGTAGCCAGGACACTTCCCATCCGTTCCGGCTGGGTGCCTGGCGGGCGGTGTGGGCGCTCTGGTCGCTGGTCATGGTGGTGTCATCGATTGTCAGGGTCATGGTTCGGCTTCCAGGTCGGGTTCGGGTTCGGGTTCGGGTTCGCGGTGGCGGTCCTGGCCGGCTTGCAGGGCATCGGTCAGGGACTCCGCGGCGGCCGGGAACCGCTCTTTGAGCCAGTCGCTGGCGGCCACGACGATCACGTAGTCCGGGCGCCTGTGGCCGGGTTCGCCGTCGTCGGGCGGGCGGGTCACGGGCCGGCCTCCCGGTCTGCGACTGGGCCGTGGGCAGAGTGGCGAGCGGCGGCGGCGCCCGAGGCCGCGGCCGCCTGGTCCAGCTGAACGCTCAGGTGGTCATACGCCTGGGCGTCCCGCAGCCGCGATTCGCAGGCCGGACACGATTGATCGGTGCAGTCGGCGCAGAGTTCGGCGCGGTCACGCTGGTACTCGGCGGCTATGTCCAGGGCGACGAGGAGGGTCTTGACCTCACCGACCGGGACGAGGACCGCGTGCTGGCTGGCCGGTTCGGGCGGGGCGGGTTCCGTCCTTGGCGGTATCTCAGTGATAGACGGGCCGAACGGGTGGTCCTGCGAGCCTTCGTAGATGTGCGCCAGATCACCGATGAGAAAGATGGCCGGGCCCGCGTGCTCGTCGTCACCGCGGGCGTACCCATGGCGGTCCAGGACGTCCAGGACGTCAGTAATCAGGTTCAGGCCCATCCGGTGGTCCCTCATGCGCCCTTCCTCCTGTGGTGCTGGCGGACCGGCAGGCGGACGTCGGGAGCGATGCCGGTGCCGGTGGCGGGGCGGTAGCCGGTGCGGGGCCGGTAGCCGGGGACGTCGAGCAGGTCGTCATCGAGGCCGGCTCCCGCGCACCAGTTCCCGGCGCTGGCGCGTCGGCGGGCGCGAGCGGCCCCGGCGCGTTCGGCGCGGGTGCGTTCGGGGGCGCGCTTGTCCCACCAGGCGTCATACAACTCAGCGATGGCGTCGCGCAGGCGCGGGCTGACGGCGCGGGCATCGCCGCGGACCAGACGCTGGACGGTTTCCTCGCGGACGCCGACAGCGCGGGCGATGCGGGCCGAGCCGTGACCTATCACGTGCAGCGCGCGAAGCCGCAGCCGGGTCCCGCCAGCATCCAGCCGGCCGAAGGTGAGGTGGTGGACTGCCGGTGCGCCGAGGCTCATGTCAGTCCACCCTCGGCCTGGTGAGTACGGGCCTGGCTTGTCTTGCGGGCGGAGCCGAGGGTGCGGGCGATTTCCGGTTCGTCCAGGCCGGCCTGGCGGGCGGCCGCGGCCAGGGGGTTCAGGTCGGCGGCGGGGTCGGCGTCCAGGACGCGGTTGGCGGCCCAGTACAGGCCGGCGTTGCGGTTGCCTTCGGGCCGGCTGGCGACCCACCGGGCCAGCTGGCTGAGCGCACGGTCCGGGTCCTGGCCCGGCGCCGGGCGTTGCTGGTGCCGCTGGGGTTCCAGGAGAGCGGTGACCGCGGCCCAGTCCAGGCTGCCGTGGCCGCCGGGTTTGCTGATGAGCTGGTAGGGCTTGCCGTCGATCTGGGAGGGCGGGGCCAGGATGTAGCCGCCGTGGGAGCGGAAGTCCAGGTGGTGGCGGGGCAGGCGGCCGTTGTGCTGGCCGGAGCCGGTGAAGTAGGCGTGCATCCCGCCGGCCGGGGTCCGTA
>Ga0302324_100021754_pt1 | contig 12494 bp, 7 predicted proteins | sample Palsa_T0_1_FD_201949 | JGI IMG/M metagenome (GOLD analysis project Ga0302324, IMG submission 201949) | Peat permafrost microbial communities from Stordalen Mire near Abisko, Sweden - Palsa_T0_1 | ecosystem: Environmental > Terrestrial > Soil > Palsa > Peat permafrost | place: Sweden: Abisko...
ATGCATTTTCCCGAGTGGTACCGAGCGTACCTGCACTCGCTGGCGTCCGACCCCTCGCGTGTCTGGTTCGTAGCCGCTTACCGCGGCTTTCATCTGGTGGCGGTTTTTCCGCTGCATTTTCAATCCCTCAACATCGCCGGACTGCAGCCGCGCATCTTTGGCACCATCGAACACGACGAGATGCAGTTGTCGGATTTCGTGTTCGAGCCAAACTCGCAGAACGAGCAACTGTTGCACCAGATGACGGACTGGTTGCGCAGCCAGCGTTTGATCCGCTGGGATGAACTGCGGCTGCGCAAAGTGCCGGAAGACTCTTTGATCGGTCAGGCATTCCGCGAGCGGCTGCCGGCCGCGACGCTGGCTCTGTGTCACGACGGCAGCAGCTACTTCGATACGCGGGGCAGCTACGAGCAGGCGACGCAGGCCATGTCGGGGAGCTTCAGGCGCAATCTGCGCCGTCTCACGAAGCGCGCCGAGCAGTCTGCGCCGTTGCGATTTCAATCGTACCGGCGCCCGGATGAGCTATTTGCGGCTTTCGACAAGCTGGTGCAGATCGAGGCCTCCGGCTGGAAGGGCGACGGCGGCACCGCCATCGGCAGCAGGCCGCAGATGCACGCGTTCTATCGCGGGTTGGCACAGCAGTTCGGCTCCCGCGAAGCCTGTGTGATCAATGTGCTCTGGCACGGCGAGCAGGCGGTCGCGGGGCAGTTCTGTCTGCATATCGGGCGCACCATCAGTATTCTCAAAGTCGGCTTTCACGCCGCGCACGCCGGTATCGCGCCCGGTAACCTGCTGCTGGAGCGCACGCTGAAACATGCCTGCGAGGACCGGCGCATCGACTTCGTCAGCCTGGTGAATCAGCCCCCCTGGTCGCACAACTTCAAGCCGCACACCGTTGGTGTCTGGTCTTACTGTGCTCCGAACTGGAACCTGCAGGGTTGGCTGCTGCATCTGGGATTGCACGGAAAGCGAGCCTGGGACGCGATGTTGGGTCAACGCAGCCCGAGATCACCGGAACCGACGCCGCCCGTCGAAACGCGCTAGATCTGGCGCGCCCGTACCTGGCCGCGTCCGGCCTCTTTAGCCATGTACAGTGATCGATCCGCGCAAAGCATGAGCTCGGCACAGTCGCCCCCCACATTTGGCATCGCCACGGCAACGCCTAGACTGATGGTGACGATGCCGCCGGCCACGCTGGATTTATCGTGGGGAATCCGCAAGGCGCGCACGGCTTTTTCGAGCGTTTGCGCTTTGGCCTCGGCGCCGTGCAGGGATGTCTCCGGCATCACGCACACGAATTCCTCCCCGCCGTAGCGCGCCACCAGGTCGTGGGACCGTGCAAAGCCGGCCTTCAGGCACGCGGATACTTGTTGCAGGCAGGAGTCGCCGGCCTGGTGTCCATAGTAATCGTTGAAAAGTTTGAAATGATCAAGATCGATCATCACCAGGGAGAGAGGATTCCCCGACCGCGTACAGCGGCGCCATTCTGAACCTAGCGTCTCGTCGAAGTGGCGGCGATTGGCCAGCCCCGTCAGGGCGTCAACGCGCGCCATCTGGCGCAGCAGATCGGACTGACGCTTCAAGGCGATCAACGTGCCGACTCGCGCCCGCATCACGTTGGCGCTGGCCGATTTGGCGATGAAGTCGACCGCGCCGGCCGCCAGGCCGTCTTCCTCTTCTGAAGCGTCGCTTTGCGCTGTCACAAAAATCACCGGAATGTCGCGGGTTCGCTCATCCTGCTTGAGCCGGCGGCAGACTTCATAGCCATTGAGTCCCGGCATTACCACATCGAGGAGGATCAGGTCCGGATAGTTGGTCTTGCAAAACTCCAGGGCGTCCTCGCCGCTGGTGGCGAAGAATACCTCGTGGTCGGCGTGGAAGATCTCATGGAACAGGCGGATATTCAGCGGCTGATCGTCCACGATGAGCAATTGCGGGCGCGCATTCGATTCCTCAGCAACCAACTCCACCTGGCGCGTGTTCACTTGAGCGATTCCCGCAGGGATCGTGTTTTCTGGAGCGACAACGGGAAATCAAGATCGTTCATCGACTGTTCCAGGCCTGCCAATTTATCGCCCAGCGCCATTCCGCAGGTGAATCTCAATTGGCCAAAGACATTGGTGGCCCGCATATTTTTACCGCGCATCAATTCATCGAGTTCATCCAGCAGTCTTGCCAGCCGCGGCTTGTCGAGCACGGTCAAGCGCCTGATGGCCGTTGTAGAGCTGGAGTTGAGTGTTTCGGAAAAAATGCGCAGCTCGCTGCAACTGTGCCGGATGACGGCATCGAATTCATCGGCTGAAAACACCACCGAAGCCGTGTTGTCGGCCAAATTGAATTGTTTCTCCAGTGCCGCCGCGTAGTTCACCAGCAAGACGGCGCCCACCGTGCCGGCGGTGCCTTGCAAGGTATGCAGTAGCGCACCTGCGGCGGCCTTGTCGTCGCGGAGGATATGGCGCTGCAAATCGGCCGCCAGGGTGGTGCAGCTGCGGGTGAACAGTCTGGCCATATCCGCATAAAGCACGCGATTCTCGCCGAGCCGACGCAAGGCGTCGCGGAAGTCCTGGCTGGTGTTCGTCACCGATGGGGGCGCTGCCTCGAGAGTGCGCGCAATGCCGTTCTCGGGTCGGCAATGCTTCAAAACGGTCATGACCAGGATATCCAGGTCGATAGGCTTGCCGATGTGATCGTTCATGCCGGCCGCCAGACAGGCGGCTTTGTCCTCGGCCAATGCGTTGGCGGTCATCGCAATGATGGGCATGGATTCCGTGGATTGATGATTCCTAATCTTGGCCGTGGCCTCGTAGCCGTCGATGTCAGGCATTTGAATGTCCATGAGAACCCCGTCGAACCGTGGGCTGGCGGACAGTGCCGCGCTCACCCCCAGCCGGCCGTTGCTGGCCACCGTCACGTGGGCGCCCTCATTGGAGAGCAATTCGAAGGCCACTTGCTGGTTCATGACATTGTCTTCCACCACCAGCAGGCGCAGTCCCTTGAGGCGATTCGATGCGATTCGCTGTCGCGCAACCGTGTCCTGGGCTGCGCCGCCGGCCAGGGCGTCTGACACGGCGTCGAACAGCATGGAGGCTGTCACCGGTTTGACCAGAAAGCCATCGAGAAGCGATGGCTGTTCCCGCAAGCGCTCGACCAGCGTCTCTCTGCCATGGGCGGATATCATGATGATGATGGGTGCGCCGACGGCCGTGCCACCGTCGCGAATAAGCTGCGTGGTTTGCCAGCCGTCCAGGTCAGGCATCTTCCAATCCATGAATACAACATCGTATTTGAGGTTGCGCCGCGCGTTCTGCTGGAGCATCAGCAGTGCATGCCGGCCGCTATCGACCGTGTCGCAGTGCCAACCTATGGCGGATATCATCGAGTGGAGCACTTCCCGGGTCGACTCATTGTCGTCGACGACCAGCGCCTGAAGCTGCTTGCCGGCCGCCATGCCGGGCAGCGATGCGGCAGGAAATCGGTTCGACTGCAGCCGCTGGGTCGCTGACCGCTCGAACGACAAGGTAAAGGAAAATCGGCTGCCGACACCCAACTCGCTCTGCACCTTGAGTTCACCGCCCATCAACTTCACCAACCGGCGGCTGATCGCCAGACCCAGGCCGGTGCCGCCAAAGCGTCGCGCGGTGGAGGATTCCGCCTGGGAGAAGCCCTCGAAGATGTCGTTCAAATGCTCCGTGGCGATGCCGATGCCTGTGTCACGCACCGCAAACTCGATTTCGATCGTCGATTTGTGCATCGCTATCATCTTCAGCGAGACCACGATTTCGCCTGTCTCGGTGAATTTCACCGCATTGCCAGACAGGTTGATGAGAATCTGCTGCAGGCGCAACGTGTCGCCCTCGAGATCCAGAGGCAGAAGGGTGTCGAGATCGAGCACCGCCTCGATGTCCTTATTGCCAATGCTGGTGGACAGGATCATCGCCAGATATCGCATCAGGCCATCCAGGGAGAATGGCTGGATATCCAGGGCCATTTTGCCAGCCTCGATTTTTGAGAAATCGAGGATGTCGTTGAGGATGGCCAGCAGCGATTTTGCGGCCGATTGGGCCTTGTCGACATAGTCGTGCTGACGACGGACCAGTGCTGTCTGTGCCAGCAGCTGCAGCATGCCGAGAACGGCATTCATTGGCGTTCGAATCTCGTGACTCATATTGGCCAGAAACTGACTTTTAGCCTTGCTCGCCGCCTCTGCCTGGTCCCGCGCGAGCACCAATTCCACGTTGAGAAGTCTCGTGGATTCGTCGATCAGCTTGCGCTCGGTGACGTCCTGGAAGGCACCCTCCAATTTCTCGACCACGCCATCTCGTGTCACAGCGTGACCCAGACACCGCACCCAGATACGCCGTCCCTTGGCCGTGATGAGCGGCAACTCCAGGTCCCATGTGCCTCCGGTCTTGCTGGCCGTTTCAACCGCCTCCTGAATTTGACGCCGCACTTCCGGCGCGTAGAAGTCGAGCGCCTCGCTAATCGGCGGGGCGACGTCGGCATCGACCTCATGAATGCGGAATACCTCCTGGGACCAGTGCACGCGGTTGCTCGGAAGTTCAACTTCCCAGCCACCGATTCTGGCCAATTCACCCACCCGTGCCAGCAGCGCGAAGTTACGCGCCAGTTCCTGTTGCAGGCGCTGCTTCTCGGCGTCAGCCTCCTCGATTGCCCGCCGTGCCACTGCGATGGTTTTCCTGCCGCGCCATCCCAGTGTGAAACCGGTGGCGGCCAGAATTGCCACGGCAATCGCCACCCACGCGATGCCGGCCTGCGACTCTCGCGTGGCGGCGGCCACATCCGCGTTGCGCTGCCCGATGGTGGCCGCTTCGTTGGCATTCAATGTGCCTACCACCGCGCGAATCTGATCGTGCAGGGATTTTCCCTGGTCGAACGACGCGGAGGTGCGCGCAATGTCGAGGCCGCTGGCGCGACGCAGATCGATGATCGACTGCAGTTCATTCTTTCTGGCGAGCAATAAGGGCAGCAGGCGGGCGACTTGCTGATGCTGCACGGGGTCGTTGGCGGTCAAGGCCGCCAGGTCCGTGTACATGCGGTCGATGGTGCCGGTGAAAGTATTGTAGGGCTCGAGATAGTCCTCTCGCCCGGTGATCAGATAGCCGCGCTCGCCGGTTTCTCCGTCGGTGACCCGGTTCATCAGCGCTTCGACCTGACCGGCAACGGCATAGGCGTGCGTCACTGCCGCGTAATCGTTCGCCAGCTGCTGATTGATGCGCCAGGAATACACGGCGGCCGCGATGGCGAAGACCACCATCAGGCAAAGCAGAATGAGCCCGAACCGTCGATCCCGCGGGGCCTTATTCATTCAACATGGCTCGATCGCGCCCACAGGCTGCTGCGGGCAGCCTACGGAGTCACAGTCTCCCGGTCTGTGCTCCACCGTACCCACCGCGCGACTGAAGAGCCGGGAATGAGCGGCTCGTCACATGGATTTCGAATCTCCGACGCGCACCCGATATCTACTGCTCGTCGGATTCGTCCGTGAGCTGCACGATCCGTTTGATGATGGTATCCACCTTCTCGTCGCCCTCGAGAGCGGCGTCCGGCTGGCTGGGACTTTGCTCGGCGCGCGCAGCTTCGGCGGCTTCGGCGATAGCTCCCGGCAGTTCTGCATACAGGCTTTGGAGCTCGGCTGTTTCTTCGGGCGTGATCTTGGGACGTTTCACCATACGCACCCCCCTTGGCAAATACCGCCAAATCATAACTGCTGCGGCGCGATTGTGCCTTACGAGCAGATGCAGGGTGCCTTGGGCGGGGTGAGTTGCCTCGCGGCTTGGGAAAGCGGTGACCGCTTCATCCGGCCGCGAGGCCGCCCCTCCCTGGGACGCATGCACCTTACGCCAATGCATCGCCGCTGGCAGATCGATGAAACATATGGCGTCGATGAAACGCGCTTAACTGCATTAAGACAACGGTTACGCCGTTAGTCGCCAGGTGGCGTCGATTTGGCAGCCGGAGCATGAGGCAACGCCGTATCAGGCATGGCGGTCGCGGAGGCGGTGGCGGCGGCGCCCGGGGGCGTCGTGTGCGGGGCCGGATGGCGCGTCAGCCATTGGCTGATCACCATGAAAAGGATGGCGGCCATATAGAGCACCCATGTAACCGTCCGCGCATGGGAAGTGGCGAGGGGACGTGGCGGCTCAGGAGGCGATGACTCAGCGGCCGGCGGCGCTCGCCTTGGCAGCAAGGCGATCAGGCGTTCAACCAGCAGTCCGGGGTCGCCCCGCGGCAGTGGTCCGTCGGGGATGGCGGCGATGAGTGTCGTCAACCACTGCCTGGCGGCGGCACGGGGCAACCCGGCCAAGCGGGCCGCCTCATCCCAGGGATCGAGGTTCCTTCGCGCCAGGGCGGAGAGAACGCTGAGCAGTGTGCCGTTGTGCTCTTCCGCGATCGACGCGTACAGGAACTCGTCGAATTCGGATCTGGGCGCCGGAGGGTGGATTGCAGTCAACTCATCTTCCCGGGGCTCAGGCGCGACGGACCGTTATGACAATGAACCCTATAATCCCAAAGGCTGCGAGAACAGCGTTGATATTCATCTGTGTCTCCCGATTTGCACATCGCACTCCAATTGAGCCACACCTTGCGACGATCCGTCTGGACGCCACCGCACGCAGTCGCCTAGGGAGCGCGATGCGATGCCAGCACCAGCGCCACTTGTTGTGCCAGGTCGGCCACCTCGGCCGTGCCTAGCGCCGGCGACACGCCCGCCACCAGCATCGTGCGGCAATAGGCGGTGCTCATGGCCTCGATGACTTCCGCGGCCGAGCTCTTCGGCCGCTGACGCTCGTAGCCCGCGACCACACTCTCAAGTTGTGCGCGATCGCGCGCGACCTGGCGCAGTATCTTCGGGTCCGTCGTCAACGCAGGCTTGAGCACGCTTTCATCGACCGTGGGACAGGCCAGCGCGGCGGGCAGACGCCAGCTCCCGACCGTCCAGGGCGTCGAGTTGGGCTCGCCGTGATTGCCCCACGCCGTGCGCACGTAGTTGGTGAGGTCGGCAATCTGCTGATCGTCCAGTGATTTGGCAAACGACTCCATGCCGGCCGTCCTTCCTTGGACTTTGACGCCTTCCAGCAGCGCCAGATTGATGAGGTACGGGGCATGAGCGCTGGCCGCTGCATTGCCGGCCAGGGACGTCTTAGTGCCTCGCCCGCTGGCCCCGTGGCAGCTCAGGCAGTTGCGCTGGTAGAGAAGCTTGCCCTCGCGCAGATTCTCATCCGAGGTGGTGGTGACTTCCTTGCCGTGCGCCGCCGGCGCTGTGGGCAGCGGGTCCTTCAGATAAGTGGCCATCGCCAGCCGATCGGCATCGGTCAGATGGGTCAGGCTGTCGTGGGCCGGGTGGCCGCTTTGCAGGGAGGCGGTCACGTCCTCGATCAATGGATCGCGGACGAGGGCCGGTATGTACCAGCCCGCGAGCTGCGCTTGCGTCAGCTGCGCGCCGTTGGTTCCCGCGGCGCTGTTGAGCGCCGAGTGGCAGGTGTTGCAGTGGCCCAGTGATTCCACCAGGTAGTGGCCCCGATTCCAGGCTTCACTCTTGGCCGATAGCGGCGTGAACGGTGCGGGCTTGTAATAGAGGCTCTGCCAGATGGCGATGCCGGGGCGAAGATTGAACGGAAAGATCAACGCAGCCTGGGGCGTGGCGTGGGACACGGCCGGCATCAGTCGCAGATAGTTCCACAGCGCTGCCATGTCATCGCGGCTCATGTGGGCGTAGCTGGTGTAGGGCATGCCTGGGTAGAGCAGGGCGCCGTCCTTGCGCACGCCAATCCGTACCGCCCGCTCGAAATCCTGCTCTTCCCACCCGGCGATGCCGCTCTTGTCGCTGGTGATATTGGGTGCGTACAGGTCGCCGAACGGTGTCTTGATGGCCGGGCCACCGGCGAAGGCCTTGCCGCCCGGCTCGGTGTGGCAGGACAGGCAGCCTGCGGCACGTGCGACGTACTCACCGCGCTGGAGCACTTGGTTGCGAGCGGCTTCCGCCTCGGATTGGGTTGCCGCCGACGCGACCGGGGCGACCAATCCGCCTGCGAACAGTAAGACCCACTCAGCTCGCATGGGAGCCTGCCCCTGGCTGCACCCGGAAAGCTCCGGTGTTGGCACTATGGAAAACGACGCCGAGCGCCGCCGTAGGACGGGCGAGCATTACCTTGTCCTCGCCCGCTGACCGCCGGAATTATTCTTTACAATGCCGCTGGGCTTATTCACGCCGGCTGCTGGAAGGGAATAATGAGCGCGACACCTGTGGTGAAGGATCTTGACTCGCCGCTGATCGAGACCATCAAGGCCGACGCGGCCGGCATTCAGATCCTGCGCCGGGACATCCATGCGCACCCTGAAATTGCCTTCCAGGAGCAGCGCACGTCCGATCTGATCGCCTGTAAGTTGACCGAGTGGGGCATCCCCGTGCACAGGGGTCTGGGCAAGACCGGCGTGGTCGGCATCGTGTCAGGCGGCAGCGGTAATCGTGCGGTCGGCCTGCGCGCGGACATCGACGCGCTGCCGATGACCGAGCACAACCGCTTCGCGCACGCCAGCGTCAACGCGGGCAGGATGCACGCCTGCGGCCACGATGGCCATACCGCCATGCTGCTGGCGGCCGCCAAGTACCTGTCCGTTCATCGCAATTTCAACGGTACCGTCTACCTGATCTTCCAGCCCGCCGAAGAGGGCGGAGGCGGCGCGCGCGAGATGATCAAGGACGGGCTGTTCACGCGCTTTCCCATGGAGGCGATCTTCGGCGCGCATAACTGGCCGGGCATGGCGGCCGGCTGTTTTGCGATCAAATCCGGCCCGGTATTCGCCTCGAGCAACGAGTTCAGGATCACCATCCGCGGCAAAGGCGCGCACGCGGCGATGCCCCACAACGGCATCGATCCGCTGTCGGTGGCCTGCCAGATGGTGCCGTCTTTTCAGACCATCATTTCGCGCAATAAGCGGCCGATTGACGCCGGCGTCATCTCGGTCACGATGATTCATGGCGGGGAGGCCACCAACGTCATTCCGGATACCTGCGAGCTTCGGGGTACGGTGCGAGCCTTCACGCCGGAGCTACTGGACATGATCGAGCGGCGGATGCAGCAGATCGCGGAAGCCACGTGCCAGGCCTTCGGGGCCACTTGCGAGTTCACATTCCGGCGCAACTATCCGCCCACAGTCAACCATCCGAAGGAAACCGAATTCGTGCGCGGCTTCCTAAGCGGCCTGGTCGGAGCGCACAACGTGCAGGAGTTCGAGCCCACGATGGGAGCAGAAGATTTCAGTTTCTATCTGCTTGAGAAGCCCGGCTGCTACCTCATGATCGGCAATGGGGAGGGCGAGCATCGTCTCGGCGGTCACGGCGCCGGGCCCTGCATGCTGCATAACCCAAGCTACGACTTCAACGATGAGCTGATTCCCTTGGGCGGTACGATGTGGGTCAGACTGGCGGAGGCCTGGCTGGGCGCGGAGCCTCGGGCAGTTTGAACATCGCCCACAGGCCGATGATGCTCGTCACGATGACATAGTAGGCGGGAGAGAGCCGATCGCCGGTTACCCCGATCAACCAGGCGACGACAAACTGCGTGGTGCCGCCAAATACGCTGACGGCAATCGCATAAGCGATCGCCAGTCCGGAACTGCGCACCTGGTTGGGAAAGGCTTCGGTGATCGTGGTCATGGCGGCAGCGGCGCTCAGAACTCCGAGCAGCGTCAGCAGTGCGGTTACGAACATCAGTACGCCGGTGGTGGTAACCGCCATCAGCAGAACGAACGCCGGGTAGACCGTTGCCAGCAGCACGACTCTGGGCGCGATCATGAGCAGCTTGCGGCCATAACGGTCAGTTAGATGCCCACCCAGGATAGCCCCAGCGGCCATCAGGGCGCCGTTCGTGATCGTGGCAAACATGGCCTTGGACGCGGGCATACCCAGCGTGGTGAGCGCATACGTGGTCATGTAGTTGCTCACGTAGGTGGAGATGGTCAGGCACATCAGGATCAACACCGCCAGCAGCAGCAGCCGGCGATGCTGCCCCCACAGCAAGCCCAGCACCGCAGCGCTGCGGCGCGAGCCCGGCGCTTCCAGCGTCTCGGGCAGGCGGCGGCGGATGTACAGTCCCAGCGGCACGATCACCAGCCCCAGCGCAAAGGGAATGCGCCAGCCCCAGCCCGCCATCTGGTCTTGAGCCAGTGTGGCTGACAACGCGAGTCCCACCAGCCCCGCCGTACACACCGCGACACCCTGACTGGCGTTCTGCCAGCTGACGAACAGGCCGCGTTTGCCGGCGGGAGCGCATTCGAGCAGCACCGCGGTGGCCGGACCAACCTCACCACCCAGCGCCAATCCCTGCACCAGTCGCGCGATGATCAGGATGGTCGGCGCCCACAGGCCAATGCTGGCGTAGGAGGGTGTCAATACCAGGCCCAGCGTGCCGAAGGCCATCAGGCTGATCGTCAGTGTCAGGGCCGGGCGGCGGCCGGCGCGATCCGCGTAGGCGCCGATCAGCAGTGCGCCCAGGGGTCGCGTCAGAAAGCCAACACCGAAAGTCGCGAGCGTCAACAGCAGGCTCGCAAACGCACTGTTGGCGGGGAAAAACGTGCGGCCGATGTATACCGCGAAAGTCGAGTACGTCAGGAAATCGTAAAACTCGAGTGCGTTGCCCGCCACGGTGGCGGCGACGCTCCAGCGGCTCAGCAGCGGTGCGGGTGGTTCACCCGGCGCCAGCGCCGGCACGCTCTGCATTTGATTCATAGCGATAGAGTCATCCTACCTCTTATTGGGTGGGCCGCCGGCCTCGCTGAAGCCGGTCACACTGAGATTGACTCGCTCAATCGCGATAATAGAGAAAAACAATTTCCTTCCGGCGCCAGCGAGGCATAGCCTCTTGCCCAGATTGATTTCACGGCGCGGGGGATGAGTACATGAACGCAGTAGTCAAAGAGAGCAAGTGCCCGTTCGGACACATGGCCGGCGGTGGCACCACCAACCGGGACTGGTGGCCCAACGATCTGCAGATCGATCTGCTGCACCAGCACTCCTCGAAGTCCGATCCGATGGGCCAGGACTTCAACTACGCCGCTGAATTCAAGCGCCTTGATTACCAGGCGCTCAAGCAGGATCTGCTCAAGGTGATGACCGACTCCAAGCCCTGGTGGCCGGCGGATTTCGGTCACTATGGGCCGCTGTTCATCCGCATGGCCTGGCACAGCGCCGGTACCTATCGCATCGCCGACGGGCGCGGCGGCGGCGGGCGCGGGCAGCAGCGCTTTACACCGCTCAACAGCTGGCCCGATAACGCCAGTCTCGACAAGGCACGCCGCCTGCTCTGGCCCGTCAAGCAGAAGTATGGCCGCCGTATCTCCTGGGCCGACCTCATGATCCTGACGGGTAACGTCGCGCTGGAGTCGATGGGCTTCAAGACCTTTGGATTCGGCGCCGGCCGCGAGGATGTGTGGGAGCCGGATCAGGATGTTTACTGGGGACAGGAGAAGGCCTGGCTCGGTGGCGATCTGCGCTACTCCGGGGACCGCCAGCTCGAAAATCCATTGGGTGCGGTGCAGATGGGCCTGATATACGTCAATCCGGAAGGCCCGGACGGCAAACCCGATCCGCTGGCCGCGGCCCGCGATATCCGCGAAACCTTCGCCCGCATGGCAATGAACGATGAGGAAACCGTGGCCTTGATCGCGGGTGGACACACCTTCGGCAAGACCCATGGCGCGGGCGATGCTTCGCACGTGGGCGTGCATCCCGCGGCGGCCGATCTTGAGGCGCAGGGCCTCGGCTGGAGCAGCAAATACGGCTCAGGTATTGCCGGCGATGCCATCACCAGCGGCCTGGAAGTCACCTGGACCACCACGCCGACCCACTGGAACAACGATTTCTTCAAGCACCTGTTCGGTTACGAGTGGGAGCTCACCAAGAGCCCGGCCGGCGCCCATCAGTGGCGGCCAAAGAATGGCGCAGGAGCCGGCACGGTGCCGGACGCGCACAACGCTTCCCGGCGCATCGCGCCCAACATGCTGACCACGGATCTGTCGCTGCGCGTCGATCCGGCCTACGAGAAGATCTCGCGCCGATTCCTCGAGCATCCCGATCAATTCGCGGATGCCTTCGCGCGCGCCTGGTACAAGCTCACGCATCGCGACATGGGGCCGCGCTCACGCTATCTCGGTCCCGAGATTCCGGCCGAAGAACTGCTCTGGCAGGATCCGGTCCCCGCCGTCAATCACCCGCTGGTCGATGCGCGGGACATCAGCGCGCTGAAGCCGAAGATACTGGCAGCGGGACTCTCGGTGTCGGACCTGGTATCGACAGCGTGGGCGTCCGCGTCCAGCTTCCGCGGCTCGGACAAGCGCGGCGGCGCGAACGGTGCGCGCATCCGCCTGGCGCCGCAGAAGGATTGGGCCGTCAATGAACCGGCGAAGCTCTCGCGGGTGCTGCAGGCCCTCGAGTCGATCCAGAGCGAATTCAACAAGGCTCAATCCGGCGGCAA
>Ga0302324_100021758_pt1 | contig 12492 bp, 14 predicted proteins | sample Palsa_T0_1_FD_201949 | JGI IMG/M metagenome (GOLD analysis project Ga0302324, IMG submission 201949) | Peat permafrost microbial communities from Stordalen Mire near Abisko, Sweden - Palsa_T0_1 | ecosystem: Environmental > Terrestrial > Soil > Palsa > Peat permafrost | place: Sweden: Abisko...
CTGCAGGCGAACATAACCCAGGTGGTGAAGAAGCTCGACGCACTTCCGCTCGAGCGAGTCGTGGATCACCTTGACCAGGACTTGACCGCTCTTCACGGGACACTCGGGCAGATCAACGACAAGCTGCTTCCATCTGCCACGCAAACTCTCGGCACGACGCATGAGACGCTCGAAAACGTCGGCGACTTCCTGACCACCGATTCAGCCTTCAGGGTCAATCTCGAGCAAACGCTCGACGATGTGCAGCAGACACTCCACTCATTCAAGGCCCTCGCCGACTATCTGGATCACCACCCCGAAGCGCTCATCAAAGGTCGGCCCTCCGATCCCGTAATCCCGCAGGCCAAACCGCCCGGGAAGGCGGATGCGGTAAAATGAATCACGCACGCTCAAGTTTCTTGATATGGGTGATGCTCACGATTTGCGGTTGCGCATCCGTGCCCGTACGCTATTACACGCTTCTTCCTCTGGCGGCGTCCCCGAACGCGACCCCGGCCAATGCCTGTTGTGATGTAGAGATAAGAAGCCTGCGCATCCCCTCGGAGGTGAACAGGCCGGAACTGGTCACTCGACAGAGCAACGAGCAAGTCGCCGTTCTGAGCAATGATCTCTGGATTGCACCGCTGCGAGATGAAGTGCGAAACGCACTGCTCAACGACATACGTGAGAATCTGCGGCAGGCGAAGCTGGGGCTGCCGGCAGACATCAAGAGATACGTCGTCTTCATCGACGTAAGTCGCTTCGAATCCGTACCCGCGAACTACGCACTCATCCAGGCACAGTGGCGAGTGGCGGCTCTCGCGGCGCCTAAGTCCGAAGCGCAGTTATGCACAACCACCGCGCAGGTCAACATTGCGGGCGGCGTCTCCGGGATAGTGCTGGGCTACCAACAGGCGATCTCCAAGGTTGCCTCCGGCATCACCGGGAAACTCCTCTCCGCAGCGGATGGCAGCGATTACCAGTGCCCCAATCAGTGATCGGGCTGACCGTCAAGTCATGACCAATTTAACTCTAAGCGTGATTGCGGCGGTGTGCATCGTTGCCGGTGTCCTGGCAGGTGTGTGGCTGCAACGCCTATTGCCAGTTCATCATCTATCCGACAAATCGCAGGACACGGTAAAACTCGGTGCTGGCGTCATCGCGACGATGTCGGCGTTGGTTCTAGGCCTGCTCGTCAGTTCGGCCAAAAATTCTTACGACGTGGCGAGCGCCAATGTTGCGCAAATCGGCGCCCGGTTCATCGAGTTGGATGAATTGCTCGCGGAGTATGGGCCGGAAACCATGCCGCTCCGCCAGCAGTTGAAAACCACCCTCGCCGGACGTATCGACCTACTATGGCACCCTCAATCGAACGCGCTATCCGTGTTACTGACCAATGAGAGGTCAAAAACCATGTCCGACGAGCTTGCCTTTGTTCCAGGGTTCGCGACGAGCGTTGGAAATGTTTGGCGATTCCACGGCTGACTCCTATTGTTTCAGGGGCAACCAGTGTGCATCCGCGAGGCGTCGTGACCCGAAGTCACCATCGAGATGGCGCCTATCGACTGCTGCTGCAGCGCCAGATTCCGCCTTTTTGTTGTATAGTATGCTATACATTAGGAATAGATCACTATACGATGACCAATGTTCGAAATTCGGCGTACCGACCGCTTTGACAAGTGGCTGAAGGGGCTTGCCGACAAAAAGGGTAAGGCACTCATTTCGGACCGGATCGAACGTCTGGCGCAAGGCCACATGGGCGATGCGAAGGTGGTCGGGAATGGCGTGACAGAGCTGCGAGTGCACTGCGGGCCCGGCTACCGCGTTTATATTACCCAACGCGGCGCAACACTTATCGTGCTGCTGTGTGGAGGCGAGAAACGATCACAAGTACGAGACATTGAACGCGCAATCGAAATGGCGCGGAAGCTGGAGAAATAAGCGCTATGGCTACTAGAAGTAATCCGTTGGGTCTGAAGAAGTTTAATGCTGCCGACTACATCAACGATGCCGAGGATGCGCATTACTTCCTGGCAGCGGCGCTCGAGCACGGCGATCTCGCGCACCTCATAAAGGCGGTCGGCACTGTGTCCCGTGCGCTTGGCGTGGCCAAGATCGCCAAGGCCGCTGGGATGACGCGGGACAATCTTTACAAGACGCTGGCCGAGGGCTCCCGCCCGAGCTTCACCACCATCAATAGCCTGTTGAAGGTGTTCAAAATTGACCTGCTCGCCGCGGCAGCTAAAACCTACAAACGTGAGAAGCGGCAAACCCACCACACACGAGCAGCTTAGGAGCCAGAGCGCCTCTTGACCAAATCAGACTGATGCGACCGACGGCTTCTAAGCAGTTGGTTCTATACAGTACTGCTAGGTATCGGCGGGATACGCTTGGCAACGCGCCAAGCCAAATAAGTTCCCAGGAAAAATCCGATCGCTGCGACTATCGGGACGCCGCCGTCGCGCGCGAAAAATCTAGTCAACTGGGAGATCGGCGGCACCGCTACAAGGTATCCGCTGATTCGCCACGTCGTTTCGTAAATAAGAGCCGAGATGATCGCGCAAACGACTCCTGCTACGGCGAATTTAAGAATGCGCGGAACTTGCTGATACCAGGAACATTCAGCTAGCAAGTGGAGCGAGTAACCAGATGTGACACCTGCTGACAGAGTTGGTATCCAGGTCAGGAGCGCCATTCGAGGCTGCAGCGCCCAGTTTGATTCACGCTTGGGATTTTTGACTCGTTTCTCTCGATTTGCAAAAGCGCCGAGCCTTTTCACGCAGCCTCGACCCATTGCCGTCGGCGGTCAGTGGCTGCACTCGAGCTTGAGCCGTAACCGGCGACCCGTTACATTCTATAAGTGCCTCGTAATAACAACTCGGCAATATGTCGCAATGACTGCAATGCCTGCGTTCCGTGTTAATCATTTCCCTTAGTCCACGCCGGCGCCGCACGCGGGCCAACCTGATGTATTCTCACCGCTCTCGTTAATCGACAGGACACTTCATGCACTTCCAATTCCTCCGACGGTCCACTGTTGAATTCATGCTGCTTGGTCTTTGCGTCGCCTCGACGTCCGCGTGGAGCGACTCGGGAATGGGAGCCTCGGATGGGTCGACCGCCACGGCCGCACGGCCCCGTCTGCCTATCGGTACGACGCCGGGCCCGACCTTCGACCTTGCCTGGGCGAGCAAGCTGGTCCGTGTTTCGGATCCGCAGTTTGCCCCTGACGGTAAGACGCTGGTGGCCGTGGTCACCCGTTCGGATTTCGAAGAGGACCTGAACCTGGCGGAATTGGTGGCCATCGACATCGCCACCAGCAAGCAGCGCGACCTCACCCACGACCGCAAGTCCGTCTCGTTTCCGCGCTGGTCGCCGTCCGGGAACCGCGTGGCGTTCCTCGCGCAGGACGGGGACAAGCACAACCAGATCTTCATTCTCGACATGGCGGGCGGGGACGCTCAGCAGCTCACCCATCACCCCACTTCCATTCAGCAGTTCGCCTGGCAGCCCGACAGCTCGGCGCTCGCCTTTGCCGCCGCCGATGAGGCACCGAAGAAAACCGGCGCCGACAGATTCGATGATGCGTTCCAGGTGGGCGACAACGATTTCTTGGTCAAGGAGAAGGCACAGCCCACGCATCTGTGGCTGGTCTCCGCCGCGGTCTCGGCGGATACGAAGAACACTGAGAAGCGGCTGACCTCAGGGACCTGGAGCCTGCCGGTCGCCTTTCCACCGGGACCGCCGGCCTCGCCCATCGGCTTCACGCCCGACGGCAAGCGGCTGGCGTATGTGCGTTTGGAGAATACCTATTCCGGCGATCGAACCGAGAGCTCCCCGCAGATCCTCGACCTCGCGACCGGCCAATCCGAACCTATCACCACCCATACCCGATTTGCCAGCTTCCCCGTCGTCGCTCCGGACGGCAAGCACCTGGCCTACATTTATCCCCGGGACGGCGATAACCGCAATTACAACGACATCTACGTCACCAGCGGACTGAAAGGCGATGGCGAGAATCTGACGCGCACCTTCGACCGCGATGTGTTCCGAGCGATTTGGACGCCGGACAGTCGTGCGGTTGTGACCGGTGCCAACGACGACGCTACCTCGGTGCTGTGGATACAACCGCTGACCGGCAAGCCCACGCGTCTGGCCATGGGCAACCTGTCGCTGGATGGGGCCTTCTGGCTGGATGCAGCGGTCGGCCCACGCAATCAGGTGGCCTTCGTCGCGAGCGCCCCGCACCATCCCGTCGAAATCTTCCTGACCGATCCCCAAGCGAAGCAGCCCCGCCAGCTCACGCACCTCAATGACGCCTTCGACAATACGGCTGCCCTCACCCTCGGCCGAAGCGAGACGATCCGCTGGCAGAGCCCGGATCAGGCCCCGAAGAACTGGGAGGAGAACGGCATTCTCACCTATCCACCGCACTACCAAGCGGGAGGGAAACTGCCCTTGGTTCTCTACGTCCACGGCGGTCCGCGATATTCCTCGAAGGACAGCTTCAACGTGTTCGCGCAGATCATCGCGGCGCAGGGCTGGCTGGTATTCGAGCCGAACTATCGCGGCAGCGACAACGAGGGCAACGACTTCGAGCGTGCCATCGCGGATGACTCGGGCGATGGTCCCGGCCGCGATGTGCTGGCCGGCATCGAAGCCCTGAAGAAGCGCGGCATCGTCGACGAATCCAAGATCGCGGTCACCGGCTGGAGCTACGGTGGCTACATGACCAGCTGGCTGATCGGTCACGCCAATTTCTGGAAGGCGGCAATCGCCGGCGCCCCGGTCACCAACCTCATCGACCAATACAATCTGTCCGACTCGAACGTCGCCCGCGCCTCGGCCATCGGCGGCTCGCCGTACACGGGTGACTGGATGAAGCACTGGGTGGAACAGTCACCCATCACGTACTACGCCAACATGCGAACGCCAACACTCATCCTGCAGGACACCGGCGACTATCGCGTCACCATCTCGCAAGGTTACGCGCTGTACCACGCGCTCAAGGACCAAGGTGTGCGCACCGAGTTCTATGCCTACCCGATCGGCGGGCACAACCCCGTCGATCCGGTACGGCAACGCGACGTGTATCGCCGTTGGATCGAGTGGCTGAGTCAGTTCCTATGATCGGATTTGGCCGTACTGCAACGACCGTCTTGGCCCTACGCGCCAAGACGATCGTCTATAAGAGTTAGCCCGGGTCAATCGAGGGAGAATCTATGAACCATATAGTGAGTCGGCGGGATTTCATCGCAGCAGCAGCCGCGGTCTCGGTAACAATGGAATCCACCCGTGCTCGGGCAGCCGCCTCGCCGGACCAGGGATCAGCATCGGAAAAACCGGAACGGCAACCGGATGGACTCAATCCCCCGGGGATTCGCACGGCCGGGATTCAAATGGTTCCCGTCGTGAACGGCAAATACAAAGTGTGGACCAAGCGGATCGGCTCCGGGCCGATCAAGGTCTTGCTTCTCCACGGCGGTCCGGGCTTTAGCCACGATTATTTGGAAGCAATGGAGTCGTTCCTGCCGCAAGCCGGCATCGAAATGTACTACTACGACCAACTGGGTTGCGGCAACTCCGATCACCCGGACGATACCTCACTGTGGACATTAGGTCGGTACACTCAGGAGGTCGAAGAGGTTCGTCAAGCTCTCGGGCTGGAGCATTTCGTATTGTTCGGGCATTCCTGGGGCGGCATTCTCGCGCTGGAATACGCCCTCAACCATCAAGAATTTCTGCGTGGTCTCGTCATCTCCGACATGACCGCCGGCACCCAAGCCTACTTGAAGCGCACGGCCGCGCTCAAGCTGCAACTCCCACCCGCTACCTTGACTCGATTAAAGGCGCTGGAAGCCAAGCAGGACTATGACTCCCCCGAGTACCAAAAGATCATGATGGATGATCTTTACCCGAAGGCGATCTGTCGGATCCAGCCATGGCCGGAACCGGTCACACGCGCTTTTCGTCTGTCCAACCAGAAGATCTACAACCAGATGCAAGGAAAGAGCGAATTCTTGGTGACCGGCAACTTGAAAGACTGGGAGCGCTGGGATCGCTTACACGAAATTAAAGTGAAGGCGCTCACTATCGGAGCACGCTACGACGAGATGGACCCAGAGGATATGAAGAAAATGGCCTCACTGATGCCCCAAGGTACGAACGCCTTCTGCCCGAACGGCAGCCATTTGTGCATGTGGGATGACCAGGAAATCTACTTCCACCATCTGCTCAAGTTCCTGAAATCCGTGTAAGACGTTTGCTGCGGGTCGATCTCTGCGCCGCATCAACGAGGCGACGCGACCAATGTCTTGCGAAAGAAAGTCAACGCGTCGGCATTGATCTGCGCATGCACCTCCACGCGATTCACGCCCGGTGGATCGTTGCAGATTTCCGGCGCGTCCTTGGTTAGTTGCGGCGAACACGGCGCCAGGAACACATAATGGCCGGCCTCTGGAATCATCTGGGTGTCGATGAGCGTTTTGATCAGCGGTGCGATATGAAGCGCGTTCTCTGATGGCAGCAGCACCTGATCATGCTGGCTATAGTAGAGAAAGACTGGGCGATTGACTGTCACCAACCCCGCCTCGTCGAAAGGGATGCTTTGCGGGGCCATGACAAAGGCGGCCTTGATTCTCGAATCATCCGTTTTGCCCCAGCGCGTGAATGTTTTTTGCAGGAGTTCGGCATAGTCCTTCCCACTCATGCCGGGCGCCAGTGTCGGAAGCTGCGTGAGGAGGCCGCATGTACCCTTGTCGCCGGGATAACGCTCGCAGTAGCCAAGGAATCGATCGAAGCGCGGCACAGCGCCCACCAGCAGCAGGCTGGTGTAGCCGCCCGCAGAGAAACCCGCAACTCCGATCCGGTCAGCGGCAATCAGGTTTTTCCAGCGCGGATCGTCGAGCAGCATGCTGATCGTGGCGGATACCTGGATTGGTCTTCCGCCCATGACCACCGCCCGCCCATCGCCGCTACTGTCATGGAAATTGTCCTCGGGAAATTCCAACGTGGCGGTGACGAAACCATGACTGGCAAGGTAGACCGCCAGATCGTGGTGGCCCAGGTCCGAACCGCCGTGACCGTGTGCTATGACTACCAGTGGCTTGGCGCCGGGAACGGGCTTCGCATCGACGCTAGCGTGGACTTCATAAGGGCCCCGCCAAGTCACACCCTTGGCTTGCATGGACGGGTAGAACACATAACCCGGCATCGTGCCGCCATTGACCGGATCGTGGATCACGATCGGCGCAAAGCCGACGCCGGTAACGGCTTGGGCGAGTGTAACGATCGGCGCCAGGTGCAGGGCCAAAATCAGCATGCGCCCAACGCGAGCACAACGTGAATGAACGCCGGCCGGCACTGCTGTCAGCGCCTAGGGCGGCGGTAGATCGGTATTGAACGCGTCGAACAATACCTTCCACGAACCGTCGGTCTGTTTCTTCCAGACGGTCAAATATTTTCCATTGTCGGTCGCCGGTTTTCCCGACGGGTCCTTGAAAGTGAATTTGTAGGTTCCGCTGGTGTAGCCAAGATCGCCCGACTTGGCGACGCCGGCCTTGTCGAGATGCCAGGAAAGGTCGCCGTAGGTAAAGTCATTCGCAACCAATTTCGAAACAGCCGCTTTGCCGGTCGCGATGGGATCATTGGGCGACAGCAGGGAGCCTTGTTCATCGAAGAACGCGACCGATTTGGCAAGGTCTTTCGCCGAATAGGCCTTGAGCCATGCCGCGTCGGCAGCGCGTACTCCATCCGCGGCGGCATCGTCGGTTTGCGCAGGCGCAGCCGTGCTCAAGCCAAGGGCTATCAGTCCCACCATCGTCCAGTTCGGTAACTTCACGGTTAGCTCTCCATTGACGTCGGATTTCTTTGCCGGTGCGTAGCTTAGCTCCGCCACCCCTCGCATTGCGAGCAGATCGGGCCGGAGACTCGCTCGATCCGCCATCGGCGCGTGCCGAACCGTTCTTGCAGATCGAAACTGGCCGCTGTCGGGCGAGTTAGTACCGGGATTCGACGGCGCTAGGCAGGTCAGTTGCGGAACCCTTTTTTAATTCCCGCCGGCGATTTTTTTCCCTTCGGCCATTACTGCGTCGCCGGGCTTCATACCTGCCGGGCAGCTGCCCAGATATTCGGCGTCCATGGTCATCACTGCTTCGGATTTGCCCGCGTTCATGTGCATCTCGGTATGAGAAGCGGTATCGCCTTGATAAGTGTAGATGATCTTGGTGACCGAGCCGGCGTTTGGCCCTTTGGAACAGTGGCTCTCCTCAACATAGGATAGTGCTAGGTCCGCCGCCAATGCGCACATCCATTCCGTTGGCTGCGTCGCGCGCCCGGTCAAGCGCCTCGTGAATACCGCCCGTGACGAAGTTGAATGTCGTTCCGCCCTCCATCTGGATGGGCGGGCGCGCGTGATGAGTTAAGATGAAAGTTGGAACGTGATAGGGTGGATTGTTTCCCCACCAGCCTTTCCAGTTTATGTCGGGCCAGGAACCGCGAATCGGTCCGAACATATTTCTTCCGAGAATCCAAGCGCCAACATTCTTGAAGCCCCGCGCAGCGAAGTCGTCATCGATCCCCGTTGTGCCACCGTCGGCGCCAAATAGAGTCCGTTGGAAAGTGCGTGTTGGGACTAACCACCGGTGCAAATCTGTCCCGCCCACGCCGAGCGGATTCCTGATGTCCTGATTCGGACCAGCTCCGTATCCGTCAAGCGAGATGGTAAAGCCCTCAACTCTGACGCGTGTCATTTTATGCCTTCCTTTCGATTGACGCCTAACTAGACGTAGGCAGCCGAATTGCGGCGATGCAAAGCGCAGTTCTGCGGGGAAGTAAATTGGGTTGGTGTAACCACTTGATCTGATCGTCCCCCAGTGCTGGGTCAGCGCCAAATGCAGTATGTCTTGCGCAGCGTTTCGTGAATAGTCCACAGGCCAAGCGTGCGGGGTGGAAAGTACGCGGCGTCGCCGGCCCTGAACTCGAAGCGGCGACCGTCCTCAGTGACGAACGTCGCGTGACCGCGCACGAAATGGCAGAACTCCGCATCGACGATTGCGCGCGCGAACGTGCCGGGCGTAGCCTCCCAGGTGCCCGTCTCGACGGCACCGTCAGGCGCGGCCCAGCTTTCGACGCTGCCCAGCGTCGGTCGCGGCAGATCACCAACGAGCGGTGGCGTGAAGGTCTCGAAGGCGCTTGGGTCCAAGCTCGCTGGGCGCTCGATGTGCACGATAGTCATTGAAATCACCTCTAGGTCGATACTTGGCGGTAACTTGCCACATCTTAACTTCTAGGCGCTCAGTCACAAAGCGGGTGCGCGCCCGTTCGCTCCGCAACATCCCCATGGGTCTCGATACTTGACTTAGAAACGCCCTTGTCTTATTGTTTGGTATACCAACCAAGTCGAGAGATCGGAGTTCGAAATGAGAAACTCAACCATTGACGCATTGATTGTCGGCGCAAGTCCCGTCGGCCTAACCTTGGCATGCGCCCTTTCCCATCAAGGTCTGAAATATCGCCTGATTGAAAAAAACGCCGTGCCCACGGACAAGTCCAAGGCGCTGGTGCTATGGAGCCGCAGCTTAGAACTGTTCGCTCCGCTCGGTCTTACTCAGGCATTCATCGACAGCGGTAACAAAGCCAAGGGCGGCAGCGTCTACGCCGACGGCAGACGCATCGTGCATTTTGGATTGACCGGCGATGATAGCCCGTTCGGCTTTCCCCTCATGATCCCGCAAAACGAAACAGAACGGGTTCTCAGCGAGCATTTGCAAAATCACGGCGCAACGATCGAGCGACAGGTGGAGCTGGTTTCTTTCGTTGAGGGGCCCGACTCAGTGGTCTGCCAGGTACGCGACGCGGATGGCCACGAAGAGTCTGTGGAGGCTTCATGGCTGATCGGCTGCGACGGGGCACACAGCACCGTGCGCAAGAGCGCCGGCATGCCTTTCACCGGACGCGCAGAGCCCAATGATTGGATGCTGGCAGACATCCACATCGAGGGCTCGCTGCCTGAGGATGAAGTCAGTGTGTTTTTACACGCCAAGGGCGCGTTGGTTTTCTTTCCGATCACTCGCGATCGATTTCGCATGATAGCCGATCTGGGCAAAGCGGATGCCTCGGTGCAGCGCGCGGATCCCACGCTGGCGGATGCTCAGGCCAAGGTGGACGAGCGCGGCCCAGGCGGGTTGATCTTGAGCGATCCTGTCTGGCTCTCCAATTTTCGCATCAACGAACGCAAAGTCGCTCAATACCGGCGCGGTCGAGTGATGTTGGCCGGCGATGCAGCTCACATTCACAGTCCCGCCGGCGGCCAGGGGATGAATACAGGGATGCAGGATGTCTTTAATCTGGCCTGGAAACTCGCGGTGGTTCAGCGAGGTCAGGGCCGTACCGAGACGTTGCTTGATTCCTATTCGCTAGAGCGCAGTGCGATCGGCGATCAGGTACTAAAGGCCGCCGAGGTTTTCACGACAATTGCTACGCTGCGCAATCCGATCGCCCAGTCGCTGCGCAATCATGTCGCCCCGATTCTCACTTCATTTCAATTCGTACGCGACAAGGTTCGCCGCAATTGGTCCGAGATTTCCATCAATTATCGGCACAGTCCGCTCTGCTCGCAGCAGTGGCCGAGCATGACCGGGGGCCTCGCCGCCGGCGACCGTCTCGGCGATGCGCCGCTCGCATCCGCGCTGGACGGACATGCCTCAACACTGTTGCAGACTCTCGATGGAAAGCGGCATAGCTTGCTGCTGCTGCCGGGAAAGGACAGTGAATCGCTGTCTCGCTTGATCCTGATCGCCGAAGAGACCGATCAGGCATTCCCAGGGATCCTGGCGGGGCACCTCATCCTCAAGCCCGAGTCGCCAAATCCGCCGGCCGCTTCTTCTGACCTGGCTGTTTGGGTGGACACCGAGGCGCGCGCACATGGGCAACTGCACGTCAACGAAGCTACTTTGATTCTGGTGCGGCCTGATGGGTATATCGGATTTCGTTGCCAGCCTGCCGATGGGACCGCGTTGCGTGCCTACATGCAAAGCTATTTGATCCCAGCCAAAGCTGCCTGAGTGTAGGCAACAATAGGAGAGCATGTTGCAAGATCGTAGGGAGATCATTTTGAAAGCGGCCATCGCCACCTTACGCGAGCATGGCTTCTCCGGCTTCACTCAGCCGCGGGTTGCCAAGCGAGCAGACGTGCGCCAAAGCCATCTGACCTATTATTTTCCGACCCGTCTGGCGCTCTTGGAAGGTGTGGCACGCTTGGCAGTCGATGGCCAACTCGCAGCTCTTCAGTCGATCGTCGGCCTGACATCGGTGCCGGCGGTGATCAAGAATATAACCGCAATGATCGGGAGACACGAAAACACGCGGGTGCTGATGGCATTGGCTCAGGCGGCAGACGAGGAGCCATCGCTGCGAGGTCTGTTTCGGGAATTGGCCGACGGCATCGTGTCGCGACTGCGGCAGCTGCTGGTGAATCTGCATCTCCATGCCACCGAGGAGCAGGTAAATCTCATCCATTCGCTGTCGGTCGGGCTGGCAGTAGTGGATCTGGCCACACAGCGGCCACACAGCAAACGTCGAGTGGAAGCAATTCTGGAGAGCCTGTTTGCAACGTTGGCGTCGAAAGATACGAAGGATTGAGGCCACGAAGCAATGAGTGTTTGATGCAGCGCATCTGTTCGACAACGTACAGACATTCAGTGTCGACTCGGACATGCTCATTCTTGGTCCGGCTCCGTTGATTGCACTGGCTCTGGAACGTTATTGCCAAGAGGGCCATGAACATGGATAAAGTGTTTACACGGCGTACGCTGGTGAAAGGTGGCCTTATTGCAGGCGCGCTCGTTCCGGTTGCAGGCCTCTTTATCAGTCGCGCTGCTGATGCCGACTTACCGGCACTGGATCCGAGTGATCCGGCCGCGAGAGGGCGCGACTACGTTACGAAATCGGTGAAGTCCGATGCGTATTGCGGGAATTGTTCGCTCTATAAGAAGACCGGAGATTCGATGGGCTCCTGCGTCCTCTTCGCGGGAAAGAGCGTAGCGTTCGCCGCGTGGTGCAGCGGGTGGGTGAAGATCGGAGCCCCTTGATGTGACTTCGGTTGATGAAATACTCGTTGTCCATCACACCTCTGAGCCGGGTGATTGCAAACGCAAACACGACCGCATTGCAGTTGCAATTGGATCGTACATGCGGCCCCAGACTGCGCGGGCTATGAATCAGCCAATCAAGCAGGAACGTAAGTTAACCTAATCACATCCCCGGCAATTCGATCGCTGGCCACAAGGTGCAGCGGCGGCCGAGGACCGGCGAAGAATGGCTTGCCGCTACCCAGCACGACGGGGTGCAGGTAGAGTCGATACTCATCGATCAAACCGAGATCGGTGAGGCTCTGCGCCAGCTCCGGTCCGCCAACTTCAATCTCCCCGGCAAACTGAGCCTTCAACCCACCTATCGCCGCCCCAAGGTCATCCCCGACAAGCGTGGCGTTGGGGCCAACCGACTTCAACGAGC
>Ga0302324_100021759_pt1 | contig 12491 bp, 9 predicted proteins | sample Palsa_T0_1_FD_201949 | JGI IMG/M metagenome (GOLD analysis project Ga0302324, IMG submission 201949) | Peat permafrost microbial communities from Stordalen Mire near Abisko, Sweden - Palsa_T0_1 | ecosystem: Environmental > Terrestrial > Soil > Palsa > Peat permafrost | place: Sweden: Abisko...
CAAGCGAACAAATTCGTTCTCAATATGCACCACATCCCACGCGCGGTGGACTTTGGTTTCGGAGATTCGATCGGTGAACGGCAACGGATAGACCTTCCCGCTGCTGCCCTGATAGACGCGCTTCTCGAGGAACATCGGATTGCGATCCGCGGGCATCGGGAGATAGGTGTCGATGGTCACCGGCTGTTGCCACGCCTTCACCGGACCTGTCAGATTCGATGGAGCATCGGGGAGGAGCAGTTCGCTCATATTTGCAAAGTTACGTCTGAGTGAGCGGCAATCCCATATTTCAAACCATCGACTGCATGGACGATCCTACGGTTGATGGTAGCATAAACAAACCCCCTCTACCGGTACTCCGGGGGAGGGTTGGGGTGGGGGTTTCTTGGCGGGCCTCTGCGAACCCCCACCCCTGCCCTCCCCCGGTGTACCGGAGGAGGCGGAAAGAGGTCGAGCGCTTGCTATGCGGCGAAAATCAAAAACAATTCGTGAAGGTTTTGCCGGACAGCGCATGATCGTGCTGCCGCGGCCGGTGGTGCAGGCGGAGTTGTCCGGGCCGGCGTCGCTGGATTTGCTTTGCACGGATATTGGATATTTCCCACACGCTTCGCATCATGCCGTGAAGAGGCCTTCAGGTTCGCCGCAGATGATTCTGATCCTCTGCGTGCAGGGAGCGGGGTGGGCGGAGATTGGGACGGCGCGATATTCAATCGGGGCCGGACAACTGCTGGTGATGCCGCAGAATGTTTCCCATTCCTACGGAGCCGACGATGCGAATCCATGGACGATCTATTGGCTGCACGCCGCGGGGCGCAAAATCGGCCGCATTCATGCGCTGCTGACCGACAACGACGCAACGCCGATTTTCTTTTGCGGCGAAGATCCTGAAACGCTGGCACTTTTTGAGGAAACTTTTTCGATTCTGCGACAATCCTACGGCCGGGATCATCTGCTGCTCTCGTCATTGGCACTGGGGCGACTGCTGGGCAGATTGATCGCAGTCCACCGCGCCCGGCCGGAATTTGCCAGCACCCGCCAGCGCATCGAGCAGACCGTCGCCTTCATGCGCAACCGTCTGTCGGCCAAAATCCACGTCTCAGAACTCGCCCGGCTGGCGAATCTTTCGCCGTCTCACTTTGCGTGGGCATTCAAACGACAAACCGGGTATCCTGTGTTAGACTTTTTTATTCGACTCAAGATGCAACGGGCCGCCCAGCTTTTGGACACAACGCCCATGCCGGTCAAAGCCATTGCCGCGGAAATGGGGTTTGACGACCCGCTTTATTTTTCCCGGCAATTCCGCAAAGTGCATGCGCTCTCGCCGGCGCAATATCGAGCCATTAAGAAGGGATGAACCGGTCGAACGATCGGAACGAGCAACAGCGTGACCAGCGTTCAAACCATCACATCCAATTCTTCACCGGCGTTAATCTCCAAGCCGTTGTTGTCGGAATCCATTGCGCGGTTTGCGGACCAGAATCGCTATTACCTATTCGCGCTGATACTGCTGTTTTATCTGGTTGGATTTAACGGCCAATGGCAGATCGAGCCGGATAGTGCGCTCTATCTGGACGTCGGCAAAAATATCAGTCTTGGACGCGGATACACATATCATGGAATGCCGCATGCGTTGGCGTATCCGGGATTGCCCTATGCCTTGGCGGGGATTTTTCGGATTTTTGGATCCCATGCGATCGCGGCAGCGGATGCGTTTATTCTGGTCTGTGGTCTGATAGGCATCGCCTGTTCCTATCGGATGGTGCTGCTGGCGTTCGATCGGCCAACAGCGGTTGTAGTGGCCATCGGAGTGGGCACATCCCACGAATTGTTCCGCTATTGCTTCGAGATCATGACCGATGTGCCGTTCTTCATGGGGGTGATGGCGTTCCTGGCGGGATACCAGGGCGTGTTCGCGCGGGCCGACGGTAGCCGACGCCGATGGTGGGATTGGGGACTTCTCATCGGCGGACTGATCGTATTCATGTCCACCCGGCCGACCATGCTCGGGCTTCTGGCCGTGTGGATCGCGACGATGCTCATCCAGGCGATTTACCATCCCAAATCCCGCAAGATCATCTTCCCCGCCCTGGGCATTTCCATCGCTGCCGTCCTGATTTTCTGGTTACTCGACCCCCGCCACGGCCAGCAAAATGTCATCGGAACCTATGAACAATTTGCTGTCTACACACTGACCCACAACCTCGGCCAGCGGCTTCACAACGAAATCCCCGCCAATTTGAAGGACCTGTTTTACATCAGCGCTGCCCGATCCATTTTTGGCGCATCCCTGGGGACATGGTGGCTGAATGCCATTGGCGGCGCGGTACTCCTGATCTGTGGAATGCTGCTCGTCCGGCGGAATTTGATTTGGGGTCTTTGGGTTGCCGTCTCAACGGTCATGATGATTTTTTTCGTCTCGCATGATCGTTACATGCTGCAAATTCTGCCGCTCTTGGTATTGGGATGGTGGCTGCTGTTGCGCCGGATCAATGCCGGCCTGCCGCGGTGGTTGGGGAATGTGGTGTTCGCGCTACTGTTGTCCGGAGGCGTGGCGTTGAATGTCGTGGAGGTCATTCATGTGATTCTCGAGCAGCGCGCCTCGCCGTTTCTCGCACATTACAAGGAAGGCCGATTTCCAGCTTATGTCCAACTCGCCGGCGATCTCCCGAAGTTTGCTTCGCCAACCGAACGAATCGTCTGCCCCGTGAAATATGCACGAATTTTAACATTCCTCAGCGACCGGACTGTGATGGAAAGCGGCGAATTCAGCGCAGGGCCGCCTGGAGAACAAGTGCTGGTTGTTCTTGACCGGAGTGACCCGGATTACATTCCGTGGCTCGCATCGCAACCAATCGAGATCGATCCAACTCCAATCGCATCTTACCCGCGCGTCAACGTCAAAATGCCGCTGTTGCTGATGAGCGGAAAAATAAAATAAGCCGCTCCAAAAAACTTGCCGAAAGTGTATTCTGGTTTAGAATCTTGTCTTGCAAGGATGCTGCGGATGCGCATTGAAGTGCCAGTTTTTGGCGAGCCGGGATATTTTGGGGCGGCTTCCCCCGCGTCCGAGATTCATCCTCGCCTGGCTCTCTCCACCCAACGCCCATCGCTCACGATCCTCACCCCTTTGCTGAACTCCGCGAATTATTTCCCCGGCACCATGCGCAGCGTTTTGGATCAGGTCGGCGATTTCGAATTGCAATGGATCGTCATCGACGGCGCAAGCAAGGACGAAACTCTGACACAATTGCGATCCATCGGCGACCCTCGCTTGCAATGGATCAGCGAGCCCGATGCCGGTCAGGCCGCCGCCATCAATAAAGGACTTTCGATGGCGCGCGGCGACATCGTTGCGTGGCTGAATGGCGACGATCTCTATTGCCCCGGCGCACTCGCGTCTGTCGCACAAGCATTCGAGCAGAATCCGCACGTTCAGTGGCTCATAGGACGGTGTGACATCATCGACGATGTTGGTCGCACAGTCCGGCATGGCATCACCCGATACAAAAATCGCCTGCTGGATCGTTACAGCCTCCGGTCCTTGGCCCGCATCAATATGATCAGCCAACCTTCCGTTTTCTGGCGGCGCGAATTCGGCCAAAGTGTCGGACCGCTGGACGAATCGCTGGTTTACACGATGGATTATGATCTGTGGCTCCGCATGGCGCACCAATGCGCGCCGTTGATTCTCAACCAGCCGCTGGCCAAATTTCGCGTGCACACCGCCAGTAAATCGCGCGGCGGACACCGGGAGCAGTTTCACGAGGGATATCGCGTCGCTTGCCGATACGAAATCGATCGTTTGTCGCAGATTATCCACCGAATCAACGTCGAAAAGATCGTCCTCGGCTACACGGCACTTCGCCTGATTGGGAGATGATCCTATTTCCATTGGCCGTTGCCTACAGGATTTAGCCCTGATACAGTGTTTCCCACGGGAAAATCGGCTGTGTTTGACGATATGACCATCCGGAGTATGTGCAATGGAACTTCCCCGTCGCAATCGCGGAGATGAACTTTTACGCCCTGGCGAAATGGCGAGCCTCCGCCAGCGCCTACGGCAGATCGCGCCCAAACACGATCTGACGACCGTGATCGCCTGCGCCTTCGACCACCGCACGCGCATGCTCCCCTTCATTTATGCCGACACCCATATGGTGCCGGCCGGGGTTCGCGCGATCGGCTCGGCGATGGTGGATGCGGGATTCGAAAAAACCCGCATCGTCCTCCAGCAGTGGAACAAACATTTCCGGCCGTCTCGAATGCAACTGGATGGACGAATCCCCGATCTGTTCATGGTCTCCAGCATGAGCATGCACTCGGGTCGTGCGATGGAATTGATGAAGGATGCCCGGCGGATCGATCCGATGCATCGCCCGCTGATCATCGCCGGGGGATCACATGCCGTGTACGAGCCGCATCAATTTTTCAGCGGCAACCCCGATCTCCCCGGCGGGGCGGATGTGGTGGTGACCGGCGAGGAATTCGTCCTGCTGAGCTTTCTGGAAGTCGTGCTCTCATTCCGGGCCGAGGGTGAATCCATGCGATTGGCATTCAATCGCGCGCGCGATGCCGGGGCGCTGGATGGAATTTCCGGATTGGTTTTCGCCCGTGGCGGCCAGGATGGCGTGGCGGAAAAGTTGATGGACACCGGCATCCAACGGCTGCTCGGCGATCTCGACGAATTGCCGCACCCCGTGCTGGGATATCGTCTGCTCGAACCTCCCAGCGGGGCGGCGACGCTGGGGCCGCGCGCGCTGCCGGCCAGTCGCATTCAATGGCTTTCGCCAATCTCCTCGATCGTGCTCACGTTCGGCTGCAAATTCGCCTGCCCCTATTGCCCGATTCCCGCCTACAACCAGCGGCAGCACCGCATGAAAAGCGGCCAGCGCATCGCCGAGGAAATGTGGCGGCTCAACAAGGAATACGGCCTGGAGCATTTCTTCGGCGTGGATGACAACTTCTTCAACAAGAAGGGCACCACGCTGGAGATCGTCGAAGCGCTGGCCAATGCGGAATTTGAAGGCGTCCCACTGCGGGAAAAAGTGCGGTGGTACACCGAGGTGACGGTGCATGACACCTTGCAGATGAAAGAGCATTTGCCGCTGGTGCACAAAGCCGGTTGCCGCGCGCTGTGGCTGGGCGTGGAAGACATGACCGCCAAACTGGTGAACAAGGGGCAAAGCGTGGACAAAACCTCCGAGGCATTCCGGCTCATGCGGGCCAACGGAATTTGCCCGATGCCGATGATGATGCATCACGATTCCCAGCCGCTCTATTCGCATGGAACCAATTACGGATTGCTGAACCAGATCAATCTGCTTCGCAAGGCCGGAGCGGTGTCGATGCAGGTGCTGATGATTACGCCGGCCGTGGGGACCAAACTATATGAGCCGACGTTCACTGATGGCATGGTGATCGCCAAAGCCGGCGGGCGGAAGGCCGAGCCGTACATGTTCGACGGCAACTACGTCGTCGCATCCACACTCCCTCGGCCATGGCGAAAACAATTGAACCTGCTCATCGGATATCTGTCGTTTTACAATCCGTGGTGGCTGCTGATGGCGCTCATCCGCCACAAATCCCGCGTCGGCTTCAAGCCCGCCATCGTGCAGGTCTTCGGAATGATGGGCCTGATCCAATCCATCCGCCGCACCTCCGGCTGGGCGATTCGATTGATGGTGGGGAAGATCGATCGGGTGAATCAGGCGCCCACCTGCAAAATTCCCGTGCGCGCCGTGCGTGAGGGAATCCCGAGCCACGCCCCGGTGGATACGCCCACGCCGACTCCGCGCGGCCGCGCATTCCCGCTGCCGGTGGCGGGATGAAAGGCCGAATCATTCAATTTGGAATCGCCGGCTTCCGGAGACCTTCGCTGAGATGTATCTTATCTGGTAGATGGCGCGGGCGCAGTGACGATATTGCTCGGTTCTGCGCGAACATGTAGAACATCGAACGTGGCTAGGATTGCGCCAGCCAAAACAGTCCCAACACATAGCAAGGGAACGACATAACCGATCGCCCATCGAACTGGGATATGCTTGCCCGCTGCGCTCAATTGCACGATTGGACTCTCGGGAGATTCCTTACGCAATTTTTTCAGAATCCAGTCGAATTTCCACTGCGCGCCGAATATTGAGACGGACACAGGGGCAAGAATCAATACGCCGAGCCAAAGAACAATTTGCAAATGACTTTGCTCATCGCACATTACTGCCCCAAGAACTACCAATTCAAACAGAATAAGTAGTGACCCAAAACGCGTGTTTAAGAGATTTTCAATGAATGCGCGCTCATCCGACCATGTCCACTTGTCTTCGCCGTTCGGCATAGAATTTCCTGTCTGCCGATTATCTCATCCTGCTCAATTTAACTTGTCAAACGGGTGCGCGACTTGTCGTCAATTCTTCCACCACGGCAACCCCCGTTCCTGACACGCCGCGAAATGCCAATTGTACAAATACAATAACCGCTCACCGATCAGGACGCGGAAGATTGCCAGGGTGCAGATGAAAAAATGTGAACGCACCACCGAGCATGTTGGCGGGCGGTCGTAGCAGCCGTGGAGATCGAAGTGCATGTACAAAAATCGGTACACGCGCGGCAGGATCGGGCCGAGCGGGCCGTATTTGCGGAGGATCACCATCGCTTCGGTCACGAACAGCCGCCCGGCTTTGCTGGTTTGATTTGTCTCCGTGAAATGATACCGCGACAAAATCTGCGGCGTGGTAATGATCCTCGCGCCGGCTTTTTTGAATCGGTTCCACTGGTCCCAATCGCTGGAGAGGCGAAATCGCAGCGACAGCGGCGCGACCTTCCGATGCAACGCCGCGCGCCAGAATGTGGCCGATTGCTCGATCGTATTTTGAACGCCAATATTTTTAAATGGCTCCGGATTCGGCGGACAATCGAGCACGGTCATATCCGGAAAAATTCGCCGGCACCCGCCGGTCACGATATCCGCGCCGGGATTTCTCTCAAATTCCGCGGCCACATGATGCAATGCCCCCGGCAGCAGTTCATCATCCGAGCAGAGCCAGCCGAAGATTTCTCCGCGCGCATGCGTGAAACCTTTGTTCAGCCCATCATATGTGCCTCGATCTTTTTCGATGATGCAGGGGTCGAACAGATGGCGATATTTCTCGATGATCTTAGCGGAGGAATCCGTGCTGCACGAATCGATCATGATGATCTGCAGGTCCGGATATTCCTGCGCGATCAGCGACTGGATCGCCCGCTCCAGCACGTCGCCGGAGTTGAAATTCACCATGACAATTGAGATTTTCACGCCCATATCGAGAGCGATTCAGGTGTGAACGCCATTGCGATGGACCGCCCGGCTCTCGACCATGTAGCCAACGTCCCACGCCCAGATGATCGCGCCGGGAAAACCATCTTTCAGACAGCGAAACGGCAGGCGCGACAGCACTTCGGTGCGCGAGAGGCATTGCGTCGGCTTGCCCAGGACATTGTTGAGAATCACATACGACCGCCCGTGGCCGTACAAAAGCCGGGCGAGATAACCGAACCGCAGCCGACCGCGCTTGATGAAATGTCCGAGCTTTAATCTCGGCTGATACGAGCAGGAATATCCCAGCCGGTACGCCGAGCGGGCCATCAGCGAATCTTCGCCGCTGAGCAGGGCCTTGCCGTTTCGCGCCAAGTCCGAAGCGCCGGGGATGCTGTGAACGAACTCGACGAATTTCTGCACCACTTCCCGCCGCACCACCATTCCCGCGCCGATCGGCTCCCATTTTCCCCACTCATCGGCGTCGGACGTGATTTCATCCTGACCGTAATCACGCACGCCGAGATACGGCAACATTTTTTCCTGCCACGGCCGGACGCGCCCTTCGAGCACGGGCCGGGTCACTCCACCGAATGCGCCCAGCTTTGGATGTTGCCGCGCGATTTCCAGCGCCGCCTCCAGATAATCCGGATCAAGAATATTGTCATCATCCACCATCACCATCACATCCGCGCGCGCTTCGCTCACGCCGCGCATCCGTGCCGGCGTCAGCCCTAGTTCCGGCTCGCAGACGATCCGCATCGGCAGATCAAATCCACGATTGATTCGCGCCCCATCCAGCGGGGGATCGGAATGATTATCAACAATGATGAATTCCCACCGCTCCCGCCCCAGCGTCTGTTTCGAGAGCGATTCCAGCACCAGCTTGAGCACATCCCGTCGCGGGTTGTGCGTGCATAGTATGACCGACAATTCCGGCAGACCAGCAGACATTTACATCCTCCCTGATTTCACTGGCGTCAAAACCACCGGTTGCTCCCAACCAGCGGCGATTTCTCCGACACAAACACAATATCCATCTGCCCCATGTCATTTTCAAACGGCCGACGCAGCATGCCGGCGATATCAAAAAATATGAACTTCCGATCGGCCATGTATCGCACGACTTCATCCACGCGCGGGCAATTCTCCATGAAGCGGAAAACGCTGACCTCGATGATGAACACCTCGGCAGTTTCGAACATCCGCTGCCCGCCGTCCATCACGTTGAGTTCAAATCCCTGCACATCCAGCTTCACCAAATCCGGGGCTTTTAGTTTCCCCTCGGCCAGGAGATCGTCAATCCGTTGCACCTGAATCTGCCGCTGGCGCTTGGGATCGGGCGCGGGAAACGGCAACAGCGAACTGCCGTCGAAATCCTTGGTGATGTTCATCGTCAGCGTCCCCGACTCTTTGCCGACGGCAGTTCGCAAATAATGAAATCGCGAATCCTTGGCGCACAGCGTCTTCAAATACGGCTCGCTCTCTTCGAGGGGATCGATCATGAAAACTTCCGCCTCCGGCCAATGCCAGGCGAATCGCTCGGTCCAGTACCCCTTGGCCGCGCCCAGATCGAAGACCACTTTAGGATTGAATTTCTTTGCCGCCAGATGCGCGATGGCGGCGTCCATCATTTCCGGCTTTGGCGCTGCCACCATTTTGACCGCATGCGCCAGTTGCCGCAGGGCCGCGCCCAGCCGAGTGGTTTGAATCGTGGCAGTATCGGTCATATCTGCAGCGGCTTTCCCATTTCCGGTTGCCGGCGCGGCGATTGTACTGACGCCGATTTTTTGTGCCAACCGCCGCATCTTCCCGCGCATCGACGCCGACTCCTCCCGCGCGCGCTGCGCCTCTTCTTCGTCATATTCCACCAGCGCCTGGTCGATGCCGCGCGAGGCTTCATCGAATTGCGATTTCAATTCGACCGCCGTCTCCTGTTCCTTTCGCAATTGATCCGCCAATTCCGCCCGGGCCTGCTTGTGCGTTTGCAATTCATCCATCGCCAACGCCAGGCGACGCTCCAGATCCTGTCGATTCGATTCCGCCTGTGCCACGGTCGCGCTGAATTGCTCGCTGATCGCCGTGAACCGATCGGCGATAACCCGCTCGCGCTGCCACGATTCCCGCAACTCTGCTTCCAATTGGCTGATCGCCTTCCGCTGCGATTCCAATTCCGCATCCCGCCCCTTGACGATTGTCTCAACCTCCGCCGCGCACTGCTCGGCTTGTTTCTCCCGATTCAAAGCCTGCTGTAAATCCCGCTCGCGCTCGGCCACCAATTTCTGTAATTCCGCTTCCCGCTGCGCGACGATCCTTTGCGCTTCCTGCTCCCGCTGCGCCGCCAATTCTTTCCAATCCTGCTCGCGCTGCTCAAGGAATTGTCGAGAATCCTGCTCCCGCTGTGCCGCCGATTGCCGCGCCGCCTCGGCCTCCGCCCGCGCACTCGCCACTTCCGCTGACAGCCGCCCCTCGCGCGCTGCCATCTCCGCCGCCAGTTGCTGATGCGTATGCCTTGCCTCATTCAACCGCGCGTCATACCCCGCTTGCACCAACTTCCATTGCTCCGCTATCTGCTCGACGCGCGCCACTTCCAGGGCCATCCCCTCGGCGGCCACCAGATAATCCTGCATCTCCGTCCACAAATCCCCAGCCGGCCCAGCTGTCTTCAGCGCCTTGGCCAACTTCCCCTCGCGCACCAGCAAATCCGAATAGGTCGGCACCTTGTCATATTCCGCCAACCGCGCTGCCACATTCCTCTCCAGACGCTGCGCGCATTCCGCTGAATTCCCCGAACCTTCGACTCGCACCCCCATTTCCCCCGCCTGTCCCAGCACATCCTCATACCCCAGCGCCGCAAAAATATTCGGCCCGATCATGTCCAGCAAAACCCGCGTCTCATCCGCATTAAAAACCTCGCGCCACTGCCCGATCGATTTCTCATGCGGCCCACCCGTCGCCAGAATCTTCTTATCCCCATACTCGCTCTTGTCGAATTCCCCGCCGTTCAGATCAAACTGTCCCACCTCTGCCCCCGGCAAACCGAGCCACTGGAAAATCCCATCCATCGAATTCTTCGGCTCGCGCACCAATTTCTCATATTGCAACGCCAGCACCCGCTCCGGATTTTCCTTGACAAATTCCAAAATCCGCCGCGGCCCCAGCACCACGTCCATGCACGCCAGATGATCCTGATGCTCCGACAGCAATTTCGGAATGTCGAACCCCCACGCCTTTTTCATCGACGCCGCCGAGTCCAGCGGATTTCGCCACAATGCAATATATTTCGCCTCCGGAAAAACCTCCCGCAGATACGGCAGGATCAGGTAATACCGTGGCGTCTTGTCCACCAGGATTTTCTTCTTCGATTCCGAAAGCCGTCGATTGTAAACCGTCCCCGCAAACGCCCGCGCCCCGGCGACGGCCGCCTGGGCATCGCAAAATTCCCGCATCGCCCGGTACAACACCGGCGCATCCGCCGGATGCCGCGCCGATGTCCGCCCGGCCGCCTCTAGTCCCAGCATGAGCCACGGCTCCGGCGGACATCTCACATCCGGATGGTTGTTGAGCATCACACTCAGCAGCGTCGTCCCCGACCGGGCAACGCCCAGCAGGAAAACCAGATTTTCACCCTGTTTAGAAATCACGCCGGCCTTCCAATGATCGGCTGACCATTCAAACTGCACAACCCGCTCTGACGCCACGGACCCGACACGGAAAATTGAAACGCATCCACCTGCCGCATCAAAAACCGCATGGTTTCATCCGGCCACGAGCAACCGCAGGAAATAAAATAATCCCCCGTTGCCAGTCCCGGCAAGATCGGCCACTTCACAATCACCGTTTCCCCGACCAAAAATCGCCCGGTTTCCACGCCCTGCATGTGAGTATTGGTCGAAATCAAACAATCCCCGCGCGTCGTGGCGACACGAATTCCAAAAACCGGATTCTCAATCTCAATGCCAAACCGTAGGCCATAACAAATCGAAAACCCCTCATCCACGCCCATTGTCGCTCCGCGCCCCTTGGAACATTCCAACCAAACCCCCACCAACTCCGCCCCGGTAGAAGGATAAACAATCGCCGCCGCCCCGCGCGCCAGCAACCCATCCGCCGGAACAACATTCCCCTCCTTTCCCCTCCCCTGGTACTCCGGGGGAGGGCTAGGGTGGGGGTCCGGCGTCGCCGAAGGCGAAGTTTCCGCAGGCCCCTCCCCAAACATCCATCTCACATACTCCTGCGTCACCGCCGCCGGCTCCCCCTCCATCTTCATCCGCCCATGATCCATCCACACCACCCGCTTGCACAATCTCACAATCGACTGCAAATCGTGCGACACCAAAATCACCGCCCGCGTCGATTGGCTGGTCAATTCCTCCATCCGCCTGAAACACTTCCGCTGAAACGCCACATCCCCAACCGCCAGCGCCTCGTCCACCACCAGCACATCCGGCTCAAAAAACGCAAACATCGAAAACGCCAGCCGCAAAACCATCCCGGTCGAATACGTCTTGATCGGCCGATCCAAAAATTCCCCCAGGTCCGCAAACCCCTCGATGTCCGCCATGCGATCCTGTGCATACCCTTCCGGTAATCCCAAAAGCTGGGCTGTGTTGACCACATTCGCCCGCCCCGTCAATTCCGGACTAAACCCCGTCCCCAGCTCCAGCAGCGACAGCGCCCGTCCCTGCACATCAAACGTCCCCGATGTCGGCGCCAATGTCTTTCCCAGAATCCGCAAGAGCGTGCTCTTCCCCGCGCCGTTGGCCCCGATAATCCCCACGCATTCCCCGGCCGAGACGCGAAAACTAAAATCCCTTAGCGCCCAAAAATCCTGATGCCGCACCGCTTTTCCCCACGACAGCCACTCGATCATCCGATCCATCGGCCGGCGATAGAGTTTGTATCGCTTGCAAAGATTTTCCGCATGAATGAGAACGCGGGGCGGGTCGGCATTCATATCACGTCCCTGATCTCCGGCCGCAGCTTGTGCAGCATCGCCGCCGCCGCCGCGATCAGTCCCGCCGGCCACGCCAACATCGCCAGCCACGTCCCCGGCCCCGGAATCTTCGAATACAAAAACAGATCGTGAATCGCCCCGATCGCCGGCATCAGCGGATGCCAGCGCAGCGCGTCCTGAAACCCCTGCGGCAAAATCGCCTCGGCATACACGATCGGCAGCGTCCACATCCCCAATTGCAACACG
>Ga0302324_100021760_pt1 | contig 12491 bp, 11 predicted proteins | sample Palsa_T0_1_FD_201949 | JGI IMG/M metagenome (GOLD analysis project Ga0302324, IMG submission 201949) | Peat permafrost microbial communities from Stordalen Mire near Abisko, Sweden - Palsa_T0_1 | ecosystem: Environmental > Terrestrial > Soil > Palsa > Peat permafrost | place: Sweden: Abisko...
AAAACAGCAGGGCATTACCACCCTGCTGTCGTGCGCTTATAAACCGGAAAGCGCTTGAAATATTTGCTTCAAAGATTTCGCCATTTCGCGGGTTTTTTTTCTTAATTTACTATGATCGTCCCGCTTGTAGTTTGCAAAACGCTGGGAGTTTGCCCGCCCGTAACAATAACTGAGCTGGAAGATGTGACTGGATTAAATTGATACTGATAAATTCCATTATTTAAATACGTTGCGCCATTGATTAAATACGTCCCGCCTGTGACTCCCGTTAATGTGCGGCCACCGGTTACGATCACAGAGCTATTGTTCCCGCCCACCCCCCTTGACAACAAGGTCCCTCCCGTCGCCGTCAATCCATTTCCGCCAGCGACAATAACGGCGCTCCCGGGCAAACTGTAATTGTAGGCGCTATACGGATTGAAATATGAGCGCCCAAGGAGGCCGGGAAGAGTTGGCACGGCCCCACTCGCGGTCGAGGCCGGAAGCATCGTTCCACCGACGGCGCCCGGCGAAAGTTGTCCCCCGGTCGCGCCTGAAGTGATTTGTCCGCCCACCGGTCCAGGCGCCAACGTCCCTCCAACTGGCGTCACGGTATTAGCACTTGTGGTGCTCGTGGAAGTGTTGACCCCGCTTGTTTGTGGAGTAATTACCGTTGTTGTCGATACGGGGACCGGAGGCGTAGCAGCCTGGACCGATGCTGTTGGCGCTACAACCGAAGGGGCGCTGCTAGCTGCTAAAGCCGCCGCCGCCGCGACGGTGAGAAGGAATCCTTTTAAAAAATGTTTCTTCATACTGGTGACCTTTCTTTGTTCAAAATTAACTCTTAAGGATCTCCAGTGCCAGAGGGTGAAGCCCTCAACTGTGACATCAGGCATTTGCCGTTGTTGCCATCCTCGAATGCCGCTCGGGGTTCTGCGCATTTGGGTCCGCATTTCGGGCTCTGGCCAGATCTGCATCGCGCGTCATTAATCGGAAGATGTCGGGTATGGAAGTAGTCTCATCTGGAATGACTTCCTGGTTTGTGCAAAGCGCGGCATAACTATTGGCGTCGGTCGGATGATAGCCGTGCATGCCGCGGATCGGCCGTGCGCCCATATGACTTGGCACGATCAAAACGCCCTCTCGCGCCAGGAAAATCAATTCTCCAAAATAGCGGTCAGGAAAAAGCGTTCCTAATTTCTCCAATTCGTCATCGGGCACGATACGTCCATCAGGAATTTGTTGCAAACGGCGCGTTATGGTCTGTCGGGCGTTTTCATTAAAGAACCAAAATCGCGCCATCGTTGAATCATAAACCACGACATAGTCGCCCGGCATACGCAAGGGCAGGGCTTCGACTTCTTTTTTTAAGTCAAGCATGACGTTGCAATTCGCCATGCCGTGGTCGCTGAAAACATAAAGACGAACTTCTGCGTAATGTTCCCTTGCCGCCGACATTAACTGGGCGATCCAATCCTCGTAAACTCGCAGTTTGACGGAAATCTCGGGGGAACGATTTCCTACCGTATGAAGCAATCCATCCAAGCCCGGCCAATACTGAAAGGCGAAGTCAATTTGTTCTTTTTGAATTTTATGACGGAGAGTATCAAGGTTGGAAAACTCATCGAGGCTGGGATCGCTGACGTAATATTCAATGTCGCGCTCGGTTAAGTAGTCGAAAATGTTCGGCCCTCGATTGAGTCCTCGTGGTTGCAGCGGGCTTTTGGTTTCGGAAAAATTGAAGAGCGAAATATGCTCGAAAGGGATATTGTAGAGGTCAAAATATCCACGAAAACTGAGACTATTCTTGATCAGCCGCGATAAGAGGCGACGAAATTTCCTTCTCCCGGTCATTGCCGCCGGCAGCCAGCGAAGCCAACGCAATGATTGGAAAGGCGAATGGACTGGGTCATAAACAAAATAATTCCAATTTCGATGATCCACTGGCCACCGCCCTGACAAAATAGAAGGCACACATGCTGAACTGTAACCGAAGACCGACTCCAGTCGCCGCCGATTCGGCGCGACCGTGGACAAGAACGAATCTTGTTTGATGATCTCCCACCCGCATGCGTCAATAAAAACGAAAAGCGGCAGCAAGGCTTTCACAACAGATTCTCCCTGGTCGCCACGGCCTCGGTTCCATTGGGCTTGCGACCCTTCCAAATAAATCGAACGTTATTGCGCCGCAACCCGACCCGAGCGGCGCATTTCCTCCAGGAGTGAAAATTGGCCGAGGCGAAATGGACAGGTATGTGGAACATGGAATTCAGTTGAGCGAACGGGTAAACATTGGATTCAGAGAAGATAAGACTCGTGAACCAATCGGCCGCGTCTCCGGCATTCCGATCGGGCGGTGCGTAAAGAACCGCATTCCGCGCGGGAGTGAAGTTGTAGTCGCGTGGTAATTCAACACCGCCCAATTTTGGGTGAGCAATTTGATCTTGAAATGGGGTGGTCACCCTATGAGGTCAGTTGCAACCATACTCAAGAACAATTTTGCCTGCTTACCACGCAAGCGCTTTTTGCGCCGCTTGGGGGGTGAACTACGCATAGTCGGGTATCACTAACATAGGTAGTTTTCAAACAGAGTGATTAACTAAGAAGCTACTATGAAGACCATGAATTTGCAACGACAGGCATTTTTTGCAAAATTAACAATAATTACCGTCATCGCGACCGCTTGTCTGGCGCCAGTAGTCGGGCAGCCATCTTTTACGAATTTTACCGTGCTCAATGGCCTTCCACAGATGAACATTTTGGGCGACGTTGGAACGACAAATCAGATTTTGCGTATTTCCGACCTTGGCCAGACCAATTGGACTTTGTTAACCAACGTAGTAGTAGCAACAAATCCCTATTCTTTTTCGGATGCCGATTCATCAGGGGGATCGCGCTTTTACAAGGTAGTAGATCCTAATTGGCCGACGAATCCTCCACCAGCGGGCATGGCCATCATTCCCGCCGGCACTTTCCAGATGGGCGATACCTTCAGCGAAGGGGAATACTATGAGCTGCCGGTCCACCCGGTTTATATTAGCGCATTTTACTTGGATCAATTTGAAACGACTTTGGCTCTGTGGAACGCCGTGCAGACATGGAGTGCAACTAATGGCTATAGTTATGATTTACCCGGTTCCGGCAAGGACACAAATCATCCGGTGTTGAACATTGATTGGTACGACATGGTCAAATGGTGCAACGCACGTTCGCAAATGGAGGGACGCCTGCCAGCCTACTACAGCGACGCCGCCTTGACACAAATTTACACCAACGGACAAGCCGCGCCTTACGTGAATTGGAATGCCGGCTATCGCCTTCCCACCGAATCGGAATGGGAAAAGGCGGCGCGTGGCGGCGCCGAAGGCCATCGTTTCCCTTGGACAAACGCAAATAGCATTTCCGAGAGCCAGGCAAACTACTATGGCGACACCAATGATTATTCCTATGATCTCGGGCCTACTCCGGGCTATAATCCGGCCTTCGAGGAAGGAGATACTCCTTATACAAGTCCGGTTGGGTCTTTCGCTCCCAACGGTTATGGTCTCTACGACATGGCCGGTAACGCTTGGGAATGGTGTTGGGATTACGCCGGCGCTTATCCTAGCGCTTGGCAAACCGATCCACGTGGCCCAACCACAGATCAAGGTTCTGGACGCGTTGGTCGTGGAGGTAATTGGAATTATTACGCCACGGATTGCCGCAATTCCTACCGCTACGGTAATGCGCCGGGTTATAGCGCGAGTAATATTGGCTTTCGATGCGCCCTGCCGGTTCCTTAAATTCAACTACGATAAAGCCTTAGGCAAATCTGCCCACACCTAAAGCAGGCTGCCACCCCATAGCGAGGCTGGCCCTGGTCGTGCGAGCCTTTACACAAGGAGAAAAAAGTAAGCCACGACCCTGGCGGTCGTTGCCAGGGCAAAAAATAAAAATAAAGTAACTTCAACAATGAAAGATTAAAGTATGAAGACATTCAAAAAACTTCAGTCAACAATGGTCGCGGCGCTTTGCGCAGTGTCGGCCAGTTTGACTCCGGCATTGGCGCAAGATGCGTCCAACACCACGGATCAAACTCTCGTTCAACAAACATCTGCTAGCACTCAAACACCCGATCAAGCGAACGCGAAAGGCAGGTGCGATAAGTTAGTTGGCACCAAAGTGCGAAATCGGCAAGGTGAACGCCTCGGACGGATTACCGATGTGGATGTTGCTACGGATAACCAAAGTGTTTCTTATTGCGTCCTCAAGGTTAAGCCTGGGATTTTCGCAAGGACGCGGTTTGTGCAAGTTCCCTTGGCGGCCTTTCAGCCCAGCCCGGATGGGACCTATCTCATCCTAAATGCCAGTAGGGCCAATTTGGCGAATGCCAGAGGGTTTGACCCAAGCGAGGGTCCTGCTGCGGCCGCGGCCTGGGGGGCCGAGCTTCCTCCAACTACGCTTCCTCCGGCGGAAGTCTATGGCGGGAGAACGTCGCGGGGTGAGATCTATCCGCCCTCTTGTGATTCCTCGGCGGATTGGGATCAGTTCCATTATGCCCGCAACGCTAACGACGCCATAAATCAAAGTCAATTCGACCTGAACTATGGTTACTTTTTGAATTCACACTAACTTGGACGGTCAAAAGCCTGGTGGGAGATTTCTTCCACCAGGCTTTATCTTTTCAGCCCTTAATGGGCCTCGCCAGTATCATCCTTTGTCACGCGCTCACTTTGCACCCATTGAATGGCATGATGGACAAGTTCGGTAGCATTTTGCAGCTTTAGTTTGTCCTTGATATGAGCGCGATGGGTTTCGATTGTTTTAATACTTAGATGCAGTTTCTCGGCAATGGCCCGCGTACCGTGGCCCTGGCCAATTGAGCTAAATACTTCCAATTCACGATCACTCAAAGATTCCACGGGTGAAGCAGTCGGAGAAGGGCGACCATCGACAAGCGTATGGAGCAGACGATTCCCCAAGCGTTCGCTGAGGTAGACCTCGCCTTGTAATACTTTGCGCAAGGCCAGCAAGACTTTTTCCGTGCCCTCTTGCTTCATGATATAGCCCGAAGCTCCGGCGCGTAACGCGCGATAAGCGTAAACGGATTCGTCGTGCATGGAGAGCACTAGCAATTTTAACTTGGGAAAGCGCACCTTGATGTTTTTAAGCAGCTCAATGCCATTGGTGTCGCCCAACGATATATCGATCAAAGCGATATCGGGTTTTGACTCTTCGATGGCATTGATGGCTTTAAAAGCGTCTTCGGCTTCGCCAACAACGATCAGGTCTCTTTCCTGGTCGATTAGTTCGCTCACGCCTTTGCGCAAGAGCGGGTGGTCATCGACTATTAATACGCCGGTGGCATTTTTCTTAAAATTGGAAGCCGGCTTCTCTTCAGTGATTAGTGTTGGATTCATTACCGTGTTTCTTTTCATTTTGTCATTCAATGCGGGCTTTTTCGATTGGGAGTCAGTGCGCTAAAGTGTCATGGGCTGGCGATTTCGAAATAGAATTGGGACGAACCTCCTTGAGCTGTCCAATTCCAACTCGAGATTGAATTGCTGGCCAGAATGGCGCCGCTGATATCACTCCAACTGCCATGGGAAAGATTGGTGCTGGCCAGCACTCGATAGGTCGTGCCGGGCAGGCTGTTCCAATTCAGCACAAATGCTCCTGCTTGAAGATTGATCCCTAGATTAATTAACAAAGGCGCAGTGGGAATATTCACACTGCCGAAGACTCCCTCACTGGCGTTGTAATAGCTGCCGCTCGGGTTGGTTTCAAGCCTCACGCCTCGCACCATGTAGTGATAGCTCCCGGGCGGTTCAACATCGGTGAAATTTGTGGTCCTGATAAGAGTGTCGTTGAGGCGGACAAAAGGACCCGCAGGGTCGCTGGAGATATAAATATTGTAGCCCAGGACTGGATCACAGCCGGGAAGCCAGCTTAAAGTCACAGTGTTTGTTTGGACAGAGGCTGATAAGTTGAAAGGCGGGCAGATTGGGTCATGTCGCAAAGTTGGATCGCCCATGAGATTTATGTAAACCGCGCGCATGAAAGCGTTGCTGGCGCTTTGGTAGAGCGTGGTATTGTTGACGCTCAAGCGGGTGCCATAGCCAATTGTTTCTCCCAGGCCCATGTGATGCACGAACCAATGCGGCTCTCCGACCATCATGCAGGCCAGACCCATCGTGGGCGTGGCCAATACAGAACGCAAAAGATCATCCGTGCCGTCCCAATTGCCCATATAACTACCGAACAGCATGACGAAAACAGCCTGAGCGTCAGCGCCGACAATATCCGTGCTTAAGACTTCGTTGTATTCGCCGTTGGTGCCGAGGTAAGTGCAACCGTTGAGTTCGCCGCCGCCATCGCCAAAGGCCCAAAGAAAATTTTGCGCGTGCAAAACCGAAATCCACCTTTGCGGAATAGGAGCTTCGTCCTGGATATTGGCTTCGATGATATCGTTTGTTCCAGCCAACGGGTTGCCCGCCCCGACAAAAGGCGTGAAATTACGGTACCCGCTCGCGGCCATACCTAAGGTGCCATCAACATCCCCTCGACGGTCCCCCATTAATGCTTGGCGCTGCACTTGGATTTGATGAGTTCGCCAGTTGTGATCCTTGTTCAAATAATTGCGCAATAATTGCTGTTCGTTGGGCCAGGGGGTGGAAGAACCTTGGCCAATCATGTTGAACATATCGACTCGCCCCACTTCAAGAACCACGTCGGAAGGAATGTAACTGGGACCGTTAGTCGGATTTGCCGGGACGGTCCAATCGTCTTTCATTTCTCCGTAATATGTGTCCGCCGGCATCGCGCGAGTGTAGTGTCCGTCGTAGTTTAAGTAGCCCGATTCTAGAATCGGCACATGGCCGAACAGGAAGACGGCGTCCACATCCTGAGGATCTGCGTAATAATCGTTTGTAATAAGAGAGCGAACGTATTGGGGAGTGTCATTACTGGAAACATCTTCGCAAATCACATACCACGCGTCGCCAATGAGATCAGTCTGCAATTGGGCCAATTCGTTGGACAAACCGATGGTGGAATTAGTGGCGACGACCAGGATCAGCGCGCCACGATCTTCGGTCAGGGGTGCATCAATGCCCGAGTAAATGTAGCCGAACCCATTGTAGCCAAGAGCAGCCGCCTTGGTAATCTGATATTCATACGTTGCGCCTACCTCCACATTGGTATCCACGTAGTTTGTAATGGAGCCGTCAAGCGTTAGCAAAGGCGGGCCCCAATTCGTGGCCTCCTTGCTTTTCCGATAGACGGTATAGCTGTTGGCCCCGTACATGTCTTGCACCCAGGCCAAAGCAATAGCAGGGGGGTTAGTTTCCAGCGAGGCGGTTATTTGGACGGCATAGACCCAGGTTGAATCCGCCTTCGAATCTTTCGCAGAAAGGAGAAAAAACAAACTGGCAAACCACAGCAAACTTGATTGGTGTTTCATTACAAGCAGATTTGTCCAATTTCAAAACAAGGGCCGCCCGAACGAGAAGTTGCCAAGGGAAACAATGGGTTTAGTATTGGTGCCAATCGGCCTAGCACTCCAAGCGCAGCCGTGATTGAGAATTTCTTTATCATATTTCTCCCCCTAAAACATCGGTTGCCCCAAGGTAAAACTTCCTACGCAAACCATCGGCCCGGCGTTCGTTCCGGTTGGTATGACATCCCAGGCCAATGTGCCCTCGGCGAATGAAAGGGTGTTCCCGTTCGTGTCCGTCAGGGTATGTTTGTGGGTGAAGGCGGTGCCAAGAGAATCACCGTTTTCGTATGTGTAGGGCGTGTTGCTGAAGGTATAAATCTGATCGACTCGTCTCTGCTCGGACTGTGCGGCATTCGTTACCGCGTATCGCCCCAAAGCGAGGTCGGACCCAAAGTAAAAACCAAACTCGGTTGTCAGAGTCTGGCCGTTGGCATTCGAAATGACATCAACCGTGTCTCCATAAGGCGGGCCTCCATCAAAGTGGTAAACAAGCGAAATCGTACTCAGATTGGTGATATTGAGGCGCTGCGCCTGGCTTTGCAGCAATGTTTGATCGGTAATGGGTGTGCCCACGATTTCTCCGGCGCCATTTGTTTGATAAGCTGTCCCGGAGAAAACAAACTTATATTCGTAATAGGATTGCGCCGTGACGGTTATTCCACTTAGGAGCAGGGCAACAATTGCTAGAGTGATTACTGGTTTTAGTCTTGTTGGAGTCATAAGAATGGAAACGCCCTTTAGAACAAAGGCTGAGTTGCCGAAAAATTGCCTATACAAAGAATCGGGCCGTTGGTTCCTTGTGGTTGCACTCCCCAGGACATGTGCCCCGAAATGACTGCGTTTGTAACGCCATTAGTAGCGGTGGCGAAAGTTTTGCTGGTTATGCAAAGGCCGACAGAATCATCGTTGTCAAAAGTATAGGTGGAGTTATTGTCGGTATAAATGTAATCAACTCGCATTTGCTGGGTTTGCGCCGCATTGGTGACGGCGATTCTGCCAAGGCCAGTGTCTGAGCCAAAGAACAGGCTTAATTCGTTGACCAAAACCTGGCCATTGACGTTGGATATGACATCAACCGTGTCGGCTCCGTAATTGGTATCACCGTTGAGATGGTATACAATCGAGACTGTGCTCAAGTCGGTGATGCCGCCCTCTCGCGCTCGGTCTTGCAGCAAGGTTTGATCTGTAATCGGCGTTCCAACAAGTTTTCCCAAAGTGTTGGTTTGATAAGCGGCGCCAGAGAAAATAAACTTATACTCGGAGTACGATTGGCCTTGCATGCCAAGTAAACTAAGCATCAGCAACCCGCAGGTTACGACCCAGCATTGACTTATCTTCATGCTTGGCAGGGTAAGAGCGCCGCATAGCGTTTTCCATAGGGTCTAATGCGTAATTCTGCCAAGCCTAACAACCCCGTCGGGTTTCACCCCGTTGCTCCAAACCGGCCAATGATGCACATAATCCAGCATGAAAGGTATCTTAACGCTTTTGTTCGTCTGCCTCCTGGGTCAGTTGTTTCTTCTCGCGCCCCGATTACTGGCTGGAGAATCTGGCGCCGTTGTTGCCTGGGGAGGTGGACAAACCAATTTCCCCGTTGGTTTATCCGGCGTTACGGCTATTTCATCCTCAGTGGACCATAGTTTGGCGCTTTTGACCAATGGCACTGTGGCGGCCTGGGGTTGCGACGACGATGGCGAGTGCGATGTGCCCGGCGGCTTGACCAATGTCATCGCAGTTTCTGCAGGTGACTTTTTCAGCCTAGCCTTGTTGTCCAATGGCACAGTGGTGGCCTGGGGTCTGGACGATCAAGGGCAGTGTGACATCTCGACCGACTTGACTGATGTCGTTGCCATTAGCGCGGGCCACGCCCATTGCCTGGCGCTTCAAGCAGGAGGCAGTGTCCTGGCCTGGGGATCCGGCAACTTTGGTCAAACCAACGTCCCCGCGAATGTGCTAAATCCCACCGCGATTCTCGCGGCCGGCAACTATTGCTTGGTCCTAACGTCCAACCGCACAGTGCTGGCGTGGGGACTTAACGATACGGGACAGACCAATGTGCCGCAAAATCTGTCCGGCGTCGAAGCGATCGCCGGAGCGCAAGGCTATTGTTTGGCCGTGCAGACCAACGGCAATTTGATCAGTTGGGGAGCGCCACCTGCAGGGGCACCAGCACTTACGAATGTTGTAGCGGTCGCCGCAGGCACGTTTCACACGCTTGCTTTGATGTCCAGCGGCACTATTTCGGCATGGGGCGCGAATCAGTCTGGAGAGGAAGTCGTGCCGAACGGATTGACCAATGTCATCAACATTGCCGCTGGGTGGAGCTATAGCCTCGCGCTGAGCGCATTGAGCACCAGTCCATTCCCATTCAGCTTAATTAACCCCATTTGCGCGAGCCATAGTTTCAGCGTCGCCTTACAATCCCAAATCGGAGTCAATTATGCGCTCGAGTTCACGAGCGCTCTTGCGCCTTCCAATTGGGTTGTCGTACAATCAACCAATGGCACCGGTGGTATCCTGACCATGACGGACGCGTTTGCGACTGATCCGCAACGTTTCTATCGCGTGCTCACACATTAGCGTTTTTGTGAGAATTCGGCCCAAACTGATAGCCATCGTGGGGGGAAGTGGCGCCGGCAAGAGCTGGCTTTCGCAGCGGCTGCAAGAAACCTTGAAACTTCCCCTGACCCGTGTGTCCTTGGACGATTTTTATCGCGACCAATCGCATTTGCCGCCAGCCGGTCGAGACCGGGTAAATTACGATCATCCGCGAGCCATTGATTGGCCGGTAGCCCAAGCGGTGTTGCAAGCTTGCCGATTAGGCCGCAAGGTGCAGGCGCCAGAATACGACTTTGTCACTCACACGCGTGTGCGTAAGTCCAGAGTATTGACGCCCAAACCAGTTATCCTGATGGACGGCCTTTGGCTTTTGTGGCGGCCGGAAATTCGCCGCATGTTCGATCTTCGCATCTTTCTTGATTGTCCGGCCCGGCTCCGCCTTAACCGACGCATAGAGCGAGACCGAACCACAAGAGGCCGCGATGTGCGCTCCATTCATCGGCAATTTCGAGAGTCTGTAGCCCCGATGCACAAACTCTTCGTGGCGCCCCAGGCCCGATGGGCCGACGTCATTCTGCGACGCCCTCCGGACAAACATGAGATCGAAGACCTTGCGGTTATGGTACGAGAAATGATTGAGAAGCCGGAAATGAGCGGGTTTGGACGTTTTGGACGAAAGCGCATAGGACAACGCTTTGAGCGAGCACTCGGTGAAGTCGGTGGGCACTAGAATTTCCCGCAGCCTCAATTCGGTCAGGGCAATTGGCATTCCTTCTGCGTCGCGATGAACCCCTGCATGCCTTGATTCCTTAAGCTTCATAATTAGCCTCCTGCGTTAAAGTCAGTTACGGGCTCGTTTTGCCGCCCAGGTTCCGCTTCCCGTTCAAATTGAGCCCTCAACCTTGGATTTAACATAGGACGATTGTTTCCGAGAGCAAACGGATATTTTAATCAAACCTGATAATCAGCATTTTGCCTATTAGTTCTTGGGGATTTGTCCAAGTATTTGTTGCTTTCTTCGTGCTTTCACCTATAGTGGATCAGGAGTTTATGCTATGCCATCGCTCACCAGGAACACTAGGGTCGCGCCCGGGAAATATTCCGGGTTCTAGCTTTCTCCTTCGCGCGTGTTACCGATTTTTTGGGTTTTTGGGAATTTGTGTAATCTCTTCTTCCTCAGTCTTAAAGGCCGATGCAAGCGATCTGGCCAATTTGATGAATCGACCAGTCGTCACTCCTGAAATGGTGGCCAACGAAGTTGCCGGTTTTTCTTTTGAATTAACCCCTCAATTGCAAGCGCCGGATGCATTTTTGCAGCGCAAACGGGGCGATTGCGCTGATTTTGCCAATTTGGCCTCTCTCGTTCTAACGCATCAAGGCTACACTACGAAACTGGTTGTCGTCATGATGTCCAAGCAGACTCACGTTGTTTGTTTTGTGAAAGAGGCGGGGGGATTTCTGGATTATAATCACCGCGCTGATCCTCATCCTGTGATCGCCTCCGATGGTTCGCTGGAAGATATCGCCCGCAAAGTGGCAGGCGACTTCCGCAGTCAGTGGAACATGGCCTCGGTGTTCCGCTACCAGGAAAAGTCGCCCGTTTTTCTCGATTGTCTTTTTGCCTCGGGGTCTTCTCCAGCGCGATCTTCAAAGCGGCGACCATCCGCAAACGCAGCCGTGAAAACGACCCCCCTGGCCAAAACCGCTGGCCCCGTGCAGACAGCAAATAATACATCGCTTGCCGAGATCAACTGACTCAAATTATAGGGCTTTGCGAGTGTCCTGGCCAGCAACGACGTGATCTGACAGTTGATGAGAAATAGCAGGCTCGAGGTGTATTGGATTGTTTGCCATCTCTTGGACTCGCAGACTAATCAGATTTGGAGCAGCTTGAGACAAGTCGCCCTGGGCGTCGTCCGCAAAATGTCCACCGCAAATCACGTTGTTGGTGCAGGTGACATCATTGACCAGAAACCCTTTGCCCCCGCAATGCGCGACCTCAAGTTTATCGAAGGTATTGCCAGCACATTCGCTCCCAAGGCAAGGCTGTAAACCGGTCGCAGTTCCGACAAAGCTCTGCGCCATGAAAACACCATGATGGTGGCTTTTTTGAATCGTTACACCTTGAAACAGATTGTTGCGAGACTGCCGCATGAAGATGCCCAAATCATTGCCCGTCAAAACTGAGTCATGGATCACGTTGTGGTTGAAATTCAAATCAAGGGAGATGCCGGCCGATAGGTTGTCATGCAGATTCAGACGGCTAAAATCGCAATCTTCCGTGAAGTAACAAGCAAGCCCATCAAACTGGTTGTCGAACGCGGTGAAATCACGCACGTTCAGTCGTCGGGTCCGGCCCGAAGTTACCATGCCGCCGGAGCGGCAACGGCAGCAAACTACATTCTCAACCGTGGCCCCATCGACATTCCACACGTCCACGCCGTTGTTGTAAAGTCCCGCGCCGGAGCTCAACACA
>Ga0302324_100021762_pt1 | contig 12489 bp, 11 predicted proteins | sample Palsa_T0_1_FD_201949 | JGI IMG/M metagenome (GOLD analysis project Ga0302324, IMG submission 201949) | Peat permafrost microbial communities from Stordalen Mire near Abisko, Sweden - Palsa_T0_1 | ecosystem: Environmental > Terrestrial > Soil > Palsa > Peat permafrost | place: Sweden: Abisko...
TTCGCCGGCTTCCTGGCGGGCGAGACGCAGGTTGACGGCGCTGCCGGTGAGCTGCGAGGCCAGGTTCTTCTGTTGCGTGAAGGCGTCGCGGGCGGCGTTCTCGGACTCGAGAGAGACTTCGTAGTCGGTGTGAGCGCGCTCGCCGAGTCGATGCACTTCTTCCTGAATGGAGTCCTGAATGCTCTCGAGATGGGCGCGCTGCTCGGCGAAGGCGGGCCAGTTTTCGCCATAGCGATTCGCCGATTCGGCGATCTGCGTTTTGATGGCGGATTCCTGAGCGCGCAAGGACTGGAGGAGTGCGAAGGAATTTTGCGTGTTGGGTCCGGCGTTGGGATTGCCGCCGAGTCCGGAGATGACTTCGGGATCGCCGTTTTCGACGGCGCGCCAGATGGCCTCGCGCACGATGCGGCTTGATTCGGCAGCGGAGAGAGTGGCGTTGAGCGCGTCGAGGCGAGCCAGTACAGGATTGTGCGAGTCGTCGTCGCCGTAGTTGCCGGAGGCGCGGTCGAGGGTGGCGGCACGGGCGTCGAGAGCATCGGTCTGCTGCCTGAGTCCGGCGAGCTGCGCGGAGAGCCAGGATGCGGACTGTGCGGCGGCGGAGGAGCGGGACTGGAATCCGTAGTCGGAAAGCGCCTGGACCAGGGTGTTGACGACCGCGGCGGCACGCGTGGGATCGGGATCGGAATAGTCGATGGAGATGAGACGGGTGCCCGCGTCGGTGATGATTTTGCGATGGGTGGCGAAGGTTTCGAGAGCCACGTAGCGGCGGTTGGGCGCGTCAGCGAGAGGTATCGAAAGCGGCTCGAGCGGCTTGCGCCAGAAGAATAGTTTGTGCAACGCGGGGAAGACGCCGGGGTGGGGTGCGAAATAGTCAGGCGTGGTCTCGAGGCCAGTGCGGCGGATGACGTCGAGGGTAAGCGCGTCGGACTGGAGGATGCCGATTTCGGTCTGGAGGGTGAGGTTGTCGTCGAAGGAGTCGCTGATGGCGGTGGATTGCTGATCGCTGGTGGTGTTTTCGAGGCCGAATGCGCCGTGGGATTCCTTCTGGATTTCAATGACGGCGGTCGCTTTGTAGTGGGGCATGGCGCAGGCCCAGTAGAGGGCTGCAAGGCCGAGGTAGAGGGTGAGCGAGCAGAGGATCCAGGCGCGGCGGCGGTTGAAGATGGCGAAGAGGTCGAGGAGGGTCCACTCGACGGGTGGGTCCGCGGAGAAGTCGTGGAAAGCGATAGAGCGCGCGCTCATAATCGCGTCTCCGGGATGGGCACGAGATCACGCATTGCGGAGGAGGACCACCGATCCGTCGAAGTCGAAGCTGAAATCCATTTCGCTGAGGCCGGCGCGAAGCATAGTGTCGCGGAGGCGGCGGCGATCGGGAGTGTGAAGGAGGAGAAAGCCGCTGCCACCGGCGCCGACCAGCTTGCCACCGGTGGCGCCCCCGTCGGAGCGGGCAAGATCGTAGAGGGAATCGACGCGGTTAGTGGACATCGAGCGGCAGCGAGCGCGTTTGCGCATCCAGTGCTCGTGCATGAGGCGGCCGAAGTCGCCGACCTGGCCCGCTTCGAGAGAGCCGCGAATTTCGTGGCCGAGCATGCGCGCAAAATGCAGGCTGTCGAGCATGGCGGGATCGCGGGCTTCGGAGAGACGTTTCTGCTCGCCAAGCAGAGATGAGGCGCTGCGCGTGTCGCCGACGAAGAAAAGCATGAGCGAGTCGCGAAGCTCGTGGAGAGATTCCTCGCTCATGTGCAGCGGAGTGACGCGGACTTCGCCGTCGGGCAGATATTCCTGGCAGAGAAGTCCGCCATAGGCGGCGATGTACTGGTCCTGCTTGCCGACGGGTTCGCCGAGACGGTTCATTTCGATTTCGATGGCTTCGCGGGCGAGGGCTTCGGCAGTGACCGGCTCGCGCTGCAACGCATACAGGGCGTGGAGCAGGCCGACGAGGAAGGTGCCGGACGAGCCGAGGCCGGTGCCAGCGGGAACGTCGGCGACGCTGACGACCTCCAGCGGCGAAGCGGCCTGATGCATGCGGATGGCTTCGCGCATGAGGGGGTGGCGAATTTCGTCGCAGGTGTCGGCGTGCTCGGTTTCGGAATATTTGAGGAAATAGCCGGGCAGAAAGCTGCGATTGACGGTGATGTAGACGTATTTCGTGATGGCCGCCGAAATGACGAAGCCGCCGCCGTTCTCGCGGTAGTACGAGGGCAGGTCCGTGCCGCCCCCACCGATGGAGATACGCAGGGGTGTGCGGGTCATGATCACCTTTACACCACCTGCGTGTCTCGTTGCGGGAGAGGGCCACTGCATCTTGCGAAGGAAAGAAGGCGGCGAACGCGAGGAGAGGAGGCGACGACAGCTTCGGTCTCGCGCATGCCCGCCAGGGAGCCGATTTCGTAAAAGCGCTCGGAGGTTTCAAATCCGGCGAGCAGAGAATATTCGGCGAGCCCGGACCAAACCTCGGCGAGATCGAAGATGGGCACGGTCCAGTGCGCGAGAACGCCGGCGTCGAGAGCATCGAGCCCGTAGTCGATGTGGTGCATGGAGGGGGAGGGATGACGTTTGTCGTAACGAACCACGGCTCCTTTGCGGAACTCGACGTTGCTGGCGCCCCAGCGATTTTGGTTGCAGAAGACGCTCATCAGCGCGGGTTTGCCCGAATCGAGGAAGGCACGCCAGATGGGCTCCATGGGCTCGGTGAGCCAACTGTCGCCATACATGATGAGGAAGCGCGAACCGAGCTGGGGCAAAGCTTTGAGGAGAGCGCCGCCGGTACCCAGGGGCTGGGAGCCGTCGTGGCTGTAGGTAATGGAGAGACCGAAACGGCTGCCGTCGCCTGCGAAGTCTTCAATCTGCTCACCGAGAAATCCGCAGCATAGGACGACCTCGCGGATGCCTCCAGCGCGAACAAGGCGGAGCTGATGCGCCAGGAAGGGCTCGCCGGCAATCTGGATGAGCGACTTCGGCATGAAGCTGGTGAGCGGGCGGAGCCGTGTGGCGAGCCCCCCGGCAAGGAGCGCAAGACGCGGAGGCCAGAGAGGTTCTCCCTGCTGATGGTCTTTCGAGAGACGCAGGTCCCGCGGCTGGCCGTCGGAGAAAAATCCGGCGCCGAAAGCGCCCATGCCGACCACGGGGGGAATAAAGTTCCAGTCAGTTACAAAGGATGCGTTCATCGGCCATCAGCTCCTGAAGGGATTGGCGTACGGCGTCGCGGCTGTTCCGTTTTGGGAACCAGCCCAGAGAACGCATGCGAGTGGAATCGAGCCGGACTACCGGAACATCACCCCGCCAGCCGCGGGGGCCGCCGGTGTAGTCGAAAGCGGGCTTCGCGGCGAGCCCCAGGGTTTCAACGGCGAGGTCAGCGATCTCGGTGACGGTGACCGCGTCGTCGGTAGCGACGTTGAAAACGGAAAAGGGTGCGGTGGCTTTCTTCGCGGCGCACAGCGCGGCCTCGACGACGTCGGAAACGTGGATGTAGGGCTTGCTCTGCTGGCCATCGCCGAGAATGCGGAGGCGGTAGGGCTTAGCGCTGAGATTACGCAGGAAATCGAAGCCGACGCCGTGGGTCTGGCGCGGACCGACGACGTTGCCGAAGCGGAAGGCGCAGGCGCGCAGGCCGAACATGGAGCAATAGCTGGCGATGAGCGATTCGCAAGCCAGTTTGCTGGCGCCGTAGGTGGAAACGGGCACCATGGGGGCAAAGTCCTCGGGAACGGACTTGTCGCCGACGTCTCCGTAGACTCCGCTGCCGGAAGCGTACAGAAGACGGCGGAGTCCGGAGCGACGCATGGCCTCAACCACGTTATTCGTGAGCAGGGTGCCGCGGTAGAAGTCGATCTCGGGGCGCTCCGCGGCCGCTGCCACATCCGGGTTGGACGCGAGATGGATGACCCAGTCGTGGCCTTCCATGGTGACGGAGAGGGCGCCGATATCGCTGGCGTCGGCGCGCACTACGTTGAGGCGTGGATCGCCGAGGTGGGCCTCATAGTGCCAGTCCCGCCCCGACGAGAAATTGTCGAAGATGGTGACGCGCCGGGTCTTTTGAGACGCGAGAAGCGTGTCGACGAAGTGGCTGCCGATGAAACCGGCGCCCCCGATGATGAAGTAACTGCCCTCCGAGAGGAGCATTCGATGGTACCTCTGCTGATGCGAGTGGGTACGAAGATCCCAAATTGACGTTTGCTGGGGATTGCCTGGCCCAGAATGAAACAATGTTCTCTATGCTTGGGCGAGTGCCTGAGGAATAGCAATGATTTCTGTGAATCGGTAGTTACCCAAGTCAGGTTAATGACGTAGTTATGGCCTGTTGGCAGCATTACCTGAGATAGGGACGATGCGCGATCCACAGGCTGAGCCGTCGGCCGCTCGACTATAAGTTGCCTGATACCGAACAAATTTATGCCGGCGCGCGGCGGTGTAATCACTTCTCAAGCGCGTTGGCGCGGGCCACTTATGGAGACCATGGAAGCTCAGTTCACTGTAGGGATGCCGGTATGCAATGCAATGCCGTGGCTGCCGGAAGCGATGGAAAGCCTGCTGCACCAGACAACAGACTCATTCCAGATCATTGCAATCGTCGACGGCGGAACGGATGACAGCGCCGCATATCTGAGAAATCTCGAGAACAAGATGGCTCGAGCGGGGTTCCCGTGGCCCAGATTGCGGGTGCTCGAACAGGAGCACGCCGGCGTGACCGCGACGCTGAACCGGCTGCTGTATGAGACACGAACACCGTGGCTGGTGCGCATGGATGCGGACGATGTGTCGTATGCCGAGCGCATAGAAAGGCTGCAGGAAGCGACCTGGGCGCATCCCGACGCAGGGCTGATTTATTCTCTGGCTGACTATCATCCGCGAGAACGATGCGCGGGGCAATTTCGATGCTCGCGGGGAACGCCGGATGAGTTACGGGCGATGGTCCAGAGCGGTTATCTTCTGTCGATTTGTCACTCGACGGTGGCGCTGAACGTGGCGAAGGTGAAAGCGGCCGGTGGATACAGGATGGATATCCTCGCCGAGGACGCCGACTTATGGTGGCGGATGGCGCTGCGTTACGAGGTTCATTGCATCCCTGAAGCGCTGGTGGGATTCCGGCTGAATCCGGACAGCGTGAGCTCGCACAACCTGGAGAATCAGCAACTGGCGGCGATTTACGTGCAGTATCTGCTGCTGTCGGAGCTGTGGGGATTGAAGCCACGGCCGTTTGGGGAGGTGGGCGCGTCGCTGGTGGAGTTCCTGCAGCCATCGGCACTGGAGGCGAAGGAATCGCTGCGCGAGTTCAACATGCTGCTGGCGGAGAAGCGTTACTCGAGCGGGCTGCGCGCCTTCCTGCATGCATTGCACGCTTCGCCGGTCTACGTCTGGCGCAGAGTGCGGGATGAATTACGGAAGGCCGCGATTGGCAATGGCGTGGAGCCGAACAAGTTCTGGAAACGAAAGGAAGTTCTGTGGACGTAATGGAAGAAATGACGATTGCGGCGGCGGAGAACTCGGCATCCGCGCCCGCGCGATTGCCGTTGCCGCCTCGCTTTCAGTTGGGGAAAACGCCGATTGATCGGATTTCGATGGATTATGCGGCGGTGCTGATGGTGGAGGCGCTGCTGCACCGCGGAGAGCTTCCGCCGCTCACGGTAGTTGGACCCAATGCGCATCTGGTGACTACGGCGGAGCGCAACAGCCGCTTTGCGGAGGCGATGCAGGATGCCGATCTGGCGGTCCCGGACGGAATCTCGGTGGTGCTTGCATCGCGTGTGCTGGGCGTTCCAATTCCAGAACGCGTACCTGGCGGAGACCTGATGGAGCGCATGTGCGCGGAAGCAGCGCATCACGGGTTCCGCGTGTTCCTTCTGGGAGGGCTGCCGGGCGCGGCGGTGATGGCCGCGCACAATCTGCGCAAACGGTACCCGGGGCTCGATGTTTGCGGGACGCATTGTCCGCCGCCGGGCTTCGAGAATGACGATGCAGAGCTGGCGCGAATCGAGAGAGCGGTTGAGGACGCCTCGCCGGATCTACTCTGCGTGGCATTCGGGGCACCAAAACAGGAGATCTGGATGCAGGAGAATCGCGGGAAGCTGAAGGTGGGAGCCATCATGGCGGTGGGTGCGGCTCTGGATACGCAGGCCGGGCTGCGGCGGCGCGCGCCGCAATGGATCCAGGCGATTGCTCTGGAGTGGTTATTCCGGCTGCTGATCGAGCCGCGCCGGTTGTGGCGCAGGTACCTGATCGGGAACGCGCGATTTGTCCTGCTGGTGATGCGGCAGTGGACGGGGGTGAGATTCGGTCAGTTGAGGCGAGCCATCATGGATGGACTCAGAGGGGCCAATGAAACAACTTCGGAAGCACAGGATTGAGCCATGAAGAAGATTGAGGATCTGCGAATTAGTTTGTTCAGCGATGGAGCCGATCTGGCAGGGATTCTGGAGATGTATGCCAATCCGTGGATACGGGGGTTTACGACGAACCCGACGCTGATGCGGAAGGCGGGCGTGCGCAACTATGAAGCGTTCGCGCGCTCGCTGGCGCGCGCCGTTCCGGACCGGCCCATTTCTCTTGAAGTCTTTGCCGACGACGAGGCGGAGATGGAGATGCAGGCGTTGACGATCGCCACGTGGGGCGCGAACATCAACGTCAAGATTCCGGTGACGAATCGCGCCGGGGAGTTTCAGGGGCCGCTGATTCGCCGGCTGGGAGAGGCGGGGGTCGCCCTCAACGTGACAGCGATCCTGACCCTCGAGCAGGTGGACTGGGTCGTCGAGGCGTTGACACCGGAGACCTGGGCGATCGTGTCGGTATTTGCGGGGCGAATTGCGGATACCGGTGTCGATCCGATTCCTCTGATGGCGGAGGCGAAGCGGATCCTGCGCTGGCGCCCGCGAGCGCAATTGCTGTGGGCTAGCCCTCGCGAAATCCTGAATGTATTTCAGGCCGAGGACGCGGGATGCGACATCATCACCGTGGCGCCGGAAATTCTCCGGAAGATGAATCTGGTGGGGAAGGATCTGGCGGCGTACTCGCTAGAGACGGTGGACATGTTTCACCGCGATGCGTTAGGGGCGGCATATCAGATCGACACCAGTCTTGTGGTCGCCGAAAAAGCCGGCGGGGGTGCGGCAGGCGTGATCGCTGAGAATGATCAGCGCGGCCTGGGCCAGGTTCCCAGCGAAGTAATCGGCACAGGGGTCAGCGCTTTGCGGGGCCGGCCAGATGCCTGAGGCGGCTTCAGCGATGCGGATGGTGCGGACGCCAGCCGCGCGGCCGCACTGCGTATCTGTCGGCTGGTCGCCGACCAGCCAGGAATCGCGGAGGGTAAGGCTGAAGTCATCGCGCGCCTGGAGGAGGAAGCCAGGCGAAGGCTTCCGGCAATCGCAGGCGTGCGAATAGCCGGGGGTGAGTCCTTTGGGGTGGTGGAGGCAATAACAGAATCGGGTGAAATGAATGCCTGCCGCGTCGAGCTGCGTTTCTAGCTTGTGCCGAATCATCCGGTGTGTGTCGTAACTCGACTTACCCAGGGCGTAGTTGGGCTGGTTGGAAACGAGGATGAGGGGATAGCCCGCGGTTTGCAGGCTCTGCAGAGCCGGAACTACTCCGTCGACGAGGCGGAAATCGCACGGGCTGAGCGGGGATTCCATGCGGCCGGTTTGGGGATTGAAGACGGTGGGATTGAGAACACCGTCGCGGTCGAGAAAGATGGCAGGCCGGGTTATTTTGTGGATTCCCATTTCATCTCGTGCGCGCGCAGAAGCGGGTGAGAAACGATGAGGTGCCAGACAACGGCCTGGAATTCCTCTGTGTGGGGGGTGACGGTTTCAAGGGAGAGCGTGGGGATGATGAGACAGGCGTCGGCGACCTGCGCGGTATAACCGCCGTCGCGGCCGACGACACCGAGGATGCGCGCGCCCACCTGGCGGGCCAGTTCGAGGCTGGCGACCAGATTCATGCTGACGTGGCGCTCCGCGTTGCCCCCGCCTACGGAGAAGACAAACACCGTGTCACGGGGAGAGAGATGGCTGCCGAGGAGCCAGTTGGCATAGCTGGAGTCCCAGCCGTCGTCGTTGATGCGGGCGGTAAGTTCGGAGACGTTATCGGTGGGTGCGTACGACTCGATGCCGGCGATCTTGCGAAAATCATTGACGGCGTGGCTGGCATGGCCCGCTCCGCCACCGACGCCGAGAAAGAAGATTCGGCCGTTGCGGGCGCGGGTCTCCAGGAGTAGTTCGACCATGCGGTCGATGATGGCGGTATCGAGATGGGCCGCGAGTGCGCCGACTTCGGCGAGATAGACAGCGGTGTAGTCACTGAGGGACAAGGTTGGCACCGGATCAGAAAGAGGATTTGCGAAGAATGGGGGCAGCCGGTTTGCGCGCGGAGACGAGGCGGAGACCGGGTGCTGCGTCAGCTTTGCCCCATGCTTTGCGAAGGAGGCTTCGCAAGGAGCGGCGGATTGCCGCCGGGACCAGCGCGAAAATCAGGAAGCTGATGAAGGCGCGGACCTCGGGGCTGCCTTCGAAGAGAAAGGCGCGCAGAATCGCGAGCCTCGCGCGGAGGCCCGCATGGCTGGCTCGTGCCCGCCACACGCACTGAATGGCAACGAACCAGGAGAAAGCGCGTGGCGAGATGAGGCCGCGAAGCTGACGGATCCAGGACAGCGAGAAGCTCGAGTCTGAATTGCGGCCAACCGTAGCGCGCTGGTCTTCCACCCGCCAGATGGCAAGAGGCTGGGGAACCATGGAGAGGACGACGCCTTTGTACGATGCGATACGGATGAGCCAGTCCCAGTCCTGATGCATCGCAAGTCCTGACCGAAAGGGGACGGCGAGAAGCAGTTCGCGCGGCGCGAGGAGCGTGGAACTTTGCATGACGCCGCCGGGATCGCGCAGGCTGCTGCGGCAAAAGAGGAACTCAGCGATCGGCTCCGGCTGGCTGTATGGCCGCGGAGGCAGGACGCGACTGGTTGTGGGCGACTGCGCGATGAGGCGACAGGATACGACCGGGAACCAATCTGGCATGGCGTGCGCGGCGCGCATCTGGCGCTCGATTTTTTCCGGAAGCCATTCGTCGTCGTCGTCGAGGAAAGCGATCCATTCACCGCAGGCAGCACGAACGCCGGCGTTGCGGGCATCGGAGCCGCCGCGGCGTTCGGGGAGGTAGATTACGCGCAGACGCGGGTCATGGATGGCTTCCAGGTATTCGCCTGTCGTCTCATCGGGGCCATCGACGACGACGATAACTTCCAGTTGCCGCCACGTCTGGCGGAACGCGCTGCGAATCGCGCCGGCGAGCAGGTCGGGCCGGTCACGCGTTGGAATAATAGCGGAGACAAGAGGAGCGTCCGAGTTTGTGTGGTGATTGGACATGACGCGGGCACGGTAGCTTGGGATAACTGGTGAAAGTGTGAAGATAAGTCGACTCGGGAAGGAAATACAGGTTACGGGGCGAGTTTCCGTTCACTTAGGTAATGGAGCGGATGCCTGGGATGGGAAAGGTGCAGCATTCGGTGTGCAATAGGACACAGGCAGACAGCGCGACTGGGCGCATCTTCTGCGAATCATGGGCGTCAGAATCGCGAGCCGGGGTCGGGCGGCCCTTATGGTTTGGCTTGCGGCAACGGTAAAATGGACCGCCATTCTGTGACTGTCTTGGGGGAGGGGCGATGATCAGGATTATTCTCAACCGAACTATAGTTCGGCCGGCTTTGGTGACGGCGTTTGCGCTCGTCAGCGCGCTATCGGCTCACGGTCAGACAAGCCAAACGGATTCGCAAACACTTCAGGCAATCCTCGCCGAGCTTCGCGGAATCCATAACGATGTTCGCCTCACAGCAATCTCCCAGATCCTGCTTACGGAATTGCAGACCCAGCAAACCGTTGTCAATCAGATATCGGAGCGCGTGAGTGACATACGCCTTCAGGTCTCGAATCTGCAGGCGGAGGAGAAACGCACAGCGGCCGAGCTGGCTCATGCGGAAGATCGGGTGGGCGAAATTACAGATCCCAACGAAAAGGCAGCGATAAGCGGAGAGATCGATCGTATAAAGTCGGCCGTGGCCGGCCTGAAAGGCAGAGAAGAAGGACTCAACGCAACCTTGCAGGAGGCCGAGGGAGAGTTGCGTTCAGCGCAGGATACGCTGGACGGAATTCAAAAGGATCTGAACGCAACGGTCAAAAGACTCCGCCCCGTCGCTGACAGTCAGTAGGCCGCTGACGTCCCGCTTATCGATTCATGCCGTCCAGCACCGACCCTAAGACGCCGCCAAGAACGCCTGCTTCGGTGGTCTGGCGTGTTTCTCGTCCCGCCGGCAAATATTCCTGCAGCGCATGCGCGAGGCGCGAAAGGGGCAGGGTCTGCAACCAGATTCGGCCTGGGCCGGTGAGCTGGGCGAGGAAGATGCCGTCTCCACCGAAGATGAGGTTCTTGATGCCGCGCACCATGGTGATCTGAAAAGAAATGCTGGCCGTAAACGCGCCCACGTGGCCGGGGTGGACGAGCAGCGTTTCGCCCTGCTGGAGATCGCGGGTGACGACTTCGCCGGAGAGCTCGAGCCATGCAGTGCCCTGGCCGCTGACTTTCTGCAGCAGGAAACCGTCGCCGCCGAAGATGCCCGCGCCGAGAGACTGCTGAAAGCCGACGCCGATCTGAATAGCGGACGTGGCGCAGAGGAAACCGTGGCGATGGATCATGTAGTCGTAGCCAGGCGCGACTTCAACGGGCACGATATGTCCGGGTACGCGCGTGGCGAAGGCCAGCTCGCCGTTGCCGCCCATCGCGCGATACTCCGTCATGAAAAGGCTGCCGCCGCCGACCACGCGTTTGAAGGCTCCGAAAAAGCCGCCTCCGCCTCCGAACTGCGTGTGGGTGGTCATCTGCACGTTAGGGGACATCCATGAAAGCTCGCCGGCTTCAGAGATGATGGCGTCGTTGGGCTCGAGAAGGAACTCGAGGACCGGCATGGTGGTACCAATGACCTGGTTTTTCATGACGACAGGGTACAGGATTGGCAGCGCCTCGTCATCGAGAGTTTTGCGGGCGCACCGATGGGCTGTCGGCAGGACTGGCGCGGGCGCCGAAGCGCCGTACCCTGCAAAAAATTCATAAACATTCCCGCGGAAAAGGCAGAAATTGCTCGACCTGGGGCGGCCTAGAATACCCTGCAGAAAATGACGCAGAATTCCTCAGAAAAATGTCGTTTGAGGGGTTGCGTGAATCGCCAACACGGGTGTACGTATGAGTCAACACTAATGAAAAAGGGCTTAACAGGAGGTCCGAAGACTTAGCTTTTTCGATTTGTGAGGTAGGGGCTCAGAAGTGACCATGTTGTGCCACCACGTTGTCCGTTGTCACCACGTTGTACGAACTATCCGCCTTTGAGCAGTAGCCGCGATTGAAGAGTCGCAGGGTCCCCCGAAAAAAATGGAACGGCCTGGTATCTCAGTCTGAGAGAGAAAGGTACTGTCTCGTTTCGACCAGCCTCTGCGTCACCGCTATTGCGATGACTTAGGAAGGTTCTGCTCGAAAAGAGACAACGCCCGACACTCAGCTGCACGTTTGTCTCTAAAGAGGCTCGGCGCCGCAGAAGCTCTGTGCGCGCGTACGGGTGGCGTGTGCTCTGGCGTCAACAGGGGATCACTGATGAATCTCAATCGTATTCCTCCCTCCTTCGGCCACGCGGTTTCGGCCGGCGATACATTGACATGCAACCCTCTTTTGACTGGCGCTGCCCGAACCCCGCGGACCCGGTCTTTGCGGATTCTGACAACGGCCAGCGCCGTCGCGTTGCTGTGCTCGACGCCCGCGGCGATGTTCGCCCAACATCATCACAAGAACGGTGGAGGTGGATCGCAGACGCAGTTGAGCGCGCTCAGCTGCGGCAGCGGATCGATGACAGGCGCGGGAACAGTCGCGTGCACCGTGACGTTGGCTCAGACCGCCACAAGCAGCGTTGCCGTTACTCTGGCAAGCAGCAACAACGCGGTGAAGGTGCCCGCATCGGTAACGATCGCCTCGGGAGCGAAGAGCGCCGGCTTTTCGGCGATTGCATCGGCTGTGACTGCGGCGCAGACCGCAACGCTGACAGCATCGGACAGCGACAACAATGAAACCTGCGCGCTGAAGCTGCAGCCTGCGACCACTGGAACAGCGGCGCTGACGCTCGGGTCCACCACGGTGGCTTTCGGCAGCGTGAGCCTGAACACGCCGTCGACGCAGACGGTCAAGCTGACGTCCAGCGGCACCTCATCGGTCACCATCAGCGCGGCGACGATCAAAGGAACTGGCTTCACGATGTCGGGAGTCACGACTCCGCAGACTTTGGCGGCGGGGCAGACGGCGACACTGGATCTCGAGTTCGATCCAACGGCAGCGGGAGCTGACACGGGCACGGTGACAATCAGCAGCAATGCTACGAGCGGAGCAACGTCGACGATCAGTCTGAGCGGGACGGGCAGTTCAGCCTCAACCGCGTATCGGGTGGAGCTGAACTGGGCCGCGCCGGCGAATTCC
>Ga0302324_100021763_pt1 | contig 12489 bp, 9 predicted proteins | sample Palsa_T0_1_FD_201949 | JGI IMG/M metagenome (GOLD analysis project Ga0302324, IMG submission 201949) | Peat permafrost microbial communities from Stordalen Mire near Abisko, Sweden - Palsa_T0_1 | ecosystem: Environmental > Terrestrial > Soil > Palsa > Peat permafrost | place: Sweden: Abisko...
GAGAAACGCGGCGCGGTGTATCTGGAGCCGGAGCTCAACGTGGCGCTGATCCGGCGGAATGGCGAAGCGCTGGAGTGGTGGACCGACTTCGAAAAAACCGCCCAGTCGTTTGGGCGCTTCAGCTCCAAGGACGAGGCCACCCTGCGGCGCTGGCGAAACGATTTTCTGCCGATTGTCGAACACATACTTGTGCCGGAGAGTCAGTCACCACCGGTTGCTCCGGAGCGGCGGGCCGACTTACTGCGAAATAGCGCCGAAGGGCGATTGCTGCTGAAGGTAAGCGCTCTTTCGCCGCTCGAGTTCGTGCAGCGCGAGTTCGAGCACCCCCTGGTGCAGGGCGCCCTGCTGTTCTTCAACGGCCTGCGCGAGGTGGATCTCAGGTGCCGCGGTTTTGGCCACCATGTCGCCGCGCTATTGGCCAGCCCGGGCAAAGCGCAAATGTGTATCGGCGGTTCGGCGGCATTGGCCCGTGCGCTGCTTTCCGCCGTGACTGAGAGCGGCGGCGAGATTCAGACTCAGAAGACTCCCCGGCGCATTTTGGTGGAACAAGGAAAAGCCGTAGGCGTGGAAACGTCCGACGGCGCCATCTATCGCGCCCGCTACTTTGTGGCCTCCGGCCTTAACCCCCAACAAACTTTTCTGGAGCTAATTGACGAGGATCTATTGCCGCCAGACTGGCGCGAGAAGGCGCGACAGTTCAAATACAATTTGATGGCTCCCCTATTTGCGCTCTGCGTGAATTTGCGCGAACGGCCACATTACAAAGCGGCATTGCACAATCCGGAGTTGGACAAGGCGTTCATGGTGATCGTAGGGCTCGAGGATATCGAGCAGTTTCCCGAAATCGTGCGTCATCACGAAGAAGGCACCATTCCGCCACGGTGATGTGGGGAGCTACTCCCACTCAGTTCGACCCTTCGCAAGCGCCCCCGGGAAGGCACACTGCGTTCATGTGGGAGAAGCTTCCGTACCGGCTGTGGGGCGATCCCCGAAACTGGGATACTGAAAAAAATCCGCACGGACAAGCCATGCTGGATCTCTGGACCCAATACGCCCCCAATCTGAACGATTCCGTGATGGACTGGTTTACGCGAAGCGCGCTCGATACCGAGCGAACTTTCCCAAATATGCAGGAAGGCGACTTACTGGTCGGAGCATTTGCGAACGGTCAGATTGGTTACAACCGGCCCTTCCCCGGCGCGGGCCACTACCGCGGCCATATTCCAGGCCTCTACCTTTGCGGCGCCTGCTGTCACCCGGGGGGAAACATTACCGGACTAATCGGATATAACTGTGCTCAGGTGCTTTTGAACGATCTCGGCGTACCTGCAAACTGGGCGCCCCAGCTCGCGGAGCGAATTCTGGAAAAGCTCTAGCCCCCACATGCCGAGCCGTGGCTGTCTTCAGCCTTCCACGGCGCCCAGGCCGGCTTTGTTGAGCTCCGACGTGTCCATGGTTCCATCGGTAATCCGAAAAATACCCGGAAAACGAGCCTCCCACGCCTGGTTGGCCGCGGGCATGAACTGCCGGGAGTTGGCTTCGATGGCCGCGACGCCGGGTACATGCGCGGCCAGACTGGCGGATTGAATCAGAGATGCGCCGGGACAAGTCAGATCCTGAACGCAAAGGAACATCTTATGCTTCTCGGCAAGTGAAGCAATGATCATCATATGGCTCTGGCCCTTGCACGCTTTCAACGCAGCTCCCGTGTAACCCTGCTTCTCTGACAGGAGCAGCGCTTCTACGTCGGTCAGGGATTCGTCAATCACCACCGGCCGCAATTTTGCCGCCTCCTGCATCACATTTTCCGGATGCGCTTTGAGATCGCGCGCGGTTGGTTGTTCAACGTATTGGATCCGGTCATAGCCTCCCGGCGACTTGTCTTTGACCTCACGCAAGAAGTCCAGCAAGTATTCCACATTGGGACATTTCTCGTTGAAATCCAGCGAATAAACCCAGTGACTGGCGCCGCGCGCTTTCTGCGTTTGAGTGGTTACCTTATCGACGCGCAGCACGCGCTCCACGTCCCATTTCCGATCGTCGCCATTGAGCTTGATCTTGAAGTGCGTCAAGCCGTTGTAGCGGATCCATTCCGGTAGCGTCTCCGGCAGGCCATCGTTGACGCGCTTGGTGATGTCGGAATCTTCGATGGGGTCAATCGCCGATACCAGGTGATACATTGGCATGCGGCCTTTGGGCTCCTGAGTCACATAGCGGCTGGGAAATTCACCTTTGTATTCCGGCCCCAGGTAGTGGGCCAGATCGTACTTCATAAACTCCGGCCCGTAAGTGTGATAACAATTCAGCCCGTGGGCCTTTCCGAAGGCATCATGGATGGCGGCATCGAACGCGCTGGCTGTGACGAGTGTGCACAGTGGAGGAATGGGGTCGGCAAGATGCAAACGCTCCGAAACATCGGCCGCGCCCTTCCGGTAAACGGGATCGAGCGCCCAATTGATATCGATAGGATGGCCGAACTCTTTATAGCCGCGCGTGACACCCGCAATGTGCTCGGCCAATGCCTGCATGGCGCCCAGCGTGGCCTCATACGGCATCGTTTTCGACGGGAAGGACCAGACATTGCCCAGCGGCATCGATCCAAATCCCTTGGCTACGTGTCCGTCGCCCGTCCGCACGGAACAATTCACGTTCAGTATAGTGGCGCGATCCGCCACGTGACCGCCGAACTTGATCGGGGTCCTGTATTTGTATTCGTCATATGAAATCGACACATCTTCGACGCGGATATCGGTCTTGCGGACGGCGGCCGAGAGAATATTGAAGCGTCCGGGCGACTCAACTCCGGCGATAGCAACGGCAACCGCCGCCGCTCGCTTAAACAGGTCTCGTCGGGTGGATACGCCCATAGTCCCTCCTCTTGTTTAATATTACGCCTTATTATTACGCTATCAGAATCCTCGCCGTGTTAGCATTCAGAAAGCACAACCCCATGGGACGACATATCTATCGCGCGACCTGGCTTGTTCTGGCGTGGGGCGCGGCCTTTGGCCAGATTCCGTCAGATTCCAATGACCGGGAATGGCGCTCTTATGGCCATGATCCAGGGGGAATGAGATTCTCTCCGCTCAAGCAGATCAGCCGTACGAATGTCCGCCAACTGCAAAGAGCGTGGACTTATCACACCGGAGAGACCGATTGGGAGTCAATAAAGGGCGGGCGAATCGCCGCTTTTGAGACCACTCCGTTAATGGTGGATGGGACGCTTTACTTCACCACGCCTGCCGGACGCGCTATTGCTCTGGATGGAGAAACAGGGAAAGAAATCTGGACGTTCGATCCGTTCACCGGCGCCGCCGGTAGTCGCCATACCCTACAGAATCGGGGCGTTGCGTACTGGGAAGGACACTCGCCCGTCACATGTCGAGGCGAGTCGGATGGCGTGGACAGGCGCGTCCTTTACGCAAGCATCGATGGGCGCCTCTTCTCTCTGGATTCCCAGACCGGCAGGCCATGCCAGGGCTTCGGCGACAGTGGAGCAATCAATCTGCGAGAGGGTGTAGCGGACCAGTGGCCTAAGGGACGGTACGAGGTAACTTCGCCGCCGGCCATCTATAAAGATCTTGTCATCACCGGAGCGGGCTTGCAGGAGATCCCGTCGAAAGGGCCCAGCGGAGCTATTCGCGCCTTCGATGTCAGGACGGGAAAACTCGTATGGAGATTTGACACCGTGCCCGGTCCGGGTCAGGTAGGACACGATACCTGGGAGGGCAACTCGTGGAAAGACCGATCGGGAACCAATGCGTGGTCAATCATGAGCGTCGATGTGGAGCGCGGCATCATATTTCTTCCACTCGGATCGCCGTCCTACGATTTCTATGGCGCGGACCGCAAGGGTCAAGGTCTCTTCGGTAACTCATTGGTAGCGTTGCATGCAGCGAGCGGCAAGCTCCTGTGGTACTACCAGATGGTACATCACGATCTCTGGGACTACGACCTGCCGGCGCCGCCCAATCTGGTGACCCTGCACCGCTGGGGACGAGATATTCCAGCGGTAGCTCAAGTGACTAAGATGGGGTTTGTGTTTGTGCTCGACCGCCTGACTGGCAAGCCCTTGTTCCCGGTAGAAGAACGGCCGGTCCCCCAAAGTAAGTTGCCCGGCGAAGCTACCTGGCCCACTCAGCCTTTCCCGGTCAAACCGCCGCCCCTGGCGCGGATTTCGGTCACGCGTGAGGACATTACCACAGTCACTCCGGAATCGCATAAGTATTGCCTCGAAACTTTTGGCTCGATCCTGCCGGGACGCATCTTTAATCCGTGGGGGACGGCGCTTACCGTGGAGATGCCGGGGACATTGGGCGGCGCTACCTGGTCGGGAACCTCGTTTGATCCCTCTCTTGGATATCTCTTCGTCAATGTGAACGATGTGGGCGCGGTGGGCCAAATGACACCGCAACCCGCGGATTCTCCCGAGGCATACGTGTGGACAAGTAAGTGGGGAACATACGCCCGGTTTTGGGATGAGAACCATTACCCATGCCAGCAACCGCCCTGGGGCACCCTCAATGCAATTGATTTAGCCACGGGTGAGATCGCCTGGAGAGTGCCGCTCGGCGTCGTTGACGCACTGGAGGCCAAAGGGATTCCGAAAACGGGCGTTCCGAGCCTGGGCGGATCCATCGCCACCGCGGGGGACTTGGTTTTCATCGCCGGCACTACCGATAGCCGCTTCCGGGCTTTTGATTCGCAGACGGGAAAGGAACTTTGGGTCACTCGTCTGGAGGCTGACGGGCATGCAACGCCTATGACCTTTCTGGGGAAAAAAACGGGCAGGCAATTCGTGGTGATTGCGGCTGGGGGCAGTGGATTGCTCAGTACCTCCGAGAAGCCCGAGAAAGCTTCCGATACTTTGGATGCCTTCGCTTTGCCGGACAAGTGAAGATGATGAAACTAACAACTGTAACGGTACTGTCCGCCTTTCTTCCTAATCTCTCCGCTCAACAGCCCACGCTGGATCCCCTTCTCAAGTGGATGGACCAGATCGCCCAACAGCAACTGCAGCAGCGGGAAAACGTCATTGCCGAAATTCATAGCGTCGCCGAAGCGGAGCTCAGGAAGCAATGGGTCCGTAAAACGTTTCTGTCACTGATCGGCGGTATCCCGGACTACCAAGGCCCGCTGAATCCAAGAATCACCGGCAGTCTGCAGAGTGACAACTATGTGATCGACAAAGTAATCTTCGAGAGTCTACCGGGCTTCTATGTCACCGCGAATTTGTACCGTCCCAGCCGGCCTGGTCGCTATCCTGGAGTTCTCTTACAGGCCGGCCACACACAAGAAGGCAAGCCCGAAGGGCAACGTCTGGCGGCCAATCTGGCTTTGAAGGGATTCGTAGTGCTGGCTTTCGACCCCATTGGCCAAGGCGAAAGAGAGCAAACCTACGACCGCCGGGTGGATCGGGCCTTGGCGGGGTGGTCAGTCCCCGAACACATTCAGGCGGGAGCCCAGAACATTCTCATCGGCGAGAGCCTCGCCCGCTACTTCATTTGGGATGCCAAACGAGCCCTCGATTATCTGGTCAGCCGGCCGGATGTGGATCCGGAGCGTCTGGGAGCCGTGGGGTGCTCGGGAGGCGGGGCGTTGACTGCATTCATCGGTGCTCTGGACCCGCGCGTCAAGGCCGTCGCGCCCGCCTGCTTTGTCAATTCGTATCGGCTGCTGTTTACGGGTCCCGACCCAGATTCCGAAATGAGCCCTCCCAACATTCTTTTCAGCGGGCTGGATATGGCCGATTATATCGAGCTATCCGCCCCCACTCCCTGGCTGATCCTGGCCACCGATAGTGACTATTTTACACCGGCAGGGGCCAGGCTCGTCTATGAGGAAGCCCGTCGGTGGTTTGGCCTCTACGATGCGGCGGATAAGGTGCGCTTTTTTATCGGACCTGGTCCGCATGGCACGCCACTCGAAACTCGGGAAGCTATGTATGAGTGGATGATCCGCTGGCTTAAGGATGGTAAAGGGGATTTTCACGAACAGGCGGTGAAGCTTTATACCAATTCCGAACTTCTCGTAACACAAAGTGGTCATGTCGACGACGAGCCGCGCAGCCGTAAGCTCTTTCAATTGATGTTAGACGAATTCCACGCTAAGCAAAGTCCGGAAACAATACCTGAGTTACTCGCTGAACTGCGCAGGCTGAATATTCCCAGTGAAGCTACTCCGCCCGAGGTAAGAGTATCGGATGAATCGAACGGTCCGGATGGGCGGCGGGAGCACGTTAACTTTGAGAGTGAGCCAGGCGTTGAGATCAGCGGAAAGCTTTACATCCCTCGCTCAAGCGGGCGAAAACCGGCTGTCCTACTGGTGGCGGATAAGACTAGTAACTATTGGATTCCATCCACAGCTTCGTTAGCGGAAACGATCTCCAAGACCGGACGAGTTGTTCTGGAACTGGAGCCTCGCGACTCGCCTGGGGAAGGTGAGCGGCCATTCATCGGTAACTGGATCACCAACGCCCGGGCCAACCAGTTAGGCCGCAATTTGCCGGCCATGCGGGCGCACGACATTTTGCGCGGGATCGACCTTCTGGCCGCACGCAATGACGTGGACTCATCTTCGATTCGAGCTGCCGCCCGGGGCGTCAAAGGAATCTGGCTCCTGCTGGCGGCCGCGGTTGACACCCGCATCGGCAAGGTCTGGCTGGATCGAACGCCGAACAGTGTGCGAGCCGCCCTGGAAAACTCCATGAACACCGATTTATTTGACGCCGTGGTTCCAGGGTTTGCGCTGCATTGGGATTTGAACGATCTCACCAAGGCTATGGGAAATCGGCCGGTCCTCTGGACGGACCCATCGAACTGGATGGGGCACGCTGTTCCTGTCGGCCCTGCGTTTCGCTACCGGACAGTCATAGGCGACGCGACCGATCTTCACGATGAACAGGACAACGCCTTCATGAATGACTTCATACGTTAGAGTCACACTAGCGTATTAAGCCGAAGCATACAATATTAGAACCGACTGCGAGCGCTACATACTGTTCCCCATCGACGTTAAAAGTCATTGGAGAGGTCTTAATGGTCGCATTCAGCGGGAAGTGCCACAGTGTCTTCCCAGCCCGCTCATCCACGGCCACTAACTCCCCGTTCGGGTCTCCAAACAACACTATCCCTCCCGCCGTCGCCAACACTCCCGCCATTCTCTTACCGTCCGTCGGTCCGGATTGCGGCACTTCCCAAACAATCTCTCCACTATCGATATTGAGCGCACGCAGGTACTTCTTTCCTGGATTTTCCTTGGGGTGCCCGCTTTTCCAACTGCCGGGCGAGAGTTTGGCCTCGCACTTCTCAAGGACCATGACATAGTAGAGGCGCGTCACCGGATTAAACGCAGTTCCATTCCAGTTCGTCGCATCTTCCGGACAGGTAATGTCAGTCTCAGGCAAGCGCAAGGGACGACCGTCAGGACCGATTCCACTCGCCCAAGTCATCCGCCGGATGAATTTATGAGTCGCTAAGAGTTGGCCTTCTACGCGATCGAACACATAAAAAAAACCATTCCGATCCGCATGGAGCAGGAGTTTTCGATCCTGACCATGATATTTCGCGTCGACCAGGACATTGGGCTCGGTCGCATCCCAATCATGAACATCGTGCGGAGTGAACTGGTAATACCACCTCGATTTCCCGGTGTCGGGGTTCAGGGCCAGGACGCAATTCGTAAATAAGTTGTCACCGCCTCGTTCACGGTCGTCGGAATCAGGATAGGGGTTGCCGCTGGCCCAGTAGAGAGTATCGGTCTCCGGGTCATAGGAGCCGGTCAGCCACGTCGCACCGCCGCCGTAAGTAACCGCGCTTCCCTTCCAGGTGTCATAACCAGGGTCGCCGTTACTGGGAACGGTCCAGTGCCGCCACGCACGCTCGCCACTAGCCGCTTTATACGCGGCAACAAATCCGCGGATGCCCCAGTCGCCGCCGGAAACGCCGGCAATGACCATATCCTTAACGATCAGCGGCGACCCTGTGGCGCCGTAACGCTGCGTCTCATCCGGCAGCACGGCTTCCCAGACAGGCCGCCCGGTGACGCGGTTCAAGGCAATCAGATGGGCGTTATCGGTTACCATGAACACCTTGTCGTCCAGAATGGCCATACCGCGATTCGTACCCAGCGATGCGTCGGAGACCAATCCAGGAGTGCGCGGGCGCGCATAGCGCCAGATCTGATGGCCGGTGCGCGCATCCAGCGCGAAAGCCTGATTTGGGCCAGTCACATACATGATTCCGTCCGCGACGATGGGAACCACCTCCAACCCGAAGTACCGCATATTTTCATGAAAATAGGGTGTGTCCGGGAGGAACTGCGACCATAGGGGAATCGAAAAGGTCCACTTCACTCCCAATTTATCTAAGTTGGCGGCGTTGATTTGGGTGAGTTCGCTGTAACGATTTCCGCTCAGCTTTCCATTGTAGGTGAGCCAGTCGCCCGGCCTCGGATTCAATATTCTCGAGAAGTCAATTCCATCCTTTGTGGATGACCGGTAGGAGATGGTTACTCCGTGTTGTATACCTGGTTGTACACCCGTCAATCGGCTTAAGTAGGCAATCAGATCCTGCAGTTCGTCAGAAGTGGCTTTCAAGGGCTGCATCAGCGATTGCTTCTCTTCAGTAACAACTGAAATCTGATCGAGTGCAAGAGAGTGAAGCCGGCCCGCCAGATCCTGCAAGTGGATATCAAAATTAGTTCTGCTCCGGGCGAAGCCGCGAACCGTCTGCCCGCCCCGCAGACGCACAGTGACAAGATCATAACCGGGAGTAATCTGTGCATCGGGCTGCAGCAGCGCTTCTCGAATCTGATCTAAGGTCTTGGTGCTTCCCACATCGGATAGATCCGGACCCAGCGCCTCGCCCGCGCCGAAAACCATATGACAGGAGCTGCATTGCCCCTTGCCAAAGAAGAACTTTTCTCCCGTCGCGCGATCGCCGGGCACAGCGGTTTCGGAAGCCGAAGAATTCAGCGAGGCGACCAGGGTTGCCAGAGCATCGAGCGCGTCGTCCGGCAGGTTGAATGACGGCATGCCGGCCGCTGGAATGCCGTTACGAATCAAGCTGCGCAGCTTCGGAATGGATCGCCTGCGTACCGAAGGGTTTCCGCTAAGCCCCGGGCCCTGCTGCGTTCCATGGGCGTCCGCTCCATGGCAGCCGGAACAAAGCTTCGCGTACACTTGCTTGGCGTCAGCATTTTGCGCCAACAGCGGCAACTGACTCAACACCAGCGCCGCGAGCAGAATTCTCCCTCGCAGCATATCCGAGCGCCGGCGGCGTTCCGTTTCGTTCATCCAAATATATTATACGGGCCGGCTCAAACCTGACCGCACGACGGTGCTATGATGAGAAAAGACCAGTCGGTCTCGAAACGCCAGACGGTGGTGCAAGACTATGACCAAAGGCGAACAAACCCGGAGAAGGATTGTGGCAGCGGCCGCGCCGATCTTCAATCAACACGGCTACGAGGGTAGTTCCCTCAACGATCTGATGGAAGCTACCGGCCTGAAGAAGGGCGGAATCTACCGCCACTTCGCAAGCAAGGAAGAACTTGCCGCGGAGGCATTCGATTACACATGGGAGGCCGCTTGGAAAGCCCGCATGTTACACCTTGATGAAAAAGCGAAGGGGATCGAAAAGCTCAAACAACTGATTGCCAATTTCGTGGATTGCAGACCTCTGGTCGCCGGCGGATGCCCTATAATGAACACGGCGATCGATGCGGACGACGGCAATCCCGTCTTGCGCACTCGCGTCGCGAAGGCCCTTCGATCCTGGCTGATCCGCTTGCAGATCATCGTGAAGCAAGCCAAGGAACGCGGCGAGACACGGACGGCGATCGATCCGAAAACTGTGGCCACGTTAATCGTAGCGTCGCTCGAAGGCGCTCTGATGATGAGTCGTCTCGAACGGAACGACGACCCGTTGCGGCGGGTACAGCAACATCTGAACCGATATCTCGAAACAGAAGTATCGGCTCTCTGAAGCGCCGGGACGATGGAGCAAGCCATGCATCAGAGCAACCAGACGGACGGGCATTTGTATTTGGAAGATTTGCATGTCGGCCAGCAGTTCACCTCCGGGCCCTGTCTTATGGAGATGGACCGCATCAAAGAGTTCGCCGCAGAGTTCGATCCGCAGCCCTTTCATCTTGACGAATCGGCCGCCGGGCAAAGCATCTTTCAAGGGCTGGCAGCGAGTGGCTGGCACACGGCCGCGGCGAGTATGCGGCTGCTGGTATCCGGCGGTCTGCCCTTGGCGAACGGCATTATCGGGCTGGGTGGAGAGATCGCGTGGCCCCGCCCCACACGGCCCGGCGACACGTTGCGAGTGGAAAGCGAGATTGTTGAAATATCGCCTTCGCGATCGAAACCAAATCAGGGCATTGTGACTGTGCGAAACACTACGCTCAACCAAAATCGCGAACCGGTATGTGTGTTCACGGCGAAGGTGCTGGTATTCAGGCGCGCTTCCATTTAGTCCAAAACTCTGCGAAGGAGAGCATGATGCAAGACGAAAGTACACTGATACATTGCGAGCACGTTAGCGCTCGATCGTTCGACGAAGTCGTGGCAGCTTTTCGTGCGGCTGTAGGCGCCGGCGATGGGGAGGCATTCCGTAAAGCAGTGCAACTCTCGACAGGTCCGGGTGACTTCGAGGCACGCATTCGGACGGCGGAAGGATCAAGCGGATTCATACTCTTCCTTGAGGCGGACCATGGCGCGTGGATGGCGCGGGTGGGTCTTCAGGCACGGGCCAAACTCTACGTTATCGGAAATCCGCTGATTGCGCGGACCATGATCGAGCACGATATCGGCGTCGGACTAAACGTTCCCGTGCGCGTGCTGATCTACGAAGAACCAGTCACCCGTACTTGCCGCCTCGCCTATGACCTGCCTTCTTCTTTGATGACACGCTTGAAGAACGACCGGGTGACTACGGCGGCAAGGCTCCTGGACCAAAAACTCTCGGCTCTGGCTGAAACGGCGACCGGGGCACCTGCATGAATCCGTCGATGCGCACGCTGGTTGTCGGAGCCGGCGCTATCGGCGGGTATTTCGGCGGACGATTGTTAGAGGCCGGCCGGGATGTGACCTTCCTTGTCCGACCGCGGCGGGCCGAGGAACTGGCGGATTCCGGCCTGCGAATTCGCAGTCGTTTCGGCGATGTGACTATTTTGAAACCTCCGATGACTCTGGCTGAAAATCTCAGAAGTACTTTCGATCTTGTGCTGCTCAGCTGTAAAGCTTACGATCTGGCTGGCGCGATGGTGTCCTTCGCGCCTGCGCTCGGGCCGGAAACAGCCATTCTGCCGCTTCTCAACGGCATGCGGCACCTTAAGGTTCTCGCCGATCGGTTCGGGCCGGACGTCGTGCTCGGCGGTCAATGTCTCATCGCCGCAACCCTCAATGAGAAGCGTGACATCGTTCACCTCAACGACTCACACGCGGTGTCGTTCGGGGAACGCAACGGGGCCTTGTCCGATCGAGTCTTGGCGATCGACAGCCTGATGGACGGGGCGCGTTTCGAGCACCGGGCAAGCCCGAACATCGTTCTTGAAATGTGGGAAAAATGGGTGTTTCTGGCGACTCTCGCCGGCAGCACTTGCCTGTTGCGCGCGACCATCGGGGATATCTCGGCGGCGCCGGGAGGGAGTGACCTGGTGCTCGGTATTTTCGAGGAATGCCAGTCCATCGCGACAGCCGAGGGATACCCACCGAGAGCATCTTTCGTCGAGCCGACCCGTGCCATTCTTACGACCAAAGGTTCCGCGCTCACCGCTTCGATGCTTCGTGACATCGAGGCTGGCGCACCGATTGAGGCCGACCACATCATCGGCGACCTCCTCGCTCGCGGCGCATCATCGCTGCTCTCCATTGTTTATTCCAGCCTCAAGGCCTATGAAGCGCGGCGGAGTCGCACGCTGGCGGCGCGAACTCAACAGCGCGCGTAAAGGGCCCGGAGCGGTTATTCCGTCACTCCCGGCGGAGTGCGTTCATGGGGTCCAGGCGTGAGGCGCGCCGCGCGGGTAAGAAGGCTGCCAGAAACGCAACAAACGTGAGCGTAGCGGCGGCGACGACGATGGTCGCCGGGTCGTTAGGTTCCAAGCCGAACAAGAACTGGCGAAGGAACCTTGAAAGCTCCAGCGCGGCCGCGATCCCGATGGCCAATCCCAAAACGACCACCGTGGAAAACTCGCGCAGTACCATGTTCACCACCTGAGGCGGCCCCGCGCCCAGAGCAAGGCGGACGCCGATTTCGGTTGTGCGCCGGCCGAAAGAGTATGACAATACGCCATAGAGCCCGATGCAGGCGAGCAGCAATGCGAGTCCCCCAAAGAAGCTGGACAACAGCGCTAGGATCCGTTCTTGCACAAGCTGGTCGCGGATCTGCTCCTGGATGAAGATTCCGCTCTCAACCCGGATAGCAGGGTGAATAGTCTGCAGCGCACGGGCCAGGTCAGGCGGCCTGCCGGCTAGCTGGAGGA
>Ga0302324_100021766_pt1 | contig 12488 bp, 9 predicted proteins | sample Palsa_T0_1_FD_201949 | JGI IMG/M metagenome (GOLD analysis project Ga0302324, IMG submission 201949) | Peat permafrost microbial communities from Stordalen Mire near Abisko, Sweden - Palsa_T0_1 | ecosystem: Environmental > Terrestrial > Soil > Palsa > Peat permafrost | place: Sweden: Abisko...
GAGCGCTGGGAGCGGCTCGGCGGCGTTTGTCTGAACGTCGGCTGCATCCCATCCAAGGCGCTGCTGCATGCGGCCAAAGTCATCGACGACGCACACGAGATGAGCGCGAACGGCATCGCCTTCGGCGCCCCGCAGCTCGATTTCGCAAAATTGCGCGCCTGGAAGAGCGGCGTCGTGCGCCAGCTCACGGGCGGTCTCACGACTCTCGCCAAGCAACGCAAGGTGGAGGTCGTGCGCGGCGCGGGTCAGTTTTTGAGCCCGCATGTGCTCGAGGTCACTCAGGCCGGCAAGAGCGAAACGATTCGCTTCGAGCAGTGCATCATCGCTGTAGGCTCCGAATCCGTGCGTTTGCCTTTCCTGCCGGAGGATCCACGCATTATCGATTCGACCGGAGCGCTGGAACTGCCGGAGAACCCCGGACGCTTTCTGATCATCGGCGGCGGCATCATCGGACTGGAGATGGCCTGCGTCTATGACTCGCTTGGTGCGAGCGTCAGCGTGGTGGAACTGACCCCGCAGCTCATGCCAGGCTGTGATCCCGATCTCGTGCGGCCGCTGGAGAAGCGCATCAGGGCACGCTACGCGCAGATCCTGCTCGATACGCGGGTCGTGGGCGTGATCGCGGCGGCGGACGGTTTGCAGGTGAGCTTCGAAGCCAAGGGCGGCGCGCGCAGCAGCCAGAGTTTCGATCACGTGCTCGTGGCCGTGGGGCGTACTCCCAATGGTGGACGCATCGCGGCCGAGAAGGCGGGTGTGCAGGTCGATGCGCGCGGATTCATCGCGGCCGACCGGCAATTGCGCACGAATGTGCCCCACATCTTCGCAATCGGCGATGTCATCGGGCAGCCCATGCTCGCACACAAGGCCATGCACGAGGCCAAGGTCGCCGCGGAAGTTGCCGCCGGCCACAAGAGTTACTTCGATGTGCGTGCAATTCCCTCCGTGGCCTACACGGACCCCGAGATCGCCTGGGTGGGACTGACCGAGACGGCCGCCAAGGCCGGAAAGATCAACTACGAGAAAGGGACGTTCCCCTGGATTGCGAGCGGCCGTTCGCTCGCACTCGGCCGCAGCGAAGGGCTCACGAAGCTATTGTTCGATCCAGCCTCGCATCGCCTCTTGGGCGCCGGGATCGTTGGCACCAACGCTGGGGAACTCATCGCTGAGGCCGGACTCGCCATCGAGATGGGCGCCGACGCTGCGGACGTGGGTCTGACCGTGCATGCGCATCCCACGCTATCCGAGACTGTGGCGTTGGCCGCGGATGCCTTTGAGGGCACGCTCACCGATCTGTATCTGCCCAAGAAACGCTAGCGGCCCGTCAATCGGCCGCCCATTAAAAAAGCCCCGCGTATCCTTGAGGATCGGCGGGGCCGATGCGCCGCGCTCCCCGGTTTTATCCAGGGCGCATCAGCACTTGAAGCAGGGCGCGATTACCAGCGGCCACCACCGCCACCGCCACCGCCGCCACCGCCACCGCCACCGCCACCGCCGCGATAGCCACCGCCGCCGCCGCCGCCGGTACGCGGCTTATCCTGCGCCTCGTTCACACGCAACGGGCGACCGCCCAGATCGTGGCCGTTGAGGTTCTGAATGGCACGCGATGCATCCGCCTGATTCATTTCCACGAAGCCGAAGCCCCGCGGCCGTCCGGTTTCGCGATCCGTCGGCAGTGACACCTTTTCCACCGTACCGTGCTGCCCGAACAGTGCCGTTAGATCCGCCTCACTGGTCGTGAAAGGCAGGTTACCTACATAAATCTTCGCCATGACTCAATAATCTCCAAAAAAAGCAAATGGCCGCGGGCGATTGTATGTGTGCCCAATGCCATTCAAAACGGCAGGAATACCAACGAAGGGAAGGGGAGAGCGAGTCTGCCCGCGAGCCGTCGAATCGTAAATCCTGTCACCAGATCGCTGGCGGCTCGAAGCCGAACGCGCCCAATAATGGATGGACGCATGGAAACAGGGACGTCGACGATCAGGCCCGAGCATAGCACGATCGCCGCGGCGATGTGAGGCGATCGTGGCGGCTGCGCCACCTCGGCCCTGGTGCTGCAGATTTCGGCCGGCTGTAACTGAGCCGTGACCAAAGCGGTACCGACAATGTTACCGCTCAACGCCAGTATTGCCGCGCCGCTTGCGGCACGTATGCCGCAAGTCTGAAGCACATATAAGGTGAAACCTCTACATGCGATCGTCAGTCGCGCGCATCGCGCGCCAGTCGTTGAGCTATTCGAAGTCGTGGTTACTGGGCCTGACGCTGGCGGTGCCCGCCCTGTGTGCAGCGGCCGATCCGCCGCCCCCGGCGGATCCGGCCAGCGGTACCGATTCCCTGCAGCAATTGCGGCAGGAGCTAGAGCAGGAGCGGGCGCATCTGAAAGTGCTGGAAGATCGCCTGGCGGCCGATGAGGCGGCCCAGGCCGCTTCCCAGGCTGCGGCCCAAGCCGCCGCCCAGGCAACCTCCCAAGCCGCCGCTCAACTAGCTGTGGCGGGTGGGGCCGCGGTGCCGGCCAATCCCAATGCTCTGGTGGGCAATTTTGGCCCGCAAGGCTATACGCTGCAGAGCGCCGATGGGGCCAACGTCATTCACTTTCGCGGCAATGTGACTGTGGACGGGCGTTACTTCAGCGATTCGTACACGCCTGCCACGGACGATACCTGGCTCATCCGTCGATTGCGGCCCACCTTGGAGGGTACGATCGATAACAACTTTGACTTCCGCATCATGCCGGATTTCGCCCAGGGTAAAGCGATACTCCAGGACGGGTGGGCCGACGCGCGTATCGAGCCGTGGTTGGTATTGCAATTCGGTAAGTTCAAAGCGCCAGTCGGCCTGGAGCGACTGCAGCTCGAGCAGTTTGACCGATTCATTGAAGCATCGCTGGCCTCGGACCTGCTGCCGTACCGCGATCTGGGTTTCAAGGTCGGCGGCAGTATCGGCCAAGGACTGCTGACGTACGACGCTGGCGTATTTGACGGCGCGGTGGATGGGGGCAGTACCGACGGCAATACCGTTCCGGATGAGGACTCCACCGGCAAATTCACCTGGCAAGGACGCTTGTTCGCCAAACCGTTTCTGGCGACGGACGTAGCATTTCTGCAAGGAATTGGCGCCGGCATCGCCGCTACTTACGTCAATGACGCCGGTGTAGCCACGAGCACGACGACCACGAGCCTGCTGGCCGGCTACAAAACCCCGGGCCAGCAGTCGATGTTCAGCTACCGCGCTGATACGGACACCGGCACCGCCCCGAACAACGCCACGATCGCGCAAGGCATCGAGCGGCGGCTCGTGCCGCAGTTCTACTATTACTTTCGATCCGTCTCGCTACTCGGGGAGTACGTGGAGGAAACGCAGCAAGTCCAGCGGCGTCTGACTTCGAGCACATTGCGCGATGCGACGCTACAGAATATCGCCTGGCAATTGCAGGCGGCGTGGTTCGTGACCGGCGAGAATGAGAGCTACGACAGCGCCACGCCACGCCGCGATTTCGATTTTGGTCAGGGCGGCACCGGCGCCTGGGAGCTGATCGCGCGCTACCATGAAATCAGATTCGACACTGCGGCATTCGAGGACGGCGTGAATTCCTTTGCCAACCCGCTGACCGCGCCCCGCGCCGCTTATGCTGTCGGCAGTGGCGTCAACTGGTATATGAATCGCAATTTCAAGGTACAGCTCGATTACGAGGTCACGCATTTTGCCGGAGGCGCCGCTTTCGGTAACCGTCCCGACGAGCGGGTACTGACCTCGCAGTTCGCGCTGATCTTCTGAGTGCCTCAGCCGCGCACGAGATCGCGCGCTGGGGCTGCGGCCTCGCTCGCCGGGAACACGTCGGCGAGCGCGCGGTCAGCGACGCCCAGATGATCGCGCAGCAGCCCCTTGGCCAGTGCGCGCAGGTCGGTCGTCGCGCGCAGGTCGCGGCCTTCATAGCGCTGCCGCTCGGCGAGACCAGGCCAGTCCGCCAGTACACGGCCACCGCGTACGGCACCGCCGAGCACGAAGGCCGCAGCGCCCGTGCCATGGTCGGTACCGCGAGTACCGTTGACCTGCACGGTCCGGCCAAATTCGGTACAGACCAATACCGCGGTGCGGGACCACTGTGCTCCGAGTCCTTGGCGCAAGGCATCGAGGACCTGATCCAGTCCGCCCAGCCGACCCGCGAGCTGACCCTCGGCCCCGCCTTCACTGGCGTGCGTGTCCCAGCCGCCAGCATCAAGCACCGCGACCCGTGGTCCCTTTGGACCCGCGATCATACGACCGGCCGTCTCGGCGATCGTCTTGAGACGCTCGATGCCACCGCCCTTGCTCTGCTCCATGGCGCCACCCGTTGGGGCCTCGGTATCGGCGAGCGTTTCCAGGTGCGTCGCCTCGTCCAGCCGGGCAGAGAGGGTCGCGTCGTTGGAGTACAGATCACGCAGCCGCGTCAATAGCTCAGGTTCCACCTCGGGCAACGCCGAGGGTGCCCAGGAGCCGACCGGAACCGGTCCGCGCAGTATCAGCGGCACGTTCTGGCCGAGCGCGAGACCATCGACACCGCGGCCGGCCAGAGCGGCGAGCGCGCGGTTCAGCCACCCGCTCGCGCTGCCAGAGGGTCGATCGCCGCCGTTCTCCAGCACATTCTGACCATCGAAGTGCGAACGCTCGCGGTAGGCCGATGCCGTGGCATGAACGACCAGCAACTCTTTGGCCTGCCAGCGCGCGTATAAGAGCGGCAGCGCCGGGTGCAATCCAAAGAAGCCATCGAGATCAAGTGCGCCGTGCGCCCCGCCCGGTCGCGCGATCGCAATGGGACCGCGCGCGCTGATGTAAGCCGGATCGCCGTACGGCGGTACAGCCGACAGTCCATCGAGCGCGCCGCGCAGAATAACGACGACAAAAGGATCCGCTCCGGGCAGCGCCGCAAAGCTCACGCCGGGAAGCGCTGCGGCCAGCGCCGCGCCGAAGCCGAGCCTGGCGCCTGCGGACAGGAAATCGCGACGACTGCGCATGTCTTATCTCCTCTGGAATTCAGGGCTCATCAGCAACAGGGCAAGGCCCTGAGATCCGGAAGACGCGCTGGCCAACGCCTTGCGAGTCTGAGTGCTTGCGAGCGGTCCGAGCGCAGCGTCTGCTGTGGCGAGCGCCGAATGCGAATCACCGACTCGATCTGCGAGCGCAACGCTCCACTCGATGCGCTGCATGAGTGCGTCCGCGCCGTCCCAATCAGCCTGTCGGTCAGGCCATCCGGCCGGGGATCCCGGGCTCCAGTGGCGCTGGCCCAGCACCTCGAAGGGCGCGAGCAGAGCCTTGGGCTCGCGCGGCGTCACGTCGAGCGCACGCAGAGAGGAGTAGATGAATTCGTGTGGCTGCTTGAATTTCAACGTATCCGATTGCCAGGCTCCGTCCCAGTTCACGAGTGCGGTATAGACAGTGGGCAGATGGCCCTCGCTCGTGCGGAACGCGCTCGCGAGACGCTCGACCAATTCAGCCGGCGGCTCGTCGGCGACAAAGTGGCGCGCAAGTTTCATGGCGATGTGTCGTGCGGTGGCCGGATGTGCCGCCAGATCACGCAGCACTGCCTTTCCCTGCGCCATGTCTGCATCTGCGTAGCGCCGGCCGAGGACGGTCTTGCTGCCGGGCTCGTGCAATGCGTCCCGGAACACGAATGCACCGGGCTCGCCATCCGCGTAGCGCCCCTCGCCCCCGCCGATGGACCAGCCGGTGATCACAGCGGCAAAGGTCGTCACATCCGCCTGCGTGTAGCCGCCATCGACGCCGAGCGTGTGCAGTTCCAGGATCTCGCGCGCGAGATTCTCATTCAGACCAAGCCTGACTGGCGCAGGTCCGTCCGCGCGGCGCGCCGCGCGCTCGCCCAGAGCAGAGTGGGGACCCATCGAGCGCTGATTGTCCAGATACGTGATCATCGCCGGATGAGTCTCGACCGCTAGCAGCAGATCGGCGAAGCGGCCATCGATCCGGGGCCGGATCGCCTCGTTCTCCAGCGCGCCAGCGGTACCGAGGCAAATGGGTTTATCGATCGATACCGCGAAGTGATTTGACCAGAAGTGCACGAGCCGCTCGCGAAACGAGCTCTCGCTTGCCAGTGCGATGCGCGTGCGCGCGGCGGCCTGTGCCTGATAGTGCGGCAGCAACTGCTGGCGTATGCCGGCGAATAGTTGCTTGACGGGGTCATCCCTGGATGCCTCTCGTGCCGCTGCCTGCTTCTCTGCGGCGCGGGCCGCGCGCGCGGCGAGAAAGCTCGCGAGAATCTCGCGTCCGGATGCAAGCGCATCCAATTCGGCCGGCGCACGGTAGGGCGTGCGCAGCTGCGCGAGCAGCCAGCCACGTGGATCAGCGCGCGCAGCATCGAGCTCGCCGGGCCGAGCTCCGAACCCGAATCGGCTTGCGGCGATGGCCGGTTGCTTCGCAGTGTCAATGGTCATGGACGCTCCTCGCGTTCCTCTGCAGTGCAACGCATCGTGGCCGTTTCAGTTGACAACAGCCGCGTTCGGGGGGTGGTGCGTGGCGTCACATTAATGTTAAGCCTGCAATGTGTCGCGAGCGCAACGCTTCTATCAGCGTCGCGCAGCAATATCGCGATGCGGCGCTCGCGCCTGTGATTGCTACAGCGACGCTGTCGCTTACCGCCGACAGCCGCAGTGTTTGTTCAGTGTTTGATTCAAAGTTTGTTTGAAAGTCGCAATGACGGCGTCAACCAAGTCGCTGCCAAGCCGCTACTGCGGCGTAGAGCGGCACGCGTCTCACAGCAATACGAACACAGCGGTGTGAGAGTGCATGGCCCACACGACTGAGTGGTATTTAACGGGAGAGGAACGATATGGAACGCAATTTACTTCGATACGCCGTGTGCGGCGCGGTAGCCAGTGCGCTGGCGGCTTGCGGGGGTGGATCGAGCGACTCATCGATGACTTCGGGCTCCGGCTCGAGCGTGGCGGCCACTCAGTACGGTAGCGTACCGATGGTGGTGAGCGATGACTCCTCCCAGGACTGGGCCACGATTGGCGTGAAGGTGCTGAGCATCGCGCTCGTCCCGCAGGGCGGAGGCAGCAACATCACGGTCTATAGCGCCCCGAGCAGCCCACCGTATATCAATCTCGAGCAACTCGATCAACTCGGGGAGCTGCTCGGCAATGCGCAGGTGCCCGTGGGCACCTACGCCGGAGCGGTAATTACCGTGAGTGGTAATCCAGGGGATGTGATCCTGACCGCATCGAGCGATCCGGAGGCGGGCTTCTCGCTGCCGGCCGGCACAGTGGTGGCGAGTGCGGATATATCGATCCAGCACGCCCAGGGCAGCGCGCCCTCGATGAGCGTGCCGATCGATGTGAACTTCCTCTCCCCGCTGGTGGTGAGCACGAGTTCGACCTCCGCGCTGGACCTCGAGTTCGATCTGGCCCATCCCGCGTTCATCCTCGGTCATATGCCCCCCGGGGCCAGCGCCACGCAGTGGGCGGTGAACTTCAGCGACGGCCCGGTGCGCCATCACCCACTCGCGGATCTGCGCCGCCTGGTGCTGCGCCACGCCTATGGCACAGTCACGGGGATCTCGAGCGACAACACCTCGATCTCGATCACCAAGGACTTTCCCACCTTACCGGCCGTCTCGCCTGAGACAGCGGTGGCGGGCACGCAGGCGCTCACCCTACTGGCCGATGCGACCAATGGCACGCTGCTCTATGACGTGGATACCAAGAGCGTCACGCGCATCACGAGCTTTGCCGGTGAGGCGAGTCTGGATGGGATGTACGTGCGCATCGCGGCGCGCTACCAGGAGGATGGGACTCTGGTGGCCACGCGCATCTGGGCGAGCAGCAGCTTCAACAGCGTGTGGGTCAGTCCCGAGGGTCACGTGCTGGATGTGAATAGCAGCACGGACGTGATCACGGTGATGAATGAGGCGGGGGTGGGCGTGCCGCTGGTGGTCAATGCGAACACACAGTTCTTCTTCCGCCAGCCCTGGAACCCCCCGGCCGATGCCACGCCGATTGCCACGGGCACGGCCTTCCTCACCGATAAGGACATCGTGCGCGGCTTCAAGGTGCACGCCAGCGTGGTGGATCCCCTGGCCGTGCCGATGGTGGCACAGGAGGTGGATATCGAGACGGCGGCGTATTCCGGTTCGATCTCCGCGTCCACGCCGAGCGGGTTCACGACGACGCATGATTTCGTGCGCACCATCGATGACTACAGCGCGCCACTGGAGTTCATCTCTTCCTCGAGCGCCAATGGGAACGATCCGATCACGGGCGTGGCGCTCGCGGGCTTCAAGTGGTGGAACTTCGCCTACCCAACGCTCGTGAACTCAGGCAGCACTGCGGTGTCGGAGTTCGTAGCCGCTACCGACGGCACGGCGAGTTTCGGGGGCACGGCCGCAGCGATCGTGCCCTGGGCTGTGAGCTACACTGTGTGGGCCGATCCGGCCAACTCCACGGGCTGGGCCGCAGCGGCCAGTATCCTGGAGCCCACGCCCCTTCCCGTAGGCACCGTGGTGACGGCGCCGGCGGCCTCCGGTGGTGGCTTGGTATTTAGCATCTCGGCCCTCAACGGTGCACAACCGGTGAGCATTGATGTCAGTAATACGAGCGGCTCGGCAACGCTCGTCTATCAGGTGGATTACACCGGCGGGATCGTCACGGTCAGTCCGATCGACATCACGAGCGCCACGGGGCTCGCGAGCTTCACCGCGGGTCTTGCCACCGGTACCAAGGTGCGAGTCGCCGGAGTGCCGCAGTCCGGCGGTACGGTCAAGAGCTACGTCGTGACCTACTACACCGGCACCACGCCGTCCGACTGAGAGCCCAGCCACTCTCCGGAGCCGCAACGGCAACGCGACGCGGTATCGATAGACGCTCGGGGACCCCAGACGGGGTCCCCGATGCGTTCCGGGCGCTGATCAGCGCTGGTAGGGGTAGAAGCGGAACGAGGCCATGATCACGGTCATGTTCGTGCTCGGGTCGCCACCGATACCCGTGAAAGTCTCGCGCCGGGTGTAACTGCCCTGCAGACCGAGTTGCAGATTGCCCATGGCGCCCTGGTAGTACTTCCACCAGGTACCGATGGCGCCCTGCTCGATGCTCTTGGTATCCGCCGCACACTTGGCCGCGGTTCCGGTCGCCAGCAGACATCCGCTGTTGTTGTACAGCGGGCTGCCGTAGCCGTAACCGACCGTACCCGCAGCGTTCGTGTAGGCGGCCGCGCTGGCTGTTTCAATGCCGCCATACGCGTAGAAGGTCCACGCGGAGTTGGGCTTGAACACCAGACCGCCCAGTGCATCGGTTTCCTGGATAGCTGCCAGAGTGTCATCCGGCCTGACGACCACATCGGGCAATTGCGCGCTGCCGTAGCGGCCAATCCCGCTACCGGTCAGAACGCTCGCCTGGAAGTCCAGCATGCTGGGCACCAGGGGCAGCAGGATGCTGCCGCCGACGCCACCACTGTAGGTCGTGTTGTTCTGACCCAGCGTGCTGTTGCGATCACGGAAGCCTCGGCCCAGGCCGTAAAGCTCGTAATGGCCGTAGCCGGGATCAGCGACCGCTTTGAGCACGACATCCGGCACGAAATCCAGGGCCAATGCCGTGGCCGAGATGAGCTGCTGCGTGCCCGCTACGGTCGTCACAGCGCTGCTGGGAGTGTTGCAGCCCACGGCGCTGGTGGCACTGGAAGCGGGACAGACCTGTGCCTGAGGACTCTCGAGTGAAAGTCCCACGGCGAATTGATCGTTCCAGCTCTTGACGAAGCGCACCTGTGGATTGCGCGTCCAGTTGAAGCCCGCCACGTACTGAGCATCGATCGTGAGCGGCGGCATCTCGGTGCGTGGATCCATTTCATGCCGTGTCAAGGTGACCAGACTCCAGGACTGGCCGGCAAGGAAATAGAAGCCCTGATCCGTATCGCGGAAAAGCCCGTACAAAACGCGTATGCGCGGGGTATAGCTGTTGCTTTCGTTGGAGTTGGCGTTCTCCGCATCGCCCAGGAAGTCCAGCTCGAAGTAGCCTTCGGCACTCATGCCGCCGCTGCGCGGCCCCTGAGCCAGAATCGAAAGCCGGCTCTGCCGCGCCGTCTCACGGAATTCGGACACGTTGTAGTTCGTCGTTTGATACGGGAATGGGATCTTGGTGTTGAAATCCGATCCGATGTCCGTGCCTTCGTAGCGAGTGCGATACAAAGACTCGAGGGCGGTGAAGCCGCCAAATGTCAGCGTGACCGGCCCGGCTTGCCAGCTCGGCGTGGCGGGTGCATCGCCATCGGCGGCGCTCGCAGTGCTCAAGCTGGCGGCAATCATGATCGCGGCCACACCCGCGGCGACCGTATTTCGAAGGAGCCCGACCTTGCCCTCAGTGATAGTTTTCTTTAGGTGACTCATGAACATAGTTCCTCTGTGTTGCGGACTCTGAGACCGATTCGGCAGGGGCGTGCTTGGTGTAAACGCACCCGACCAGACCGCAGCGAACCCATCGGGCTGAAGCGGGCCTTCGCGGCGCGCCAAAGTGTGTTGCGCGTGCATTACGTTTTGAGGAAGGAATCTTGACGTATTTATGACGGTGGTCCGGACTGCTTGTTGCATGTAGACAACATTGCGGCCGCGGCGCCAGGGCGCTATCTTGAAGTCCACTATCGCGCTGGAGGCGCGAGCCCGTGCGATTGCTAATCGTCGAGGATGACCCGAAGCTGGCCGACTTCGTGGCGCGCGGACTGCGAGCCGCGCTGTTCGCGGTGGACCTCGCCGCTGACGGGCGCGAGGGCGAACGCTACCTCAACGCCTACGCGTATGACCTGCTGATCCTCGATCTGATGCTACCGCAACTGAGCGGCAGCGAACTATTGCGGCGTGCGCGCCGGTCGCATCCTTCGCTACCGATCCTGGTGCTCACGGCACGTGATACGACGCGGGATAAGGTCGAGCAGTTCGAGGCCGGGGCCGATGACTACCTGACCAAGCCGTTCGATTTCGTCGAGTTGCTGGTGCGCGTGAAGGCGTTGCTGCGCCGTTCGCCGGCCGAGCGTACGGCGGCAGTGCGCATTGCCGACCTCGAAGTGGACCGACTGACTCAGCAGGTGCGCCGAGGCGGCCAGGGCATTCACCTCACCGCCAAGGAATACGGCGTACTCGAGTACCTGCTGTCCTCCCCGGGCCGGGTTTTCTCACGAACGATGATTCTGGAACACGTCTGGGATCAGAGCTTCGAGGGCGTCACGAACATCGTGGATGTCTATGTGAGATATTTGCGGCGAAAAGTGGACGATCCGTTTCCGATCAAACTGATTCATACCGTGCGCGGCATGGGCTACTGCGTGCGTGAGTGACTCATGGCGGGCTCCCCCTTTGAGTCAGAAATGACTGACCTCGTATCGCCGCTGATCTGACTCGTTTCTGGCGCATCGAGTAGTGCCAGGCAGAAAGCGCCGCTTTTAATCTGCGGTTCAGCGCTCTTCGATGGTTAGAACAGGGACTTGCACAGGGGGGCAACAATATGTCGTCATTATCCGAAGTGGAGGCCCCGGCCGAGGCCGAGGTACAGTGGCTCGCGGCAGTGGTTCAAGTCGAGCATGCCCGCCAGGACTATGCGCAGTACCTGAAGTCTCCAGAAAAACTGGAGGCGGAAGTGGGGCGCCTTTGGCTACGCCTCTGGCGCGCCGAGCGCCGCCGTGATGAGCTTTTCAGAGAGCTGGACTGAGCGGCGCCGCAAAGGCGCTCTATTATGACAAAATCCTAATGTCGGCCTAGCGCAATCCTAATCTTCGCGCCATCCAATGGAGCGATGCGACTACTCCTGGTAGAGGATGACCGGAAGCTGGCCGAATTCGTGGCGCGGGGCCTGCGCGCTGAGCACTACGCGATCGATCTTGCGGCCGATGGCGCCGAGGGCCAACGTTGCTTTGAGAGCTGTCAGTACGATCTGCTGATTCTCGACCTCATGTTGCCGCACATCAGCGGCACCGAGCTGCTGCGGCGCGTTCGAGTGTCTCAGCCCTCCGTTCCGGTGCTGGTGCTCAGCGCCCGCGATGCTACCGAGGACAAAGTGAGGCATTTCGAGGCCGGAGCGGATGACTACCTGACCAAGCCGTTCGACCTCGCGGAACTGGTGGTACGTGTCAGGGCGCTGCTGCGGCGCGCTCCGCTCGAGCGCACCGATGTGATCATGTTCTCGGACCTCGAGGTGAATCGGCTGACGCGCCAGGTTCGCCGCGGCGGTCAGAGCATCGAGCTGACCGGCAAGGAATACGCGCTGCTCGAGTGTCTCCTGTCGGCGCCGAACCGCGTATTCTCTCGCGCCATGATCCTCGAGCGTGTCTGGGATCAGAGCTTCGAGGGAGTCACGAACATCGTCGATGTGTACGTACGGCATCTGAGACGCAAAGTGGATGACGCCTTTGCGGCTAAGTTGATACACACCGTGCGCGGCGTGGGCTATTGCGTGCGCGAGACGCACCGGGCAGGGGGCTCTGATCGGCCATGAATCACCGATCTCTCGCCTTCCGGCTCG
>Ga0302324_100021767_pt1 | contig 12487 bp, 12 predicted proteins | sample Palsa_T0_1_FD_201949 | JGI IMG/M metagenome (GOLD analysis project Ga0302324, IMG submission 201949) | Peat permafrost microbial communities from Stordalen Mire near Abisko, Sweden - Palsa_T0_1 | ecosystem: Environmental > Terrestrial > Soil > Palsa > Peat permafrost | place: Sweden: Abisko...
GTAGCCGTAGGTCGTCTCCTCGTTGTCGTGGTTCAGCGCGATCTGGGACATCAGCGTGCCGTCCAGTTTGTAAGGGGTGAGCCCCCTCGCTTCGCGTTCGCTGTTGATCAGCCAGAAGAGCTGCTGTGCCGGGGTCATGCCTTCGAAGTTCGCCGGGACGACCATCGGAACGTTGCACCCTTCGGCCTGGCGTGCCTTCGTGAACCATTCATTGATCCACGCGGCAGTGGGGGTTTCGGGCAGTCCTCCCGGGTTGGTTTCCACTGTCGGGTTGGCGGTGCTGCAGGCTGCCGCCTGCGCGGCCGGGCTGCTGAGCAGCGCCGGAAGCAGGAACATGCACGATGCCGCGAATCCGATTGCACACCTGCGAAGCCAGCCCACTGTCGCCTCCCTCAAATGAAGTGCCGTTCTGTGCGGGGCGCCGATCGCAGCCCGCGCCCCCGTTCGCCTGAATCTCCGATACCTGCGTGCTCGCTCGCCTGATCGGAAAGCTGCGCCGTGCGGCGCCTGCAGGAGGGCGAGAGCATTGCAGAGTCGGCTCGGCAGCGCTCCCCGATGCGTTGTGACGTTTGCAGCATGGTTCTCACAGCGCCGCCACGCAGGCACGTTCTGGCCTGCGCCGAGTTGGGCTCGCCCCTGTAGCGTTCAGGGAGCAGGCGGTCGTCGTGTCGCCCACAGCGGGTGGGCGACCGCCCTGTTCAACTACGGAGGGATAAATGACATCGAAGCTGTCCACATGGCTCCTCGTGGCACTTGCCGGCGGCGCCTTCATCGCGGGCTGCGGGAGCAGCAGCACCTCGACAAGCACAACGCAGAGCACTCCAGCGACGACCGGCCCGGCGACAGGCACCTCTCCGTTGACTCCCGAACAGGCCAAGCAGGCCGCGTCGACCTGCAAGTCCGGCGTCCAGAAGGAGTCGGCGATCCCGCAGAGCGCCAGGGGCAAACTCGAAAAGACGTGCGAAAAGGCCGCGTCGAGTGGCACCGCGAACGCGCTGCGTCAGGTGGCCCAGGAAGCGTGCATTCAACTCGTGGACGCCTCGCACATTCCCGCCGGCGCGGCCAAGGAACGGGCTCTCTCCGTCTGCAAGGTCAACACAACCGTCGGCAAGTAGCCGCCCGCAGCCAGAGAGCTGCGCTCAGCGAGGGGGCCGCGGTCATTCCGCTGCGGCCTCCTCCTCCTCCTCCTCCTCCTCCTCGGCCGCTGCATACAGCGACTCGCTCGCGAGCTCCTGGTTCTTTGATCCGAACAGCCTGATCTCGAGCAGATCGTGGCGGTAGTCGTCGGGGGCGATCAGCGTGAAGCGTTCGTCCATCAGCTCGCACTGGTCGACGGCGAGGCCGGCGAGCTCGGCGGTGACGATGCGCCCGCCGGGGACCAGCGGGTGGCCCCACACCAGCGTCATCGAGGCGACCGCCCCGGCGTCGCCCCGCCAGGCGCCGATGACCTCCTCGCACAGGTCCATGCGCCAGTCGGGGTTCCGCTCGGCGGTTTCCTCGGTGAAGTCGACGTGAGCCCAGAAGTCGCTCGGCTCTTCCTCAGCGCCGGCGCTGAGGAAGCGGACGTAGCCGAACAGCTCGTATCCGTTTGAGGTGGTGGATGTCCCGGGGACATAGGTGCGCCCATGCCAGCTTCGATCGGGATACCAGATGAGCTCGCCGGGCTCGCCCAGGTCCTCCGCCTCGTCGTCGATCCCCAGCGCGGCCGCGAGAAACTCCTCGCGCAGCCGCTCGGCCCAGCGGCCGTAGGGAAGCTGCTCCTGAGGCGGCTCGGCTGCGAAGCGGGGTAGGAATCGCTGCTCGGGTGGCATTGCCCCTGGCAGCCTAGCCCTCGCGCGATCGCGCCATGGAGCTCAGCAGGAAACCTCACGCCTCGCGCAGGACGGCGGCGGCGTGCTCGGGGGCGACGATGTTCAGGTTCACATCGGTGGAGAGCTCGAGCCCGGCCAGGTGGGTGAGACGTGGCAGCACATCGATCCGCCAGCAGAAATGATCCGCGCCACGCGGAGCGGTGCGCACCCACATGTTCAGCGGGGGACTCGAGCCGAAGTGCCGTGCCAGGCGGCACAGCCCGTCGTGCAGGAGCGCACTGCCGGACGGGCCGTCGTCCTCGAAGCGCGGACGTGGCCTGCGGGGCGCCAGCATCAGCTGGAACGGCAGCCGGGAGGCGTACGGCGCCATCAGCACCGCCTCCTCATCGATGGCCACGATCCGCTCGCGCAGCCGCACCTCCTCGGCGACGACGTCGCCGAGGAGGCTCTGGCCCATCGTGCGGTTCGTGTAGGCCCCCGCGCGCTCGCGCTCGCGCGCGACCGCCGCGGGCACGAAGTCCATCGCATACAGCTGTGCGTGGGTGTGCGGCAGCGACGCGCCCGCCTCGGCGCGCTCGTTGACGATCAGCTGCACGCACGCGCTGGCAGCGTGCGCTCGCATTCGCGCCCGCCAGGTGTCCACCGCCGCGGTCACCTGCGCCAGCGGAAGGTCGGCGAGCGACAGCACGGGCTCAGGGCCGTTGACGATCACCTCGTGTGAGCCGCTTGCCGGCAGCGAGGACAGGAGCTCCGGCGCACCCCTTCGCTGCGGCTCCTCCTCCTCATCCGCAGGCGGCCCGTGGGCCGCAGTCAGCGCGGGAAACAGGTTGGGTATCACTCGCACCGTCCAGCCGGGAGAGTCCGGCGGGCCCCCGCCGGGGCGAACGGCGTACAGCTCGGGCGGCGTGCGGTCCTCGTTGCCCTCGGCGAACGGATCGCGATCGGGATCGATCGGCAGGGGCGGGCTCTCCCTGAGCCAGTGCCCCGGCTCGCCGCCGGGGCGGCGCGAGCGCTCACCGGCGACGATCGTCCTGTGCCCGCTCAGCGGGTCGATCCGAATCTCAGGCATCCACCGCACCCGGCCTTCGCGTGCTCGGATCAGCCGTCGAGGGCATAGCGCCTCACATCCTGTTCGAGCTTGGCCGAGCTCAGGTAGGGACCCTGGCGGATGTACTCCATGCCACGGCTGTCATAGAACACGGTGACCGGCGTGAAGGCCGAGTCTGTGATTGCGGCGCCGGCCTGGCCGCTCTTGTCGTAGTAGCTCGGGTAGCTCACCGGAAAGGACCGAAGGAAGGCGCGCGCGTCGTCGAGGCTGCTGTCCCCGGAGTCGAGCCCGATGAACGCCACCCGCCGTCCCTGTGCGACGGACACGCGCTGAAAGGCGCCGAACTCCGAGCGGCACGGCACACACCAGGACGCCCACTTGTTGACCACCAACGGGTAACCGCGGAGCGCCGCCAGACGTGCTCGCACGGCGCCCAGCCCGCCCGGCAATAGCTCTGCCGCCTGGGCATGCAGCGCCGCCAGCGGCGCCGGCGAGCCCGCGAGGCGAGCGCGCATCTGCGTGAGGCTGAGCTTGGAGGGCGCCGCCGGCGAGGAGGAGGAGCCGGCCAGCTGAACCAGGCCCACGACGAGCACGGCGAGCAGAGCCACCGCGCCCGCTGCGATCGATACGCGCTTCAGCGTCATCGCCGCTAAGGGTGGCAGATGACCTCGACTTCAATCGCACGCCGAGGTTCGACTTCAATCTTGCCGCGACGTGCTATACCCTCTGAAATACACGTAGAGCCGGGTTGCGTTGAGCATCCGGCAAACGGCGCCGGTGGGCGCCAGTCCTTTCGAGTCACGCTGAAGCCACTTCGGCGGCGGCTCAGTCTCGAAGTCCAGAGCCTCAATGGCCGAGTCCACTTCAGTGGCCCGTGCGGTCGCTCCCATTCCAGCTCCCGCGGAAATCTCGCGCGCGGAGAAGCTCGTGCGCGAGCGCTTCCTGCACGACGGCGAGGACCCCGCGGTCGCGCTGGCTGCGGGCACTCCCCGCAGGCGCGCCCTGGACCGGGCGCTGGCCGAGCTGGAGGCCGATCCGAAGGCCAAGTATCCGTCAACCGCGTGGCGTCGCGAGTTCTCGCTGCTGCTCGGCCTGGAGCGGCTGCTTTCTGAGGACGAGCCCAAGCTGGCGGACGGGACGGTGCTGTCGGCCCACCAGGTCGACGCGCTGTCCGGCACGCTCACGGCGCTGTTGGCCGAGGCGCAGAGCCCGTCTGCGAACGGCAATGGCCGTGCTGCGGCATCGGCCTCGCCCGAGCTGCTCGCCTCGGCCGACATTCTCGGCCCGCAGGACCTCGAGCAGGCCGGCGAGCCGGAGGACGCCCCCAGGGTGCCCGCCGCAGACGCCGAGTCGATCGAGGAGGACGAGGACGAAGAGGAGCCCGAGGAGGACGAGGACGAGGACGAGGACGACGATCTGGGCCCCGTCCAGCGGGCCGCGCCTGATGAGGAGGACGAGGATGACGACGACCTCGAGGACGAGGTCGGGCTGATCGCCGATGAGGAGGAGGCCGAGGAGGAGTCAGAGCTTGGAAGCGACTCCGATGAGGAGCCTCGCGACTGGGTCGAGGACGAGGATGAGGAGGAATCACTCGCCGAGCAGCCCGAGGACCCGAACGCCGCCAAGCGGTTCTGGTTCGAGCACGCCACCGGCGCCGGCAAGACGGTCGCGGCGCTCGGATTCGTGGAGGCGTCGCAGACGGGCGGGGTGCTGATCCTCACCCACCGGCGCAACCTGGTCGACCAGTTCCACGGCGAGCTGCGTGACCGTGGCTACTCCAAGCGCATCAGCCGCGCCCTGCTCAAGGGCGAGGACTCCGCGGCGGTGGCCGGACGCGGTCCGGTGACCGTCGAGACCTATCAGTGGTTCGTGCGCAACGCCGGGAAGATCTCGAGCGCCTACACGATCGTCATCTGCGATGAGGCGCACACCGCCCTGGGCGAGAAGACCAGTGGCGCCATTCGCAACTGGACGGGCCCGATCTTCATCGGCATGACCGCCACCGGCGCCCTGATCGCGCGGCACGTCACGGACCTGTTCCCCACGCAGACCTCGCGCTTCGACCTCGCCCAGGCGGCCCGCCGGGGCGTGATCGCGCCGCTGCGCTGTGTCCGCATCTCCCCCGGCGTGGGCGTGCGCACGATCGCCAAGGTTCCGTTGCGCCGCGGCGAGGTCGATACCGAGTTCGATCAGGAGGAGCTCGCCAAACTGCTCGACCAGCAGCCGTTCAACCTGGCCGTCGCCAACCTCTACCGCACGCGCTTCAACGGCGTGCCCGGCGTCGTCTACGCGGCCGGGGTGCGCCACGCCTACAACCTCGCGGAGGCGTTCAGGGCCGAGGGAATCAAGGCTCAGGGTGTCTCCGGGGAGACTCCCAAGCGCGAGCTGGCCGAGATCCTTGCGCGCTATGAGCGTGGCGACATCGACGTGCTGATCAACGCCCAGCTGCTGGCCGAGGGCTGGAACAGCCCGCGCGCCACGGTCTGCGTGCACCTTGCGCCGACGGCGTCCAAGCGCATCTACCAGCAGCGCGTGGGCCGCGTCACCCGCCGGCATCCCGGCAAGGAGGCGGGACTGGTCGTCGATTTCGTCCACCCCGCCACCAAGCACGACGACCCCGTAGTCACCCTGCACTCGCTGCTCGATCGCGATGTCTACCGCGGTGGCGCGATCGTCGTCGGTCCGGTGCGGCGGGGTCGTGGGCGCAGGATGCGGGTGGAGCGACGCGTGCTGCCCGTGTGCGCCGAGGAGGAGCGGCGGTTTGCGGTCTTCGAGCGCGAGCTGTGGCGGATCGCGGTCGAGCATCTCGACTACGGCGAGCAGCACGTGTGGGCGGCGCTCGCGGGTGCGAGGGTCGCGCCCAGCGGCTGGCGAAGGGCCCGCGCGATGCTCCATTTCGACCGCACCGGGGAGCTGAAGAGCCGCTTTCTGATCACCGCCGTTCAGCGCAACAACAACCCGCAGCTGCGCCTGCGGGCGCTTACAGACATCGCCTCGCTGCGCGATCCGGACGCCTTCGATACGGCGATCGACATCATCGGTGGCTGGGGGCGCGAGGAGCGCAAGGAGGCGTCCAAGATCATGCTGCGCGCGCTGGTGGAGCGGCGGATCGGCAGGCGCGATCAGGCCAACGCCTGGATCTGGCGCCTGGCCGAGTACACCCGCGACGTGCACGAGGAGTACGCGGTGCAGCGCTGGCCGGAGACCAAGCGGTTGCTCGGCCTGCTGGTCAACTCCGCGGGCGGCGCGCACGCGCGCAACGCCCGCCGGCTGATTCACGCCGCGCGAAAGCAGGACCGCCGCCTGGCGGCGGCGTTGCTGGCCGCCGCACTCGCCCACACGCCGGAGGCCGAGGAGGCGCTGCGCGGCGCACGCACGCGCATGGCCCGCAAGCCGCCGGCGCTCGCCCGCGAGCTGCTGCGCAACTTCCCGAAACGCAGGGCGCGCAACGCTCGGCGCCGGCGCAAGGGTGCAAAGGGCGGCTCGAACGGCAACGGCAACGGCAACGGCGCCGAGGCGACCGCGGCGACGGGCGCGAGGGGCGGTTCGGGCAGGGGCGCCGAGGCGGGGCAGGCGACGGGCGGCTCGGCGCTGTCGGAGGCCTTCTCGAACGGACCGGGCGGACAGGCCCGCACCAACGGACTGCCCAGCGGCGCTCGCGAGACGCTCCAGCGCAGCGTCGAGGACGCGCTCAACAACGCCGAAGAGTGACCTGCGCCGCCGCCGTCGCGCCGCGCAGGAGCCGCACGAGCCGCGATGGTCTCCGGCCTGCGGGCTTCTAGCCGGCTTCCCGCAGGTGAACCTCGCCGGCTGCGAGCGTGGTGTGCCCACCGCCCGGCAGGGCGACGATGAGGCGCCCCGTCCCGTCGATGCCCTCGGCGCGTCCTCGCCGAGGCTCCCCGGCCGGGTCCTGCGCCCCCCACGCGATCTCGCGGCCGCGCAACGCGTCGAGCTCGCGCCAGGCCGTGAGCGTCGCCCCCTGCTCCTCGCCAAGCCGTCGCTCGAGCGCCGCCAGCAGACGCTTGAGGGTCGGCTCGATCTCACGGGCCGGGTAGCCCAGCGTGGCCGTCGTCGCACGCAGCTCGGCGGGCATCTCCTGCGGTCGCACCGCAACGTTCAGGCCGATCCCCAGAATCGCCCAGCCCTGCTGGGGGCGTCCCTCGGCCAGCACCCCCGCGAGCTTTGACAGGCCGTTCGGGCTTGGGACCACGACGTCGTTGGGCCACTTGATCAAGGCCCGCCCACCCCGCCCACCCCGCCCACCCGCAGCCTCGCCGACCACGTCGCAGACGGCCACGGCGGCGATCAGCGGCAGCAGGGGCGGCGGGGAGCGCAGGATCAGCGACATCAGAAGGGAGCTGTTGGCCGGTGCGATCCAGCGCCGGCCCTGGCGTCCGCGCCCGGCGGTCTGCAGCGAGGCCGTGACGAGGGTTCCGTGGGGCGCCCCCGCGATCGCCAGCCGGCGCGCGCGGTCGTTGGTCGAGTCCGTGCTGCGCAGGTGCACGCGTGGCCGGCCCAGCGCGTTCACGCCGGTCGCAGCAGGATCTCGTGATCGCGCTCGGCTCGCAGGCGCTCGGCTGCGGAGCCGCGATTGACGGCGAGCGCCGCCATGCGCTGGGCGTCCTCGTAGAGCAGGAGCTCGCCCGCGGCAACGTCCGCAAAGGTGGAGGCGTAGCGGCCGGGATGCACCGTGTGGGAAACCTGCACCGTCACCTTCTCGCCGAGCCGCATGCCCGCCGAGGAGAGCTGGGCGTGGGAGGCGTCGAGGATCAGGTTCCCGAAATGGTCCACGCGCAGCACGTGGGTGAGGAGCGCGCCCTCGACCGGGCGTGCGCTGGGCAGCTCGAGCAGGCGCAGCTCCTCCACCTCAAGCGGCTCGCCCACGGCGGCGAGCGGCTCCTCCGCCGCGAGCGCGGCGGCCACCGGCGCGAAGATGTCACGGCCGTGGAACGTGGCCGACACCGGCTGCAGGCGCTCGGGAGAGCGTCCCACATCCACCGCCTCGAGCACACCGCCCAGGCGCTCGGCGGCGAGCATCAACAGGCCGTTGTCGGGTCCCACGAGCAGCCGGTCCTCCTCGGCGGTGCGCAGCGCCACGGCTCGCCGCGCCTCTGATCCGGCGGCGCCGACGGTCGGGTCGACGACCGCCAGGTGCACCCCGGCGGGGATGTAGGCGAGCGCGTCCCGCAGCACGAGCGCGCCGGTGCGGATGTCGTGGCGCGGAATCTCGTGGGTCAGGTCGATCACGCGCGCGGCCGGGCAGCGCCGCGCGATGACGCCGTGACAGACACCGACGAACTCGTCGCCGTGGCCGTAGTCCGACAGGAAGCTGACGAGCGCAGGACTCAGCGCTCTCGCCCCGCCGCATCTGAGAGGAGCGAGTCGATGAGGCCGCCGATGTCGTGACGTTCGGCCTCGACCTGGGGCTCGAGGCCGTTTTCGCGGAGCGTCTCTGAGGTGACCGGCCCGATGGAGACGATGCGCGTGTCCTGCGAGATCCCGTGGCGCGCAGCACCGGCGCCCCCACCGTCGCCGTCGCCGCGCTGCTCGGCGGCGCTCGCCGAGTGCATTGCCTCGAGGAAGAAGCGCACCGTCGAGGAGGAGGTGAAGGTGATGTAGTCCGCGGTCCGGGCGGCCTCGAGCGCCGAGGCGGACAGGGGCTCGGCCAACGTCTCATACAGCGCGAGCACATCGACCTCCGTCCCACGCGCACGCAGCGCCTCGGCGAGGACCGGGCGCGCGCGGCTGGCCTGCGCGATCAGGGCGCGGCCGGCCGGCATCTCGGCGAGCGCTTCGGCGAGCCCCTCGGCCACGAAGCGCTCGGAGACGACGTCGGCGGTGATGCCGCGCTCGGCCAGCGCCGCGGCGGTGCCCGGGCCGATCGCCGCAACCCGCGCTCCGGCCAGCGCCCTGGCATCGCGACCGCCCGCGGCGAGGCGCTCGAACAGCGCCGAGACCGCGTTGGGGCTGGACAGGCACACGAGATCGTAGGGCGATGGGTCGAGCGGGGGGCCGGGCAGCGCGCGAACGCTGATGATGGGCGCCTGCACGACCCGTGCCCCGTGACCCTCCAGCGCAAGCGTGAGCGCGCTGGCCTGCGCGCGCGCGCGCGTGACCGCCACGGTGCGTCCGTCGAGCACGCGCGGCTCGAGCCAGGAGAGCTCGTCTGTGAGCGCGGCGACCGGCCCCACGACGGTGATCGCCGGCGCGCGGATGCTCTCGCGCCGGGCGATCTGCGCGATCGTGCCCAGGGTGCCGGACACGGCGCGCTGGCCGGGCAGCGTCCCGCCTTCCACGATCGCGGCCGGCTCGGAGGTGGCGCGCCCGGCGGCGATCAGCGCCTCGGCGATGTCGGGCAGGCTGCGCACCGCCATGTACAGGACGAGGGTCCCGGGGAACGCCGCGAGCGCGGCCCAGTCGAGTCCCTCATGCGCTGCGTCCGGAGCGCCGGCCGCATGCCCGGTGACGAGCGCCACGGCGCTCGAGATCCCGCGCTGGGTCACCGGGATGCCGGCGTAGGCCGTGGCGGCGAGGCCCGCGGTCACGCCCGGAACCACCTCGTAGGGGATGCCGGCCGCCCGCAGCGCCAGAGCCTCCTCGCCGCCGCGCCCGAACACGAAGGGGTCGCCGCCCTTCAGGCGCACCACCCTCGCGCCCCGCTGTGCGCGCGCCACCATCAGCGTCTCGGTCAGCTCCTGCGGGACCGACTCGCCGCCGCCCTCCTTGCCCACGAACAGGAGCTCCGCGCCGGCCCGGGCGCCGTCGAGAGCCGCGCCTGGAATGAGGCGGTCATACAGGATCACGTCGGCCGCCGCGATCAGCTCGAGTGCGCGCGCGGTGAGCAGGCCGGGGTCGCCCGGACCGGCGCCCACCAGATAGACGCGCCCGCAGGGCTCAGCCGGTTCCAACCCGCGCCATCTCCTCGGAGCGCCGCAGCATCTCGCCGGCGCCGGCCAGCTCCAATCGCTCCGCGACGTGGCGGCCGAGCGCCTCGGCGCCCGACTGCTCGCCGATCAGCTCGTCGTTGCACCACGCCGATCCGTCGGGCACGCCAACCCACGCGCGCATGTGCAGGCGGCCGCCGGAGACGGGGACGGCCCAGGCGCCGAGCGGCGTGTTGCAGCTGGCCCCTAGCGCTCGCGCCAGGGCGCGCTCGGCCAGCAGGCAGGCAAACGTCTCGGTGTCGTTGATCTCGCTTGCCGCGGCTGCCGCGCGAGCGTCCCCGGCGCGCCCCTCGAGCGCGAGGATGCCCTGCCCCGGGGCTGGAACGAAGCTGTGCGGGTCGAGCACGGCCCCGACCTCGTGCTCTCGGTGCAGGCGCTCGAGGCCGGCGCGGGCGAGCACGAGCGCGTCGAACTCGCCCTCGGCGAGCTTGCGCAGACGCGTGTCGACGTTTCCTCTCACCGCCACCACCTCGAGGTCCTCGCGGACCGATCGCAGCTGCGAGACGCGACGAACGCTGCTCGTGGCGACGCGCGCGCCGGCCGGCAGTCCGTCCAGCCCGCCGGCTCCGCAGAGCACGTCCTGCGCGGAAGCCCGCGCCGGCGATCCCAGCAACGACAACCCGCCGGCGAGCTCGCCCGGCACGTCCTTGGCCGAGTGCACGGCGATGTCGATCCGGCCGCTCGTCAGTGCCTGCTCGAGCTCGAGGACCCAGCGCGACTTGTCCTGCGCCTGAAGGCCACGGTCGCCCGCGGTCAGCAGCGGGACGATCTCTGAACCTGCCAGGCGCTCCGCCACCAGCCCGGCCTGTGCAAGCGCGAGCGCGCTGCCCCGGGTTCCGATCCGCATCAACGCTCGCGACGGCGACGCAGGTCGTGGACCTCCGCCAACTTCCCCGATGACTCCTCAGGCGCTTGCCCGTCCTCGCCCAGCGCGAACAGCTCCCGCACCATCTCGAGGCTCGCATGGCCGCGGTCCTCGCCAAGGCTGCGCAGGCGGATCGTCGGCTCGTGCAGCAGCCGGCCCATGACCGCCCGGGCGATCGCCTCCACGCGTGCCAGGTCTCGCGGTGATGCCGACTCCCAGCGCCCGGCGTTCTCGGCCAGCACCTGCTCCACGAGCGTGTTGCCGTGCTCGCGCAGGGCTGAGATCGTGGGCAGCGTGTCGCGCTGACCGAGCCAGCGAGCGAAGCGGTGGATCTCCTCCTCGATGATCTCGAGGGCCTGCGGCGCCTCGGCGGCGCGCGTGTTCAGGTTGCTCTCGACGACGGCCTGGAGGTCGTCAATGTCATACAGGCTCACGCCCTCGAGCTCGCCGCAGCCGGGGTCGATGTCGCGCGGCACGGCGATGTCGATCAACAGCAGCGCGCGGCCGTCGCGCTCGCGCATCACGAGCTCGAGCTCCTCGGCGCCGACGATCGCATGCGGTGAGGAGGTCGACGACAGCACGATGTCGGCTGCCAGCAGCTGGTCGGGAAGCCCGTCGAGCCCGACCACCGAGCCGCCGAAGCGCTGCGCGAGGCTCAGCGCCCGGTCCGCATGGCGGTTGGCGACGAAGATCGTCTCAGCGCCGCGGTCGGCCAGGGCGCGGGCGGTCAGCTCGCTGGTCTCGCCTGCGCCGAGGATCACGACATGGCGGTTCTCGAGCGTGTCGAGCACGCTCAGCGCGAGGTCGACGGCCACTGACGGCACGCTCACGCGGCTCGAGCCGATCGCGGTCTCGCTGCGCACGCGCTTGCCGGTCGTCAGCGCGGCGGCGAACAGGCGGTTGGAAAGCGCGCCGGTGCATCCCGCCCGCATCGCGGACTCGTGCGCGCGCCGGACCTGGCCCTGTATCTCCGCCTCGCCGACGATCATCGACTCAAGGCCCGCGGTCACCCGGTAGAGCTGGCGGGCGGCGTCGCAGTTGCGCGGAGAGTAGATCGCCTCGGCGAGCTCGGTCGGCCGTATCGAAGCTCGGCGGGCCAGCAGGCCCAGCACCTCGGACTCGGCGCGCACGGGGTCTCCCACCACCAGGTAGACCTCGGTGCGGTTGCAGGTCGAGATCACCACCGCCTCATGCACCTCGGCGGTCGCGGTTGCCTGCCGGGCGAACTCGCCGGCCTCCGCCTCGGAGAAGGCCAGGCGCTCGCGCAGCGCGACCGGCGCCGTCTTGTGCGAGATGCCGAGTGCCAGCAGCTCACTCATGCCAACGTCGACTCCGCACTGCGAGCGTCGAGCTCCTCAGGCTCGGGCCCGTGCTCCCGTGCCAGCAGCTCGCCCAGCTGGCGCTCGATCCGGACCAGGCGGATGGCCATGATCACGACGTAGATGAGCACGATCGCGAACACCACGATGTATGCGCCGGCCACGTACTTTCCCGCCGTGTGCAACGGCAGGGCCGGCAGCTCGCCGAGCACCGCGGCGGCCATCAGCTGCCCGGCCTTCCCGCCGCGCGAGCGCTCATCCTGGTCGCCGGCAGCTGCGTCGGGGCGGCGCTGCGCGGGCGGCGTCGCTGGGCCTCGCCGGCCCAGCCCGCGGAGCTGTGCGCGCCCGCGCGAGCATCTGCCTGCCGGCGCAGGGCGCGCAGCTGCGCGCGCGCGTGCTTGGCGGTCAGCTCGTACTTGCACAGGGTCGCGAACAGAAGCGACATCCCGAACAGCGACATCAAAAAGGTGAACGCCATGCGCGGCGGCAGGTTGGAGGTG
>Ga0302324_100021768_pt1 | contig 12487 bp, 6 predicted proteins | sample Palsa_T0_1_FD_201949 | JGI IMG/M metagenome (GOLD analysis project Ga0302324, IMG submission 201949) | Peat permafrost microbial communities from Stordalen Mire near Abisko, Sweden - Palsa_T0_1 | ecosystem: Environmental > Terrestrial > Soil > Palsa > Peat permafrost | place: Sweden: Abisko...
GATTCGCCGTGAGATCCACCAGAGTTTTGGTTCTCCGCCTTCTCTGGCCACTCGCGGTGCTAAAAGCACTGCCTAGAAGAATTGTGTCTTGACAGAGTGTTCGCTCTTATCGAGGGGCACCCACCACCCACTGCGTATTGGGCGTGTGGAAAAATTTGCGCCTTCGGAAACGGGATGTGGTTTACAGTGATGGGCGCCGGGAGGGCCCTACTATGAATTCTGATGCAAAGAGACATTTGACTAGCCGCCGCGAAATGCTGGTTGGTTCGGCGGGGTTATTGATTGCGGGAGCGACTGCGGGATTGCCGCTGCCGTCAGGGGCGGCGGAAGCTAGCGGGAGCGCGCGCAGCGCCGGCGCTAGTCCGGCGAAGCCGATGCGCATCATCATCGACACCGATCCGGGAACGGACGACGCGATGGCGATTTTGCTGGCGCTGCGGTCGCCGGAACTGAAAGTGGAAGCGATCACGCCGGTTTCGGGGAACGTGCCGCTGGCGTTCACGCTGCCCAACGCGCTGCGGCTGGTGGAGATTGCCGGACGGACCGACGTTCCGGTTGCTGCAGGCGCCAGCGTGCCGCTGGTGCGGAGCCTGATCACCGCGAGTTACGTCCACGGCAACAACGGACTGGGCGGCGTGGATTTTCCCGAACCGAAAATAAAGCCGGTGGCGGAAACAGCGACGGAGATCATCCGGCGGATCGTGCGCGCTAGCCCCGGGGAGATCACGATTGTCGCGGTGGGTCCGCTGACCAATATCGCCACGGTGCTGCGGTCCGATCCGGAGCTGGCGAAGATGATTCGCGCGATCGTGATTATGGGCGGCTCGCTGACCAACGGGAACGTCACTCCTGCCGCGGAGTTTAATCTTTACGTCGATCCGGAGGCGGCGCGGATCGTGTTTGACGCCGGGATCCCGCTGACGATGGTGGGGCTGAACGTTACCGAGCAGGTGTTGCTGAACGAGGGGCACGTGGCGCAGCTGGAAGCGGCGAAAAATCCGGTGGCGCAGGCGGCCGCGAAAATCATGCGCGCTACACTGAACCGGGTGAAGCCCAGCGGCGACCGAACGGTGGTAGCAATGCACGATCCGCTCACGGTGGCGCACCTGATCGATCCGCAGATTCTGACGCTGAAAGATTATTACGTGGCGGTGGAAACTACCGGCGAGTGGAGCGCCGGGCAAACGCTGTGTTACGCGCGCGGGCCGATCCGGAGGTCGCCGCCGATGGCGATTGGAGGAGAGCCGGATGCGTCGTCGACGGTTGACGAGGGGTTCAAGCCGAATACGCACGTGGCGGTGGGAGTGGATCCGGATCGATTCTTTAAGCTTTTGATTTCCCGGCTGACGGCCAGCGCTTGAGGTAATCGGCACGGCGCGGCTGGTTCCGGGCATCATGCAAGACAACGACACCTGCTTCACGCTGTGGCTCGTCCGATTGGCACTCTTGGGAGTGGCGACCCGGTGCTTAGGGCCGCCACCGCCCCAGCGCCAGGAGCGGCTGTGCGACAACGGCTGCGTCCAACGATTTATTCGATCTTGCCTCGGCAGCCAGGGTGCTCGCAGGTGCAGTTAATGTCAGGCGTCTTTTCCATGGCTTCACACTGAGTGCTGCAATACTTCTCTTTGGTCAGGCACGAACAGTTCGGATGCGCGCACTTTTTGGGGTCAGACATTCGCTTCTCCTGCCGGCAGTCGTTTTGGCTCGGCTGGAACGAGCTTATGTTGGGGGATGGCATTCGGCCATACCCGGAATGATGTACAAGGGCGTTGAATCCGCTTGAGTTTTTGCGTGCACTGCGAACAACGAAATACCTCCCACGGAAGTGAGGACCTACAAAATGAAGCGCGCGCTGGGTGGTTATTCGTCGTCCGGCTCGGTGGTGCTCGCGTTGACCGCCGCGACGATCATTGGTCTGCCGCTATTCGCGGCGGAGGCGCGGGCACAAGTCATCCTGGATGGTCCTCTGGCGAGCAGCGGAGAGGTGCGCACGGCGAGGGCGCTCGAGGCCGCGAAGAAAAATCCGCTCGAACTGCGGGCGTTTTTGGCGGGGATGCCGAAGGGAGGCGACCTGCACAATCATTTGAGCGGGGCGATTTACGCGGAGACTTTCATTCGCGAGGCGGCCGAGGATCACATGTGCGTGGATCGAGCGACGATGGTCATCTCGCCCGCGCTGGCCAGCGCGCCCGATGCGGCGCATTGCGGAACAGGAAAAGTGGCGGCGAGCGAGGGTTTCAGCGATCAGCACCTCTACGACGCGATCGTGGACGCGTTTTCGATGCGCGGCTTCGTGCCGTCCGCTGGAGTGACTGGGCACGACCATTTCTTCGACAGCTTCGAGAAATTCCGGGCGATCAGCGACGGCCATTTGGGCGATTGGCTGGACGAGGTGGCGGTGCGTGCGGCGCGCCAGAACGAGCAGTACCTGGAGTTGATGCACACGCCGAGCTTCGCGCATGCCTTTGGCGTCGCCAAGGACGTGGGATGGATGGACGATTTCGGCAAGTTGCGCGAGCAACTGCTGGCGCATGGTTTGCGCGACGACGTGGTGATGGTGCGCGGCGACCTGGATCGAGCGGAGGCGTTGCGCGAGGAGCACGAGCATTGCCGCCAGGCGGATCGTGCCGTAGCGTGCGACGTTGAGATTCGCTATTTGTACCAGGTGCTGCGCGGATTTCCGAAGGAGGACGTCTACGCGCAGCTGGTGCTGGCGTTTGAGATGGCGGCCAGCGATCAGCGGGTGGTGGGAATCAACATGGTGATGCCGGAGGACGGCTTCATTTCCATGCGCGATTACGATTTGCAGATGCGCATGGTGGGATTCCTGCACGGCGCGTATCCCGGGGTGCACATCAGTTTGCATGCCGGCGAACTGGCGCCGGGACAAGTGACGTACGAGGAGTTGTGCTGCCACATCCGGGAGGCGGTGGAGGTGGCGCACGCGGAACGGATCGGGCACGGGGTTTCGGTGATGTACGAAGACCGGCCGAACGAGTTGCTGCACGAAATGGCTGCGCGGCGGGTGATGGTGGAGATCAACCTAACCAGTAACGACGTGATCCTGGGCGTAAAGGGCGGCGATGATCCGTTTCCGATTTATCGGAAGGCTGGCGTGCCGGTAGCGCTTTCGACCGACGATGAGGGCGTGTCGCGGATCGACATCACGCACGAGTTTGTGCGCGCGGTGGAAACTTACGGGCTGAGTTACGCGGACTTGAAGCAACTGGTGCGGAACAGCATCGAGTACAGCTTCTTGCCTGGGAATAGTTTGTGGCGCGAGCGGGGCGTTTTTACGCGGATGGTTTCGGAGTGCGCGGGGAGCGGGGATTCGGCGGCGGAGGATCGGTGCCAAACTTTTTTGCGGGCGAATGAAAAGGCGCGGCGGGAATGGGAGTTGGAAATTCGATTCCGGAAATTTGAGCAGTCTCGGTGAGCGGTTGTGCGCGCGCTAGCGATCGACCTCGAAGGACTGACGGCCCACCCTTCCCAGAACCGGGGAAGACGTGGGGCACCTGGAAAAGATAACGGCTTGAACCGTAGAGGCGTAGGTCAAGAACCCCACACGTAAACCCGACGTGTGGGGCACCCACCATCAACATCCTAAACCAGAGTCGAAACAACCACACAACTCAACATCTAAATCTAAGTCGAAACACCCACCCACCGGCAACAACCAAACAAAAGTCAAAACACCCAACCTTCTCGAAGCCTCGGAAAGAGTAGGGCACCCGAAGAGCATGGAAACGGGAAGACTAGAACCGTCGTTCGAGGCGATGTTGGAGTGGGGCGTGGGGAAATTATTCCATGCCCAGGAAGGCGTAGCGGGCGAGGAAGAGGGCGCTTAGGACCCAGATCAGCGGGCTAATTTCGCGGTAGCGGCCGGTGCCTACCTTGATGAAGGTGTAGGAGAGCAAGCCCAGGCTTAGGCCGGTGGCGATGCTGAAGGTTAGGGGCGTCGCTACTATGGTCATGAAGGCTGGGAAGGCGTCGGTAAAGTCGTCCCAATTTATTTTTGCTACGGTGCCGCACATCAGCGCGCCTACCAGGATTAACGCGGGAGCGGTGGCGTAGGCGGGGATCGCGGCGACGAGTGGAGCGCAAAACATGGCCGCGACGAAAAGGCCGGCGATGGCGACGTTGCCCAAACCGGTGCGTGCGCCTGCCGCTACTCCGGCGGCGCTTTCGATGTAGCTGGTTACCGTTGAGGTGCCGGTGAGCGCGCCGACGATGGTGCCGAAGGCGTCGGCGAGTAGAGCGCGGCTGGCGCGGGGCAACTTTCCTTCGCGAAGAAATCCTCCCTGCTCGCAGACGCCGACCAAGGTGCCCACGTTGTCGAAAAGATCCACGAAGAAAAATACGAAGACCAGTTCACCGAGGCCGATCTTGAAGGCGCCGCGCAGATCGAGCTTTAAAAACGTGCCGGAGGGATGGGGCAACGATAGGAAATGCGCGGGCACATGCGCGAGTCCGAGCGGGATTCCGGCGATGGTGATGGCCACGATGCCAATCAGAATTGCCGCGCCCACGCGGCGCGCCACCAGGATCGCGATCAGCACGAGCCCTGCCGCGGCAAGCAGCACTTGCGGATCGTTGGATTTGCCCAGTGCGACGAAGGTGGCGGGACTGGCGACAATCATCTTGGCGTTACGCAGGCCGACGAACGCGATGAACAGGCCGATGCCCGCGGCGGTTCCGTGCTTCAGGCAGTCTGGAATATCGTTGACGATGTGCTCGCGCACATTGGTTAGGGTGAGGAGAAGGAACAGCAGGCCGGAAAGCAGGACTACGCCCAGCGCGGTCTGCCACGGCACGCCGCGACCGATCACGATCGAGTAGGTGAAGTAAGCGTTCAGAGACATGCCCGGAGCGAGGGCGATGGGGTAGTTGGCCCACAGGCCCATGATCAGCGTGGCGATCGCGGCGGAGATGCAGGTGGCGAATAGGACTCCCTCGACCGGCATGCCCGCCTGGGAAAGAATCTGCGGGTTTACGACGACGACGTAAGCCATGGTAGCGAAGGTGGTCGCGCCCGCGAGGAGTTCGGTGCGGACGGTGGTGCGATTTTCTTTCAGGTGGAAGATGCGTTCCAGCAAGTGAGGGCGCTCCGCGAAAAGCGAGCCACTATAGTCACGGCAGAGAGGCGGCGTCAACGGCGGAAGCACGAATCCAATGCATCCATTTTTCGGAAGGACGCGGCGGGCGATTGCTTGTTCTAATCGGGCCGAGGCCCATGGGCAGGCGGGCGCTTAGCGGCGACTTCACGGTCCTTCGCAAGACCGGTGCACCCGAGAAGCGTGGAAGCGGGACGGGAACCGAAAATCGAAAGCAAAGTCCAAATCCGCACCCTTAACGGCGAAGGGTGCGCCACCCACCGGCAAATTCGGAGTCGAAACTGCGACGGCGGTGCGGGCTGGAAGTTTTGCTTGTGTCGCTGAGGCCGGGCCGGTAACGTACGCAACCTGTTCGCGGGATTCGCGGATCGCGGCGGAAGCAGCGCGCGCACCCGAATTGGGACGAAACCTCGAAGATGAGCGCAACAGAAGGCATGCAGAGCAACGGCTACGGCTTGCGGCGCGAGATTCTGTCGCCGCTGGAGACGCTGGCGCAATCGGTTTCGACGATCGCGCCAACCACGACTCCCGCAGCGACCATTCCGCTGGTGTGCGCGCTGAGCGGCAACGGGACCTGGCTCGCGTATTTGCTGGCGACGATCGCGATTTTGCTGGTGGCGCTATGCATTGCCCGATTCGCGCGTTACTCCGCCTCGCCCGGCTCTCTGTACACGTACGCGTCGGCGATACTGCCGCCGTGGCTCGGCGCCGCTACGGCCTGGAGTTTGCTGCTGGCCTACGTGGCGACTGGATCGAGCGTGATTGGCGGGTTCTACCACTTCGCCAACCTGCTGCTGCGCGACGCCACGGGACACGCCCTTTCCACGGTGCTGCTGGCGCTGCTGGTGACCGGAATTTCGATGTGGATTGCCTGGCGCGATGTGAAAATTTCGGCGCGGGTGATGTTGTGGGTGGAAGCCAGTTCGGTGCTGATGATCGTGGCGGTGGTGGTGCTGGTGCTGGCGCGCCACGGCATGCATCTGGACTGGGAGCAACTGCACTTGCGCGGAATGAGCGGCAGCGGGCTGCGCCTGGGGCTGGTCCTGGCGCTCTTCAGCTTCGTCGGTTTCGAATCGGCGACAACGCTGGGCTCCGAGGCGCGCGATCCGCTGCGCACGATTCCGCGCGTGGTGATCCAAAGCGCGCTGCTTGGCGGTGCATTTTTCACCATCTGCGCATACACCGAAGTGCTGGCGTTCCGCACCGCGGGAGCAGACTTGGGGACGAGCGAGGCCCCGATGCATGTGGTGGCGGCTGTGGCTGGCATGCCGTTGTTCGGTCTGCTGATCGATATCGGCGCGCTGGTGAGCATGTTTGCGGGCACGCTCGCGTGCATCACCGCCGCCGCGCGGGTGCTGATGCTCATGGCGCACAACGGAATGGTGCATGGAGGTCTGCGGACCACGCACGCGCGTAACGCCACTCCGGCGCGAGCGGTGACGGTGACCAGCATCGCGGCGGTGCTGCCGGCGGCGATTCTGGCGGCGCGCGGCGCGAGCGGGCTGGACGTTTACGGGTGGATGGGTTCGCTGGCCACATACGGATTTATTGTCGCGTACGCGTTGGTGTGCATGGCGCTGCCTGGATATTTGCGCGCGCACGGCGCGAGGAGTGCGGGCGCGCGGATCGTTCCGGCACTGGCGTCCATCGCGATGATGCTGGCGCTAGTGGGGAATTTGTATCCGGTGCCGGAAGGACCGTATGGCAAGCTGCCATTAATTTATTTGGCATATCTGTTCGCGGGTCTGGCGTGGTTCTGGCTGCACAGCCGCCACAAGATTTCCACAGCCGGTGGAAATTCCGGCCGCTAGACGCGTGCGGCTCGCCATTCTTCCCCGCCGCTCGGAGAGCGCCAGGCGATTCCCGGCTAAGAGCGCTCACCCTTATAAACAAAGGGACTCTGCGAGTTCGACTTTCCTGCGCAACCGCGCCTCGAGATTGCTTCCAGCCGATACTTTCGCGCCACCGCAGCATTCAAATCGTGGATTCACGTGAGATAAATTTTCGATGACGATTCCGCTAGAGTCCCGGCCAAATCTGGCGTAAGGTGCCACCAAAGTTTAGCAAAAAAACGTAGCAAAGCGGCGGAAGCAGCGCCGCTTCAAGAATCACATTTTAAAAGGGCTGTGGGGCGCAGGTCGGGGCAACGCATTTCCAACTTTCCTCTGGAGGGATTGAATGCACCGTAGCGTTCGACTATTCGTTTTGTTCTTGGCGATCGCGTTTTGGTTTGGCTCGCTTTCCTCGCCCGCGTTGCGCGCGCAGCAAACTCTCGGCGGCATCACCGGCACGGTCACCGACCCCTCGGGCGGAGTGCTGCCGGACACGGTCGTGACGCTGGTGGGCGATGAAACGAAGTACACGCGGACGCTGAAAGCGAATGGAGCGGGGCTCTACGATTTCGTGAACCTGCCGATCGGAACGTACACGCTGACGTTTACACACGACGGATTCGAGACATTGCAGGTGCCGTCCATTGCGGTACAGGCGGACCGCACCGCAACGGTAAACGCGGCGTTGAAGATAGGGCTGGTAGGAACGACGGTAACGGTGACGGAAACTCCGCTGATGAACGCGGTGGACACGACCAACGGCTACGTCCTGGATAAGACGCAGATCGAAGACGTGCCACTGCCGACCGGAAGCTTCACCGGCCTGGCAATATTGTCTCCGGGAGTGAACGCCGAGCTCTCCGGCGGCACCGGAGCGAACTCCGGATTGGGCAATCAGCCAATCTGGGCCAACGGACAACGCGACACCAGCAACACGTTTTTGCTGAACGGAGTAGACGCTAAAAACCTTTTCAACGGGAAGAGCACCAGCCAAGTGGCTTCGGCGCGGGTGGTCAACAACACCGGAATAAGCGCCCCCAGCAGCACCAGCACGACGGCTCTGCAAACCACCGCGTCGGTTTATCTGGCGATCGGGCAGGCCTTGCCTACTCCGGCCCCGGAAACGATTGAGGAAGTGCGGGTGAATACTTCGATGTATGATGCGCAGCAAGGATCCACTAGCGGCGCGCACATCGACATGAGCACCACGGCCGGCACGAACAACTATCACGGCACTGTTTATGTCCACCGCGGAACGGATTGGCTGAATGCGGCTCCCTTTTTCGACAACGCCGATCCGAACATTCCCGAGAGTCAAAAAGTTCCGGAACTGCACCGTTACAGTCTGGGCGGCGCGGCGGGCGGGGCGCTAATAAAGGATAAGGTTTTCTTCTACCTTGGCTATCAACACACGCATGTCTCCGACCAGGAAATCGGTATCTCCCGGCTGACGGTTCCGTTCGGGCTTACCGATTCCAACCGCACCGCACAGGGGTTGGCGAACATCGCCAACACCAATTTTGGAACAACGCTCGGACCCGCGGATATCAGCCCGATTGCGTTGTCTCTTTTTCAATACAAGCTGCCGAACGGGCAATACATGATCCCGTCGGCCACCCCCGGGGTGACGCCGTCGACCGCAATCCCGGATAATGCGGAGGTTCCCGGTACCGCCTATTTCACTGCAAATCAGGCGGTCACCAATCTGGACTGGACCGCCAGCCCCAAGGACACCGTTTCGGTGAAGTATTACTACCAGCACGATCCGAGTATCGCGCCCTACGGTTATTCCAACGTGGCGGGATTCACGCAGTATCTCGACGCCGGCAGCCAGGTAATTTCGTTCACCAACAGCCAGGTGCTGAAGCCGAATCTGAGCGTCGCGGAGGTTTTTGGCTTTATACGCGAGAAGGCTTATTCGACAAATCGACAGCCGTTTTCGCCGCAGTCGATAGGAATCAACACGTTCGGCTCAAATTATTTCCCGGGTATCAGCATCGTCGACATTCTGGGGAACGACTCGCCCAACAACGTGGGTACCGCTGCTACGCCCGGCCCGGTTATCGACCAGGGCCTCAACATCGGCGCTGGCGCAGCTTCCCAGGGCGCGTTTACTGGAATGTTTCAGAACCGCTGGATGCCTTCGGGAAACGCAATCTGGACGCTCGGGAAACATACGGTCACGTTTGGCGCAGCCTTTTCCTACACCCAACTCAACACCCGCGATGAAAGAACCGACAAGGGCATCATCGCCTCGGCCGACTTTTCGCAATTCGTTCAAGGCCTAGTGACCACCAACGACGATTTCCAAACGACCTCGTTTCTGCAGGGCGACGCCAACCGCTACTATCGCTCGAACGAGACTGGCGAATATCTGCAGGATAAGTACCAGGCGAAGCCCAGCCTGAGCCTTACGTTTGGCGTGCGTTTCGATTGGAACGGCGGGCTTAGCGAAAAATACGGCCGCCTCTACAACTTCGATCCTGCTCTCTACTCCTTTGACGACAGCACCGGAGAAGTCACTTCGAACGGCTTCGTGATTGCCGGCAACAACCAGCAATTCCCGACCAAAGGTGTGAGCAAGACCACGCTTACTGGACGGCAGTGGGGCATCTCGCCGCGGCTGGGACTCGCGTGGGCACCGAAAATGTTCAACAATAAAGTTGTGGTCCGCGTCGGTACCGGGTTCTACTACGACCGCGGCGAACTCTTCTCGTATCTGTCGCCGGGGTATGCGGCCGGCGAAACTACGGGCGGGCCTTTTGGCGTAAACCAGGCCCCACCGTTCGTCAACACCCAGGTGTGCCCGGTAACGTTTTACTATGAGGGATACATTCCTACTTGCGACCCCTCGACTGGGGCCTCGCTGGCCAACCCGTGGGGGACGACTCTAGGACAGGCGCCTACCGGCAATCCAGCCGCGATTACCAATTATCTGCCCAACGTAGCCGAAATTGAGGACGGGGCGCGGCTGTTCTCGTTTGCCACCTACGACCGAGCCAACAAGCTTCCTTACACGATTAACAACAGCTTCGATATCCAATGGCAGCCGCGGAATGATTTGGCCATCGAGGTGGGCTACGTCGGCAACTTGGGGCGGCACGGCGTGATTCCTATTCCGTTCAACCAAGCGGGGATCGCCACCCCCAGCAGTCCGATTCATGGCCAGGAATACACCTATGGGTATACGGTGCTGGACCCGAACACTTTTAATCCAGCCGTCTTGCCAAATGGGCAGGGCACGTATCAGGCAACCTATGAGGGCGGCAATATCGACTTGCGGGTGCCGTACATCGGATATTCCGCGGAGTCGGAGTCGTACAAGGCGTTGGGAGTTTCGGCGTACAACGCGCTGCAAACCCACGTGGAGAAGAGGATGAGCCACGGATTGCAGGTAGGCTTCTCGTATACCTACTCGCACTCGCTGGACGAACAGAGCGCTTTGGGATTGTTCTACAACGGAAACAATCCGCTGGACCCGCGCGACGGATACGCGTCGTCGGATTTCGATCGCACTCATGTAATGAATTTTTCCTACGTTTACGAAGTGCCGAACTTCCGGCGAAACGAAAGCCTGGTGGGGAAATTCACCAACGGCTGGGCGATCGAGGGCATCACGGTGATACAGAGCGGCCAGCCGTACAGCGTGATCGACTATACCGGCGCGGTCGGTAGCATCTACTACGGCGTGTCGGACGGGATCACCAATCCCATTGTCCCGCTGGCGCCCGGTTGCACCGCGAAAAACGCCATCACGGGTGCGTCCGGCGCAGGCGCTTTGCCCGCGCTGAAGGCCTCCTGCTTCACGCTTCCGCTGCTCCAGCCCGGCGACTTGAATGGGGCGATTCCGGCGGGCGACACGTTCGAAACGAGTTTCACGCATCGCCAGCGCAACATATTCCGCCAGACCTGGCAAAAGCGCGCGGACATTTCGATCGTCAAGCAGACCTCACTCACCGAGCGGCTGAAGATGAAATACACCCTGGACATCTTCAACGTGACCAACACACCCAGCTTCGATATACCGGTGGACGACGTTTCGCAAAACGAAAACTACAACGATTTCCCTGTGGAGGGTCAGCCGCTGTATAACGCGCCGGTTGGTCTGGGGCAAGTAACCAAGACCATCGGCAGCCCGCGGCAGATTCAGATGTCGTTGGGATTCACGTTCTAGGCTGGCGCGCGGCGCAGACTTCGGACGGTAGATATCGAGAAAGCGGCGGCCACGCGGCCGCCGTTTTTTGTTTTGTCACTACGGCAGCTCGCCACGCGAGCTGCCGATGAACGGCGAATCCAGCTAGAATGTTTCCGTGCCTCCGATTCCCGAATCACTAAGCGAGCTTCGCGACGCGATTTTGGCCGGCGACGTTACGCCACGCGCCGCCGCCGAGGCGGCGCTGGCGCGTGCCAACAGCAACGCGTCGCACAACGTGTACATCGCGCAGGACGCCGAACGCGTCCTGCGCGAGGCCGATGCGCTGCCGCGGCGCTTCCCGGGAACTTCCAAGCCGCTGCTATACGGCCTGCCGGTGTCGCTGAAGGATTGTTTCGATCTCGCCGGCTTCCCTACTTCTATCGGCACTCGCTTCTACGCCGCTGGCAACGGGACCGCTCGCACGGACTCCGCCGTGGCGGAGACACTGCGCGCCCAAGGCGCCCTGATCATGGGGAAAACGCATATGCATCCGCTGGCCTACGGGATCACCGGTGAAAATCCCGAGTACGGAGATTGCCTGCAACCGCGGGATAAGCGCTGGCTCACTGGGGGATCGTCGAGCGGCGCCGCGGCCAGCGTGCAGGAAGGTTCAGCGGTGGCGGCGATCGGCACGGACACGGGAGGATCGATCCGCGTTCCGGCCGCGTTGTGCGGTCTGGCGGGATACCGCGCCGGGATTGAAGTGGCGCAGCAGCGCGGGCTGTGGCGCGGCGGAGCGCATCTCGCGGCGACGTTCGATACCCTCGGGTGGCTATTCCGCGATTTGCGCGATGGCGCGCTGCTGGGCAGCGCTCTCTTCGGCCTTCCCGACGCTACGGCGCCAGACGCCGCTGCGAGCCTAGCTGGGGTGCGCATCGGGCGCGCGCCCGATGCGTTCCTGCACGATTGCGAGCCGGAGGTACTGAAAGCGTTCGCGCGGACCGCGCAGCTGCTGCGCGAACTTGGCGCGACCATCGTAACCATCGACACGGGTTTTTGGGAGGACGCGATGTCTATTTACGCGCCCATCCAGGCGAACGAAGCGGCGGCAATTCACGGTCCGATCACTAAGGGAGACTTCTCGCAGTTCGAGGCGTCCATCGCCGAACGCCTCGCGTGGGGGGCGTCGCTTTCGGATACAGAAATAGCCGAGAGGCGCCTCCAACACGCCGCATTCCGCGATCGCATGGATGCCTTGCTGCACCAGCACGATTTCCTGCTCGCACCCTGTGCGCCGATGCGCCACCTGCTTGCGGGCGCCGACCACAGTCAAACGCGCCGCGCCATCCTGCGCTACACACTTCCCATGAGCCTGGCTAACACGCCGGTGGTAACGGTGCCCGAGC
>Ga0302324_100021775_pt1 | contig 12486 bp, 7 predicted proteins | sample Palsa_T0_1_FD_201949 | JGI IMG/M metagenome (GOLD analysis project Ga0302324, IMG submission 201949) | Peat permafrost microbial communities from Stordalen Mire near Abisko, Sweden - Palsa_T0_1 | ecosystem: Environmental > Terrestrial > Soil > Palsa > Peat permafrost | place: Sweden: Abisko...
CCTGGCCCTCAAGATTTCCTACATCAACGCCGTCTCCGCCATCTGCGAGGCCAGCGGCGCCGACGTGGAAAAAGTGGCCGACGGCATCGGCATGGACCGCCGCATCGGGCGCAATTTCCTGAACGCGGGCCTGGGCTACGGCGGATCGTGTTTCCCGAAGGACATCGCCGCCTTCATCGCCATCAGCGACGAACTCGGCGTCCCCTTCACCCTGCTCAAAGAGGTCCAGCGCATCAATGCCGACCAGAAGGAGCGCTTCATGAAAACCGTCCGCGAGGCCCTCTGGGTCCTGCGGGAGAAGCGCATTGCCGTCTGGGGCCTCACCTTCAAGCCGGATACCGACGACGTCCGCTGCTCCGTCGCCATTGATCTCGTCAACGACCTCGTCAAAGAGGGCGCCCACGTTACCGCCTACGACCCGAAGGGCATGGAAAAAGCCCGCGAATTCAAGCTGCTGCCCGACAGCGTGACCCTCGCCGCCTCCCCGCTCGAAGCCGTCGATGGCGCCGAAGCGCTGATCCTCGCCACCGAATGGAAGGACTTCCTCAACGTGGACCTGATCGAGGTCAAAAAGCGCATGCACACCGCCCTCGTTTTCGACGGACGCAACCTCTTCGACCCCGGCACCATGCGCGAACTCGGCTTCGCGTACCACGGGATCGGCCGGCGACACGACTAAGAGCGAGTCCCCCGGTGCCAGCGAAGGCCGAAACCCAATTGCGGTCCTCTCGACAAAAGGCTATCGTGTCAAGATGATCGATTGGAACGATTGCGATGCCGTTTACCGCGATCCTGAAAAGGTGAGCGGTGCCTGGTTGTTTCGCGGAACGCGGGTTCCCGTGCGGGCACTGTTGGAGAACCTTGAAGATGGGGCCAGCATGGATGATTTTTTGGAGTGGTTCCCGGGCGTGCAGCGCGCCCAGATCGAATCCGTCCTGAAATGCTGCGGAACCGCGGGCGCGTGAGGATATTGTTCGATCAAGGAACACCGGCTCCACTACGCGCTCATCTGTGCCCTCATTCAGTTGATACCGTTGCCGAGATAGGATGGTCCACCCTTTCGAACGGCGAGCTGCTTCGAAGGGCTCAAGAAGCCGGGTACGAGCTTTTCATCACTACGGATCAGAACTTGCGTTATCAGCAAAATATCAACGATCGCGCCTTGGGTATTCTGGTCTTGATGTCCACCTCGTGGCCTCGGATTCAGGCCCGGCTCACAGAGATCGCCGACGCAATCAACCGGGCTCATCCTGGCGGTTACGAAGAAGTGCCCGTCTGACGGAGCCTCAGGCCGGGCGGAGGAAAGGCCGGCTTTCGTGCTTCCGCCCCGAACGGGAGAACTCTAAAGTTGGACCTATGCGCCATGTGCTCTCTTGGATCCGGGAGAAGGATGAAAAAATGTTCGGGTCGTTTTTCACCTCCCATCCCGGGGTGACGCTCCGGAACGCGCGGCGCGACCTCGCGGACATCGATGCGATGGATGGCCTGCTCCTCACCGGCGGGGCGGACATCTGCGCCGCCTACCTGCGGCAGCCCGTCTCCCAGCTCGAGCTCGGCCTGATCGAGGAGGATGCCGAGGCCGATCGCGACGGATTCGAATTCGCCGCCGTCCAGACGGCGCTCGAACGCGGCGTGCCCATCCTCACCGTGTGCAAAGGCACCCAGGTCCTCAACGTCGCCCTCGGCGGCACCCTGCACCTCGACATCCCCGGCCACGACCTCCCCGAGATGAAATCCCACAACGTGCAGCCGCTCCGTTTCGCCACCAACGCCTCCGTCCGTTTCGACAGGGTCAACAGCTCGCATCATCAGGCGCTGGACAAGCTGGGCGCCGGCCTGCGCGTCGAGGCGTGGTGCTCCTGCGACGGCGTCATCGAGCAGGTGCGCCTGGAAAATTATCCGTATGGGGTTGGCGTCCAATATCACCCGGAACGCGATTCCTCCTACAACGCCTTGTTCGAGCAGTTCCTGAGCGAGGTAGAGAAAACGAAAACATAACCGGCCCTCGATCAAACAGCGGGGGCGACACCCATCATGTTGATCAAGATTGGATACGATATTGCCTACGAGGTATCGGTCCCGACCCCGATGCTGCTCATGCTCTACGTCCATCCCGAGCGGATGCGTGACTTGCGCGCTCCCGAGCGCCTTGTCACCGAGCCCGCCGTCGATGTCGAGGGCTTTACCGACAGCTTCGGAAACCGTTGCGCAAAGATCGTCGCGCCCCCCGGGATCATCAAGCTCTACTGCGACACCGTCATCGAGGACAACGGCCTCCCCGAGCCCATCTTCCCTGGCGCCGAACAGCATCCGGTGCAGGATTTGCCGCTCGACGTCCTCCCCTACCTGCTGGGCAGCCGCTATTGCGAGGTATCGAAGCTGAATGACATCGCCTGGCAATTATTCGGAGCCACACAGCCCGGCTGGGCTCGCGTGCAGGCCGTGTGCGACTGGGTCCACAACCATGTCGTCTTTGGCTACGCCTTCGCCAGGGAGGATCGCACCGCGTGGGATGTCTACAACGAAGGGCGCGGCGTGTGCAGGGATTTCATGCATCTCGCGCTCACCTTCTGCCGCTGCCTCAATATCCCCGCCCGCTATGCGACCGGGTACCTCGGCGACATCGGCGTTCCACCCGTCGCCTCCCCCATGGATTTCAGCGCCTTCTTTCAGGTGTACCTCGGTGGCCGGTGGCACCCCTTTGACGCCCGGCACAACGAGCGCCGCGTTGGCCGCGTCGCCATGGCCTACGGCCGCGATGCCGTCGATGTCGCGCTGACCACCACCTTCGGCAAGCACATCCTGCGAAATTTCCAGGTGTGGACCGACGAGTTGCCCATGCTCCCGCAAGCGCTTGCCGCCGCGGGGTGACCCCGTTTCCGGCCAACGATTCACTCCGGGCTCGCACCCGGGCCGAGGAGATTCTCGACAAAGAATTTCTGCAAACGCCGCCACCCGTAGGGCGTTCCCGCGACGCCGTGGCCCGCGCCGGGCATATCGAGGAGATCAAAATCCTTGTCCGCCTTGATCAGCGCATTGACGACCTGCATGGTGCTCGATGGGTCCACGTTTTGATCCAGCTCGCCCACCATGAGCAGGAGCTTGCCTTGCAACTTGTGCGCATCCACCACGCACGAACTCCGGATGTAACTCTCGTCCACCGGCCAGCCCATCCACTGTTCGTTCCACCAGATTTTGTCCATCCGATTGTCGTAACAGCCCGAGTCCGCCACGCACACCTTGTAAAAGTCGCCGTGATCCAGGATGCCGCGCAACGCGTCCTGGCCACCCGCCGACGTGCCATAAATGCCGACGCGCGCCAGGTCCATGCAGGGATACTTTGCCGCCGCCGCCTTGATCCAAAGAATGCGATCCGGAAATCCGGCATCTTTAAGATTCTTCCAGCAGACATCGTGAAACTTCTTCGAGCGGTTCGAGGTGCCCATCCCGTCCATCTTCACGACGATGAACCCGTCATTGGCGAGCCGCTGCTCCTCATAGGACGTGCTGAACGCCGTGGGCACACTCGAATCCTGGGGCCCGGCGTAATTGCTTTCGATGATCGGATATTCCTTGCCCGGGTCGAAATCTCCTGGCCGCCAGATGACTCCGTAGATGTCCGTGACGCCGTCGCGGCCTTTCGCCACAAAGGACTCCGGCGGCTTCCAGCCGGTCGCATACAATTCGCCGGCGTCGGCGTCCTCGAGTTTGCACACTTCCGTCCCATCGGCGCCGCGGCGCAATTCGGTGACAGGCGGCAAATCCACGCGCGACCACGTATCGATTAGAAAACTGCGGTCGGGCGAAAATTGTACCGTGTGCGTCCCGTTGCCTTCGGTCAGAATCGTCAATCCGCTGCCGTCGAAATTCACCCGGCAATACTGGATGTAGTACGGGTCCTGTCCCGGCACCATGCCCCCGGCTTCAAACCATATTTGCCGCTTTGCGGCATCGACAAAATCCACGCTGCGCACGACCCATTCGCCTTTGGTGATCTGATTTTTCACAGCGCCGGTTTTCCCGTCGTAAAGGTAAAGCTGATTCCACCCGTCGCGCTCGGACATCCAGATGATCTCCCCGGTGTCGTCCAGGTATTGGGAGAAATATTTGCCCGAGTAATCAATGAATGTTTTGCTTTCTTCATCGACGATCGCTCTGGCCGCCCCTGTTTGCGCGTCCACCGCAACGATGCGCAACGCCTGATGGCCCCGCTGATTGTAAAGAAACGTGAATCGGGACGAATCGGGATTCCACCGCACCTCCTCGATGCTCCAGGGATTGGCAAAAAGCGTGTCGCTTACGGGCGTCTCCTTCTTTGCATCGACATCGAACAAATGTGGTTTGCTGACGGCAACTTGATCGCCGGCTTTCAAGTACGAATACGACTCGAGCTTGGGCTGAAGCTGATCTTCGGGCGAAGACTCGACCTCGTAAACCCGCCGCTGCGCCCCCGGCTTAAGGCGCATCGCCACAAAATGCTTCGAATCCGGCGCCCAATAAACCCGCGGCCCCTCCCCGTCGCCCGCGTAAGTGTCATCCGGTTTCGCGTCAATCGTCAGTTGCTGTTCTTTCCCGGTTCTTAAGTCGCGCAGAAAGAGATTCCCGCCATGCACGATGGCTTCCCAGTTCCCATCGGGCGACGCCGCGTTGGGCCGCCGGCGGGATCCCCCGCCCCGCGGCTGTTCTTCAGCGAAGCCTTGTCCGTCCACAATAGCAAGGCCGGCGGTTGCCTGTGCCTCGAACACCGCCAGGGCAGTTCCGTCGCGCGCCGCAACCAGCCAGACGTGCCCGGCGTAAGTGTCATTTTCCCGGCTTTGCCCCGGTCCCACGCTGCCGTACCCCACGCGTTTTCCGCCGGGATCAATCCAGAAAATCTCCACTTCCTGCTGCAGCCGGTTAACAAATTTAATTTCCGTCGGCCCGCCGCTCTGCAGCGATGGATGCAGTCTGCGGGCTGCCGGTAACCGGTTGCCCGCGAAATCACCGGCCGATTCGGGAACCAGCGCATAAGACTCAAGGTCCAGTTTCCAACTCGCTTCCAGGCCAGCCAGCGTCACCGTTTTCCCATCCTTGGAAAACTCAATGGTTTCAACCGGCAAGCGCTCCGCGTCCACGGGACGCCCCAGCGTTCCGCTCAACGCCGCTGCCACCCGCTGCTGATCGAACGCCGGCCCGCGCCGGCCAGTCAGGGCGTTCACCACGACAAATTCCCGACGATTTTCCGGCAAATTTACAGCATACCAAAACTGATCGGTTTGTCCGGTCCCGTCGGCAAACCAGTGCGGCTCGACCCGATCCCGATAAACCCCGTGCGACGGGCGGGTGCGCGCAGCGTGGCCGGCGCCCGCCGCCAGGATCACGGCCAGCCCGATCACCAGAGCTCTTTGGCGACGTGTTACCGGCAAGGTGCGTCCAGACATTCTTTCTCAATGCTCTTCTGTTTCAGAAAGCAGAACCCAAAATAACGGCAATTCTCGCCAGATGCGGAGAAAATTCCGAACCCCTCCTCCCCGCCTATCCCCGAGGGCCCCTGAACCTCCACAGAAAACAGCTTGATGTTGGCCGATCCTGCGAAAGACTTTGCGCCAGTGAGCCGAAGTTTGACGCCCCCCATTGCTTCCCGGACGGTGAAAGGCTTGCGGTTCGACGTTTTCGACGCGGAAGGCAACCCCCGTCCCGGCTACGAGGGGCCATTGCGCTACCTGCAATCGATGCGAAAGCAGGACCTCCGCGCCCTCGACGAGCACATGGAGGCCACCCTCCGCGAGATGGGCGTCACCTACGGCCTCCCGCAGGGGGAGCAGGCCCGGCCCTGGGTTTGCGATCTGCTCCCGCATATCTTTACCCCCGAGGAATGGGAGCAGGTCACCGCGGGCGTCATCCAGCGTATCCAGGCGTTCGAGCTCTTCCTCAAGGACATCTACGGCAAACGCCAGATTCTGCGCGACGGGGCCATCCCGGTCCACCCCGTCCTCGGCAGCCCGCATTACGAGGCCGCCTCGATGGGCTTGCCGCTCCCCAAGGATGCCTACCTGCACCTCAGCGGCATCTGCCTCACCCGCAACGCCAACGGCCAACTGGCCGTAAAGGAGCACCACATGAGCCGCGCCTCCGGCATCTCCTACATGGTCCAGAACCGCCGCGCGCTGGCCAGTGTCCTCCCGGACTTGTTCGAGCAAAACGCCGTCAGCTCCCTCGCCGATACCCTCTCGCCGGTGGTCGAAGCTCTTCGCGGCCTGGCGGAACAGCCCACCTGGGACGAACCCTCCGCCGTCCTCCTCTCTCCGGGCACCGATAACCCGCTCTACTCCGAGCACAGCTTCCTTGCCCGCCGAATGGGCATCCCGCTCGTGCAAGGGGGCGACCTGCTGGTCCTGGACGATCACGTTTTCCTCAAGACCGTGCGCGGCCTCAAACGCGTGGACGTCATCTACAACCACGTCTCCGATGCACGCCTCGATTCCCTGGTCTTCAAAAAAGGCTCCACCGAGGGGGTCCCGGGAGTGGTGCATTGCCTGCGCCGCGGGACCGTCCGGCTGGTGAACGCCCTCGGCAGCCAACTGGTCGATGACGCCAGCCTGCTGAGCATGGCCCCGACCATCATCCGCTATTACCTGCACGAGGGACCAATCCTGCCGACCATCCGCACCTACTGGCTCGGAGACCTCGACCAGCTCGAGATGGTGCTCGATCACGTGGACGCCTACCGCATCCGCCCGATCTCCGCGCCGAATTTCTCCGCGTCGATGCCGGGCTCGACCGAGGACATCGTGCGGGCCGTCCGCAAGCGTCCCGGCAACTACGTGGCCCAACCGCTCGAAGCCTCGGCGGAGGATGCCGATCTCGAGCAGGATCACATCGTATTCGCCCTGCGGCGCGCCGAGGATCGTTACGAGGTATTCCCCGGCGCCCTGACCCGCGTCTTCTCGCGTCGAATGGAGAACAAGGAATGGATCAGCAAGGACTCGTGGGTCCCCGCCCTCTCGCAGAAGGCCGAAGCCGCGCAGACCTGGACCCGCAACGCCCTCGAGACCCACCACCCCTCCCGCGAGGTCACCAGCCGCGTGGCCGAGTCCTTTTACTGGATGGGCCGCTACCTCGAGCGCGCCTATCACCAGGCCTACCTCATCCAGGCCATCGAGACGCTCGAAAGTGAGGAACTCAACGCCGCGGAACGCAAACTCTACCGCCCCATGTGGAACCGGCTTCTCCCCCCGCTGGAGACCACCGCCGGCGAAAGCCGCCGCAGCATCACCACCCGCCAGGACCGCTACCGCCTCCTGATCGTCCCGGAGCCCGGGACCGTCGTGCGCACCTTCAGCCGGGCGATGTCGAATGCCGAATCCATCCGCGAATCGCTGAGCCCCGAGGCCCTGGCCACGTTGAACCGCCTGCGTGAGCTATTCCGCCGGACCCGCTTCCGCGAGAACCTGCCGGAGGAGGAGTCCGGCCAGATCGCCCGGCGCATCAGCGGGATGGTGATCGAGCTGATCCCGCAGTTCTTCGCAATTGCCCAGCGCACCGTCCTGGGCGACGACGGCTGGCGTTTCTGCGAAGCCGGCGAATTGCTCGAGCGCGCGATTATCACCTCGAATGCCGTGGTGTCGATCAGCCGCTCCCTGGTGCGTCCGCCGCTGGCCACCGAGATTCAGCTTTCGGCATTCCTGCGCCTCCTCGGCACGCGCGACGCCTACCGCCGCGTGTACCAGATGCGCGCCGAGCCCGTGCCAATCATCGAGCTGCTTTTCCAGCATCCCGAGAGTCCGCGCTCCGTCCTGCGATGCCTCAGCGGCTGCGTGGATTTGCTGCGGAAATCCGCCGCGCCGGATCAGCCGGGAGCCTCGACGGCGCTCAACGGGATCGAGTCCCTGATCCACCACATCAACCGGATCGACTGGAGCGAGCAAATGCGCATCTCACTTGAGCAGGTCGCCTCCGGTGACCCGAAAGGGCGTCCGCTCGAGGGCATCGAGCCAGTCCTGGCCCACCTCGCCGGGTCCACGCTAAAGATTCACCATTTGATCTCCGACGGATTCCTGAGCCACCAGGCCTTCATCGCCGAGTCGGTGCAACCGATGTTGCTGGGATGAAGGGCAAGGCATGGAAGCTCCTGGCCCCGGAGGCCCGAATTCTACAGAGTAAATGGGCTGGAGTCGCTATTTTGTAGCTATTTTTCGGATTTGAATTGGCTCCGAAATTGGGTCAGGGCCTTCCTCAAGGCGGAAACCTTCTTCAAGATCCTAGGCCCTATCAATTGCGATCCGATCCGAGGAATATGCTCGCCCATGCGAAGGCTCCGTAAAAACTTCGTCAACCTCAGGAGCCTGATATCCTCAAACCATCTATGTTCGCATGAACATAGTGGTTTCCACCCATTCCAAGAGCTGGCCCGCCTCCGTACTCTTGGCTTTAAACCTCATCTCACCGCTCCATGAAATACACTTACCCTCCGGCTTTCGATCGCGTTCGCGCCAAAGAACTGCTCGCTCTGGTTGACCAGGCCTACGCCCAATTGAACCAGGGAGCCGCCTGGCGGCCTCCGGCCGGCTACACAATCCTCACTCCTCTCACAACAAAGGAGTATTGGAAAATCCCCGGCCCGGTAACGAATATTCTTCAGCATCTCCTGCCATCCGTTCCCTTTGGATTTGTCGCCCAAAAGGCCGTGACCGGGGAAGTTTATGTTGTCATTCGCGGCACCATCACCCCGCTTGAATGGTTTGACGACTTTACCGCGCAGCCTGTTCCATTTCAGCCGAACGGAAAATCATGGGGCAAGACCACACAAGGTTTTAATACGATATATGGCGACCTGGGTCCTCAGATCGCCAACGCCATCGGCGGCCTCCAGGTGGCGCCCCCGGCGCCGTTGCCCCCGATTTTTGTTACTGGACATAGCCTGGGCGCGGCTTTGGCGCACCTGGCGGCGGCTGGGATTGCAGCGCAATTCGGCGCGCAGCCCACTTCATACACTCTCTCTGGGCCGCGCACTGGCGATTCAGCGTTCGCCGCGGCATTTGTCAACGCCGGTCTGACTACGTGGCGGATGTTCAATACCGAAGATATCGTGCCGACCGTACCTCCCGCCGCCGTGGAGATCACAACGCCGAATATGGGCATGCAGGGGATTTCGCTCGTCAGTCAATCGCTCATTAAGTTCGTTCAGTTGAGCCCCTTGGGTTATCAGCACATTGGTTATCCGATTGCGGCCACGTTTCATTCCGACAGTGTGGAGGGCAACCACAATCAGGACAGTCTGCTGGCTGAGATAAGTTCGCAGTAACACCGTGACGCTCCGATTATTCCGCCTTCCGGGGACGGCCCGAATCCATACACAAAGAAACCCCAATCAAGGAACCCGTGAAGACCACATTGATATTGCAACAACAACGAACCAAAACTTAACACAATGCGTTCTTCTGAGCATCCGGAAAACCAACCTATGTTATAGCTCCGTTCCCGGCGGCCCGCTTTCAAAGGGTAAATACTCAGGTACCACGTCCAGATTCCTCACTTTTTCCAGAAAGGCTGCGGGAAAATTCGGGGGCGAGTAACCTGTCTCTCGAATCCGCTGCAAGGTTGATCGGTGAACCAACGCGGCATTCAGGATGGTGCGATGCCTGCCCCTGCCGATCTGCCACTGCAAACATTGTTCGCTGCTTTGCCATACTCGCTTCGGAAAGTACTCAGCGGGCCACCAGGCGGGAGTGAGTGATTCATGCTGCGCTTCTCTCCATGGAGAATCGCATGGCGGAGTTCTGCCCAAAATTCGCTTTAGCCGCCCGGCGTCTGTGAGCAGGCCCGCGTTCCTGGCCTCATTAAGCATCCATTGCAAGGGTTCCCGCCAGATCCCGGAATACGCCTCGGGATTCCTGCTGAAAATTTCAGCATAACCTCCTCCGACATCGCAATGCACACCGGCAAACCATGCCTCCAGCAAATCCTGTCCCTTGGGTTGGCCCGTTACATTGCCTGTCGCCTTCTTCATCAAGTTCTGGCGGAAAAACCACCGCCGTTCATCCACCGAAACCGCATGTCGAATGGTTGCGATACTTGGATTACAGGCGGTGTAAGGAAATTTATCCGGATCCCAAACCCAACCCACGGATGACACCGTGTCCCACACGCCTAAAAAATGGACCGGAAAGTGATGCTCTTCGTCCCCGGCGAACGCCCTGCGAGAGAATGTCCACCGAAAGTCATCACAAAGCTCCTTCCATGGCCCCGTTTTGCCATCGGCGCTTTTTCGCTCATTTCTGACTCCTTCATAGAGCCGCATCACATATGGGACCAGGTTCGAGTTGCCCCGCGGCAGCAGCCCGAGGGCGTGAAGCATGCCGGCCAGCACCCGCACGGAATAGGATCCCCGGCTAAAGCCAAAGAGGAATACTTGATCACCCGGTTCCCACGTATCCATGAGATAGCAGTAGGCTTCCTGAACCTTCCATGGCAAACCGGCGCCGAACGCGAGGCCAAGAATATCGGATATTTTCTTTCCCAGTCGAGTCACGACCCCCGGTTCAGGCAAGGTTCCAACGCCTGGGTCGTAGTACAGGTGCTGTTTGGCTGGATCCCGCTCGAGGGATTGAACGAGCCTGACGACATTGGTGTTCTCGGGACCAAACTGATTATTTGTTCCATCGCAACATACAATGAGGTTCCGGTTCATCATGAAAGGGCCGATTCAAAAGTGAGACGCCGGGAAGGGATCCATGGAAGATAGCGCAACAGAAGAGAACGGGTCGGTCAAGTGAGAAAGGGATCTGATTCTGGAAAAAGGGCCGGAGCGAGGCGCCGCGCGATCATACCCTGCGCCCGTCATCGATACCCTGGCGCCATGACAGCGCGTGGAACGGTCCGGAGTCGGCGTTTGACTCGAGTTCAGGGAAGCAATCATTGAATGCTGGATGAGTTACCGAGGAATTCAATTTACAATTCTCGCGGCAAGTGTATGACCGGGAATAAGCGCTCTTTAAGGCAGTTCTGAACAGTGGGAAAAACTATGGGAATTACAGCACATCATAAGCCGGCCAATACCGCGGCGGTTTGGAATCTTCATGTTTGGGAAAATGCATGGGATGGGAATTTCAAATGCGACATCGTGGGAGAATCCAACGCCGGCTTTGTCGATTTCCAATTCCCCGCCGTTCCCGATGCTCGGACACTCCAGTTCAAGTATCATCAGGTCTCGCCGACAGACAGTTGGGAGCCGGACAGTTTCATCCGCCGGCCCTTCCTTATCTCGCCGGCTGAAATCTGGACTTTCGATTCATCCCCGAGGATTCTCTATCAAAACCCCTTTCCCGCGGGCGTTGTCTTTCATGCCGGCGACGTACTCACATTTCAAGTCATCACGCAAAATGCCTTCCGGGGAGGCAATCTTTATGTCTGGAATCCCTACGATTCCAGCGTGCATCCGGTGTTTTTCGCAGAGTCGGCAAGGGATGACGCCAATGGGGTATCTACATTTAAAGTGACATTGCTCCCATGGATGACCCTTGGCTTTAACTTAAAGCTGATGCAATCCGGCGTGAACAACCAGCCGGACGTTTGGGAACCCGATGCAAGCAATCGCGTCTGGTGTCCCTGTGACGGCTCTTCTTTGTGGCTCAAGAGCGGCCAGTGCGACGTTCGCAGCACTCCTCTTGCATTGACCCCGGTGGCCCTGGAAGTCCTTTACAGCGCCCTCGTGCCCGCGCCTCCGGCATTGATCTTGCAGGACCTCGTCGAAAAATCGTCCTTCCCCGTGCCAGGTACTTCCGCTCAGACCTATGCCGGAAGTCCTCTCTTCAAGGTTGCCACATATCAGGTGCCCATCTTTCCCGGAGCGGCCTACGCTGTGGCCAGCCAGCAAGAGATTGCAAAACTGGAAAACCCTCCGATACAAAGACCTTTCCCCGCCGACCCCTCGGACCTCGATGCGGTCTCGCGATTCGCCCTCGGCGCCGGCGATTGGATTGCCGCCTTTCCGGTCATCAAGCCAATCCCGCTTTCCATCAAACCGCAGGCGGCCACCAGTTTCACCGGCGGAGTCTCGGTTCAGGTTTGCATCGGCAACAGTACGGCATACCAAACGGTAGCCGCGACTCTTCAGCTCGATGGGACCTGGCAAGCCCCATTGGACCTCGCCATCGAGACCACCACCGCCATCGATCTGAGCCCCTGTTCCGGCAACGAGCCCAACCCTTTCCCGGTGATTGACACCAGCAGATACTTCACTCCCGTCGACTCCACCTCCTGCCTTTATACCACCGAAGGCGTCTATGGCGTTTGTGCGCGCGGCGGTACCGACTTTGCCGATCCGCCCAGCCGGACCGCCTTGATGCAAGCGGCGTTCGGGCCGGCCGTGGCCGGCGCCGGCATCTTCGCCGCCAGGGAAATGCCCTACGGCGCGACGCTCCTCGGTGGTGATGTCTTCTTTGTAGTTTTCGCGCCGCACACTGTCTGCGCCACACTTATCATCGTCAATGAAACCGCTCCCGGCGG
>Ga0302324_100021776_pt1 | contig 12485 bp, 9 predicted proteins | sample Palsa_T0_1_FD_201949 | JGI IMG/M metagenome (GOLD analysis project Ga0302324, IMG submission 201949) | Peat permafrost microbial communities from Stordalen Mire near Abisko, Sweden - Palsa_T0_1 | ecosystem: Environmental > Terrestrial > Soil > Palsa > Peat permafrost | place: Sweden: Abisko...
TAATGTGGGCGCGCAGTTGATCTACTGCGCCGCTGAGAGTGACATCACCGGAGCCGGTCACGCCGGCGTCCATGTCGCCGGCCTTCAATCCCGTGGCATGGATGTTGCCGGAGCCTGAAACGGACACCCCGTCGAGATCGGGCACGGTGATTTTCACCTTCACACCAAGGCTGGTGTTGTAGGACTGTTTGGAGCCTATTCTGAGCGTGTCGCCTCCGACCGTTGTTTCGATGACGGGAAGAACGTTGTCATCCGCGGTGACGGCCACCGAGGCGGCGGGACCAATGGCCACTTCGACCTCGGGCGAGCCGCTGAGGTCAATTTTGGAGAATGAGGCGACGGCGCGGGACTCGGTTTTGGCAACGCCGGAGCCGTGAATGGCGTTCGGGTTGCAACTGTTGAAGTTAATCAGGCCGAGGCACAAAACGGGCATGGACATCATTTTCATACTGATAGGACACACGCGGAGGCGAAAAGTTTCAAAAATCGGCAGACAATCGCAATTAGGCGACGCTGGTGGACGAGAGAAACCATTTGAACATGAGGAAACGGACGTCACAGAGATTTTTTCTCTGTGGCCTCTGTTAACTCCTGATTAAGTTAGGAATATATGCATTTGCTGTTCCAAAAAGCCTCATCTTTGACCGAGACCAAATGGTGTGGACTTCCCGTTCTTAGGGCTAGACGGGGGGCGCGCGTTCCACTACGTTGCGCGCATGTCTAATGCAAAGGGCGCGGACAAAGCCGCGGCTGAGTTACAAGAACTGCCTTTTGAAGATGCGCTCAAACGGCTCGAAACGATTGTCGAGTCGATGGAAGCGCAGGATTTGCCCTTGGAAACATTGCTGGCGCGTTACGAAGAAGGCGCCCGCTTGACCGCCCTCTGCCAAGGCAAATTGAACGAGGCGGAATTGAAAATCCAGCAGTTGGAGAAAAATGCCAAAGGCGGCTTGTCCCTCAAACCGCCGACATCCCCGGAGGAAACCGAATGAATCGTTATCTTGATATGGTTGATCACCCGTCGCACGTCAAAAAATTGACGCAGGAACAACTGGGCCAGCTGGCGGGGGAGATCCGGCACGAATTGATCACGAAATTGGCCAAGAACGGCGGCCACCTCGGCCCCAACCTGGGGGTGGTCGAGTTGACCCTGGCCCTGCACCGCGTATTTTCCACGCCGCAGGACAAGTTTGTTTGGGACGTGAGCCACCAAAGTTACGTGCATAAATTGCTGACGGGGCGCAAAAACAGGTTCGAAACCATTCGGACGACGGGCGGCTTGAACGGCTTTTCGCTGCGGACGGAAAGCGAGCACGATTGTTACGGCGCGGGCCATGCCGGCACGGCGCTCTCGGCGGCGTTGGGCATGTGCGCGGCGCGGGACCAGCGCGGATCGGACGAGAATGTGGTCTGCATTTTTGGCGACGCGGCACTGACCAATGGCATTTCCTTCGAAGGCCTCAACAACATCGCCCACACCACACGGCGTTTTATCGGAATTCTCAACGACAACGAATGGAGCATCGCCAAGAACGTCGGCGCCATTTCCAGCTATCTCAACAAGCTCATCACCAATCCGCGTTACAACCAATTTCAACGCGACGTCGAGCGTCTGGTCAAACGCATGCCCAAAGGTTCGCTGGCCATCAAGCTGGGACACAAAGCGGAGGAGGCCCTCAAGAGCGCCTTTGCCGAAGTGGCCATGGAACAGAACGCGGACCGATTGGAAGCCGACGGGCGCGGCGGACACGGCAGCAGCCTGATTTTCGAGGAGATGGGATTGCGTTATCTGGGGCCGATTGATGGACACGATTTGCCGCTGTTGATCAGTTCACTGGAGTACGCCAAGACCAGCGATATGCCGGTGGTGCTGCACGTTCTGACCAAGAAAGGAAAGGGCTACGAGGCGGCTTTGAATTTTCCGGAAAAATTCCACGGCCTCGGCCCATACGATCCGGTCACGGGCGACACCCCGGCGGTCAAACCGGGCACGCCGCCCAATTACCAGGATGTCTTCGGCCAAACGATGGTCAAACTGTGCCAAAAGGACAACTCGATTGTCGGCATCACCGCCGCCATGCCCAGCGGCACCGGATTGAAGGCGCTGGAAAAGGCCATGCCGCGCCGTTACTATGACGTGGGTATCGCCGAGGAGCACGCGGTCCTCTTCGCCGCCGGAATGGCGACGATGGGATTTCATCCCGTGTGCGCGATTTACTCGACGTTTTTGCAGCGCGCCTACGACTGCATCGTGCATGACGTGGCTTTGCAGGATTTGCCGGTGATTTTTTGCATGGACCGCGCGGGTCTTTCCGCCAACGACGGGCCGACTCATCACGGGTTGTTCGACATCGCCTAAACCTCATCGCCATGGCCCCGCGCAACGAAGACGAACTGGCGGACATGATGTTCACAGCTACGCATCAGAAGCACCCGGCTTTCATCCGCTATCCGCGCGGCGCGGGCGAGGGCGTCGCCATCAAGGAACAACCCGCGCTGCTGGAGATCGGCAAGGCGGAGGTGACGCGCAACTTTTCCGGGCAGGCGGGCCGCAAGGTGGCGCTGTTCGGATTGGGCAACATGCACCGCCTGGCGGAGCAGGCCGCCGTGCAGTTGACTGAGGAAGGTTTTGATTGCGCCGTAATCAATCCGCGTTTCACCAAGCCGCTGGACGAGGGCGTGACGGAGTTTTTTGCGCGCGCGGCCGAAGTGGTGGTGACGCTGGAAGACCACGTCCTGCCCGGGGGCTACGGGGCGGCCGTGCTGGAGTTGTTGAGCGAAAAGCGCGTGGCTACCCCGGTGGAGCGGGTGGGCTGGCCGGACCAGTTTATCGAGCACGCCTCGACGGTGGATTACCTTCGCCAAAAATACGGGCTGACGGCCGGCCACGTCGTGGCGCGGGTGAAGGCTTTGCTGGCCAAGGAGCCGTCCGCCCGTTTGACGGCGGTGGCTTAAAAAGTTTGTGGACACTTCCACGGCCGTCCCGGGCCAAACAGTGCGTGTGACCATTGACGACATCGCTTTCGGCGGCGATGGGGTGGGGCGGGTGGACGATTTTGTGGTCTTTGTTCCTTTTGTCGCGCCCGGTGAAACGGTGGAAGCGGAATGGACCGAGGTCAAGAAGCGGTTTGGCCGCGCGCGTCTGCGCCAGGTGCTGCAACCTTCGCCCGAGCGTGTCGCGCCCGCCTGCCGCTATTTCGGCGAATGCGGCGGCTGCCAATATCAGCATCTGTCTTATCCCACCCAACTGCGGATCAAACAGAAGCAAGCGTGCGATTTATTTCACAGGATTGGCGGCATTGACCCGGCGCGGGTTGATCCGATCATCCCATGTCCTGAGCCTTACGGCTACCGCAACCGGATCATGATTCGCAGCCAGTGGGACAAGTTCAAGCAGGCCCTGAACCTCGGATTTCTGCGCGCCGACAACCGGCTGGTGGTGGATATCGAGGAGTGTAAAATCGCGGAACCGGCTCTCAACGAGGAACTACGCCGCGTGCGCCTGCAACCGCCGCCCAAAGGAGGGATCAAAGTGGTGTTGCGCGCCGCCGCCGAAGGCTGGGAGGTGCCGCGAGATTCATTCTTCCAGAACAATTTTTATCTTTTGCCCAAGCTGGTGGAAACCGTCGGCGCCCGCTTGCGCGACAGCGGCTCGCGCTTTTTGTTGGATGCCTATTGCGGGGTGGGCTTCTTCAGCATCGAGCTGGGCGGGTTGGTGGAAGAGTTTGCCGGCGTGGAAGTGGATACGGCCGCCATCCAGGCCGCCCGGCGTAACGCCCAAGCCCGAGGGCGGAGCAACGGACTGTTTCTGGCCGGGAGGGCGGAAGAGCTTTTGCCGCGGATGTTGGGGCGATTTGAAGCGGGTTCCAGCACGGTTATTCTTGACCCGCCGCGCACCGGTTGTCCGTCAGGGATGCTGCAAGCCTTGCGGAAAACAGGTCCGCAGCAGGTGCTTTACGTTTCCTGCCACCCGGCCACGCTGGCGCGAGACTTGAACGTTTTGTGCGCAGGGAATGTCTTTGAAGTAACGAAAATTATTCCATTGGACATGTTTCCGCAAACCCAACACATGGAATGCGTTGCTGATGTAAGATTTACAGCGTCGCCGAGCAATGATGCATAAGCCTTGCCAAGAGGCCGCAGACTCGTCCAAACTCAACCACGCATGACAGCGGAAGACAAGATCAACCCATCTCCAAGGCGGACCATAATTCTTTCGCCATGGCTGGTGGTCGTTGGGGCCTCGCTCTTGTATGGAATAACCCTGAACCATTGGGTATCCCTTAAAGCTCTGCCGTTGATAGCGCAAGTGACCGGTTGGGACTGGCATCCTTACTCGCTGAATTGGCGTCCGGCGACGATGGCGCCGCTCTTCCTTGTGGTGACGGCGCCGATACGGCTCTTGCCCGCCGCTTGGCAGCCAGCGGCCCTGAATGTTTTCACGGCGCTATGCGCGGCTTTGACACTCGGTTTGCTGGCTCGTTCCGTGCGGTTGCTGCCCCAGGATCGCACGCGTGAGGCACGCCTGCGGGAAATGGGCGCCCATGCGCTGCTTTCCATCCGCGCCGCGTTTCTGCCGGCGCTCTTTGCGGTGCTCGTGCTGGCGACGCAACTGACGTTTTGGGAAAATGCCATCGTGACGACGGGCGAGATGCTCAATCTGCTAGTGTTCGCCTTCATCATTGTTTGTCTGCTGGAGTTTCGCGTTTCCCAAAATGACAAATGGCTGAACGTGTCCGCTTTGGTGTTTGGTTTGGGGGCGGGCAATAATTGGGCGCTGCTGGGTTTTTTTCCAATCTATCTTTTTTCGCTGGTTTGGATCAGGGGCCTGGCCGGCTTTTTCAATCTCAGGTTTTTGGCGCGCATGGCGTTGTGCGGCGCGGCGGGCAGTCTGCTTTATTGTCTGATCCCCATTCTGGGCGCGGCGGGCGGCGGCCAGGAAAGTTTCGGGTCCCGTTTTAGCTACCTTTTTGGGTGCGAGTTGGGTGCCGAGAGCTACGGTCTTAAATTGGTGCCGGGCTGGCTGGCGCTGTTGGCGGGGGTGCCCTCGCTTCTGCCGCTGCTCTTCGCCAGTATCAAGTGGCCGTCCTTTGAAGGAGAAATCAGCGCCGCCGGAAACATACTGACTCGGTTCATGTTCATCGCGTTGCACGTCGCCTGCCTGATTCTGGCGCTGGTGACATTTTTCGATTTCAAATACAGCCCTAGCGTGCGCATGCGCGAACAGCCCGTGAGCTTCCTAACCTTCTACTACCTGGGTGCGCTGTGCGTGGGGTACTTCAGCGGCTATATGCTGTTGGTGTTCGCCGCCATCCGGCTGCCGGCCTGGGAACGGCGGCATCCCCTCACAAAAATCTTCAATCTCGCTATGGTGGCTGCGGTCTGGGTGGTCTCTTTCGCCGCTCCAGCCTTGTTGGTCTGGCAAAACTTTCCGCATATCCGTGCCGGCAACAGTCATAGTCTCCAGCAATTCGCCGATCAAACTCTGGACGCGTTGCCAGCCAAACCGGCGATCGTTTTGAGCGATGATCCGACCCGTTTATATCTGCTGCAAGCCGCCTACGAACGCCGAGGCCAGCGCAATCAAAATATCATGATCGAAACGGAATCTTTTCCGCATCGGGAATATCTATTCCATTTGGCGGCGCGTTACCCCGAACTCAAGAGCTTGATGACGACCAATCTGGCCCGACTGCCGAGTGTTCTTCCCAGTGACAGCCTGAGAATTTTCATGCATCACGTCGCGCAGAATTCTCCGGCTTATTACCTGCACCCCAGTTTTGGCTATTATTTTGAGGCCCTGTATCTCAAGCCGCGCGGGTTGGTGTATGAACTCAAGGCCTACACCACTAATCTGACCCAACCGCCCCTGGCGACGGAGGCGGAAATACAGGCCAATCAGGCTTTTTGGGTCAAAATGGAAAACGGACCCCTGCAAGCACTGCCCGCATTGGCCACCCTGGATTTTGATGACTTGGCTGTCAGCGTAGATTATGCCGTTGCGCTGGATTATTGGGGAACCGAACTGCAAAAAGCCGGCCACCTCAAGGAAGCTCACAGTCAATTTGCCGAAGCGGTTCGCCTCAACACCAACAACTTTATCGCCACCATCAACCTTGAGTATAACGAGCGACTACAGAAAGGCGACCGCCGGCCCATCGAGGATGCCGTGGGAACTGTCAGCAAGGCCACGCGCATCTATGGATTGGAGCCGGTTCTTCGAGGCAGCGGACCGCCGGACGAACCGAACTTGGACCTGCAACTGGGCGAGGTCATGGCTGAGCACGGCAACCTCGGCCAAGCCGCCCTCTTGTTCGAGCGCCGCCTCCAATTGCTGCCCGGCGACCCGGAGGCGGAACTGGCCATGGCCAAAACTTATGTGGACGTGCGCCAGCCGGCCAAGGCGATGGACTTGATAAAGAAGTTGCGAAGCTCACCGAAAATCGACCCTTGGAAACTCGCTCGGTGTGAAGCCCTGGCCGATATGGCCACCGGGGATTACGCGGCGGCGGAAAAAGTGCTGCGCGCCGCCGTCCAGGCCGATCCCAACGACGAAAATCGGGTTTCCACACTGGTGGAATACTATCGTTTCCGTGGATTCGAGTACGCGCATGCGCACAAGGATGGCGAGGCGGCGCGCTGCTTCGCCAATGCATTGACCAATATTGATTTGCAATTGAAGTTGCTGGCGTTGCCCAATCATGACTCACTCGATATCCCGGAAACGCTGATCAAGAAGGCAGAATTGGAAACCGAGATTCGCTCTTATGACGCCGCCATCTCCACCCTCAGTCGGATTTTGCAAATTCAGCCCAAAAATTACACCGCCCTGCTCAATCGCGCGTTGTCCAAAATCCAGCTCAAACAATTTCAAGCGGCCAAAGACGATTTCAAAGAGATGGGCAAGATCTTGCCTCACCAGTCCTATCTGGCCGAGTACGGTTTGGCCGAAGTCGCCGATGCCGAGAAAAACAAAGCCGAAGAAATAGACCATTTGAAGCGCTGTGTCCATTCTGCGCCGGAGGAAAGCAGTGAATACCAGAGAGCGACCAACCGGCTCAAAGTGCTGGAGGGCCACTAATCCGAAACCGGATGCGGGTCACCCACGTCATCACCCGGCTGGTCGTTGGCGGCGCACAGGAAAATACAGTCGCAACAGTGCTCGGACTTCAGCGTTATCCCGGCCTCCAAGTCAATCTGGTGGCCGGACCCACCACCGGGCCGGAAGGTTCGCTCGAGTCCGCCTTTGCCGATAAACCGGAATTATTGACCGTCCTCCCGTCTTTGATTCGTCCCATTCATCCGTGGTGCGATCTTCTGGCGTGGCTGCGACTGGTCAAAATGTTTCGGGCCGCGCCGCCGCGTATCGTCCACACTCACAGCGGCAAAGCCGGCATTTTGGGCCGCCTGGCGGCGCGGCGCGCGGGGGTTCCCATCATCATTCATACGGTGCATGGCCCTTCGTTCGGTCCGTTTCAAGGGCCTGTCCCTAATTTGCTTTTGCGCGCCGCCGAACGGCGCGCCGCCAAAGTGACTACTCACTTCATCAGCGTGGCCGACGCCATGACGCGACAGTATCTGGCCGCGAGTGTCGGCCGGCCGGATCAATTCAGCCGCATCTTCAGCGGCTTCGCGCTCGAACCTTTCCTGGCGGCGCGCCAGGACTCGGAGTTGCGGACGCGCCTGGGCTTGGCGTCCACCGATTTTGTCGTCGGTAAAATCGCCCGCCTCTTCCAGCTCAAGGGGCATGAAGATTTGATCGCCGCTGCCCCGGATGTACTCCGGCGTCATGCCTGGACCAAGTTCCTCCTGGTGGGCGACGGCGCCTTGCGCCTGCGCCTGCAAGAGCGCGTGCGGGCGGCGGGTTTGGAGAAACACTTCATTTTCGCAGGGCTGGTTGCGCCGGTTGATATACCAAAATATGTGGGAGTCATGGACGTTGTGGCGCACCTTTCCCGCCGGGAAGGGCTGGCCCGCGCCTTGCCGCAGGCACTGGCTGCCGGACGGCCGGTGGTTGCATACGACTGTGACGGCGCCAATGAAGTTTGTTTGTCCGGCCAGACCGGCTTTCTTATCGCCCCAGGCGACGTCAAGGCCCTGGCAGAACGCCTGGCGCAATTGGCCGGGGACGCGGCCTTGCGCGAGCAGTTGGGGCGCCGCGGGCGGGAATTCGTGCGCGAAAATTTTGCCGTCGAAACCATGCTGGAAAAAATTTACACTCTTTACCAAAAGCTCGCTCTCATGGAGTCGAAGTGAACATTGCCGCTGTTTATGCCGCAGCTTGCCTTTCCGCCGCGCTGGCCACGGCGGTCTCCGTGCCTTTCTGGCGGCGCTGGTGCCTGAAAAGCGGGGCCATGGACGATCCGGGTCATCGTAAAATCCACACCAGCCCGATCCCCCTGGCTGGGGGCATGGCGGTGATGACCGGCTTGTTGGTTGCGCTTCTGGCTGGCGTGGTGGTGGCCGTGGCTGGCTCGCGCTCAAGCGTCGCCGGCCTTTTCGATTACGGTTTGAGCGTGCGGGCAACTCAGCTCCTGAGTCTGACAACGGGCGCTTTGGGGATGCTCTTGCTTGGTTTGCTCGATGACAAAAGAGAACTCACACCCTTGCTCAAATTCGGCGGCCAACTCGTCGTGGCGCTGGTCGTCGCAGCGGCCGGCATGCGCATCACTCTTTTCGTGCCGAGCCTGCTCTTCAGTTACGGCATGACGGCCCTGTGGATTCTCACGGTGGTCAACGCCTTCAACTTCATGGATAATATGAACGGGCTTTGCGCCGGCTTGGGGGCCATCAGCGCAGGCTGGTTTGGATTGATCGCGGCCGGTCAGGGGCAATATCTGGTGGCAACTATGGCCTTCCTGGTCACGGGCGCGCTGCTGGGATTTCTGCCCTTTAATTTCCCGCGGGCTGCGGCCTTTCTGGGGGACGCGGGCAGTCACTTGACCGGCTATCTCCTGGCGGTCCTGGCCATTCTGCCCCACTACTACACGCATAAACATCCTCGCCCCCTGTCCGTGCTGACGCCCTTGCTCGTACTGGCCGTGCCTCTGGGCGACCTGGTTTGGGTGGTGCTCCTGCGCTGGAAAAACGGCCAGCCATTTTACATCGGAGACACCAACCATCTTTCGCACCGGCTAGTCCGGCGCGGCTTTACCCCGGCTCGGGCGGTCGTTCTGATTTGGCTGCTGGCGGCGGCGGCGGGGGCGTTAGCTTTTCTTTGGCAATGATCTCGGTCGAGGCTATGGTCGTGGTGTTGGCCGCGATCATCTCCGAGAGCGATGCCAGCGCCTCCGCCCGCAACATCGAGCCAACCAGTCGGTTTTCCGCCCTGGTGTTGACCACCGGCACGTTGCGTTGCTCGCTGGCCAGCAACACCGGCAGCGCATCCAGCAGTTTTTGGCCCGGCAGCAAACATGGCGGGCGCGGGCGCATGATGTCGGCGGCAATGACCGCGCTCAACTCGCTGGCCGTCCCCAGATATTCCTTTAAATCTTGCAAGGCCACCAAACCGAGCAGCCGGTATTGCCCATCCACCACCGGCAGGTAATTGTTGGGGCTGCTGAGGAATCGTTCGGCGATTTCCGGCAACGTGGTGTTTTCGCGCAACGGCGTCACCGGTTCCCGCATCAAATCGCCGATGGTTTGTTCGGTGGCCGCGCCCACGCGGTAACTTTCCACCTCCAGGCTCCGCAATTTCAGCGGCTCGGTATAGACCGAGTTGGCGTGCAGGCTGCGCGAGACCAACGTGGAAATCGCGGTGCCCAGCATCAGCGCGGGCATGAGCGAGTAATTCTGCGAAATTTCCAGCACCATGACGATGGCCAGCAGCGGCGAGCGAGTTGTGGCCGCGAAGACGCTGCCCATGCCCGCCAAGGCAAAAATCCCGATGGGCAGGTTGGCCGGCGCCCATCCAACGTGTTGCAAGGCCATCCCCAGCAGGCTGCCCAGGCCCGCTCCCAAAAAAAGAGTCGGCGTGATCACACCACCCACCGCGCCAGAGCCAACTGTGATGACCGTGGCCACCAGCTTCGCCAGGAATATCCAAAACAACACTTCAAAGCCGATCGGGTGCTGGATGATTTGCGTGGTGACCTCATGGCCGTTGCCCCAGACCTCCGGGCGGACCAGGGTGATGGCGCCCACCAGCAGGCCGCCCGCTGCCATGCGGACGTACAGAAGGGGTATGCGTTGGAACATTTCCTTGCTGATCTCGAGCAATTTCAGAAATCCAGCCCCAAGCGCGCCGGCAAAAAAACCCAGGATGACAAACCACGGCAATTGCGCGATGCTGGTGAAGTCGAAGTTCGGCACCTCGTACCAAGGATGAATGCCAAAAAAACTCCGCGACAGCATCGAGGAGACGACCGAGGCGCACAACAGCGGAGCGAACAAGTTCATGGAAAAATTTCCCAGGACAATGTGCGCGGCGAAGACGGCTCCGGTGATCGGCGCGTTGTAGGCCCCGGCGATTCCCGCCGCCGCTCCGCAGGCCACCAGCAACCGCAGCCGATACGGTTGCCAACGCGCCAACTGGCCCCACTTCGAGGCTGCGGTGGCTGACAACTGGGTAATGCCGCCTTCGCGCCCAATGGACGCGCCGCTGCCAATGCTGATGAGCGAGGAAACCGCCCGGACGATGCCGCTGCGGAACGGCAACCGTCCGTCCCCGGCCACCACCACCTCCAGCAAGTTGGTCGAGCCTTGCTTGCCGATGAAGCGCAAACCCCAATGCAAAACGGCGCCCGCCGCTAATCCGCCCAAGGCGGGCGTCAACAATCGCCAGGGCGCGCTCAACAGCCTTGCGACTTCCACAATCGACTGGCCAGGATGCCGCAGGAAGAGGGCTTGCGCTCCTTCGATCGCCATGTAGAACAAGACGTTGATGACCCCGCCCATCAACCCCACCACGCTGGCCATCAAGAGATGTAAGGCCTCCTGGCTTAACCAGAGACGCTCCCGCACCTGCAATGCTTTTTGCCAATGCCGGCGCAAGAAATTGCGGGCGGTGGCAAGGAAGCTCTCGAATGTCGTGGGCCACGCCGCCATACGTTGCGTCCACTTATGATTGTTCTTGGCGCAAGAGGCAAACCCGTTTTTAATCCCCACCCATGCGGCCCATCCGTTCGCTGCTGATCTACTTTGCGGTTGTTTTTCCGGGCGGCGCCTTGTTCGCGCCCTGGCTTTACTGGCTGGCACAGTGGGCGGCCGGCCATTGGGCCGCGCTCTCCGGCCTGGCCGCCATCCCATTCCATCGCTGCCTGGATCGTTCCCTGCTTGGGCTGGCGTTGATCTGCCTCTGGCCGCTTCTGCGTTGCGGCGGCGTGCGAAGCTGGCGGGAACTTGGCTTTGTGCGCCAAGGCCGGCCCGCATGGCAAATTCTCAGGGGCTTTGCACTGGGCTGGGCGTCACTGGCCGCCGTCGCGCTGCTGGCCCTGGCCTGCGGCGCAAGCGCATTCATCGCGAACCATTCCGCCGCCGACGTTTTCCGACACCTGCTCAACGCCACTTGGGCCGCGGTCGTGGTGGCAATACTTGAGGAATTGGTTTTTCGCGGCGCGCTTTTCGGCCTTCTGCGCCGTGCCATGCCGTGGCCGGCCGCTTTGATCTTAAGCAGCGCCATCTATTCCGCCGTCCACTTTATACAAAAAGCCGAAATTGCCATGCCTGTGCAATGGTATTCCGGCCTGGCGCTCTTGTGGGCGATGCTTTCTCATCCGCCTGCATGGATACCCGCCTTCCTGACTCTTTTTGTGGCGGGGGCAATACTCGCACTCTCCTATCAACGCACCGGCGCGCTCTATTTTTCCATCGGTCTTCATGCGGGGTGGATCTTCTGGCTTAAATCCTACCATTTCCTCTTCCACGCATCCGGCGTTCAACCATCCTTCTGGGGCACCGACACGCTGATTGACGGTTGGTTGTCATTCCTGGTCTTGGCCATTCTCTTCGTTCTCATCGCGCGGCAAAAGCAGACCAGCACGTCCTCCGGGAACCTTCCGTAGAGAGGGCGCATCCCGGCTTTTGGCAGGGTCAGGGGGTGTGTCCCCCCTGCGATTTACCGCGATTTACCGCGACCGGCCGGCTGCCAGGCCCCTTGAAAGACGACCCTGATGGCCGTTCCAGCCAAAAAGCTGTTAACCGCCATTAACCGCAATTAACAGCGATTTGAACCCGATTTAAATGCGATTTGAACGCGGTTTGGCACATGTTTAATCGGCAATATTTGCCGCTTGCCCCCCTCCCGCTCCCTGCTCACAACTTTTTTTAAGTGATATAGGGTGATATAGCGTGTTATAGGGTGCAATTCCCTGGTTCGCGCAACGACAGTTTAGGCGGCGCAGCCGTCCCCGGCTAAGAGCATGTTTTAAAAATACAAGGGGTCCTGCGGCGAGGGATTTTGGCCGCAGCCGAGGCGGCGCGGCACGAGAATCCCCGCAGCGGGCTTTGAGTGCCGAGCCAACGAAGGCTGCGGCCAAAAGAACCGC
>Ga0302324_100021778_pt1 | contig 12484 bp, 8 predicted proteins | sample Palsa_T0_1_FD_201949 | JGI IMG/M metagenome (GOLD analysis project Ga0302324, IMG submission 201949) | Peat permafrost microbial communities from Stordalen Mire near Abisko, Sweden - Palsa_T0_1 | ecosystem: Environmental > Terrestrial > Soil > Palsa > Peat permafrost | place: Sweden: Abisko...
ACAGCGCGTCCAGCGGTCCTGCGGGCACCTCTTCTTTGGTGATTGGGTGCAGTCCGGCGATGCGCTGGGCCCATCTCAGCTCCACGCCCCATATGTGACGCACAAACTCCTGCACGTTGGCCGTTCCGCCGATGCCGCAGGGCAGTTCCAGCAAGGCTGAGTTGGCATCGAGATACGCCTTCCACCAGGCTGATGCCTCGTCGTCCCAGGTGAGCAATTCTTCGATCGTGATTGCAAGGCTCACGAAAACTTCCTCCCGAATTTTTGAGTTTTTGATTCGAGTCGGGCGCGCTCGGACTCAGTTTTCTCAGGACGATTTGGATTGGCGTCCGCGTCGGAATTTATGCCAAAGCCGAACTAAAAAGCAGATCGCCCAGAAACGCTGCGGGAGTGCCAGCGGATCGCAAAAGTGTGGCCAGCTGCGCCCAGTGCCGCTGGCTGTGCAGGAGCACGTGTGCCAGCGCTTTCCGCGGAGTAGGTTTAGGCCGCTCGGGGACCCTCCAGGGATAATGCACGGATTGTTCGTCCCAATTCGTGTTGGCATTGTGAAGAACCATTTGGAAGTTCTTGACGGCAGCGACGTGCAAATCAAAGAGCGCGTCCAAAGGTCCATTCGGCCAAACGTCATAATCGGTCACCGGAAGGCCAGCGATAATCTGGCTCCAAACCAACTCGGCTCCCCAGATGTGACGCACAAACTCCTGCACGTTGGCCGTTCCGCCTATTCCGCAGGGAAGCTGGAGCAGCGCCGGGCTCGTTTCAAAATGAGCTTTCCAGAATGCGGAGACTTCCTCATTCCAGTCGAGCAGTTCTTCAAGAGAAATGCCGTGCGTCATGATTCACCTCAACCCGAATGACTCTTCAGGTCAATTCTTCAGCGCGCGATGGCCGATGTCGCGGCGGTAGTACATTCCCTCGAATTTGATCTCTTCCATCGCCTGGTAGGCGCGGGCCAGAGCCTCCTTAAGGGATTCAGCCGCGGCGGTAACTCCCAGAACGCGGCCGCCGGCGGTGACAAGCTGGTCATCCTGCCGGGCAGAGCCGGAGTGAAATACCTGAACCCCGGGAATACGCGCGGCAGAATCAAGGCCTGTGATTGGAAAGCCGGTCTTATAGCTGCCTGGGTAGCCGGAGGAGCTGGCGATGACGCAGGCTGAGGCCCCGGGCGTCCAACGAAGGGATGTCTCGGCAAGCCGGCCGTCGATGCATGCCTCAAGTGCATCCACAAGCGGGGACTCAAGGCGCATGAGAATGGCTTGCGTCTCCGGATCGCCAAAGCGGGCATTAAACTCCAGCACCTGCGGGCCGCGCGCCGTCATCATCAGGCCGATGTAGAGGACTCCGGCAAAAGCGTTGCCCTCGTAGGCCATGCCCTGGATGGTGGGCTCGGCGATGTGGCGCAGGATCCACTCGGTCATGGCCGGCTCAAGGAGTGCGTCGGTGGAGTAGACGCCCATTCCGCCGGTGTTCGGCCCTGTATCGCCCTCGCCGATGCGTTTGTGATCCTGGGCAGGCGCCAGCGGGGCTACGTGCGCGCCGTCGGAGAGGCAAAGGAAACTCACTTCGTCGCCTTCGAGGAACTCCTCGATAATCACCTGCTGCTCGACAGCGCCCAGCAGCTTGCCGCTGAAGAGCCCCCCGGCAGCTTCGACGGCAATGCGGCGCGAGTCGCAGATGATCACCCCTTTGCCGGCGGCGAGGCCATCGGCCTTCACCACAATGGGCGGATGGAACTTCTCGATCGCTTTCTCAAGCTCGGCTGGACTGCCACATACGGCGTACTTGGCGGTGGGAATGTTGTGCCGCTGCAAAAAGCGCTTGGCGAATCCTTTGCTGGTTTCAAGCATGGCAGCGGCTCGACTGGGACCGAATACGCGCAGGCCCTCCTGCTGTAGCGCGTCCACCAATCCCAGGGAAAGCGGCAGCTCCGGGCCGATAATCGTGAGCGATGGCTGCTCGGTGAGCGCGATGCCAACCATTTCATCCAGGTCTTTCAGGTCGACGGGCACGCACCGCGCAATCTCAGAGATTCCGCCATTGCCCGGAGCGCACACTACTTCTTCCACACGGTCACTGCGCTTAACCGCCCAGGCCAGCGCGTGTTCGCGTCCACCGGAGCCGAAGATCAATACTTTCATGAGCGCTTCCTCAGGGCCTGTTAACAGGTCCTGACCTTCCAGGTGTTATCTGAGCCTGAAAGGCTATCTCAGCAAACGTGGGGGGGGAAGTCAAACCGGTGTCGTTGCGGCCGGTGCGTTTCGGGGCTAACTCCAGCGTTCCCCTATACTGGGCATGGCAAGCGGTGGGCTCCAGATGCCTGCACCAGGAGTCTTTACGCGCCAGAAGAGTCGCGCCCTGGTCGACACCCGCATCAAGCCGTACCTCGAACAGATCGACGCCGAGGCTCGCCGCGAAGCGCAGCGGAAGCGGTACAAGCGCAACCAGGTCTTTGGCTTAATGCTGGTTGGGGCAGCGGTCCTGCTTTGGTGGCTGTTCCACACAAACCCGGGATGGATCTTTCCGCCAGGATGGTGGCGTCCGTGACCGCGGAATCTGCGAAATCCGCACGGGCGGCGGGCTCAGCAGCGCCGGGGACTATGCCGAATGAACGTCCGGAGCCCCTGGTGGTCGTGATTCTGGGGCCGACCGGCAGCGGGAAGACGGCGCTCTCCCTCAGCCTGGCGGAGCAGTTCCGCGCCGAGATCGTCAGTTGCGATTCGGTTGCTGTGTACCGGGACATGGATCTGGGGACCGCCAAGCCTTCGCCCGAAGAGCGAGCGGGTGTTCCGCACCACCTGATCGACGTCGCCGACCCAGATGAGCCTTTCACGGCCGGCGAGTATAGCCGCCGGGCACGGACAACACTGACCGAGATTGCAGCGCGAGGACGGCTGCCGATTGTGACCGGAGGAACCGGGCTTTATCTGCGTGCACTGATCGATGGGATCTTTCCTGGGCCAGGGCGGCAGGAGGAATTGCGGAGTCGGCTGGTGCGGAGCAGGGAACGGCACGGAGAGGACTGGTTGCACCGCGTGCTTGCCCGCTTCGACCCGGTGTCGGCGGCGCGGATTCATGCCAACGACACCGCCAAACTGGTCCGGGCCATCGAGGTGTGTGTTGCCGCCGGCGAGCCGATGTCCGCCGCGCAGGCTCGCGATCCGCTCAAGGGCTTCAGAATCCTGCGGATTGGGCTTAATCCACCGCGGCAGGCGCTCTACGAACGGCTGAACCAGCGGGCGGAAGCGATGTTTAAGGCAGGCCTGGTCGATGAGACGCGCCGCCTGCTCGCGCGTTATGGGCCAGTCAAGGCGCTCGATTCGCTCGGCTACCGGCAGGCAGTCGCGCTGCTGGACGGGACGCGGAATGTGGAAGCTGCGATCGCTGCCGCCCAGCAGGGTCACCGCAATTACGCCAAACGGCAGTTGACATGGTTTCGGCGCGAACCGGAGGTCCATTGGTTCCATTCCTTCGGCGACGAGGCAGGAGTCCAGCGGATGGCCCGCGAACTGGTTGCCCTGAGGATCTGAGCGGCCGCACCGTCGCTCCGTCCTGTCTGGCCGAGCCGTCTCCAGCCTCCACGCATCCATTAGACTGAACGGTGGAATGGGCTACTCCAGAGCAGTATTGAGGAGCAGCGGGAATGGAGTCTCGATTGGCAGACACAAATCCGGTTTCGGAGACGGTTTACGATGTGGCAATCGTCGGCAGCGGGCCGGGCGGGTATACCGCGGCCTTTCGCGCGGCGGAGCTCGGGCTCACGGTGGCGCTTATCGAAAAAGAGCAGATGCTGGGCGGAACCTGCCTGCATGTCGGCTGCATTCCCACCAAGGCCCTCCTCTTCAACGCCGAAGTCTGGGACCACGTACAGCATGGCGCGGAGTTCGGCCTGAACTTTGCCGGAGGCGCGGGGCCGAGCCTGGATTGGGCAGCGGTGCAGGCGCGCAAAGCCGGGATTGTCATGAAACACGTCAAGGGCCTCGACTTCCTGGTAAAGAAACACAAGGTAACACGCGCGCAGGGCTACGGGCGGGTCACCGGACCGGCGAAAAACGGCGTCCATGCGGTCTCTGTGACTTCGTCCACGGGCGAAGTCAGCGAGGTAAAGGCGAAGAACGTGATCCTCGCGTCGGGTTCTGAGGCCAAATTGCTTCCCGGTCTTACAGCCGACGATCGCATCCTGACCAACATCGAGATTCTGGCCATGGATGCGGTGCCGAAGTCGCTCATCGTTATTGGCGCGGGCGCTGTTGGCGTCGAGTTCGCATCCATCTTTCGCACCTTCGGATCGGAGATCACAATCCTGGAGTTTCTGCCACGGGCCGTGCCTGTCGAAGACGAAGAGATCTCGAAAGAGCTCACGCGCCTCTTCAAAAAACGGGGCATCGACGTGAATACCGGCGCGAAAGTCGAGAAGGTGGAGCGCACTGACTCCGGCGTTCGCGTGAGCTACACCGATCAAAACGGCAAGCCGCAGGTGAAGGAAGCTGAGAAGGTGCTGGTGGCTGTTGGGCGCGCACCGCGCACGGCTGACCTGGGACTCGACAAGACGCGTGTCGAGCTCGACCACGGATTTGTGAAGGTGAACGAGGCGCAGGAGACGGCCGAGCCCGGAGTGTTTGCTATCGGCGACATTGTGGCGGGGTTGCCGCAACTGGCGCACGTGGGCGCCATGAGCGGCATGGTCGCCGTGGCCAAAATCGCCGGCGCGGCATTCAGACCCGTGAGGAAGGACCGAATTCCCGCCGGCACCTATTGCGAGCCGCAGGTGGGTAGTGTTGGACTGACCGAAGCGCAGGCAAAAGAGAAGGGCTACGACGTGAAGGTGGGCAAATTCCCCTTCGCAGGCAACTCAAAGGCGACCATCGTTGGTTCGCACGACGGCTTTGTCAAAGTTGTCTCCGAGGCGAAGTACGGCGAGATCCTCGGCGTGCACATCATAGGCCCGCAGGCGACGGAACTCATCGCCGAGGCAGTCGCTGTGCTCGAGCTCGAAGGCACGGTGGATGAGATGATGTACACCATCCATGCGCATCCCACGCTGTCAGAAGCGCTGCTGGATGGCTATGGCGCGGTGAAGGGGATGGCGATCAACGCGTAAAGGGCGGCGGGCTGATTCGACAGGGCCGGTCCGGCCGAACATAGATACGACTCAGGAACGAAGCGGGGAGCGGGGTTGGCTTTGCAGGCGAAGAACGATTCGGAAAATGGTCGAAAGCCGCATCGGAGCGAGAGCTTCGGCTTGACCCCGGCTGAACTCAGGACTCTGCGCTCCCTCAAGACTCCGGCACGAATTCAAAAGTTCATCGACGCAATTGAATACAAGTACGAAGACACTGCGGGGTCGCCACGGCGCGTGTTGCGGGAGCGCAAAGGGCACTGCATGGAGGGCGCAATGGTGGCCGCCGCGGCATTGCGCGTCAACGGCCACCCTCCGCTGCTGATGGACCTTGAGGCCGTGCACGACGACGACCATGTGCTGGCCCTCTATCGCGAACATGGCCTGTGGGGCGCGATAGCCAAGTCGAATTTTGCCGGCCTGCGGTTTCGTTCGCCCGTTTATCGCACGCTGCGCGAGCTGGCCCTCAGCTATGTGGAGCACTGCTTCAACCTGCGTGGAGAACGCACTCTGCGCGCCTACTCAGTGCCGGTCAACCTGGTGCCGCTCGACGCGAAGCACTGGATGACCAGCGAAGACGACGTCTGGTGCGTGGTGGACAAGCTGATCGCGGCAAAGCACTATCCTCTATTCCCCGACAAGGTGGCGCGCTCACTGCCACGCCTCGATCGCCGCAGCTTCGAGGCCGGGATCCACGGCCGAGTGGAGCATTGAAGGGCGTCGAATGCGCCGCCGACGACGAAGCAATGCAACCAACGCCTGATCGCCCACGGGAGGCGGATGCCGCCCGACCGGCCTCAGTCAGCCTCACTTCTTTTCCGGCGGCGCGACTTCCATCACCACCGGCTTTCCTCGATTCTCCGGAAAGATCGAGATGGGCGGCGTAGTGACAGCGGTCGGCAGCAGGAAGTCCACATCGCAACCTGACCACTGCGAGCAGATGACGCGCGCTTCACGCAGCAGTACAGCCTTTGAGCCGGTGGGCAGCACTCCGGGGAACGGGTGCGCCTGCAGAGCCGGGGTGAGCGAGCTGAGTGCCTTATCACCGCCGACGAGCGTGACGTGCGTGGGGTTTCCCAGCGCGAATGCAAAGACGAAGAACGCTGTCCCGTTCAGCTTTGTAGTGGGAATTGCCGGATGCACCTCAATCATCTTGTCGAGTTCTTCGCGTAGGCTGCCGTTGTACTGACCGTTCTTGAGCGAGGTTGCCTTGAGTTCGTGGCCGGTTAGTTGCTTGTAGGCGTCCATGACCATTTGGCCCGATTCATTCCCCATAACCGGTGGCTCGCCAAACGCGGGGGAGAATGCTGTAATGACGGCTAGCTCGTACTGGTGCGCAGCGGCCTGCTTTTCCCCTTTGGCCTCCAGGGTCTGGCCCAGCCGAAAGCCGCTCTGGCGATCCTGGCTCAAGCGCCATGCGGCACGCAGATAGTTTTCGGCCGTCGCCAGATCTTTTGATTTGTAAGCAGACCAGCCCAGCGCGGACCATGCGTTCGACAGACCTTGCATCCAGTAGATCGAGTTGAGATCGCTCGCCGACAGCGTAGCCGACTTCTCCTCCAGCTCGTCCACAGCCTGCCGCGCCAGGATTGAAGCCTTGGCAAGGTCGGCCGCCGAGGGAGGGGCAACAGGTTCGAGAATCTCCTCGGCGGAGCTTGCCGGCTCAAGAACGTTCATAATCTCCTCTCGCAGCTCGGAGCTCAGGCGGGATCCACCAAGCACGTACGGTTGGAAGGATGCGGTGAATCCCGAACCTCCGCCCGAGGGACCATTCGCGCCAACTAGCCACGTAGTCTTCACCTCATCCGCATAGATCGCGCGGCGGAAGGCGAGGTACTTGTCCCAGTCCTCGAGCGGAACCTTGTTCTTCTTGAGCAGCAACTTGCGCTCGGCGAAGTACACTCCGTCTTTCAGACTGTAAGTGGCGTGGTACTCGGCCCAGTCCTCCTTCAGGTCAACGTTGCCTTGCGGATCGAGTGACCACCCCTTGGGCAGCGTGATCTTGCTGATGTAGTCCTGCTCGCCGGGTGCTTGAACCTCCACCGGGTCTGCGGGCTTTTTCTCTTTGACCCCCGGATACAGTGCCCAGCCGGTCGACGGCATCGATGGAAAGATGCGATGGTCGTCCCACTCGCCAAACTTCTCGCGTGTGTAGTCGTAGGAAATCTCAAACGGCTGGCTGGTTTGCTCGATCTCCGAGATGTGGGGGTTCGAGACGTCGCCGCTGAAGCCCATACCACTCGAGAATCTCTGCAGCGCCTCTTTCCACTGCGACTGCGGAACCTGCCGGAAAACAGTGCGCAAAAAGAATTCGACATCCCCGTGGTATGACTGCGAGATGCGCCCGGTGTAAACCCCCTGCTCCGACAATTTTCCCTCTGACTCGAACCGAGCCTTTTGCACATAAGGCAGTTCCGTCGGCGTGCGCTCCAAATGTGGCGCCTTGCCGTTGGGCACAACCAGCGCCTGCTTGTCGCGCAGGGTGGCCATCAGGTTGCCCATCGGCGCCACCTCTTCGGTTGAGTCCATCCAAAGAAGTCTGCCGCCGTTTGGCACCACCGTGATCACATGGTTGAACTGTGCCGGTGAAGGTGTGTCGGGGTCCAGCTCGCGGTCGGCTGAGATCAGCACCGGCCATGCGTCGATGCCGATGGCCTTGAGTTCAGTCGCCAGGAGCGTGTGCTTGTCTTTGCAGTCGCCGTACTCGTTGGAAAGAACATCGTCGGCCAGATGCGGCTGGTAGCGGCCAATGCCGAATTCCAGCCCCACATAGTGGATATGAAGTGCGACATCGTTGAAGATGGCGCGAATCTTGTCGTCGTCGCTGGTCAGGCCTTTGGTTAGAGCGGTCGCCTTTGCCTGCACGGCCGGAGAAATTGCAAGTGAGTCGCGCTGCAGTCCCTGGTACCATTCGCCAACCTGCTGCCAGGTTGCAAACGTGGAGACCTGAATGGAAGGCTTCAAGTTCTTGGTGGACTTTGGTGGCGCGTCCGGGTCGGGTCGTGCCAGGTTGGAACTGGCCCAGTGGTAGAGCTTGCGTCCCGCGGCATTCGTGATGGTGGGCTGCGGGTCGTCGTGCGCTGAAGCAACGGTGACCTGCTTGTCTGCCGGGATGTCGAGATCTACCTGTTCATCGAGAATGATGAGGTTCTTCTCGAACGAGTAGTCGAACCAGAAGTGGCCGGGGACTTCCGGCTTGGTGGTGGTGAGCATCGCCTGGTACTCCAGCACGTCTCCCACGCCCATACCCTTCACGGCAACGTGCTTCTGGTGAATGTCGGAGTACATGGGCGCCGCGCGCGTCACATCGGCAGGCAGATCCTGCACGTTGTAGGCGGGCGTGACGACAACCGTTCCGTCCGGCTTGATAACGCGTACGTAGGCGATATCCATCTGCTGGTCCGAGGCTGTGTAGGTGAAAGTAAGAACAGCCATCGCCTTGACCCCGGCGTCGGCCAGTATGCGCACGCGCGCTGTGGTCTGGCGCGTGCCGGTGCCGTCTGCTTCCTCTCGGATGCGCGAGTACAACTTATCGAAGACCAGCGCCTCCTTTGTGAAATCACCAGGCTTTGTATGCAAGGATTTGTCGGCGGCGGCCGATGCAGTGGCAGATTGCGCGGGTGCAGTCGCGGCTTTTGGCTGCGCTGTGCTCGTCTGGGTCGCGGGCGACGGAGCCGTCTGCTGCTGCGCGGGCGGAACAATGTCGACAACGCCGGAATTGTCCTGCGCCAGCAGCGCGGGCGAAAAGCGGAGCGCACTGATCACCAGAAACGCGGGTGTCGCGAGAAACGAGCAGCAAAAAAGGCGATTCGGCGAGGTTTTCGCGCTACGCATAGAAGGTGTCACCGGAATACTGGAAAGATACCAGAAGACTCCGGCGATCCCATGATTTTGTCCTATAGCTCGGTCGATTGCGACGACACCAGTTCCTTGCACTTCGCGATAAAGTCGGCTAGAGGCACAGAGCCCTGGTCGCCTTTGGCGCGGGTGCGGACGCTGACGGCGTTGGCCGCTTCTTCCTTGTCGCCGAAGACCAGGATGTAGGGCGTTTTCTGGTTGGCAAAGTCGCGAATCTTGCCGTTCATCTTTTCGTTGCGGTCGTCGACTTCAACGCGCAGGCCCGCAGCTTTGAGTTCCGCCTCGACCTTCTTCGCGTAGGCATGGTGCCGCTCCGCGATGGGAACGAGACCCACCTGAATCGGCGCAAGCCACAGCGGAAATGCGCCTGCGTACAACTCGATAAGATAGGAGACCATGCGCTCCATGGTGCTCACGATGGCGCGATGGATCATCACGGGCCGGTGTTCTTTTCCGTCCGCACCCGTGTATTCAAGTTTGAACTGATTGGGCAGATGAAAGTCGACCTGAATTGTCGAATAGGTCTCCTCATGGCCCATCACGTCGGCAAGCTGAATATCGAGCTTCGGCCCATAAAACGCCGCTTCGCCGCGCGCCTCGCGGTAGGGCAATCCAAGAGAGTCGAGCGCTTCCCGAAGCACGCGTTCGCCCAGCGTCCACATCTCGTCGTTGTCGACGTATTTTTCCTTGTTCGCCGGGTCGCGCAGCGAAAGCCGATAGCTGTACTTCGTGATGCCCAGATCCCGATACGCCTGCTCCACCAGCTTCATTACATTGGAGAATTCCTCCTTGATCTGATCTGGCGTGCAGAAAATGTGCGCGTCGTTCAGGGTCATGCAGCGCACCCTACTCAATCCACTCAACACGCCTGAACGCTCATAGCGGTACATCGTGCCCAGCTCCGCGAGCCTTACCGGCAAGTTGCGATAGCTGCGCGGCTTCGACTCGTAGATCAGAATGTGATGCGGGCAGTTCATCGGCCGCAGCACCATCTGCTCGGTCTCAAGGTCCATGGTCGGAAACATATCTTCGTGGTAGTGTTCCCAGTGGCCGGATCGTTTGTAGAGCTCGACTTTGGCGAGGCTGGGCGTGTACACGTGCTCATATCCCGACTTGCGCTCCAGGTCGAGAATGTATTCCTCAAGCAGCCTTCGGATCGTGGCGCCCTTTGGCAACCACAGTGGCAGGCCCGCGCCCACGTCCTCGCTCACAGTAAAGATCTCCAGCTCTTTTCCCAGGCGCCTATGGTCGCGCCGCTTTGCGTCCTCAATCCTTTCCAGGTACTCATCGAGATCTTTATTCGAGAAAAACGCAGTGCCGTAAATCCGCTGCAATTGAGGGTTATTTTCGTTGCCCAGCCAGTAGGCGCCGGAGATGCTCATCACTTTGAACGCCTTCACACGGCCAGTCGAAGGCACGTGTGGCCCCCGGCAGAAGTCCACGAATTTGCCGTTGCGATAGAAGCTCACTTCGGAGCCCGGCTCGGTAAATCTGGTCACGAAGTGCGTTTTCATGAAGTCACCGTCGCGTTCGAATTCGGCCAGCGCCTGCTCCCGCGGCTCGTAGATCCGGGCAAACGGCTCGTCGCGCGCCACCACTTCCTTCATCTTCGTTTCAATCGCGGCAAGGTCTTCCGGAGTGAAGGGGGTTGTCCGGTAGAAGTCATAGAAGAAGCCAGCGTCCGTCGCGGGACCGTGACCGAGCTTGGTTTCAGGAAAGAGCTCGAGCACAGCAGTCGCCAACACATGTGCGGCCGAGTGGCGCACCACCTTCAGCGCTTCAGGATCTGCCTCCTTGACGAGCTCGAGTTGCGTGTCCTCGGTGAGCGGCGCGGAGAGATCGACAAGGCGCGGGCCTGCTCCGCTCTGGGCTGCATACATCGCTGCCTCGGCGCCCTCGGGTTCCGTCCCGGCAACCTTCGAGCTTGAGCCGTTTAACGGAGTGACCCGCGCGACAACTGATGCAGCGGCCAGGCGCGGTGAGATGGCGTTGGCAATTTCAAAGGGCGTCGTCCCGGCGGGCACTTCGCGAACGGCCCCATCGGGCAGGTGTACGGAGATCGTCTGCTTGCTCATGGTGATAAGAGTCCTGAGAAACTGTGGCCGGCAGGCTCGAAGCAACAAAGCCGCGGCAACCCTTCAGGATATCCCAAACGGAACCCTCGCGAATGCCTGCCAGGCGAGGCGGGTTACTTTGCCGCGTTCCATTCGTGGAATGCCATTTCGGTGTGATTCGACGAGATATTGGTTCTGGTCGTTACAACCGGCGTCTCTTGCTGAGATCGAAGGTACTACGCGCACTTAGCGCACTCTCCAGAGGAACTCGTTGTCCCCTGCGGATGCCGGAAAAACACCAAGCGTCTCCGCGCCGGCGGGGATGTACTCCCTTGGGATGCACACGCCATAGCGTTGCTCTCCCGGCCGCCACATTGCGGATGAGTTTGACAAGCGGATCATCTCTTCAAACGGCGTGTGGTAGTCGGGCGCGAACACAAAGTGGTATTCGGGCAGATACAGCGAGAACGCCTCCCGGTTGTTCTGTGCCAGCACAGTTGCTCCGGCGGGAACCAGCTGCCGAACTCCGGCAAAGACACCGCCAAGCCAGGCCCGAGTACCCCATGCCTCCGAGCGGTGCTGCGGCTGGCACTCGAGCGCGGAACCGACAACAAGGAAGACGCAGACGAGGGCGATGCAAGCAGGCCTCATCCAGCCTGGCGTGCGGGACGCTGCACCATGGACTCCTCTGAGTTCAGCAAAAAGATCGCCAAGGATCAGTCCAGCCGCGGCCATCAGGATCACGGCAGCTTCGAAGAAGAATGTGTTCAGAACGAAGTGGTCCGCAACGCCCAGGGCAAAGGCGAAAACGGCGCAGCTTGCAAAGACAACCGAGGGAATCGAGAGCCGCTTGCGGTACAGCAGCCATAACCCCGCCGCCAGGGCTGCTCCCACCAGAATCCAGACCGCTGTGTGCCCGCCGGAAGCTTTGAGAAAGACACGGCTGGCGAAGTGTTGGGTATGTTGGGGGCCATGATTTCTTTGCAGCACCGATGCGCCCAGGACGCCGTAACACTCCAGATATCCGCCGCGTAGCCATCCGCCCGGCCAGATCGCAAAGGTGGTAACGAAAAAGACTCCACATGCCTTGAGCGTGTGCTTCAAAGCAGTCGATCGCGCGGGTAGCAGGTCGCGGCGGATGAACCAAAGGATCGCCACAGCCAGGGGGATGGCACAGATCAACTCGAGGCTGAACTCAAGCGTGGCAACAGATAGCGCCAGCGCGACTGCTGCCATGTAAAGGTCCCGTTCGCGGTTGCTTTCGAAATAGCGCGCCAGAAGATAGAGAAATCCGAGGGCAAAGAGGAGGTACCAGACATGGGGCGTGGGGTCAACGCTCACCTCGATAAGCGAGGCCTGGACTCCCGCGAAGATTGCGATCAGCGCAGCAACGATGAGCGGCACGGAGAACTCAGCCAGAATGAAATACAGCAGACCGCAGAGAAGCGCGCCTGCA
>Ga0302324_100021780_pt1 | contig 12484 bp, 13 predicted proteins | sample Palsa_T0_1_FD_201949 | JGI IMG/M metagenome (GOLD analysis project Ga0302324, IMG submission 201949) | Peat permafrost microbial communities from Stordalen Mire near Abisko, Sweden - Palsa_T0_1 | ecosystem: Environmental > Terrestrial > Soil > Palsa > Peat permafrost | place: Sweden: Abisko...
GTCGTCGCGAAATCGGCCCATCTGCACCTCGCGATCGAGGTCCCGCCTCGTCGCGAAAATCAGGCGTGCGTCGATGCGCGTGGCCTTCGTCGCGCCGAGTCGCCGCACTTCGAGCTTCTCGATGGCACGAAGCAGCTTGGGTTGCATCGTGAGGTCGAGGTCGCCGATCTCGTCGATGAAGAGCGTGCCACCGTCGGCGGCCTCGAACACCCCCGCGCGCGACGTGACTGCGCCAGTGAAGGCCCCGCGCTCGTAGCCGAAGAGCTCGCTCTCGAGCAGCGAAGGCGGCACGGCCGTGCAATCGAAGACGACGAAGGGACGAAGAGCTCGCGGCCCATTTTCGTGGAGCGCCTCGGCGAGCTGCTCCTTGCCGGTGCCGGTCTCGCCTTCGATCAGGACGGATACGTTGCTTTGCGCGAGCCTGTCGCAGAGCGGGTAGAGCTTCTGCATCGCGGGGCTCGCCCCGACCACCTTGCCGAAGCTCTTGCGGTCTGGGGCGGGTGTCGTGACCTCTACGTTGTCGAGTCGCTGCACGTCGAGGGTGGTCCGCCCGAGCGTGATGCGCTCCCCGCCCGCGAGCAGCGCCGACTCGATGCGAACGCCGTCGACGGTGCTTCCGTTCTTCGAGGCGAGGTCCGTGACGCGCAGGTGGTCGCCCGTGGCTTGCAGCGCGAGGTGCCGGCGCGAAACCATGGGGTCGCGCACGACGAGGGCGCAGACCTCGCTCGAGCCCACGTAGAAACGCTCCGACGGGTTGCCCACGATCGTGAGGCTGGACTCCGGCCCGCGAACGGCAAACCCGACGCTGCACATCGCCTTTACGAAGCTCAGTTGCTGCGTCTTCGTCTCTCCCGACATGCCCTTCACATTTAGCACGCGGGTGTCACCGCATGACACCGCGATGCCCTCGCCCGTCACCCGAGCGAGCTCGAGCCCACAAACGATTGGGGAATCACGGCGAGAACGCCCGGCATGCGTGCTGCAAAGGAAGCGTCCGAGGTGACTTCGATGAACAGGCTCCGAGCTTCGTCCGTGTCGTTCGTTCTCGCCGTGCTCGCTGCGGGATGCAGCGCTCCATCTTCTGCGCCAAGCGGTAACGATGCGGGCCCGAGCTCGAATGGCGACGCCGGGGCGCTCGGCGTCACGCTCACCAAGACACCGACCTTGAACATGTACGCCGTGTCGAACGTGGCGTCGCCGACGTTCGGGTTCGCCGTGGCCGGCGCGAACGTTCAGAGCATCACGTGCCAGCTCGACACCGCCGCGGCCGTCGACTGCTCCAGCCTCACCTTTTCGCAGAGCGTCACCGAGGGGCCGCACACGTTCGTGGTGACGGCGACGGACCAGGCCGGTGCGTCGCAGCAGTCTCCGCCCTTCAAGTGGACGTATGTGTCGCCGGCGACGCAAGCGAGCGCCGCCCAATCGACGGCCGTGTCAGCGGCGACGTGCGTCGCCATCTCGCCCTTCTACTGGGAGATTGGTGATCAAACGACGGGCGGGGCGCCGACCGTGTCGGGATCGATTGGCGTTGACCCGACCACCAACGCTCCCATTCAGCGAACCACAGTGTACTCGATCGCGTCGGCGTCGAAGTGGATGTTCGCCGCGTACACGATCCAGAAGCTGAACGGCGCGATGGACCCCGTCACGCAGAAGTTCTTGCACCTGTCGTCGGGCTACACGACGTTTCAGGACGACTCTTGCGATCAAAAGTACGGCACCAACACCGTCACGGACTGCGCGAACATGTACTGCTGGATCGACACGTCGACGAAGCAGGTCGCGGGCTGCAGCCTGCAAGCGCCGGTGCTCACCGATCCGACGGCGTACACCGTCCAGCAGAACTCCACGTACACGGCGGGCAGCGACGGGTTCTTCAGCTATGGCGGCGGCCACTTCCAGAGGTACGCCGTCGCGGCTGGACCCGGTGTCGTCAACCCGGGCGACAACGACGGGACGTACGGATTCAACATGGGCGGCGACATCTGCACGGGTTGCAGCCCACAGACCAGCCCGACCCTCGCGTCCGACGTGCTCGGAGTACTGGGCATCACACTCGCGCCGTTTTCTTACTCCAACCCGCAGCTCGCGGGCGGCGTCGACACGTCGGCGGCAGAGTACGCGACGTTCTTGCAAAACATCTTGAACGGAACCCTGAAGATCAACGCGTTCTTGGGCGCAGATCCGGTGTGCACCAATCCCGCCAAAGGCTGCACCACCGCCAAGTACACCCCCATCCCAGAGGAGAACCTGAGCTACTCGTACGGTCACTGGGTCGAGAACGATCCGACAGCGATGGACTCCGATGGCGCGTTCAACAGCGCAGGCGCCTTCGGTTTCTACCCGTGGATCGACGCCTCGAAGACGTACTATGGCGTCATCTCGCGAGAGCAGTCGACGAGCCTGACGAATCCGGACTCCTCCATCGGCAACGGCTACCATTCGGAGCTGTGCGGCCGTCAGATCCGCAAGGCGTTCTTCACGGGTGTGCCGGAGCAATAGCCATGAAAAACTCTCAGACCAAGGTCGCCGGTGTTCTCGTGCTCGCGGGCGCCGCTTTCGCGTGCGGAACGAGTGGGAGCGGCCAGCCCGATTCCGGCACCGATGCGTCGAGCGGCAACGACAGCGCCTCCGCCGACGCGAGCACCGATGCCGCGCAGAAGCCCGCGAGGCCAACGAACGCCTACAACCTCGGCATGAACGCCCCTAGCTTGAACTACTACAACAACGTCGCCATCTACGCGGACATGGCGCTCGCGATCGCCGGCAACAATGGCCCGTGGGACAACGGAAACGTCGCTGCTCCGCTCGATGGCACGGGTGCGCCCACGGTCGCGGCGACGAGCGCCGTCACCGCCGACTACCCGACCGGCAACTACACGGTCACGTGGGATGGCACGGGATCCATCAGCATATCGGGCGGACCGACGATCGGCGCCGTCACGACGACGATGACGGGCAGCGTTCAGCACAACACGGCGACGATGAGCTTTCAGCAGAAGCTTTCGACTCAGACGAGCGCCGCCTGGTACCCGCTCAAGGCGACGCCGCCCATCACGAACATCCACATCATGGCGGACCCGTCGCTCGCCTTTGCGAGCGGCATGTTCATGCAGGACTTCGCGACGCGCATGCATCCGTTCACGACGCTGCGCTTCATGGAAGCGCTCAACACCAACGGAAACCTCGTTCAGAATTGGTCGCAGCGCACATGGCCGTCGCAAGGCAGCCGCGCCAACCGCCCTCAGGGCATGGCCTATGAAGACATCATCGCGCTCGCGAACGCGTTCGGCGTCGACGTGTGGGTCAACGTCCCCGCCCTCGCGACGGACGACTACGTCTGCCGCCTCGCGCGCCTTTTCAAGTACGGCGAGCAAGGCGACATGTCGAACTCGGCGTGCAGCACGACGGCTCCCGCACAGAGCCCGACCACGACTCCGCTCGCCCCGCAGTCCAAGGTCTACTTCGAGTACAGCAACGAAGTGTGGAACTGGGGCTTCCAGCAGACCGAGGACATCTACTGCATGGTCTGGGGCATGCCCGACAAGACGGAGTCCGGCAAGTACTGCGACGTCACCGCGCCGACGAGCGCGATGGGCGTGGCCGACCTCGCGAACACCTCGATCGCGTGGAGCACCAACACGTATGCAAAAGCGACCCAGTTCTCGGTCTTCCTCACCAAGCGCGTCAGCGACATCACGCGCTCGGTGTTCGGCTGCACGAGCGGGCAAGGCTGCCAGGCGCAGATCGTCATGAACGTGCAGGCGGCCTACGCAGCCGAGGTCGACCCTGGGTTTGCGCTCCTCAAGAGCACGTACGGATCGGTCTCGAGCATCATCGACTTCATGGCCGTCGCGCCGTACTTCAACATCGCCGACTACAACACCGCGACCTCGGTCGATGCGGTGTTCGCGGGCCTCGACGCCACGCTCGTGACGAGCGCGGACGCAGGTTCCGACACGATCGCGAGCTGGCTCGGCGCCGACCTCGCCGAAGCCAACATGTATGGCTTGCCCATCATCGCCTACGAGGGCGGTCAGGGCTTGAACGGCCAAACCAACGAGACGACCTGGCTCGCCGCGGAGAACGACCCGCGCATGTACCAGGCCTACCTCACCTACTTCGCCGTGTGGGACTCGCTCATCGGTCGCAGCCACCTCTTCAATCACTTCGACTACGCGGGGTCCGCTGGGTCGTACGGCGAGTGGGGCGCGCTCATCAACCAAGACGATCCGGGGTCGCAGAAGTGGGACGCGCTCTTGTCGCTCACGAGCTTCGCCGGCGACGCCAACCTCGACGGCGTGGTGAACGCCAAAGACTGCGCGATCGTGAACGCGAGCTACGGTATGTCGACGAACGTGTGGTGGATGCAGGGCGACTTCAACCACGACGGCGTCGTCAACGACCTCGACCTCGCGCTGATGAACACGAACATCTCCGGTCCGGCCTGCACGCATTGACGTTAAGAGTCTCGCGGTCTTCGCGCAGTGCCTTTTCGCGGTCGATCGATGCCAAATGTCTCGATCTTGCTGATGATCGTGCGCCTCGACACGCCGAGTAGCTTCGCGGCCTCCGTCTGGTTCCCGTTGGCCCGTCGCAGCGCATCCAGCACGCGCGTCTTGTCCTGCGACGCGAGCTGCTCGTTCAACGATTCGTCGTCTTGGGCGACCGCGACGGGCAGCATGAGATGCTCGGGCTCGCGATGGGGTCGCTGGCATCCGTTGACCTTCTCGCAGCCGACGGCGCCGTCGCCGAGCAAGTCAGGCGCGAGCTCGACGTGCTCGCTGACGCATGGCTCGATTGCGTCAACGATGTTCTGAGATCGGCGTCTGCCGGACTAGGGCAGCGGTACGTAGTCCACCGCGCCGGTGTCCCCGTCGAGGATCTCCGCGTACGGAAACCAGTAGTATTCCTCGTTGCCGTCATCGTCGACGTAGGCGTAGGCGATGTACACGGTGCCGATGTCGGTCTGCGCCGGTACCGATCGTGGGTCCGCACCCTCGAGCGCGGCCATTTTCTGCCTCGACTTGTACTTCTTGACCGCGATGTCGCCCTTGGTTTCGTGCCTCACCTTGAAGGTGGCGATCTTTCCATTCCTGACCTCTGCAGAGACCGTGTGGTGACCCTTGTGGTCAAGCTGATGGACCCCAGGCGACGTCAGGTGTTGAGCGGCGAGCGAGTGACCGCTGTTGTGGTGGTGCGCTTTCACAGCGGCGAGCGCCTGCCCCACGACAAGGACCAACGCGGCGAGGGTCATCAGCACGAGAGTGAGCCGACGCAGTGCGTTTACCTTCATGTTCGATCTCCTTCTTGAGTACCGGTTGCGAAGCGCGCCCGCGAATCTAACGGATTCGTTGTCGCGTGGCTACGTCGAGGCGTTCAGAACTTTCCGACGAGCGCGAGCCCCACCATGTTCTTCGTGAATATAGGGGCGGGCGACAACGAAAAGACCCGCTCGCGAGCGGTGAGGCGCTGATGCCGGATCATCGTGCGAAGGGTGACCCAGAGCGTCCGCGCGCCAGCGATGGCTCCGCTCCCGACGAGCGCAGCACCAAAAACGCCCGCGACGACGCCGCTCGTACCCTGACTTCCACCCAGCATCGTGTGAAGGGTGGTGAACGTGTTCAACAACGGAAGGGCGTTGGGCGCCGGAGTCGACGCGTTGCCCGCGTTGCCCACTGCGGCAGGGTTTTCCAGCTTCTGGAAATATCGAACGTGCGTCTCCTCCGCCCACACAGCGCTCGTCGTGAGGAGCACCGCCAAAAGCGCCAAGACCCGTCCGATGAGCATCCGCGTGGCCATGAGCTCGCCCTGCAGTGCACTGGACATGCCGACGTCCACTCGAGGCTTTTCCCGCAATTCACCGGAAAAGAAGCAGCGTAAGGCATGACGCGTGGATCCCCCTTTGGCACACATGGTGTGCCAATGCTCCAGGGTCAGCGCGCTACCAGCGGTCAGCCTGGACGACGTTGCCGGGGAAGCCCACATTCGCAAACTGCTTCTGAACGCGGCGCAACTCGAGCTCGCTGACCCTGTCAGCCGTGGCTGTGCATGGACGTCATTCAGGTGCCGTCGCCCGCCAGAAAGAAGCCCACACGCACAGGATCTTCAATCCGGAAGTCGCAGGTTCGAATCCTGCATTTGGCACCTTCGCCAATTTAGCTCAGTTGGTTAGAGCTCCGTCATCGCGCTTCACTCACTCGGGCGACGGCTCGTTCAGCGTCTAGGCTCGCATCCACGCGAGCCACTCGGTCTCGTCCACGAGCGGGTACTTGCGACCCGCCTCGAGCATGAGCCCCTCGGAGCCCGGACCCACGATGCGCCACGGGCGACATCGAACGAGCGGTTGCTCCAGTCGAGCACCCACATCGGCTTGGACCGCGGTGATCATCAAGTAGTCGACCCAAGTCTCGGCGCGCGATGACACCGCTCTTCCCATGCGAACGGACGCCCCACACTTCGCGCACGTCGCCTCCCAGCCGTCAAAGTCCGTTCGTCGATCCACGAGCGGCACGTTCGCTTCGAAGACTCCGACGAGGCCATCGCGATCTTCGCTCGAGAGGATCCCCGGTGGCAGACCCCACTGCTTCGCGACAGCGCGGAAACGTGGGAACCGACACGGGCAGCCGCGAGCGAGATAGTCCGCGTACAACGTGTCGAGCGTGGCGCGCATGGGCGACTCCTACACCGCGAGCGGTCAGCGTACATGATCGATCGAGAATCGCTCCGCGATTCTCGGGAAGCGTTTCGAGGGGCGGAGCGTAGGACAGAGCACGTGAGCTACCGTCACGCCGACCCTGACTGTGCGCGGGAGCTCGAGCTCGAGCAACGACATCTCCTCGAAGAAGAGGAGCACAGGCGTGCCGAGGACCGCGCGATTGTTCGAGCGATGACGAGCCCGCTCGTCGCGCTCGGAAGCCAGATCCCACGCGGCGCGACGCGAACCGCAGCGGTGGTCGCCCTCGTGGCGATCATGACGCCTGCCCTGTGCGCGGCGAGCGCGCTCGTGTTCGAAGACCGGCGTGTGACGGGAGCGCTTTCGCTCGTGGCGTTTGGCTCTGGCAGCGTCCTCGGGCTCGCTTGCTCGGTGCTTTCGGTCCGAGCGTTGCTGACGGAGACGAGCGCTCGATTCGCCGGAATGGTCGCGCTGTTCGTCGGCTTGGTCGCACCGATATGGGCGATCTCTGCGCGGTGTACGCCGCGTTCGCCTTGTTCATCTAGTCGTTCCGTCTTGGATCGAGAGAGTGATCTTCTTGCCCTTCGCGAGCGGCACCGTGAACACGCCGCCTGCGACTGGCAGCGTCCCCGTGCAGGCGACGTCGAACATGGTCCCTGAAGACGGGGCGACATCGTCCGTCGCGTCTGCCATCGGAGCCGGGAGCTTGTGCGTCCAAATGAGCTCGCCATTGTCGCTCCCCGACCACGCCGACGCGACGCTGCCCGAGACGAGGGCCACGATCTCCCCCTCGCACGCCATCGCCGCGCGCAGCTTCGTCGCGTCCGGGGCGAGCGGCACGACGCTCTCGAGCCCTGCATCGCTCGCGCCCGCGTAGAACCCGCTGCTCATCGAGCTGTACCCGGACGGCTTCTGCACGAGGTGTGGTGTCCAGCCGAAGTACCAACGTCGCGCGTCGCCCTGCAGCGTCGGAGGCTGGAGCACGAACGTGTTCCTCGCCTCGCCTCGAGAGACGCACGTGCACGACGGGACTTCGACGTTGGTCGGCACGTACGCCGTCTGCGTCGTTGTGGGCTGGGGGTCGGTGTTGTGGGCGGTCTTGCTGCCTTCCTTTTTGGTGTGGACCTCGCGCGCCGCATCGTGCTCGCGCTCGCAGTGCACCAACGCGAACAGGGCAAACACGTAGCTCCCACACTTCATCGTGCGTAGCTTAGAGAATAGGGTCTGGCGAGCCACGGGTCTCGATGTCGAGAGCGAACGGTTCACAACCGGAACCTACACGCTCACGCAGTCACGATGCATTTCGCGATTGTCGGGTCATCTGTTGCGAGCACCTCGACCTTGCTCTCGAGAACCTCGTAGCGCGAGAAGTCCGAGTTGCCCGTCCGCCAGTCCTCCCCGTAGATGTTCGCATAGACGCGATCAATCTTCCCCTCGACGAGCTCGGCGCCGTCGACCCACGCGTCCGGGACCTCGACAACGAAGACGTTCTCCCGCGTGTCCGCCATGTTCGGGACGAACGCGAAGAGGTCGTCGTTCCAGAACGACATAGCCTCCTTGATGGTCACGCGGATTCGTCGTGTCATCGCTCATACCTTCGCACGGGCGTGGGCCCGCGCTGCCGCTCACGCCCCTCGTTAAGTGTACCTGAACGCAAACCAATTTTGACCCTGGTGTGGGTACGATGCGACGTCCGTCGAACTCCTAGCGTACATGTTGCGCTGTGGCTGGGTGCAACGGGCAGCATCATCACGGCATGCTCGCGTAGCGAACCGGAAGACCTTGGCGGGACCGATACCACTTGGCGTTGTCGCGATCCGCGCTGCCCCCCTCAAAATGAAAGCTCGCCCGGGCGTCATGCAACGGCGCCCACGGCGTCTGCACAAGATACCCACGTCGGGTCGCGAGTCCGCAGACGAGGTGCAACGAAGACCGTCAGTGCCGCACCCAAGCACGCAGGCTCGTCGAGCTCGCCCCCAGCGGGTGCGACATCGCCCCCACGCGAGGCGACGTTTGCCGCCGCAGCTTCAAGCGTGAAGAGAGGCGATGCAAGTCGTCCGGGACCGAATGAATCTCAGAAGAGACGCGCGTTTAGCTGACGCTTTGGTGAGCAAAGCTAGCAAAACGACCGTGCAAACTCCCCCGCGCATCCGTAGAGCTTGCACAGACACAGTGCGATCTCGCACAGACACAGTGCAAGCTTGCACACGTACTTTTCGACCTGCAATCGACGTCCTTACGAACGGAAAAGTGCGCCGTTGATCTCGACGGGTGACGGTGCAAGCACAACGAGTGACTGTGCAAGCGCAACGGGCGACTTTGCACGCGCAACGAGACACCGTGCAAGCGGTACGGGTGACTGTGTGAGCGTGACGGGTGACTTTGCAGACGCAACGGTGAACTTTACGAGCTCACACGTGCACGGCTTCCGCTTGCACGGTCGGCTTTACGAGTCGCCACGTCACCGGTCGAGCTTGCACCGTGACTTTGCAAGCGCAACGGGTGAAGGTGTGAGCGCTACCCGTGACGACGCGAGAGCCACGGGCAACGTTGCAAGCGCAACGAGACACAGTGCTCACTCTACGGGTGCGAGTGCTCACTCTACGGGTGCGAGTGAGAGTTTGCAGACTCGATCCGCAATGCTTTCGAGCACCTGCGACTACGCCCAATCGGCAGCGAGTAGCTCCGCCTGCTTGATGACCGTTTCCACGGCCTTCTCGGTCTTGTCCGGCGGGTAGCCGTGCATCCGCAGCTTGCGGCGCACGAGGGTGCGCATCCGTCGCCGAGGCTACCGCACCGGTCCACCTGGCGCACGACTCCACGTTTCCCCTCACAAAACGAAATCGACATCCCCCCAAACTTTCTCTCTCCAAAATCGACCCCAACTGCCCTTCTCCCTCAAGAAGCAATAACGCTCCCGAAACCCCAACAAAGGTCAGCGTCCTCAAAGCGCGCTGACGACACGAAAGGAAGTACCCAATGACGACAACCAACAACACACCAAAGGTGCCGGCGGCCTCGCGCCGGCTTCCTGGGCCGTGTTCTTGTCCGCGACCAACCAACACATCACCGACGTCAAACCTCCAACGACCGGAGGAGCAGGACCAGGGACCTGGGACCTCAGCGACCCCTTCATCATGCGTTACGAGGGCATGAGCCTCTGCGCCGCCGAAAACTACGAGCAGTGCCTCGTGTGGCTCGACCGAGCCTACGCAAAAGACCCAAGCGGTGAGAACAACTGGCCCCGCGCCCAAATCGCGCGCAAGCACGCCATGGACGTTCTCGCCGCACAGCGAGACCACTGACATCGCCGCGTCATCATGTCGCGGTGAGGGTCATTCGGGGGGCGCATTGCCCAATTGTGAATCACTCGTGTCCATGTCACGTTGAGCATGCGATGCGCGGCTGGCAGAAACTATTGCTCCTCTTGAGCGCGTCCGGTTGCGTCGAGTCACAGCTCGAGTCGCAGCTCGAGTCGCAGTTCAACGAGCTGCCGCCCATGCAACAGAACGCCACATTCGCGCCTCCCATCGACGACTTCTGGTTGCACCAAGCCATCGAGGAGCGGACACGCCCGCCACTCACGCGCCCGCAGAGCATCTCGCTCGGTTACGTCGGTGACACGCCGCTCAGCGGCGGCGTCATGCGCGATACGCCGATGCCCGCGTACCCGCAGCAAGCTCCGTAACGCGGCGGCGCTCGTTTCACCTCTGCGCAGTCGCCCGCACGGGCGACCACTTCGCCATCTCGGCACGAGTATCCACGCCTTCACCACGAAGATGCCGCTCGAGGTGCCCGAGCGAATCAACACCCCAGAACATGTCGCCGCCCACGACCATCGTGGGGACCCCGAAGACCCCCGCCGCGATGGCGGCTTCGGTCTGCGTGCGCAGTCGCTCCTTGGCGGCAGGATCTTGCGCTCGCCGCGCGAGATCGGGATCACCGAGCACGCGCGTCACGGCCTCCACCGTGTCGATCGGCTCGCCCTTCGCCCACGCGGCGGAAAAGAGCGCGTCGATGCGCGCGCGCCTTTCGTCGTCGGATGCGTCGAGCGACGCGACGCGAAGTGACAGGAGCGGATTGAACGGATGCGACGCGGGCGGGACGAACGGCACCCCCAAGAGACGCGCCGTCCGAATCGTGTCAACGACGAGGTACGCACGCTTCGCGGGGATCTCAGCCGGCCCTTTGGTCGCACCGTGCGCGAGAAGCGCCGCGAGCAGCGTAGGAACGGGAACGACGCGCCCTCCATGCCGCGCAGCGAGCGCATGAATCTGCGTCCACGCGAGGTACGCATACGGCGAAATGAAGTCGAAGTGAAAAGTGATGTTCATGCGATTCGCCGATCATACCGATCTTCAGCCCGCCGAAGGCGCCGAAGGCGGGCTTACTGCCCCTCAACGCCCTTCGTCAGCAACCTTGCATCCGCGCAACGCCAGCCCAGACGGCGAGCCTCACGGCAATCGTTTGCGGAGCTTGTCTGCGATGGCCCGCGCGAACGGGGTCTGAGGCTCGTAAACATCCGCCCACTCCATGAGCGTCGTCACCTTGCCGGGTCGCGTGTGCATCGCGCGCTCGATGTCCTCGAAGAGATCCTGCATCGAGGGATAGCGATTGCGCGGCAGCTTGCGGAGCATCGTCATCACGATGGCGTCGACGTCGGCCGAGACGCTCGGGTCGACGTCGCTCGGAGGGCGCGGCGCGGCGTAGAGATGCTGCGCGAGGAGCGTCGGCGCGTCGCCTTCGAACGGCAGACGACCCGTGACCATGCGATACATGACGACGCCGAGACCGTAGACGTCGGTGCGGTGGCCCGTCGGATCGTGGAGCGTCTGCTCCGGCGCCATGTACTCGGGCGTCCCCACGATGAAGCCTTGAGCCGTCAGCCCCTCGGCGCCTTGCAGCCGCGCGAACCCGAAGTCGAAGACCTTCGCGCGTCGCACCTCCGAACCCTCCTCGATGAGGAAGACGTTGTCGGGCTTGATGTCGCGATGAATCACGCCTCGCGCGTGCGAAGCGGCGAGCCCCGACGCGATCTCGGCGGAGATGCGGAGCGCCGTCTCGACACCGAGCTTCGGGACGCGGCGCATCAGCTGCCCGAGCGTTTCGCCTTCGAGGTACTCCATGACGAGGAAGGGCGAGCCGTCGTCGCGCCGTCCGCCGTCGAGCACCTCGATCACGTTCGGATGACGGATCGTCTTCAGTACGTCCACCTCGCGAAGGAGGCGCTCCGCCCACGTCGCCGTCCTCGCCGCGGCCCCCTCGATGGCCTTGATGGCGACGGGCTTGCCCGTTTGCACGTCGAGCGCCTTGAAGACGCGCGCGGTCCCGCCCTCACCGAGGAGGCGCAGGATCTCGTATCTACCTGCGTAGAGCGGGGCTGCGGGCTCCTCGATGGTGACGGTCTCGAGGGGTTGAGCGTCGAACGGGCAGACGCGATAGTCGTCCGGCAACGTCCGCTTGCAGCGCGCACACGTCCGGCTCATTCAGAGAGCAAACCTCATTGCGGCGCGCACGTCGAGACACCGGCACCGACGATCTGAAGCGGAGCCACGCCGACGTTCGTTTCGGTCTGCGCGACGGGATCGTACTCGGTGATGGTCGAGTTCCCCGTGCCGGCGGTGAAGATCCAGAAGTCGCCACCCCAGAACGCGAAGGCGAACGCGTTAGCCCCAGCTCCCGCCAAGAGCTGATGCGACGAGATGATCTGCGCGGTCGCCGGATCGATATCGTTGATGAGCGAGGCGTGCGCGAGGGGGCAGAAGCCATAAAGCTGCCCGCCGCCCGTTCCGGAGAGCTCGCAGCTTT
>Ga0302324_100021784_pt1 | contig 12483 bp, 8 predicted proteins | sample Palsa_T0_1_FD_201949 | JGI IMG/M metagenome (GOLD analysis project Ga0302324, IMG submission 201949) | Peat permafrost microbial communities from Stordalen Mire near Abisko, Sweden - Palsa_T0_1 | ecosystem: Environmental > Terrestrial > Soil > Palsa > Peat permafrost | place: Sweden: Abisko...
CTTCCAGAACCGGCCCGGCAGAGGCGGAGTTCAGCGCGTCCAGGGCATCCTGCGTAGTGACGTGCTGTCCGCGGATATCGTTCAGCGGCCAGTCGGCCGTTTCCGCTGTCACCGGATACCAGAATTGGCCGAAGTGGTCGTGCTGCACCATCCACGCGACTGCCGCATCGCGCACCACGCCCACGCTCCCCGTGTTGGTGATAAGAATCGGAGTCTCTACCAGCCCGCTTTCATCCACCCAGTGAGTGCCAGTCATGTCGCCGTTGCCGTTGCCGGCAAAGTACCCGGCGAACACGGCGTGGGCATTGTTTTTCCCGCGGGGGAAAATCGCAGTCACTCCGGTCCGCACAGGCCCTTTGCCGACGATGAGCTGGCCGTCACCGGATATAAGCGTCTTAAATCCGACTTCCACGCCCGCCACGTCGGTGATGGCATTGAGCGGCCCCGGCGTCCCATCGAACGGCACGCCGAGATCGCGCGCCCGCACGTTCACCGATGCATTCCCTGCGCTTTGAGCCAACGCAGCAGCCGCCAGCGAGAAAAAACAAGCCGCGACCAGCACACCTGTTAGCTTCATGGCCCGACCTCCAAGAATTGCGAATTATAAAGCTTTGCGTGAGTCCTGCAAGATCGTCACCGGGAGAGCGCGATGAAGGCTCAATGATCTATCTGAGTTCTACGTGACGGTAAAGAAGGTTTGGGCAGAAGGCTACGCATGCGACCCTATTGGTCCTGATCGGGGGGTTAGAACCCGAGCGTAGAAACAGCGATTCAGGGGAATCGGCCACTTCATCTTGCCAGGCACATCCTACACCCGAGTACCTGCTGACCCGCCGCGTGCGTGGGGAAAGGCTCAATACGACTGTGCGCCCGAGTTAGTGCGGCAATTCCGCGCTAACCAACAGATTCGGAGACACTAAATTCATTCGGTCAAGCATCTTCCGCAATAGCGAAAGGTCACGAATCCGTTTGCCTTTCTTCAGCCAGGGATCGTTCTCTTTTGTCAGGAACACGGTCTTGCACGAGCTATCGATCCGCCGCAGAAGATAAACATCTTTCAAAGACTTGTTGTCGGGAGTACATCGGCAGATTAAAGTTGGATAATTACGCTCAAACCTATTCACTGGGATAACCCACTTTAATCCAAAACCGTAATCTACGCATCGACAAATCGATACGGAAACCTTCACTCCATCGTGGAAGCGCAAAGCTTGTTGGTTTCCGCCTCTCTCCTGAATCGCCTCCACCTGGCCCTTGAATGTTCTTAGAATCTGACGGAAGACAGCGCGGAGCGTTTTTCGAGTGCGCAGCTTCGTCTCTCGCACCGCAGGCATATTTCTAAATTCTTTATACCCAATTAAGGCGTAGGCTTGCCGCATGCTTCCGAATCGCCGGATGTAGGTCTGCTCGATGCGGTCGACCATGGTTACATTTACTCTGGATGTGGCACCAGCAGTTTCACCAGCTCTTCCGCCCGTTCTCGCGTGCTCTGCATCTGTCCTCCTGTTGACTTCTGGACCCTTTTGGACCCCTCTGTCGGACTTTCCGGCTTTTGGGGGTCCAAAACCGGTCCAAAACCGGTCTACAACCTCCCGCGGCTCGGTTTTTACTCAAGTTTCCGGGGGTTGTGGACCCCCCCGCGAAAACGCTTCACTCTGACCCTGGACAGTTAGTTCCTCAGGAGCCCGTTTCTGGATAACTTCCGTATTGCCGACGTCCATGTAAGTCTTTGTCAATTTTCCGCTTCCTGCCAGCGAGACTGCGATATACACGCCGCTTCCTTCCAACGCCATGTGCCTCATTTATCATCAGGCACGAATCGATAAACATCAGGGCTTTGCTGCGCAAGAGTTTGTCTCCCATCATTGTGCAGAGACTGTCGGCAAGAGCCCTGACTGGGTCGCCAGGCGCCGTAGGCGCGCGAAGAATGTCGATGGCTTCCGGCTCAATCCCCTCGGCTTCTAACTTGGCAATAAGAGCTTCGATCTTCTCGCAAAGATCATTCAGAATTGCCTCCGATCGTTCGTGCTGTTCGCGTCGAACCTTGCCCAAGAGATTCAGCCAAGGCGTCGTGTCAGGTCCTTTGGGTATGAATTCACGCAGTCGCCGGTCGAATCTTCCCTTGGCGTCCAAGATCCGGATTGACATCAAACTCGCTGAAGCCTGATCGAGCATGCGGATGACTTCGTCAAACGACTGTTCGGAAAGGTCGCGTAGGCGTGAATCGCTGCCGTTGGACGCATCCGCAAAAATCGGTACCGGTCTTTGCACATCCAGTGATGGTACTTCTCCCGAGTTGTCCCATGTGACCGCGATGGCGCAACTCTCCAAGTAGATAGAGAGCAATCCCAGGCCGAGCAACGATTCGAGCATGGGTGTGACGGAGCGGCGTGGGATACTGGTACCGTAGTTGTCCAAGAACGCAGTTAAATCATCGCGAAATGCCGAGGCCGCCCGTTGGGATACTGGCCAAGTATTTTGAATATCAGAGACAGCTCCGCGCGTGGCCCGAAGGGTTTCCGGAGCTTCTTGGCAGGCTTGGGCAAGGCGAATCATCAACAACTCTTCGAGCGAAAGTTGCGCTTGCTCGTCCACACTATCAGCGCACAGGTCAGCCGGATTCTCCCCGAACACGACGCCTCGTGCGAAGATACGGAACAGGAGATTGTTTTCGGGAGATAGGCCCACAGGAAATGGGCCGTGGCCCAGACCGGGTTGAATCTTTTGACCGTTTTGTTGGTTTGCGAGCAGGCAGACAATCATCTCAGGCACGAACCGGAGGTTTGCCACCGCTGGTGGAAGATCAAGCCACGAGGCGAGGAAGTGGACCGGGAAAGCGCGCTGAATCTCTTGGCGATGTCCTTCCTCGTGCCCCTTGTTCTCCAGCTCATCACACAGCAGCAAGTCTCCCAGAATATCTTTCTCAACTTCGGAATCAAACCCGGCGAATGACTGATTATCTTGCGAGAGCTTTCCTGCCACCGACCAGATGTCAGCACGCTTGTCTGGTGGCGCGAAAGTGTGCTGGAATCGTCCTTTCCCGCGGCGATAGCCTCGGCGACACATGTAGAAAGCGGCCGGAAGAACTGATCCGACAGCGAAGTTTTGCGGCGTGAGAGGCAGGACTATCAATGTGTTGGCCGTCCAAATCAGCTCCGCTAACGGCACCGTGAACACTTCTTCGACAATGCTCTTGGCGCTCATGTGGTCGCAGTACCAAGAGATTCGCACACCAGAATCTGGCGAGCAGCAGTACGTTGAATTGCCAACCGGTAAAACGTAGATTCAGCCTTGGGATTCCACGCGAGAAGATGGCCTTCGTCCTCTTTCGCGAGGCGCTGGGTGAAAATGGCCAAATTAGCGAACAGGTCGTCGGAGCGAAGCTCACTCAATTGCTCTCCAGATGCCAATGACAAAAGGGTGTGGAAAAGTTCGTAACCCATGGAAAGCACGTCCTCGCGACCATTCGCGGCGCGATAAACGAGGTTCAATTTCCGAGGAAGAACCGGTAGTGGAACTTCGTGAATGCGTGGCCACTCAGCTTGCAGCCGAAATCTTTCCAACGGTTTTTCGACCCAAAAGTAAGTTTCGGTTGGCGTGCGTGGGGTGATCCGCAATGGGACGATTGAAGTACGAGCTAACGCAAGCGGGGGCAGACTTTCCAGTTGCGAAATGCCTCGGCAAAGACGTTCACACAAGGCGGCATTGTCAGGGGCAGATTTCAGGGCCGCGTCCTTGAAACCGTGAAGGTGATCACCGTTCGCCAAAGGGAGCGAGTTCGAGTCACCCGTTAGCGCTTCAAGCTGTTGTTCGCTCCATTCAATGTAGGCTCGCCGGCGAGCTGAGTCCCGCCAGAGTCCCGGATAGCCGGGTCCCGCTCCAGGGATTTCGCGCGCTGTGCGGCCCATCAACCAGCGATCAAGCTGGGGATGGGCCTCCAGGGCAGGGTCAAGAGTTGCAAGTTCGCGAAGCAGGTCGCCTTGTCTAAACGGTGAATCGGGCGCGAAGAGCATGTCCCATAACCTGCCAGGTCTCAAACCAGGATCTTGGTGCAACTCGTCACAGATATTCACGCCAAAGAGGACGTAGCTCAGCGTGCCGCGGAGTTCCCGAGTTGTGATGTGGATCTGTCCACGCTGGTGAACCGCCTGGAGCGCCTCACGCAACCGCAAGCGCAACCGTTGCCCGAGCTGGCCTTCCGGGGTCTCGGGGGGAGCGAGAAGGCGGTGAGCGTTTGGTCCGGCCGTGCAACGATCCCATGCTTCACATTTCAAGCAGGGCGACCAAGTCTGCGGTGCTTGGTCTCCGCCCAGCAGGCGGTGTATGAGCCGATCGAGAAAGTCATCCGACCACTGACCCGAAGGAGTTTTACCGCCGACCAGGGAGCGATGGTTTAAACTGATGAACTGGACGTGGGCTGGTGTCTGTTCGTCCTCGTCATCTTGGGAAAGAAAGGACCGGAGTGCCCGGGTGAGTGGACTTGCACCAGAACAGCGCTCACGATTCTCCAACCAGTCGTAAAGCCGCCCATCGTTGATCGCCAGAAGATGAGCGATATCGTCGGCTGGAATTCCGTCATGGAACGGCAGGAACAGTTCATCCAACAGTTCGTTCGCGCTGCGACCATTCCAGGCAGCAGCACCATCGAGATTGGCTCTGAGAGTTAGGCCATCAGCAGTTCTTGCCTCCCAAATACGTGTTGCCGAGAGATGGTGTTTGACACCAAACCGAGCCGCGAGATGTTGCAGGAGTGCAGTCTTGCCGTCTCCGGCGTTGCCGCAGAGTATAACGAGGCGGGCGGTGCGATTGCGTACTGAATCGAACAAAGATTGTTCAAGCGGAGTTTCGACGTAGGTTGCAAGAGCGAAGTCACTATCCAGACCCCGCGTTTCAATGTTGCCGTGGGGAGAGCCCGGATAAATGCGCAGAAGTGAATTCAGCCATGGGACTTGCTGCGGTGATCGCTGCACAATCTTTAGGACAGTGATTGGAGGGCGAAGAACACTAATTGCGGCTTGTGCATCCCTGAGCCTCTCGGCGCGCTCCGGATGCGTCGCTCGCTCAAGGAAGGCCGCAAACTTCGGCAGCGATTCGCGTTCACCCGCCCGCCAATTGAGACCATGGCCTTTGTCCAACGCACCGTGTGGGCTAGGGAAAGGCGGGTGGTTGAAAGCTACCTCAAACAGGCTGGCAGCGAGCGCAAAGAAATCATCAGATGGATCCAGCGGTTCACGTCGTTGCGCTTCCGGCGAGCTATAGGCTGTCGCGCCACTGCCCCAAGCTTGCCGACCGACAGCAGTAACGAGGTCGTAGTCTGTTAGGGTCAATCCACCGCGATCGCAAATCAAATTGCGTGGGCTGACGTCGCCGTGAACAAGACCCTGAACATGCAAGGACGAAAGAGACTGGCAGACATCCAGGCACCAGCGGATCAAGAGACTTTCGACAGAATCGTCGCCAGAATCTTCGGCGGCGATGGACAAAACGCCAGCAAGTCCATCCAGAGAATTACCTTCAATCCACTTTAGCAGGGCAACGATTCGGTCTTGTCGCCATTCCCTTGCTGTTTCAAAGACGACGGAAAGGCCAGCCGAAGCAGTATGACTTCTCACTCGCTGGTAAGCCTGCAATGCAACCCGGCCAGAGTCCTGCGATTTCATGACTTTGGCAACGTAGGTTCCAAAATTCTCGCCGGTGACAGGATCGACCTGTTCGACTTTGAAGGTTCGTCCTACGCCACCCGATCCCAAGCGACTTACAATCCTCAGCGTCATGTCGCGGAACGGAAGAAGCTGACCTTCAGACCAGTATTCAGAGGAAGGGATCTCCCCCTCGGGAGGCGGGGAAAAAGGGGAGTCTGGTTCGGGTGTATTCGCCAAGCAAGCAGCCACTGCCGACTCGATGTCCTTCAGGGGGGGCCGACTTTCGGGTGACTCTGCGCATCCTGACAGCAACGCGGCGCGCGCGATGTCCGCCTTTTCGTCCGTGCTGCTGCCAAACAAGGTGAGCAACGCTGCACAGAGCGAGAATACGTCGCTACGTTGTGACGCAGCCGCGAGACCGCCGGTGCGGACTTCAGGAGCGTCGAATGCGGAGTCTGTGGGGTGGGCCAAGCCGAGAGTTTGTGTGTTGGGCAGCCGGGCAAGACTAAAGTTGACAAACACCGGTTCATTGCGGGAGCCAACCAAAACGCTCTGAGGGGACAAATTGCGATGTACGATCGCAACCGACTCGGGATCCTTCAAGCCATGAATCTCATACAAGGCCGCGCAACAGTTACCGGCGAACTGTATCCGTTCGTTAACAGTCCACGACGAATCAGCGGTCCGCGCGGCCAGCGTCGGCGCCCCCGGGTCAATCAGTGTGAAGTAAGACAGTTCCCCCGGAAATTCTGGCAACTCCCGCAGCGTGTCGCGAACGCGCGGCACATACCGGGTGGTTTGCAGCATCTGCAGAGCACGTGATTCCCGTTCCGCCTGCCGTTCGGGATTCTTCTCCTCGCTGGCAGACAAGTCGTAGAGGTGGAGAATGACTCGTTCCTTGGTCCGCTGGTGGGATCCTTTGTAAATCCGATGGAAGGTGCGCTGGTTTGGCGTTTGGAGTTCCAAACCCTGGTAGGAGGCAATGCGGCGAATCTTTCCGTCCATTCCAACCTTGGCCGTTGGTTCGAGCGTGGCAGCCAGAAGCTTCACTTGCGACTCGTTGAGCACGGCCTTGGGAAAATCGCGAAATGTTTTCGCAAGGTCACGCAACGTCCACACAGGCACGCCACGTATGGATTGGGGGAGGTTCGGGCCGGCTGGTTCACGCGTGAGGAGAAACGCCTGAATGACTTTGGGGCTATCGACGAGCGCGCGCTTTACTCGACCAGAGAAGCGCTTAGCTTTTGCGGTCAACTTCTCCGCTTCAAATTCAGCGCTTGCCTTATTATTGCTGATCCAAGCGGCATCCCAATGTTTGACTTCAATGACGAAGACGCCGCGCGGGCCGATGGGAACAAGATCCAAGTCGTCTGATTGGTGCAAAGGTGAAGATGACGAAGCTAGACCGGCAAATACGATCCAGGGTGCAGGGTCACCAAGTGTTTCGAGCGCGGTCTTGGATTTGGTCGCGGCGGCAACCTCGCTGGCGTTCACTGGTTCACTGAAACGGATGACTCTTACCATAAAAGCAAAGCTCGTAACAGTGGCTTATACCACAAACCCTCGTGGAATTGCCCAAAGGATGGGTTGTGAGCAGTTGTGAGCAGTTTGTCGGCTAACTAAAGAATGCCCTTTGGAAGACCACGGCTCGCGCTGGTCTGCTCTCAGGGCAGAGAGTCTGGGCGCTCGGAAACAGTCGAAGGAGACGGTAAAGGAGGGATTAGGATCGTGGGATAGGTGGCCTGCTTCCTTTGAGCAATGTCAATTCATACTTTCGGAGTTCTAAGAATAATGAGGAGAGCACGGAAGAGGACGCTACCGCCAGACCGCCAGAAATCCATTGCGTTAGCCAAAACAGAGCTCGGTCTCGCAACTGGTTCCGGGGAAGTGAGACGATGGTTCTGGTTGGATGGTCGGCAATCCGGAGGCTATCCAGAAACGGGTTTCGCGGAAGCGAGGTCTCATCTCCTGAAATCCGCATCGCGGGCTACCTGTGCAACCGACGCGGCAGCCTCTAACGTCTCTTCAACGATTCGTCGCTTCTCTTCGACCGATCGCAGGAAAACGCTGACGAACTCGCGTTGCTAGCCAGAAACGGCGTTGGAGGAGATCAATGGCGATCTTCGGAAGCTGACTTCTGGCCTACTCAGTTCCGGTTAGCGCGTCATTCGACCGAAACCTCGATTCGGCAATCTCGGTCTTGAGCGTAATCGCCTAATTCCAAAAGATATCTAGCAGGTCTGGGTAATGAGGTATTGTTTTGATGTTCTGGGAATGGGACGCTGAAGATGATTTTTCGCAGAATTCGCGCATGGATTGCCAGGGCGCATGTGCGCCTGACTACCCGAAGTGGCGCGGAGCAAGGGAGATCTGTCATGGCTGTCACGATCGCGAAAAGGCCTCCTGAGGCGGTGAAGGAGCTGGAAGCGATGCAGCAGCAGGAGCGGGCAGGCGCGGGAGAGCCGGCGCTGTCCACTGAAGATTTTGAACGCCTGCTCCGAGAAGAGATAGAACAGGAACTCATCTCCAATCGATTGAAGAAAGGTGGATTACAGGCAGCGATCAAGGGAGCGATGTCTGACCAAGCGCTCGTGGAGGAGAAATATCGAGCGCGTCTGAATGCTTGGCGCTTTGACGATCCGAGTCAGTGGTCTCGCTACGAGGCGCTGGGCTCGCGCTCGCAGATCGCTGAAATTTGTGCTCGCATTGAATCCGTGTTTGCCACACACAACTGGAGGCTTAAGGAAGTACCCGTCGTTGGTACCCTGACCACGGGCCAGGTAACAGCCCGCACTCAGAGATCATTGGGAGGGAATCCAATAGTCCTCATTGATAACGGGTTCTTCAGGTTTTCCGGGATCATGAGCCAGTTGGCCGTGTTTTCATCGTACGATGCTAAATTCCGGGGAGGGTTGACTGAGGCCACGTTGCAGTTGGTCTCGGATCTGGTGGCAACTCAGATCGTCCTGAACACTTGCCTATACGCCTATCTCCGTTCAACGCCTCCCGATTTCCAGACCAATGTTGTACAGTTGCAAGATGCCATCAGCTTGTTCGTAATTAGTCATGAGTACGCGCACATTGCCGCCGGCGACCTCGATGCGCATCCTTTGACGCACGAGCCGCAGGACAGGACGTTGCGAGTGAAAGAGTTCGAGGCTGACAAGGTCGGATTTACGACCGTGGTGGAAGCCGCACAAGATGCAAGAGCGGGCGTATTCGCACCTTTCTTGTTTTTCGCGGGGCTGGATTTACTGGACCGAGCGCTTGCCGCCTACAAAAGCCAGCCTGCGCAACCTGAGAGCAACTCTCCGGCTGATTACCCCACTCCGTACGAGCGCACCCGGAGCTTGCTTACCTGGCTCGAGACCACTTCCGACGCAGCCCGCTTTGGGGAACAGATCCGAGCAGCGTCAGCGTGCTACAACATCGTTCTGAGTGCTTGGGATCAAATTCTCCTCCCGTTCAGCGCAGCGCGAGAGCAACTCTCCCAATTTGATCCGGCCCTTCATGGGCCGTCCCGCTATCCCGAAGCCGACGTTTTCGGCGTCGTCACCATTCTTTGGCAATACGTACTGGCGCATCTGCGACAGGCATGACGGGACTTAGGCGGATATCACGATGACGGCGATAACAACCGTGGCCAGCAGCAAGAGTCCGAAGGCCACAGTCGTTAGCTTGTAACGGAGTTTTGCGATTCGATGCAGTTCCGCGTCTACGTCCGCATAATCCGACAGACTGACTCGGTGCCGGTAAACAGCAGCAGCCATCGTGGCCAGTAATGTGGAGACCAGAAATAGAGCCACGGCACTGCCGAGCAGCGCCTTTTGCCACAACGCAGCATGCGCACCTAGCCACTTCTCTTTGAGTGCAAGCACTACGCCAATTGCAGAAAAGCCGGTAGTCACCAACTGTTTAGCGAAGTCTGCTATTACCTTGTTCTCTGACTGTATGAGTTCCTTGACAACGGTGCGCTTATGGGAGTCATCTTCCGTCAGGGCTGAACTCACTCCAGCGATTACCCGGTTAGCCATCACTCTACCTTTGCGATCGTGAATGGTCTACCCGCCCCTGTTGGCGGTTTGAATGTCACGATGAGAGCCTCTTGACTCACAGGACACATGTACTGCAATCGGACATTGGAGGGGGCGCCGGCGCCATAGACATCCGGGCCGTGCTCAACGGTTATCTTATGCGTGTGCGGCGTTCCTCCACCGTTGCACGTCGCTTCTATCTCAAAGCCTTTCACAAGTCAGCTCCGTACGGGCTCGTATACATATTATGTCAGGATTCGCCCGCGCAAAAGTCATTCTATACATCGTCAAGTTAGAGCACGTTGCGCAAGATAGAAACTGCCCGCTACACGGCCACTTCCTCGGATTTCGGACACTTGGTCGGCAATGCGAACGTGACCCGGGCGCCCCTTCGGCGTTCGTCTCGCGGTCCAGAAACGGGCTTGTGGGAAGTGTGAACGAACACTCCTAATTTATCGACAACCAGAAAATTCAGCCGCCCTGACACGATGAACCCAAACTCGTTCTTCTTTTCGCAAGTCTGGTCCCGGTTCGTTTCGCTTGGGTTTGTGTACGAGAAGTTGTGCTAAATCTGCAAGACCGCATTCAAGGGTCTCAGGTCGCTGCCGGCTGACTGTCGGTCAGTGCGAAAGCCCTAGATTCTTGCTATTGCGCCACGGCGGAGTGCCAGACATGTGCCACCGCCTCGAAAGCTCAAACGATCGCGAGAAATCTGAGACATACCGGGCGCCCATTGGCGTTGGCGGTTTTCCGGACGAAAAGACTGCCCACAAACACCTGTTTTCGGGCAGGTTAGACACCGTTCCTGTGACCGAGTGGATTCAGGTACTTGCAAAGCTAGAGACGAAGGGGATTTTGGGCAGCCTTCGCCGCGCTGTGAGTCGGGCGGGAGTTCCTACAATTGGCAACTGCTAAGTTCCCAGAAGCCGACTTCTGGGGCGGGATAACTTCCTCTTAGCCCGTCATGCGGGCGTAATCCTCAGTCGCAGGTTCATTGCCTGCGCCCATGATCCACTACAGGTGCTAGTCTGACGTAGTAACCGATGAACAACCGCGACATGCAGGCGACTTGGAAGTATCACGACGGCACGAAGCACTCCTACTGGAGTATTCGTAACAGTCCTCATTTTCTGGACGGGGCGAATCGGCCGCAGCCTTTCAAAATCTATCCGAAGATAGAGCCGTTTCCGCTACCGCGGGACGTGCCGCATACAGGCGTGGCTGCGCTCTCGGCGATCTCAGAGCCAGTGCCCTCGTCGCGGGCCGATTCGGTGCCTGACCTTCATGATCTGGCGCGCATTCTCTATTTCTCGGCGGGGATTACCAAACAGCGCGCACATCCAGGCGGAGAAATCTACTTTCGCGCCGCAGCCTGCACCGGAGCTCTCTACGAGATCGAGCTGTACGTCGTGACGGGGGATCTCGCGGGCCTGGATGCCTGCGTGTATCACTTCAATCCGGCGGATATATCGCTACGGCTTCTGCGAAAAGGTGATTTTCGCGGAAACCTGGCTCAGGCGACGGCGATGGAACCTGCGGTGGCTCACGCGCCCGCGACGATCATCTGTACCGGAACATACTGGCGGAACGCCTGGAAGTACCAGGCGCGCACCTATCGCCATTTCGGTTGGGACAACGGCACGCTGCTGGCGAATATGATGGCCGTTTCTACGGCTTCGGGGCTGCCGGCCGAGATCGTGCTCGGGTTCGTGGACGGCGAGGTGAACCGACTGCTTGATCTCGATACGCGGCGCGAGGTTTCCTTGTGCCTTGTGCCGATCGGGCGCAAATCTGAGAGTTCGCTGCCAACCCTGAGAGAAGCTCCGGCGCTCGGCCTGGAGACGATCCCGCTTTCGGAGCGTGAGGTCGAGTACCACGCCATGATTGAGATGCACGATGCGTCTTCGCTTGAGTCCGAAGAGGAGGTAGCTCAATGGCGCGGGAAGCAACAGGTCTTCCCATCTTCCGCTCCGGCGGGCGAGGCCGTTCGCCTCGCGCGATTGCCGGAAGAAGAACAACCGAAGGACCCGATCGAGCAGGTAATCCTGCGCCGCGGCTCTACCCGAACCTTCGATCAGGCCGCATCCATTACACTGGCACAACTTGCTACCATTTTCGACTACGCCACGCGAGGTCTTCCGGCTGACTTCCTTAAGCCTCCCGGCGCGCAGCTCAATGATCTTTACCTGATCGTGCATTCGGTGCAGGGGCTCAAGCCGGGCGCTTACTTCTTCCGGCGTGAGCAGAACACTCTGGAACTGTTGAAGGCCGGAGAATTTCGCGCTGAGGCCCATCATCTTGGACTGGAGCAGGAATTGCCGGCGGACGCGTGCGTGGACATCTTCTTTCTCGCCGATTTGAAACGCATTCTGGAGCAATACGGGAACCGCGGCTACCGGGCCGTCCAGCTCGAGGCGGGTGCCATTGGCGGCAGGATCTACCTGGCTGCTTATGCCCAGCACCTGGGTGCGACCGGGCTGACCTTCTTCGACGATGATGTGATTAACTTCTTTTCGCCGCACGCCAGAGACAAGAGTGCCATCTTCCTGCTTGCGATTGGCAAGCCGCTGAAACGCAAACCGCAGTAGGGCGAACTCCCGGTTGGTCGGGCATCTGGAAGTTATCCAGAAACGGGCTTCGAGGAGATCAACGGCGATGTCCTCGAAGCCGACTTCCGGCCAACGTCGTTTGAAAGTCCATCCTGGGCATAACTAATGGGATGGTCCGCCGCCTTTACCCAGCCAGCAGCTGGGATGTAAGGATGTACGGAGGAGGCGTCCCATGGAGCTACACACGATCGGCATTGA
>Ga0302324_100021786_pt1 | contig 12482 bp, 11 predicted proteins | sample Palsa_T0_1_FD_201949 | JGI IMG/M metagenome (GOLD analysis project Ga0302324, IMG submission 201949) | Peat permafrost microbial communities from Stordalen Mire near Abisko, Sweden - Palsa_T0_1 | ecosystem: Environmental > Terrestrial > Soil > Palsa > Peat permafrost | place: Sweden: Abisko...
GCAAGCGCAGGACGAAACCGGCCTCGAAGAAGCAGGAACCCGTCGAAGAGACTCATGCGATCGCCGCCTGAGCTCCGTAGGAATCCCCTTGCTTCCCGCGACAGCGGTGTCCGTCAGGCCAAGCAAGGGGAGGAGGTCAATCTCGCCGGGCATATCGCCGCGGTCTGGCCGGCGCACCGCGTGGCCCTCGACCTATTCGCTTCGCGCCATGATGCCGTCCTAAGCCAGGTGCCAATGCTACTGCTCCTGCTGGCCTATACAGTCGTCGGACTTTGGGTGATCTCGCTACCCTTCGCGCTCACCTAGAACCGAGCAGTAATGCACTTACTTCTGAATGACGATCTCCACTCTGCGGTTCTTCTGGCGGCCATCGGGGTTATCCGACCCATCAGCCCTGGTGTTGGGTGCGACCGGATTCTTGGCTCCGAATCCCTGTGTCACAAACGAAACGTTTTTCAGATTTGCTTGAGTCTTGAACCAGGTCTGCACGGCCGCAGCCCGGCGTTCCGATAAGTGCTGGTTGTATGCGTCCGACCCTTTTGCGTCGGTATACCCGTCTATGCGCACGTTGCCTTTCGCTTTGTCGCGAATGATGCCCGCCGCCTGCGAGAGCGTCTGTTGCGCTTTAGGTAAGAGCATAGCCTTGTCGAAATCGAACAGCACATCGGCTGCCAGGTCGATGCGCACCTCGGTGGCTGTCTCCTTCACTTCAAGGTTTTCGATCTTCCCGCCCATATCCTCCACGCGAAAAACGATATCGCGCACCTGAAAGACGAAATCGCTGATCTTAGTCTGGGAAGCGGCACCGGGTGCTTGGGCGCGCACCGGCGCCGCAGTCGCCAGCGCAGCGATCAAGAGCCCGGTGAATGGCCGCCACGATGTTTTCACGTCAGTTTTTCGTGCGGTCTGCGTTACTTGATCGGAACATCGTCCACAGGAATGAAATGGGGAATCTGCACGGTGATCTTCTGAACGTTATCCGGGGGCGCGGGAAACTTGGCCCAGAGTGATACCTGTCCTTTTGGTGGGACGTCATTAACACCCTCGCTGCACAGACAATTACCATCGCTATCTGCCGCGACGAAGTATTTTTTCTTGGAGACGCTATCGAGCAAATGGATCCCTGAAAAACTGCGTCCCCCATTCTCTTTGTAGCCAGACGCGTTGAACCTGCCGCCAATGTTCAGCTCAGCATTTGAGTCGTTATAGATCGTGAATTTCAAGGTAACTGTGCTTCCTCCACGCTTCAGGTCAGTGATGACAGCCCTGGATCCGGTCTGCTCGCCGTCACCCGAGCCGATTCCCTCAACCGCGGCGCTCGCCGCGGGGGTGGCGGCGCCAGCCAGTGCGGCCGCCGCCGCCAGGGCGATCGCCCCCACTAACGCCGCGAGCGGCGATAAATTCCAGCTTCCTCCCAACCACCTCCAGCGCCCGACAGCAATCCGCCCAGCGACGGTACCGTGGTAGATAGTGCTCTGTGGTGCCATGAGTTCCTCACCGATCCGGTGCCCGGTTTTTTTGCTTGAACGTCCACAGCCTGTCTCGACCTGACCAGAGATGCTGCTCAACTGAGTAAAAGCCGGCCTGCTGGCCTTGTCAAGCTGCTGCGACATTTCTGCAGGCGTTTGGGCGGCGCGATACGCACGAGTTAGAACCGGGGCGTATGCCTCGAGCGCCTGCCAGCTCATCTTCCCGCCTATCAGGCAGCGACGTAGTACCGGGCGAGCGCTTCGTCAGCCCGGTTTCGGAGGATAGGGCGTGCCGTCGCGATGACGGTAGCGCTCACTACCCGGGCCCGCGACCATGTCGATGTCGGAGTAGACGCATCGATCCCGCGCGTCAGAATTGCCGATCTCCAGCACCCGGGCCGGTCGTGCTGATTTGTTGATCAGATGATGCCCATCCTCCACGCCACGCCGGAACGCCACGCAGTCCCCGGCGCACAGCAGCTCCTCGCCACTGTCAGTCACCAGCGTGAGTTCGCCTTCAACGACCCAGATGAATTCATCCTCGTGGCTGTGCCAGTGACGCTGGCTCGACCAGCCGCCGGGCTCAATGACCGTCAGATTCACGCCGAACAGGCCCAGACCTCCATGGCGCGCCAGGCGTTGGCAGGATTGCGCGCTGCAGGGCAGGTTGAAAGGGTATGGATAGTTGCTGCCTGTCTCGACCGGAACCGAAGCGAGATCCATCTTTTTCATCGGCAACACCCCGTCTGAATTCTACGCCTCATCGTGATCCAACCCATTATAGGCCACCGTCTCCGGACGCATCGCCCGCGCCAGCGCAAAGCCGCTGTCACGGCCGATGCTGTCCCGCTCCCGAACGAACGGACTACAGGGGTCCGCGCCAGGGCCCTAAAGGGCGCCACCGGTTGGCCCTTCCTGCCGGGATTGCTGTCGACGTAATCGCCAGGGGACTGGAGTGGTGGCGGCAACTGGTGCACTCTTAGCCGGCACCATGCCAGCGTCCACCGCAAGCCGGGCTTCCTGCGAGCCTCCCAGTTGAAACCGACCAAGGAGCGTGCCGCGCCACACCCCGGTGAGATCGAACGCCACGGCGTGGAATCGATTCCGGACCGCGATCGCAATGCCTCGATTGCCGACTTCGTCCGCATCGCCTGGGGCGGCTCCAACTCGCTCGCCACCGCTGTGCTCGGTGCCTTTCCGATCATGTTCGGGTTGTCGTTCTTTCAAGCGCTACTCGCAACCACACTGGGCGTGTTCATCGGCGCGTGTGTGCTGTCGCCGATGGCGGTGTTCGGGCCGACCAACGGGACCAACAATGCCGTCTCATCGAGCGCCCACTTTGGCGTGGTCGGAAGAATTGTGGGTTCGTTTCTGAGCCTTTTGACCGCCGTGGCCTTCTTCGCGATCAGCGTCTGGTCCAGTGGTGACGCGCTCACCGGAGCGGCACACCGACTGCTGGCCGTGCCGGAGTCGGGGACGTTGTCTGCGCTCGCCTATGCGATCTTCGCGCTCGCCGTCCTCGTGGTTTGCATCTACGGCTTTCAGTTGATGCTGCTGGTCAACAAATTTGCGGTCGTGGCCGCATCGACCCTGTTTCTGTTGGGCGTGGCCGCGTTCTGGGGGAATTTCGACGCCCGATTCACCGGCGCCGGATGGGCATGGGGCAGTGCGTCCTTTTGGCCGGCATTTGTGAGCGCCACACTGATTGCACTGGCCAATCCAATCTCATTCGGTGCCTTTCTGGGCGACTGGACGCGCTACCTGCCACGCACCACCAGCCGGCGAAGCCTGATCGGCGGCTCGCTGCTGGCCCAACTGCTTAGCCTGCTGCCTTTCGTCTTCGGCCTGATGACGGCGTCGATCATCGCGCGCCGAGCGCCGCACTATCTGGAGCGGGCCGACTACGCCGGCGGCCTGTTGGCGGTGTCACCGAGCTGGTTTTTCCTGCCGCTGCTGGGCCTTGCGCTCTTGAGCGGCATGTCGACCGGCACGACCTCGCTCTATGGGACGGGGCTCGACTTCTCGAGTGTGTTTCCGCGTCTGTCGCGTCCACGCGCCACGCTGCTGATCGGCAGTGGTTCGTGCATACTTATTTTTGCCGGACGCTTCTACTTCAGGCTGTTCGATTCGATCACCACATTCGTTACGCTGATCATCGTCACGACCACACCCTGGATGATCATTATGGAGATCGGTTATCTCGTCCGGCGCGGCTATTACCTGCCTGAGTCGATGCAGGTGTTCAATCGCGGGCAGGTCGGCGGGGAGTACTGGTTTTATCGTGGCTGGAATCTTCCCGCGATGACGGCCTGGATTCTCTCCTCGGTCTTCGCGCTGGCGACCGTCAACATTCCAGGTCACTTCGTCGGCTGGCTGGGTAACCTCGCCGGCGGTATCGACATCTCCCTGCTCGCAGCCCTCATTTTGCCGGCGCTGCTCTATCCCTCGCTGCTACGGGTATTTCCCGAGCCCTGCGCGGTATTCGGTCCGGAGGGGCCGCGCTGGGTGCCCTGTGTCGCGGTGCCGATCGAGCCGGTCCGCAGTGTACGCGGCACCGATGCGAGTTCGAGGCTGGCGGCTGCTGCCGCGACGCTGGAGCGTGGAGGCGCCGAATGAGCAGCGCGAGTGCCGGAGCACTCGAGACCGCCGGCGCCGCCGACTGGTATCGCCACGAGAGCGCGGGCGACGGTGTCACCCACGTCTTCGAGCAGCACATCTACCCTTTCTATCGCTGCAATATCTGGCACGTGCAGGGTCGCGAGTACGACCTGCTGGTCGACAGCGGTCTCGGGGTTGTTAATCTGCTGACACAGCTGCCATGGCTGCGCGCCGAGCGCATCCTGGCGCTGGCCAGTCACGCGCATTTCGACCATATCGGCGGACACCACCTGTTTTCGCGCCGCGCCTGCCACGCGCTGGAAGCCGCAACGCTAGCGGCACCGACGGCGCGTGAAACGCTCGCCGATCGCTATGCGACGCTCAGCATGTTCAGCAAGCTGCCGCCGGGGGGCTTTCGCAGCGAGGACTATCACGTTCAAGCCGCGCCTGCTACGCGGCTGCTCGAGCATGGCGATGTCATCGATCTGGGTGACCGTCATTTCGAAATCCTGCACGTGCCCGGGCACTCGCCCGGATCGATCGCCCTGTGGGAGGCCCGCACGGGCGTGCTCTTTTCCGGCGATTGTGTGTATGACGGGCCACTGATCGATGATGTGCATCATTCGGACATTCGGCGCTACCTGGAGAGCCTGCGCGCGCTGCGCGAACTGCCGGTGACGGTGGTGCACGGCGGGCACTTTCCGAGCTTCGGGCGTGAGCGCTTCAAAGCGCTGATCGATAGCTATTGCGCCGCGAAGCGCGCGCCCAGCGCATGAACGCCGCCTCTTCGAGCACACCCACAGCGGAGAACATCCTTGGCGCGCTTCGGGGCCGCGATCTGGCCCTGGCCGATGCGATGGTGCAAGCCCTGACCGCCTCGGACCCGACCGACGCACGAGCCTGGTCGCTCGACAGCGAGGTTGCCGCCGCCCGCGGTGAGATGGAGCGCGCGCTGACGAGTGCGACACGCGCGCTCGCCCAGGGCGGCGATTTCTGGGATGGCGTTCGCCAGGCACGCGCGCTCTGCGCGCTGGGGCGTATCGGCGAGGCGCGCGTGGTCGTGGACCGCCTGGCACCTGACCGCTCGAGCGCGCCCGCGCAGTCTGCGGTCGGTGACCTGCGCGTCTTCCTGCGAAGCTACGAGGTAGCCTTTGCGTGCTACGACCGCGCGGTAAAGCTCGAGCCCTTGCAGCCGCGCCATTGGTTCAATCGCGCCGCGGTGCGGCGCTACCTGGGCCAGCTCGAGGAAGCCGAGCACGACTACGATCGGGTGATCGAGCTCGATCCGAAGGATTCGGAAGCTCGGCTGAACCGCAGTCAGCTGCGCCCGCAGACCGCCGAGCGCAACCATCTCAGCGAGCTACTGCAGATTGCGGGCCAAGGATCGCTGTCCTGGCCAGCCGAAGTCGCCATCCGCTACGCGCTCGCCAAGGAATACGAGGACACCGGCCGCTACGAGGAATCCTGGCAGCAGCTGCTGCGCGGGGCGCAGTTGCGCCGCCGGCATTTACGCTACCAGGTGGCCAATGACGTGGCCACGGTCGATTGGATCATGCAGGCCTACCCTGAGAGGTCGACGGCGAGCCAGGGCTGCGACTCGCCGGCACCGATCTTCATCGTCGGCATGCCGCGCACCGGCTCGACGCTCATCGAGCGCATCCTGGCGAGTCATTCGGCGGTCTCATCCGCCGGCGAGCTCAATGACTTTGCCGTCGCAATGGTCGAGGCCGTCCGGCGTCAGCTGGGCCGAAGCGTCATCGCGCGCCACGAGATGGTAGCGGCCTCGGCGCGCGTGAATTTTTCGGCCCTCGGCCGCGACTATATCGAGCGCGCGCGCTGCTGGACGCAGCACCAGGCGCGCTTCACCGACAAGATGCCGCTCAACTACCTCTACTGCGGTCTGATCGCGCGCGCACTGCCACGCGCGCACATCGTTCATGTCACCCGCCATCCCATGGCGACCTGCTACGCCATCTTCAAGACCCTCTTCAACCAGGGCTATCCGTTCTCCTACGACTTGTCCGAGCTCGGCGCCTACTACGCTGCCTACCACCGGCTCATGCGGCATTGGCTAAAGACACTTCCGGGTCGGATCCATGAAGTCTCCTACGAGCGGCTGATCGCCGACCCCGAAGGCGAGGCGCGCCACCTGTGCGCGGCGGTGGGACTGGAGTGGGAGCCTGCGTGCCTCGAGTTCTACAGTACCCGTGACCCGGTGGCAACGGCCAGTGCGGCACAGGTGCGCCGCCCAATTTATCGCAGTTCCCTTGATCAGTGGCGCCACTACGAAGCAAAGCTCGAGCCGCTTCGAGCTCAATTGGCCGAGGCCGGCGTTACCTTGGATTCGCTGTAGCGGGTCACTCCCCAACCGTACCCCAGCACTTTCCACTGGCCGGCGCGCCGCGCCAGCACGAAGGCCCAGGCGCCATGCTCCTCGAACCGGGTGCCGTGAGTTCGACCCGTCCAGGTCGTGGGCAGCGAAAGGTAGGCCCGTTCACCCTGCACCGAGAAGTCCCGGGCCGGTCCGAATCGGACCTTCAGTTCGCTCAACTCGTCGGCGCCGGCATGCTGCCGGAATCCCGCCTCCCAGGCTGCCACCGCGTCGGCGCCGGAGAAGATGAACGGGGCATAGTTCTCAACGATTGTCACACCTCGCGCGGCAAACATGGTCGCGTGCCTGGCGGCCGGCAACTGCGCCATGAACTGTGCGAGTGCGTCGATGGGTTGCATGATCTCGGCCGGCGGGACTTCACCGGCCAGCGCTGGTCGTGTGCCGCCCAGCATCCAGCAAAGCAGCGACAGCGTCATCGCGGCCGTCAGCGTGCGCATGCACCAAGAGCGAACCGCAGCGAGTATTCTCATCATGTTTTGCACCTGGTTTGAACATCGATTGGCGTGGCAATCGGTCGACGAGTATCTGGCCGATGCGTTCCACTTGCAAAGCTCGCACAACCTTGCTACGTTCATTGGCACACGCAGCGCTTAATTTGAAAAGCAAACGGCTTCAGTGCAGTCTCTCTCACGGCCTGCGCCAAAGACAGAACGACACCATAGTGAGCACCGTACTGCTACAGAACCGTGTCCATCATGCGCGCGTCGGGCGCAACGCCCTGATCGCTACGGCGGTGGCCACGGCGCTTGCGCCACCGGTCGCCGTCCTCGCCGCCGACGATTCCAACAGCCTCCAGGAGGTCGTGGTCACCGCCGACCGCCGCGCACAGAACGTTCTCGACGTTCCGTACAATATATCGACTGTGAGCGGCGTGACGCTCGAGAATGCCGACGCGACAAATCTCAATGACCTGGCGCGACTGCTGCCCGGCGTGTCGATCCCGGACCTCGGCGCCCGCGCCAACAGCAGCAACAGCCTGATCATCATTCGCGGACTCAACGTCAACGACCCGGTCGCCTCGTCCTATCTGCCCTGGGGCAGCGTGCCGACCGTGTCTACCTACGTCGATGACGTGCCGCAGTTCGTCGATCTGAAGCTCGATGACATCGAGCGCATCGAGGTACTGCGCGGCCCTCAGGGCACGCTGTATGGCTCGGGCGCGGTCGGAGGCACGATCAAGATCGTGCACAACGCGCCCGATCCAAAGGAGTTCTCGGCCAAGATATCCGTGGATACCTCGAAGACCGAGCACGCCGAGAATCCTTCCTACGCCTTCAACGGCGTGGTGAACATACCGCTCGGCTCGCAGCTGGCGTTCCGGCTATCCACCGGCTACGAGAAATCGGCCGGGTTCATTAATGGCGTGAATGCGGTCGAGTTCGGACCGAACCAGCAGCCGGTGCTTGCCAATCCCGCCAACCCGCTCACCAGCGGTCTCGTGTACCAGACGGTGGAGCACGTCAATGACGCGCACTCGATTTACGTGCGCGCTGCGCTGCGCTGGCTGCCCACCGACTGGCTCGAGGGCAATCTGGCGTTCCAGCGCCAGAACGATCACTCGGAGGGTTTCTCGTGGCAGACCGAGGGCTTGAGCTACCAGACTGAAGCCCTGGTGCCGCATCAGCCTGAGGCCCGGGCCACGGACCTGCAATCGCTCACCCTGACCGCCGACGCCGGGTTTGCAACCGTCACCTCATCCACGTCGTATTCGGTCATGGACGTCGATAACGTCTACGACGAGTCGCAGTTCGTCGTCGCCTACAATCTAGCGAGCCCGCTGCTCTACGGCGACTACCCGCGCGTGACGTCGCTGTTCTTCCTGACGTCGCACGATACCAGTCTCACGCAGGAGCTGCGCCTGGTGTCCAAGGAGGGCGGGGACTGGGACTATGCCACCGGACTGTTCTTCCAGCATCAGACCCAACACCTGCTGCAGCGCGAGTCGGTGCCGGGCTTTGCGGCGTGGTCCGAGCTGCCGGGCTCGGCCGATGCGGTGCCGCCATCCACCCCCGGCGCGCCTTACGCCAACTTTGGCGACTTTCTCCAGATGTACTACGGCGGCACGCGTCCCAGTGCCCTGCAGCCGGTGGATACCAACTTCACCTATCTGCGCCTGTCCGGATTCACGGATAAGGCGTTGTACGGTGAGCTGACCCGACATCTGACGTCCCTATGGGAGCTCACCGGCGGGGCACGCATCTTCTGGCAGGACTTCGCGCAGAGCCTGCACTCGCAGATCCCCTACGGCGGCCCGTTTTACTCGACTCTGCCGTACCCAGAGAATCTCACCGACAGCCTGGGCAGTACGATCGTGCAGCGACAGCAGTCGTTCCACAATCACATCTTCAAGGTTAATTCCAGCTACGAGATGGCCTCCACCGCCCGCGTCTATGCAACCTTCTCGGAGGGCTTCCGGCACGGGGGCGTCAATGCGCTGTCGATCGGCAATTGCATCTTCTGCGAGAGCGATTCGATCGTGCCCTACAAGTCCGACACCGTGAAGAACTATGAGGTCGGCTTCAAGGGCTCGATCGCGGACTGGCTACGTTACAGCGCCGCGGTATTCCACGAGGACTGGGACAACGTCCAGATTCAGATCTTCGGACAGGCCGGCGATCCCGCAGTGGTCAATGGCAAGACCGCCCGCAGTGACGGCGTCGAGCTGGAACTCGATGGGCGCCTTGGCCGACACTGGACCGGCACGCTAGGCTATGGCTACACGGATGCGAGGATCACTCAGGACTTTGCGATCACCGAAGTGGTCAACGGTAGTACCTTCAACCTCGTCAATGGCCATGATGGCGACCGACTGCCGTATGTTCCGCGGCAGACGCTGACCGGGGACCTGGGTTACCAGACGCCGCTCACCGGCAAGATGGCCCTGGACCTGCATGCGGGTGCCGCCTACCACAGCAACACCACCACGCAGCTCAACGACACGGTGCTGGGTTATCGAGTGCTGGGCGGCTTTACGACGGTCAATGCCGGCGCCGGCCTGCAGCTCGGACCCGAGTTTCATGTCCGCCTGTTCGTCGACAACCTGACCAACGCTCAGGGCATCACCGCTTCCGGGCCGCTGCTGCGAATCTACGACGATCCGCGCTATCGCGCCGAATACGTGACGCGGCCGCGCACGTTCGGACTGCGTGCCGACTACACTTTCAAATGAGGCCGTCCAGTTCGAGCGTCGCCAATGCCAGTGACCGCAACGCGTGACCTGGCCGATCAGGTCAGGATTCTTTCCACCTCATCCACTCCGACTTCATCATCCCGCCGATCAGCGCTGCACCTGATCAGCTATCAAGGCATAATTGACCTGCTCGAGCGGGCAGGGCGAAAAGACCCCGCAGCTTTTGGGCCAAATCGACTACTTCACGCCGAGGGATGTAGTTGTGCGATATCAGAGCGGCTCTCTGACGAGTTTGTTGCTGACGATGCTCATAGCAGCGGCATACCTCTGCGTGCCCGCTCGCGCGGACAACCGCGTGGCGCTCGTCATCGGCAACTCGACCTACCGGAACGTAACGAGGCTCGATAATCCGAAGAACGACGCCAAGCTTATGGCCGAGACGTTGCGCGGCCTCGGGTTCACCTTGGCCGGCGGTTCAGCGCAGATCGACCTCGATAAGGCCGCCTTCGACGACATCCTGCAGCAATATAGCAATCTGCTGGTCGGAGCTGATGTCGCGCTGTTCTATTATGCCGGTCACGGGGTGCAGGTGCGCGGCTCCAATTACCTCGTGCCGGTGAACGCTAATCCAGTGCGCGAAGCTGACGTCCTGTTTCAGATGGTCGACACGGCGCTCATCCTGGCCGCGATGGAAGGATCGGGCACCAAACTCAACATCGTGATTCTCGATGCCTGCCGCAATAACCCGTTCGGTGGGCGTGGACTGCGCTCGGCGGCAGGCGGACTCGCCCAGATGCAGGCTCCGGAAGGCACGCTGATTTCCTACGCGACGCAACCCGGCAATGTCGCACTCGACGGTACCGGTGGCCACAGCCCATATACCAAGGCGCTGGCACAAACGATCCGCAAACCCGGGCTTGGAATCTTCGATACGTTCAACCAGGTCGGGGTTGCGGTCATGCAGGCAACCGGTAACGCGCAGCAACCGTGGGTATCGACATCCCCGATCAAAGAGAGCTTCCAATTCGCGACTTCTGGGGCGCAGGTACCGGCCGCGCCATCCCCGAGCGCCGCTACGAGCGAAGCAGCACAAGTATGGGGCACGATCCAGAACACGACTAGCATTGCCGTCTTGCAGACGTTCGTCGATCGCTTTAGCGACACACTCTACGGCAGCATGGGACGCGCGCGACTTGAAGAATTGAAGAAGTACCAGGCTGCCACCGCGAACCCACCGGCGACCGATCGAAATCCGGTCTCCGCTACTTCGCACGTCGATATGCCAGGCGCGTACGAGCCGAATATGGACCGCGCGGGGATTACCATCGCAGAACAGAACCTGCCTGGTCCTGATGCCCGGCTTTGCCAAAGCCTGTGCATCAATGAACCTCGATGCACAGCATGGGTCTATCGAGCTCCCGAGGGCCGGACCGATGGGCGTCCGCACTGTTGGTTGAGGAACAACGTCATCCGCAGACCGGGTGACAACGCCACGATCTCAGGCGATGTTCAACGGTAGGATCGAGGTTCGCTCACGAAACAGAAACTCATGCACGCCTAGCCTCGGCCGGCTAGCACGTTCCCGCCATCGAATACCTGCGGATGCTGCAACGCGGCGATCTGCCTCGTCCTGACCCAAACCGGACCTGACGCATCGGCGCAGTTCGTCGTGCGAGTCGCGATTAAGCGGGAACATACGTCAACCTAATCACGTCCTCGCCAATGAGATCGCTGGTGACAAGGCGGAGCGGCGGCCGGGGGCGGGCGAAGAATGGCTTGCCGCGACCAAGCACGATGGGGTGGAGATAGAGTCGATACTCATCGATAAGACCAAGGTCGGTTAGGCTTCCTGCCAAGTCTGGTCCGGCAACTTCAATCTCCCCAACTAGCTGAGCCTTCAGCCCACGTATCACTGCCTCGATGTCATCCTCGACAAGCGTGGCGTTGGGACCGACCGACTTCAACGAGCGCGACACAACCCACTTCGGCTGTCTCCGCCACGCCGCCGCGAATTCGCGTTCCTCCGAGCCCCACTCCGGACGGTCGTCGTCCCAATAACGCATCACCTCGTAAATGCGGCGACCGTACACACTGCCCGTCAGGTTGCGCGCTTGCTCTATGAAGTGACGAAAGAGCGCAGGGCTTGGCCTCATTTCAAGGTGGTCGACGTAGCCGTCCAGGGACTGGTTCATTCCGAAGATGAGCTTCGCCATGCTGTAAAATCTCCGCCCCAGGTTCCTCAGAATAGCTTGAGCCGACGTTCCGCAGAAATGAGATTGGACATGATCTGCGCGCCGCCCTGCGACCCAATGACTGCGTGGCCATTCCGGCCATGCTGCTGGCGTGCTTTCTCTGTTCCTGCTCGACCAACTCCGGCCCCGAGCGGGTCGCGTCGTTCAGGATCGCGCACAGCATTCTTCCAGCGCCTGCATCAATCCGAGTTCGCGTACAGCTTGACCAGATCGGTCAGGAAATCCCGACCGACGAACACGGACCGGATGCTCCTGCGTTCGTTCAACCCATGCACGCCATTGCCGTCGGGATCCCCCCAACCTCCGGGTGCACCATAGACCGGAATGCCGATTGCCTCCAGAAAAATGCCGTCGGTGGTGCCGGTAGACATCGTGGGAACCAGAGGAACGCCTGGAAAGTATTTGGCGACCAGCTTTTCGGCCGGCCCGATGATCGCGGCGTCGAGCGGCGGAGGCACTGCGAGCGGACGGATCGGGGGAACCAGAGTTACCCTCACGCCTGAATCGCCGATCGCCGTTTCCAGAGCCGCCTGGGTCCCCTCGACCGTTTCACCAGGAAAGATGCGGCAATTGACGTTCGCCGCGGCGCGCTGCGGCAGCGCGTTATTGGCGTGACCCCCTTCCAATAGAGTAGCGACGCA
>Ga0302324_100021787_pt1 | contig 12482 bp, 12 predicted proteins | sample Palsa_T0_1_FD_201949 | JGI IMG/M metagenome (GOLD analysis project Ga0302324, IMG submission 201949) | Peat permafrost microbial communities from Stordalen Mire near Abisko, Sweden - Palsa_T0_1 | ecosystem: Environmental > Terrestrial > Soil > Palsa > Peat permafrost | place: Sweden: Abisko...
TCCAGGCCCTTGCCGCCGCCCATCAGCGCATAGCCGGGCTGCGTTGTGGCGGCTGTCGAGTCCGCCGGAGTGCCGATGCGGACGTAATGGTAAGCGGTAGCGGGCAGCGCTTGCGCAGAGAACGAGGGGACGAAGCTGAACAGTAGAGAGATCAGCGCAATCGATCGAATTCGGAGCATATACGAAGGATATTTCATGCACGGTTATCGGAGTGGACGGAAAAGCGCATAATGTAAATACTGTTTCGTATCTACGGAAAATGGAGCGGGGAGAATCACAAACCCACGAGAGGCGAGATTATGAGGAGAGGTAATCCCGAATCGCTTACACCCGAATTGCAGGCCGAGCTTGATGCTCTGGCCGCAATGCCCGACAGCGAAATCGACACAACCGACATACCGGCCATCGCTGATTTCAGCAACGCGGTTCGCGGCCCGTTTTACCGTCCCATCAAGCGGCCTCTATCGTTGCGCCTGGATGCCGACATTATCGACTGGTTCCAACGCCAGGGACAGGGCTATCAGACGCGGATGAACTCGGCATTGCGCGAATATGTTGATAGGCACCGCGAGCGCGCCTGAGGGGTGATCTGACTTCTCCGTGCCTGGCGGCAGCGTGGCGGTCCTTGGATTATGCGGCGCGCACCCGCTCAACAGCGAGCCGCAAGCCCATCGCTTTGAGAATCGCGGCCAGGCTGCGCAATTCAGGGTTTCCGTCTTCAGACAGCGTGCGATAGAGCTGGGTCGGGTTCAGGTTGGCCTTTTCCGCGACAGTCTGCACGCCGCCAAGGGCCCTTGCCATCTGGCGCAGCGCGATCAGCAGTTCGCCCTGCTCGCCGTCTTCGAGAATGCTGTTGAGGAGCTCGAGTGCGTAAGCAGGATCTTCCTTGAATAGCTCCGCCATTGCTTCGTCGTGGATTCTGTTTCTCATTCATCGCGATTTTCGTTTATAAACGAAGATAATGTCAAGCGATAGGGGCTCAATTCTAAGAGTCGGAGCACGGGACCAAGGCATAGCGTGCAGAGATGGAAAGACCCCAGCCCTGCGAGGGGAATCGCAGGGATGGGAGATGGGGTTATTTGAAGGTGAATGTGAGTTGCTCCCTCGGTGTATTGGAGTCGTTTCTGCCGCCAGAGCTGAAGGTGGCCACGGTGATCGAGTTTCCGACCTGGCTGATGCCAAGAAGCGCTCCCGCATCCCAGTTGCCATCTGCGCATTCTGCTGTGGTGCCGAGGATGCCGTAACTGTATGCCGTAGAAGTAATGCCGGCCGTCTTCAGCCGGGTGGCCAGCGGGTTGTTGGCGGCCGTCGGCGAGCCAACATACCAGGAGGCGGAGGCAGGAAATGTGCAGTTGTTTGCGCCTGCTGCGGTCGAAATAGACCACTCGGTGGCGCCGCCCGCTGTGACGCCTGGACCGCTGACGGTGATGAGTCCGTTGCCGCTGAACATATTGCTCGGCCCGATGTAGGTACCCGCCTTGAAGCCAGCGGCATTGACGGTGGGCGATGCCACCGCGGTCGGCGAACCGGAAACGATGGCTATGGTTCCATTCGCAGCGACTGTCACCTGGAATGTGACGTCCTTATATACAGTGCCGGTCGAGGTGACCAGCGGGACCATGGTGGCATTGATGGTGTTGGTGGTTCCGGTGAGCGTGGCGTACTGGAATTCGGCGTAGTAGGTGGGCGTGGTTTCGGGGCGCGCTTCGTCGTCCTGGATCTGCGCGTGAACGCCGCTGAATGCGGCGGAGATAGCGATGGCGATGGCAGCGATGACCGGCAGCACGATCCAGGATTTCAGAACGGGCTTTTGGGATGAATGCATGACTGGATTCTCCTCTTTTTGAGAGCCGTGGATTCGGGCCGTATGGCAGTCTTCGGCTAAGGCTGCCGGCTTCGGAATCGGGGCGGAGCACAGGTGGGGGACGATGCCGATGAACTGCGGGGTTTCCGATGGAGGCAATCATATACCGGAGCCGTGGCGCGTGGCTGTGACGATTGCGAAGACTGGGCAAGGAGGATCGGGCGAGTTCTCCCAGGTCTCAAAATCGAGTGGGCGCCCTCTGGGCAGGGCACCCAAGCCTCGAGGTTGAGATGAGGAAGACTACTGCAGCGTATAAGTGATCTGGTCGATGGGAGTGGGTTTGTCAAACGACCCGAGCGTGGAGTAGCTGGAGATGATGAGCTGATTGCCTGTCTGGCTCACGCCGATGAGCGTGCCGCCGGCCCAGCTGCCGTTGACCGAGCAGGATGTATCGGAATCGCCGCCCGTGCCGTAGCTGAAGGCCGTCGAAGTGATGCCGGCCTTTTGCAGGCGCGTAAAAAGCGGATTGTTGGCCGAGGTGGGCGACCCCACATACCACGTGGCGGATGCCGGATAGGTGCATGAATCCGCGCCCGTCGTCGCGGTGAGCGACCAGACCGTGGTCCCTCCGGTGACCACGCCAGGGCCGGAGACCGTGATCAGGTTCCGTCCGCCATTGACGGTGCTTGGCCCCACATAGTTGCCGGCTTTGAAGGCGGAAACCACCACCGAGGGCGCTGCCACGATGGTCGGCGAGCCGGGAACCACGGTGACCGTTCCGTTGGCCGCCACCTCAACCTCGAGCGTGAGATTCTTGTACACCGTACCGGTCGGGGTCACGATGGGAACCATGGTGGCATTGATGGTGTTGGTGGTTCCGGTGATGGTGGCGTACTGGAACTCGGCGTAAGAGGTAGGCGTGGTCTCGGGGCGCGCTTGGTCGTCCTGGGCATGTACGCCACTCAGGGCGGCGGAAACGGCGATGGCAGTGGCCGCAACAGCGAGCAGAGCAAGCGAAGATTTGAGAACCCGTTTCGGGGGAGTTTGCATTGGAAAGAGCCTCCGTTTTCAACTGCGTTTCAGATGTGGAAGAATCGCGATGCCGCGATAGTAACTCAAATGCGAATCGAGTTGCCGCACGGCTGACCCAAAAGTGTCACCCCCTCCCACGCCGGTTTCCCGTTTCAACGCACTCCCCGTAACCCCACGGATTCCCCTCGCGGCCGCTCGGGGAAAAAGCAGCCAGACCCCGGCTATAGTGAAAGCTGGCGATTTCTCACGACCTTGCTCAGGCGTGACTAAAAACAGCGGCACCACAAACCGTTCCCTGATATGGGATGAAGACGCGCCTGCGGAATCCCGCTTCCGGCGCATGCAGGAGAGTGCGCCCCTCGACGGGCAGACTCTTCAGGGCATGTCACTGGACGACGAGGATCCGGACGGCGAGGAGCTTCTGCGCCCGTCGCGTCCGGTGCGCAGGCGTCCCAGCAGGCAGGGCCGCAACTTGCCCCGCAAGGGCAGGGAGGAGTCGGCCGCGCCCTGGTGGCGTCCGGCCAGCACGCTGGGCCGCGTGGCTCTCGGACTGGGAACGCTCGCGGTGGTCGGTGCGCTGACCACGGGAGCTGTGCTGCTGAACCGCTATCTTGAACGCGACCCGCGCTTCCGCATTGCCGGAGCCGGCAACATCGATGCCACGGGACTCACCGAGGTCAGCCGAACCGAGATCCTGCCTGTGTTTGGCGAGGACATCGGCCGCAACATCTTTTTTGTCCCGCTGGCCGAGCGCCGCAAGCAGCTCGAGCAGATTCCGTGGGTGCAGCGCGCCACGGTCATGCGCTTCCTTCCCGACCAGATTCGAGTAGCGGTGGTGGAGCGGGATCCAGTGGCGTTTGTGCGCCAGGGCCAGCAGATCGGCCTGGTGGACGCTGACGGCGTGCTGCTCACCATGCCTGCTGCCATGATGGCGGCGCATCATTATTCGTTCCCCGTGGTCACGGGCATCGATGCCAACGACCCGGCACTGGCTCGCAAGGCGCGCATGTCGGTCTATATGCGCCTGCTGGGCGAGCTCGACGCGAACGGGCAGCGGCTCTCAGAGCAGATTTCCGAGATCGATCTGACCGACCCTGAAGACGCGCGCGTGCTGATGCCGGAGCCGGGCACGGACATCGTGGCGCACTTTGGCGTGGAGCGGTTCCTGGAGCGCTATCAGCGCTACAAGGCGCACATTGCCGAATGGCGTCAGCAGTATCCCAAGCTGGCGGCGGTCGATCTGCGCTACGAATCGCAGGTGGTGCTGGAGATGCAGCCGGGCGTGAATGCAGCGCAGCAGGCGGCGGCGGCCACGACAACGCAGCCAGCCAGTAACGCGAAGGCGCTAGAGGCCAAGGCAGATGCGCCCGCGAAATCGGCATCCAACGCTAAGACAGTCAAGTCTCCAGGGTCCACGGGCGTCAAGGCATCCACCAAGCCGCAATCCGAACAGGCGGCCGCAATCAAGGCGGCCACGTTGCGGGACAAGAAGAAGCGCGCGGAGCAGAAACGCGCCGCGCTGAACCTGAGCAAACAGAAGCCTAAACCGCATCCGGGAACGGCCGCGGGCCAGGGCCAGTGATGCCGCCGCGCGGGGCAAACAGGAATCGATGAGCCAGAAGTCCGACAACCTGATCGTGGTGCTGGACGTGGGCAGCGCATGGACGCGCGTGCTGGCCGCCGACCTGAACGAGGGCTCGCTGCGTTATCGCGGGCACGGAATGGTGGAGTCGGCGGGCATGCGCAAGGGGCTCATCGCCGAGCTCAACCCCGCGGCCAGGGCTGTAAAGGCCGCCTGCGATCAGGCCGAGACCGTGGCCGGCGCCAATATCGACATGTGCGCGGTGGGTGTGGGCGGCCCGCATATTCGCGGCCTCAACACCAGCGGCGGATTTGAGCTGAGCACGCGCATGAGAGAGATCACGCGCGAAGACGTGCGCAACGCCGTCGATCGCGCCCGCGCGGTGGAGCGGCCTCCGGACCGCGAGATCCTTCACCTGCTGCCGCGCCAGTTCATTCTCGATGGACAGCCGGGCATCTTCGATCCACTGGGGATGGTCGGAAAGCGCCTCGAGGTCGAGCTGCACATCGCCACCTGCTCGGGCAGCGCTCTGCAGAGCATTGTGACCTGCGCCAACCGCGCCGGCCTCGAGGTTACCGAGGCGGTGCTTGAGTCGATTGCCGCCGCCGAGGCTACGCTCTCTGCCGACGAACGCGAGCTGGGTGTCTGCCTGCTCGATATCGGCGCGCATTCAAGCGACCTGGTGGTGTTTTTCGAGGGCGCCGTGGCGCACACCGCGTCGGTGCCGATCGGCGGTCAGCATTTTACCAACGATCTGGCCGCGGGGCTGCACATCTCCGTGGCCCAGGCCGAGGATTTGAAGCGCACATACGGCCACGCGGTTGTCACATGCGTGCCACAGCTGGCCGAGGTGGAGCTGGCCGGCTCGCAGCAGACCATTCGCCTGCGCCAGGCCGCCGAATACCTGCAGCCGCGCGCCGATGAGCTGCTGCGCTTTGTGCGCGAGAGCCTGCGCCAGGGCGGTGCGCTCGATGCCCTGGGCGCGGGATGCGTACTCACCGGCGGCGGAGCCATGCTGCCCGGCCTGCTTGACGTCACGGAATCGCAGTTGCGGGTGCCGGCGCGAATCGGCATGCCCGTGCGTCTCTCCAACATGCCCGGCGAGCTCGCCAACCCGAGCTTTGCCGTGGCCGCGGGGTTGCTTCTATATGCACATCGCACGCGCGTGAATCGCGCCGCGGAAAACAACAGCCTGCGCGCCAAGCTGCGCGCCATCTTTGCAGCCAGCTATTAAGTGCTGGCAGTTGAATTCGCAGGGAATCGGGTGCCCCCGGTCTCGATTCCGAGACCGGGGCTGCCACAGATTTTATGAAATAGGTATGACCCTTTCAGGAGGCCGAAACCGATGAACGAGCAACGCAACGAAATAAAGGAAATGCGGATTCAATATCACGAGGAGATGGTTCACGGGGCTCGCATCAAGGTGATCGGTGTGGGCGGCGGCGGCGGCAACGCTGTCAACCGCATGATCGCGGCCCGTCTTGAAGGCGTGGAGTTCATTGCCGCCAACACCGATGTGCAGGCGCTCAAGCTGTCGCAGGCGCCGATCAAGCTCCAGCTCGGCGTGCGCCTGACCTCAGGCCTCGGCGCCGGCGCCAACCCCGACATCGGCCGCCGCGCCGCACTGGAAGACTCAGAAAAGATCATCGAAGCCCTCGAGGGCGCGGACATGGTGTTTGTCACCGCAGGCCTGGGCGGGGGCACCGGCACCGGCGCCGCGCCGGTGATTGCCTCGCTGGCCAGCGAGATGGGCATTCTCACGGTCGCGGTGGTCACGTGCCCGTTTGGATTTGAAGGCAAGCGCCGTCAGCAGCAGGCCGAGCGCGGCCTCAAGGAGCTGCTCGACAGCGTCGACACCATGATCGTCATCCCCAATGAAAAGCTGCTGGCCGTGGCCCGCGACGCCGGCTTCTTCGAGAGCTTCCGCATTGCCGACGACGTGCTGCGTCAGGGCGTGCAGGGCATCAGCGACATCATCATCATTCCGGGCATCATCAACCGCGACTTTGCCGATGTGAAGACCACCATGGCCGGCATGGGTCACGCGGTGATGGGGACGGCGGTGCGCTCCGGCTCGAACCGCGCGATCGAGGCGGCGCAGGCGGCCATGGCGTCGCCGCTGCTTGAGGCCGGCGCCATTGACGGCGCACGCGGCATCCTTATCAACATCACCGGATCGAGCACACTCAAGCTTTCCGAGGTCAACGAGGCTTCCTCGCTGATCCAGTCCGCCGCCCACGAAGACGCCAACATCATTTTTGGCGCGGTGCTCGACGAGAAGATGGGCGACGAGGTCAAGATCACCGTCATCGCCACGGGCTTCCGCGACCAGATGCCGGAGCGGCGCGCGCGCATGTTGAGCGTGGCCGAGACGCCGGTTATCTCAGTGCCCGTGGTAGCGCCGGGCACGTGGATGCGCGAGCCGGAGCAGGCGCCTGCACCACCGCCGGTCTCGTTCCGATTCCAGAGCGAGGTGGAAGAGCCCGAACCGGAGCCGGACGATGAAATGTTTGCCGAGGAGGAGCCGGTGTTCTTTTCGGCGTCTGCTTCGACGGCGGTGCAGGTGAGCGTGGGCGGCCCGGCGGTGGAGATCGCCGACGAGCCACGGCGCTACGAAGAACCGGAGCACGCGCCAGGGCGTCCGCGCTTTGCCGAGCTGGCAGAAGAGCCGGTCTACAAGCCGTTGCCGCGGGATTACGCCACCGATTTCACCTCGGGCCTGCGCACTCCGGCGGCTCCGGCGTATGAGGAGCATCGCACCGCTGCCTCGCTGTTTTCGGATACCGAAGAGGAGAAGCATCGCGATCTGGATGTGCCGGCCTTCATGCGCCGTTCGCAGTTTTAGGCTTGTTCGACCCCATCAACGGGCGCAGTGACAGGGAGTCAACCTTCAAGAAAGAAGTGCGGTTGCCTGGGCAATCTTGAACCGAGTCGGCGCATCCTAAGAAATTGTTGTGGTACTTCAAAGGTTTTCAGGAACAGGGCGTGCAGCAGGTTCGATGTGCTGAAACGCTACAACTTTGGTGCTGTGGGGAATTTGATCTGGCAAAGTTTTCCCGTTTTGAGTTTGAGCAGCCCGGCTGTATAGTTCAGATAAGCTCAGAAAAGCAGCTGGTTCGCTTTGCAGCAGGCACGGTCGATCCACCCCGCGGAAATGGTGTGAAATCAAGACGTTGGCTCCAAATGCAGCTCGTCTGGCCAACGCAATCGCCGCAGTGGAGCTGAGCAAAGCATGAACTTTAGCCAAGAACTGGCCGATAAGCAGGACAGTGCACTGAAGCCAAGTGCATGGCAAGACTCCATTTTGAGAGGAAACTGCTGGATGAAGCTGTCTTGCGTTTTGGCACTTGGACTGGCCTTGGTGGGAACCGGCGCAGGATGGGCGTTTGACACGCCGCACACCCTGCATCACGCACGAGCCACCGAACCGCACCTTTCCGGAACGCACCACTCGGCGCGCCACCACGCTGCCGCCCATGCATCGACAACCGCCGCGAAGCCGTCAGCCCGGACATCAACCAAGGCCGGTGGGACGTCTGTGCTGGCTCACGCCGCAGCCACCGCCAGGCGTCAGGCTCAAAGCTCGCGCGCGGGAGTGCGCCGCGCCAGCCTTGGCAACCACCGCCATCATTATTACGAGCGCTTCACCGCCAGCTCCTTCGCCACGGGCGTGATCGGCGAGGGCGACATCACGGCCGGAGAAGATCCGGTGGTCCGCCAGGCAGCCATTGACGCTCTTGACGGCATGAACGGCACCGCCGTCGTCATCAGCCCCTCCAACGGCCGCATCCTGGCCATGGTCAACCAGAAGCTGGCGCTCTCACCCGGCGCCGAACCCTGCTCCACCATCAAGCTTTCCGTGGCGCTGGCGGCACTCTCCGAGGGCCTGGTCACACGCGATACGCCGGTGGCCCTGGGCGGCTTCCGCATGAACATGACCGACGCCATCGCCAAGAGCAACAATCTCTATTTTGAGGAGCTTGGCCGCGAGCTCGGCTTTGACCGCGTACGCCATTACGCCACCCAGTTCGGGCTGGGCGAGCTGGCCGGCTACCACATCGACGGCGAGCAGTTGGGCGAGTATCCGGCTGAAGCGATCCCGGCAACGGAAGGTGGCGTGGCCCGCATGTGCAGCTTTGGCCAGGGCGTCTCCATGACTCCGCTGCAGCTGGGCGCGTTTGTGGCCGCCATCGCCAACGGGGGCACGCTCTATTATCTGCAGCATCCCACCACGACGGATGAAATTACGAACTTCGAGCCCAAGGTGAAGCGCACGCTCGACATCGCCCGCTTCGTTCCCGACCTGCAGGACGGCATGGCAGGCGCGGTCGAGTACGGCACCGCCCGCCGCCTGCGCACCAGCTTCCAGGAGCTGCCCGTGTTCGGCAAAACCGGCACCTGCTCCGACAAGGGGACGCGGTTCGGCTGGTTCGTCTCCTACTCCGACTCGCCGCAGGGCGCGCTGGTCACGGTGTTCTTCCTGGAGGGTGGCCGGCCCACATTTGGCCCCCGCGCCGCCGAGCTCACCGGCGCGTTCTACCGCAATCTCTGGGACCACAACTACTTCGGCGGCGCCAAGGTGCAGACCGTGGCCGCCACGGCCGCGGACGTGCCCGTCAGCCGGTAGCATCTGCAGCAGAGCTCAGCTTCAAAGCAAAGGCCGCCTTCGGGCGGCCTTTGTTGTCGCAACGCTTGACAGAGTTTCCCCATTTCAGGGAAGATGGTGAGCGTGTACGGTAAACTAACGTACACGAAGAAGGGTTCTATGGCATTAGCAGCGCGCACAGAGCGGACGGAAGCTCGATTGCTTCCTGAGCAAAAGAGGCGGATCGAGCGCGCCGCCAGCCTCAGAGGGCAGTCCGTCTCCGATTTCATCGTTCAACACGCCGACGAGGCTGCCATCCGGACGATCGAATCGCACACCAGTTGGGTTCTGGAAGACCGGGATCGCGATTTCTTTATTCAAGCCCTGCTCAATCCTCCCCAGCCGAGTGAACGAATGAAGGCCGCGGCCATGCGTTACAAGGAATGGGCGGGCAAATAGTGGATCGCAGGGCCTTGCCCGCGGGGTATCGCATTGAGCCGCTCGTGTCGAATCACGATCGAGCGGCCTTTTGCTGCGGCAACCCCGAACTGGACGCCTACATTCGACAACAGGCCGGGCAGGACCAGAAGCGCAAGCTTGCCGCTGTCTTCATTCTCATCGCAGACAGCGGCGCGGTTGCCGGGTTTCACACTCTTTCGGCGCACTCGATTCTGGCAGTCAACTTGCCGGCGGAGATGGCGAAGAAACTGCCCCGATACCTCATTCCAGTTACTCTGCTGGGGCGCATGGCAGTAAGCCAGGCTCTCCAGGGGCTCGGGTTGGGAGAACTTCTACTGATGGACGCGCTTGAACGGGCTTGGATGGCATCGCGGCACGCGGCGTCCTGGGCAGTGGTCGTAAACACGAAAGCAGGAGCGCGGGAATTCTATCTCAAACACGGCTTCGTGCCGTTTCCCGATCAACCCGGCAGGCTCGGCTTGCAGATGAAGACGATCGAGCTGATGTCTCAGGCGTAGTCGCGGCCACTCACCCATCTCTCTCGCCGGAAGCGAGTGCTAAACTTCCCACCATATGAAGGCTGACGCACGCCGCTCAGAGCCGCCCAGGAACGAGGAATGACGCCCATCGATCTCATGGCCAATGCCGAGAGCCGTCCGCTGCGCATCGTCATCCCCGGCGGCAGCGGGCAGGTGGGCCAGGTGCTGGCGCGCCACTTTCAGCTGCGCGGCCATCACGTTACCGTTCTCACCCGCAGCCCGTACACCGCGCCCTGGCAGACCGTGCACTGGGATGGCGACCAAATCAATCAGTCCGGCTCGTGGACCGAGCACCTGGAGGGTGCGGACGTCTGCATCAACCTGGCCGGGCGCAGCGTGAACTGCCGCTACCACGCGGCTAATCGCGAGGCCATCTACCATTCGCGCATCCGCACCACGGCGCTGCTGGGCGAGGTGATCGCAGGCCTCGCCGACCCGCCCAGGATCTGGCTCAACGCTTCAACTGCGACCATTTATCGCCACGCGCTCGACAGGGCCATGGACGAGGCGGCCGGCGAACTTGGCGGCCACGAACTCATTGCGAAAAACCGCCGCGCGCCCGACACGTGGAATTTTTCTATCGGAGTGGCAAAGGATTGGGAGGCCGTGTTCTTCGCCGCCGAGACTCCGCGCACACGTAAGGTAGCCCTTCGCAGCGCCATCGTGATGAGCCCCTCGCCCGGCAATGCGTTTGCCATCCTGCTCAACCTGGTGCGCGTAGGCCTGGGCGGCAAGCAGGGCAATGGCCGCCAGTTTGTCTCATGGATTCACGAGCAGGATTTTGCCCGAGCTGTCGAGTTCCTGATTGCGCACGAAGAGCTGGCCGGCCCCGTCAACATCGCCGCGCCCAATCCGCTGCCGAATCGCGAATTCATGGCCGCGTTGCGCGATGCGTGGGGCATGCCCAACGGCCTGCCTGCGCCTGCGCCGCTCATCGAGATCGCTGCGTTCTTTCTGCGCACCGAGTCGGAACTGGTGCTGAAGAGCCGCCGTGCCGTCCCCGGCCGCCTGCTCGATGCCGGGTTTATGTTTGATTTTCCGGAGTGGCCTGACGCGGCGGAGGACCTGGTCGATCGATGGCGGCACCGGCACGATTGATGTGCAGGGTTAATCGAGTGTTTGCGGCATCCCAGGTCCCAAACACGGGACCTGGGGCACCCAAATTTGCGCGGATTGGATGCGTCGCTACGCGACGCGCTCGATCGTCACCGACTCCAGCACGACCGGCTTGTGCGGCTTGTCCTGCGAGTTCTTGGGCACGGTGGAGATCTTGTTTACCACGTCCATGCCCTCTACGACTTCGCCGAAGATGGTGTGCTTGCCGGTGAGCCAGGTGGTGGGCGCTACAGTGATGAAGAACTGGCTGCCGTTGGTGTTGGGTCCGGAGTTGGCCATGGCCAGCTTGCCCGGCTTGTCAAACTTGTGCGGCGAGCTCTTGGTCTCGTCCTCAAAGCGATAGCCGGGGCCGCCCATGCCGGTGCCCGCCGGATCGCCGCCCTGGATCATGAAGTCGGGTATGACGCGGTGAAAGATGGTGCCGTGAAAAAGCTTGTCTTTGGACTTGGCGTGCGTCACCGGGTGCGACCACTCCTTGCTGCCCTCGGCCAGTTCGATGAAGTTCTTGACCGTGACGGGCGCTTCGGATTCAAACAGGCGGACAGTGATCTTGCCTTCGGTGGTCGTGAAGATTGCGTAGGTTCCTGCTGCGAGTGCCATGGGGCTCCTTGGATTCGTGGTTTCCCCGGTCTCAAAATCGAGACCGGGGGCACCCAGATTTGTGGTGGATCGAAGTTGACCGATTCTTCTTGGATTCGTGGTTTCCCAGGTCCCAAAAGCGGGACCTGGGGCACCCAGATGTGTAGTGGATCGAGATTGGCCGCTTACTGGTGCGGTGTAGCCTGCATCGCCGGCTTCGGCGCGGGTGCAGCTGGCGGCGCGGAATCGGCGGGCGCGGGCGGCAACGGCTTGCCCTCGGGCACAATGGTCATCTTCTTCAGCACCACGGGCGTCAGCGGCTTGTCGTTGGGGTCACGCTCCACGCGGGCAATCGACTTCACCACTTCCACGCTAGCGTCGTCGCACTGGCCAAACAGCGAGTAGTGCTGATTGAGCGAGTCGTAGGCCTGCTCGGTGATGAAGAACTGGCTGCCGTTGGTGTTGGGCCCGCTGTTAGCCATCGCCAGCCGCCCCGGCCGGTCAAAATTCAGGTCAGGATTGAACTCATCCTCGAAGCTGTAGCCGGGGTCGCCCATCCCCGTGCCCGTCGGATCGCCGCCCTGAATCATGAAGCCCGGAATCACGCGATGAAACGTTGTTCCGTCGAAGAAGGGCTTGTGGCTCTTCTTCTTGGTGGTGGGGTCGGTCCACTCGCGCGTGCCCTCGGCCAGGCCAATGAAGTTGGCCACCGCCTTGGGCGCCTGCTGCTGATAAAGCTGGCAGGTGATGCGGCCCATCGACGTATTCATCACCACGGTCGGTCCG
>Ga0302324_100021791_pt1 | contig 12480 bp, 9 predicted proteins | sample Palsa_T0_1_FD_201949 | JGI IMG/M metagenome (GOLD analysis project Ga0302324, IMG submission 201949) | Peat permafrost microbial communities from Stordalen Mire near Abisko, Sweden - Palsa_T0_1 | ecosystem: Environmental > Terrestrial > Soil > Palsa > Peat permafrost | place: Sweden: Abisko...
ACTTCTGGAGCAACAATTCTTTTCCGACGATTGGCATTCAGTTGCTCGCACCGGCGCTACATCTTCGTATGGACCAGGTGCGGGTGCAGACCCACGACATCGGCGGCAGCTTTGGCATCAAGATCACCAACTACCCGCAGATGGCGGTGTGCGCACTGGCCTCGCGCAAAGCCGGCGGCGCGCCCATCAAGTGGAGCGAGACGCGCTCCGAACACATGACCTCCAGTGCTCATGGCAACGAGCGTACTTTCCGCGATACGCGCGTCGCGCTGGATAAGGACGGCGTGATTCTCGCCGTCGAATCGCGGCATATCGACGACTGCGGCGCGTACCCGCGTTACGAGCCACTGGGCTGCGTGATCTGGTCGCAGGTGACGCCGGCCACGTACCGCTTGAAGAATCTGCGCATCGATTTCACGCAGGTGGTCACCAACAAGTGCCCGGTCGGGCCCAACCGCGGCTATTCGCGCATGCAGCACTTGTGGTTTCTGGAGCGCGTGCTCGATATCTGTGCGCACGAACTACGAATTCCCGCCGATGAGATGCGGCTGCGCAACTACATTCGGCCCGAAGAATTTCCCTACACCACGCCTAATGGCTGCATCTACGACTCGGGGAATTATCCCCGCATGCTGCAAGTAGCGAAGGAACTGATCGGCTGGGAAAAGTGGCAGGCCGAGCGAACCCAGGCGCAAGCCGAGGGACGCTGGCTGGGCATCGGCATCGGAACCACGCTCGACTCCGGCACCAATAACTTCGGGCAGGCACAGATCGTCAATCCGCAAGCGCCGTTTTCCGGCAATTCGCAGGCGGCCAATGCCAAGCTCGACATCTATGGCGAGGTAATCGTCGCCGTCGGTTCGGTGCCGCAAGGCCAGGGACACGAGACGACGGTCTCGCAGGTTGTAGCCGACATCCTGAACATCCGGCCCGAGCTGGTGAACGTGCGCGTCGGCTTCGATACCGAGCGCAACGTACATACCGGACACAGCGGCACTTACGCCAGCCAGTTCGCGGTGTCAGGGCTCTCAGCTGTGCACGGCGCAGTGCAATTGCTGAAGGCGGAGATCAAGAAGCTGGCAGCGTTTGCGCTCCAGGCGAGCGAAGATGACCTGGAACTTGGAGTGGGCAAGCAAGGGCCGGAGGTGCGGGTTCGAGATACAGAAAAGGCGATTCCATACATCGGCCTCGCAAATCTGGCGAACGTGAATACCGCGGTCGTTCCTGAGGAGCTGCGCTCGATCACGTTGAACTGCCGTTACACCTGGCGCGCACCTTTCAAAGTTCCTGATGTGGAAAGGAAGTACGGAAATCTCACCTTGACGTACTCGTCGCAGCTGCACATTGCAGTGATCGAGATCGACAAAGAGACGTACATCCCCAAGATTCTCGATTACGCTGCGGTCGACGACTGCGGCACGGTGATTAATCCCATGATCGTCGAGGGGCAGGTGCATGGCGCGACGGCCCACGGCATCGGCGCAGCGCTGATGGAAAACTGCGCCTACGACGAGAACGGCAACATGCTGGCCTCGACCTTCAGCGATTACACGCCCATAACCGCCGTGAACATGCCCAACTTGAAATACGGCAACATTGAAACGCCCTCGCCGCACAGCTATAGCGGAGCGAAGGGCATGGGCGAAGGCGGAGGCGCGCCGCTGCACGCGATCAGCGCCGCTCTTCAGGACGCGCTGTTTCGCGAGGGCATAATCATCGACGAGTCGCACAACAATGCCAGCACGTTGTACGAGCTGATCCAGAAGAGCCGGCGGGGAGAACTGAAGCCGAATGTGAAGATCGAGCGCGGATAGCAAGCCGTTCTCGTGGTCGTGAATCGTGGCTCGCGAGCTGTCCTTCAACCATCCACGATCTATGCTCTAAATGAAGAAGATTCTCATCGTCGGAGCCGGAGCCATCGGCAGCCTTTACGCCGCGCACCTGGCGCGCGTGGCCGAGGTGTGGGTGTTTGTCCGCCGCCAGGAGCACGCCCGCAGCCTCAACGATCGCGGCATTCGGGTCACAGGGCACAATGAGTTCCATGCACGATTGCGGGCTTCGTCAGACGCGGGCGAGCTGCCACACTTTGACTTTGGTATTGTCGCGACCAAGGCAAACCAGACACGCGAGGCTTTTGCCCCGGTGGCACATTTGTTTCACAGCGGCGCAGTGTTGTCGGCGCAGAACGGTCTGGGCAGCGAAGAGGTCATCGCCGAGCTAATGCGGTCGGGATACGTAATTCGGGGAACAACCTTCATGAGCGGCACGCGCTTTGCCGACGATCACGTGCATTACGAACTGAACACAGCCACCTGGATGGGGCCGTTCGAGCCAACAAACACGCCTTTCGAGCTGGTGGAAGACTTGGCGGCGCTTATGAACGCGTCGGGACTGAAGGCCGAAGCGTTGCGCGACGCGCGGCCAGCGCAGTGGTCAAAGCTGATCTTCAACGCCTCGGTGAACAGCGTATCAGCCTTGACAGAGCTGCCGCATTCGCCGCACTTTGCCGACGAGACGGCTTTCAGTGATCTCGGACATCTCCTGCATCTGCTGATCGAAGAAGGCAAGATAGTGGCCGCAGCGGCTGGCATCGACTTGCATGAAGATCCCTGGACGATGAATTGCATCGGGGCGCGCACCAACCATCCGCCATCGATGCTTTACGATATTCGACACCGGTTGCCCACAGAAGTTGATTTTCTGGGCGGCGCTATCGCCCGCGAGGCGGAACGAGCCGGAGTGGCAGCGCCGTTGCATACCGCCCTCTATCGGCTGATCAAGGCCAAAGAGGCGAGCTGGGAATGGAAGAATGAAAACGTGCACCAAGGTGTTGCGGTAGGCGGTACCTAGAGAGAACATGATGCCTTACCCGACCGACGATCTGAAACTCAATCGCGTCCGCGAGCTTATGAAGCAGCAGGACCTCGACGCTCTGGCGGTTCGCGCACCCGATAATATCGTGTACCTCACCAACTACTGGTGCATGAAGGGTTACGACATCGCCATCTTTCCGCGCGAGGGCGAGCCAACGCTCATCGCGATCGAGCCGCAGGAGGAGGATGCGCGCCGCACCTCATGGACTCAGGACATCCGGCTGTTCAAAAGCTACGATGAGCGCGATCCGCGCCCGCCTACGTTTCGTTCGCTCGAACTTGCACTGCGCGTCTTGAAGGAGCGCGACCTGACCGGCAGAGTCGGGCTGGAGCTTTCGCAGGGAACGCAGAGTGCCGACCGCATGGTGGGCGAGCCAACTACCTGGACCCAGCCATGGTTCGACGCATTCAAGCCGGTCGTGCGGGAAGTGGTCGACGCTACCGGACTGCTCGCCGAAGCACGCGCCCTCAAAACCGATCAGGAGATCGAGCGCATGAAGCTGGCGAACGAGCTGGCGGCGCTCGCCATGGAACATACCTTCGAGCATCTGCGCCCGGGCATGAAGGAGAGCGAGGTTGCAGCCATCTTCGAAGGTTTTGTTCATGCCACCGGTATCGGCTTCAAAGACAAAGTTGAGATGGCGCGTGCGTTCACGCTGGTGTGGTCAGGCAAAGGCATTCGGACGTTCACCGCGACCGGCGACCGTCCGGTGCAGGAGCACGAGCCTACGTTGTTCGAGATCTGGGTATGCGTCGACGGCTACTGGAACGACCTGACCAAGAACCTCTGTCCCGGCGAATTGACGCCGGAGTATCACAAGCTGCTCGATCTTCTGCTTGGCGTTTTCAACCAGGCGGCCGCATTTGCCAAAGACGGTGCCAGCCTGCCGGAGTTGGATCGCATGATCCGAGCGCGCATTGCTGAGGGCGGCTACCCCGGGCAGCCGTCGCATGCCGTGTGCCACGGTGTGGGAGCTCGCGCGCACGAGCCTCCCTATGCGCATCAGGCAGGAACAGGCACGATTCGCAAAGGCATGGTGCTGGCTATTGAGCCTGGAGTTTACTGGCCGGGCGGTGGCGGCCTGCGTCTGGAAGACAACTTCTGGATTACCGGCGATGGCAACCAGAAGCTCTGTTCGTTCCCAGACGACTTCCGCGTGGTGAATGCCGCCCACGCGGGGAAGGCAGCGCGCTAATGGCGCCCACCGGCAATGCCGCGCTAAGCGACAGCATGAAGCAGGCGATCCTCAGCTGCATTCGCGAGGACGAGATTGTCTCCATGTGCTGCGACGTGATTAATATTCCTAGTCCCACAGGCGGGGAGTTAACGATGGCTGAGTACCTGCGCGGGGCTTTTCAACGGCTGGGATTGACAATCACCTGGCAGCCGGTGGAAGACGGTCGCGCAAATGTCATCGGGCGACTGGAGGGCAGCGGCAACGGCCAGTGCCTGATGTTCAATGGCCACATGGACACGTCAAACACCGGGGACGAGGAGTTCCTCACCGGCATCGGCTACAAACCGCACGCCGTGGTCAAGGACGGCATGATCTACGGCCTGGGCATTTACAACATGAAGGGCGCGCTGGCGTGTTACGTCCATGCCGTGAAGGCGCTACTGGAAGCTGGAGTCAAGCTGCAGGGCGACGTTATTCTGGGCGCGGTTTGCGGCGAGATCGAGAAGACGCAGTGGGGCGAATTCGAAGGCAAAGAATATCGCGGTTACGGCGCAGGTACGCATTACCTGGTGAACCACGGCATCCTCCCCGACATGTGCATCTTGGGCGAGCCCACGGACATGCGACTGGTTCTGGAACACGCCGGCTCGATGTGGGTGCGCTTCGGGCTGACTGGGAACTACGTGCACTCGGCGTTTGCGCCGGGAAAGGAAGAGCAGAACGCCATCCGCCGCATGTACCACGTTGTAGGAGAAGTGATGCGGTGGATTCCGGAGTGGCAAGAGCAGGCACGCTGGGCCGGTAGGCCGGGATTCGTCAATATTGGAAGCTTGCGAGCCGGACATCCCTGGCGAGCCAGCCGTACCCCGGAGCGCGCCGACCTGTTTCTGGATGTACGTGTGCCGCCGACCATGAGCATGACCGACGCCCGCCGCGCGGCCAAGGCGTTGTATCTGACAATGAGGGACAAGCATCCGGAGTATGGTCTGGAATTCGAGACGTATGTCTCCGTTCCGGGCGCGACCATTGATGAGAACCATGCCATGGTGAAAGCTATCGAAAGAAACCATCAACACGTGGTTGGCAAGCCGCCGGTGCGCGATACAGTGTTGTGGTGTTCGGATGCGTCAGTGCTGTCGCGCTTCGGATGTCCGACCGTGAACTATGGACCCTCGAGCGGGCCGCGCGATCATGAGGGAGAGAAGGTCGCGATCAGGACGCTGGTGGAGATAACAAAAGTCTATGCGCTTACCGCAGTGGAAATATGTGGAAGCAGCAACTAGCAACATCGCATACATGGCCCTGAATTGCGGATCGGCGGGAGCCGAGCTCTGATACAAAGCGTTTTGGCTAATTGCTAATTGCTAGTTGCCAAGGAGTTTCATCTGCCCAGTCCCACCGAGATCCAACGTCGTTACGACAGCATTCGCGCCGCGATGTGCGAACAGAACGTCGATGCGCTCATTGTCTGCGGTAATCAGTATGCCGGATTCGAGGGCGCGGTGTTCTACACTTCCGGCTTCGAGATTGTTCATCGCTATGTCTACGTGCTGATTCCACTGAGGGACGATCCGACACTGGTGTTTCCGCAGGAGGGGCGCTGGATTGGCGACAAGAAGAAGCCATTTGTGCAGGACAAAGTATGGGCCGAGGTGCCTGGCCGCTGGTTGCGCGAGCGCGCGCACGACGCAGGCTGGAAGCGCGTTGCCGTGTACGGCCTCGACTACATCATGGCGGTGCGCGACTATCGCGAGCTGCAGCAGGGCCCGTTTGAGCTGGTGCCTTTCGACTTTCACTTCGACATGGCGCGTGCGGTCAAGAGCGGAGAGGAACTGGTTGAGATACGCGATTCGATGGATATCATCCACCAGGGCTTCCGGGCGTTGCTCGAAGGCTTCGCGCCAGGCAAGACCGAGGCGGAAATCATGGCGCCTGCCGTCGAGGTATTCTTCGCGCGGGGCGCGGGGCCGCGCATGATGAATATCGTGCTTTCGGGCGCGAACGGAGAGGCCGAGGCGCATTTCAAAGTGCCGGGACATCGCCGGGTGGGTGCGCGAGACCTTATGCTCTACTCGTTGGAGATTGCTGGAGCGGGCGGCTACTGGGTTGAGTTCTCACGGGCGCTTATCGAGGGTGAGCCAAGCAGACGAACGCTGCAAATGGCCGAGGTCTACCCTGAGGCGATGGACGCCGCGCGGAAGATGATGCGCGAAGGCGTGCTCGCCTGCGATGTTCATAAAGTGGTTGCTGACACATTCGCGCGGCACGGATTCAAGCTGGGACATCTCTCCGGACATTCGATCGGGACGACGATGATTGAGCACCCAGCGATTGGCGCGCGCAGCGAAATAGAGTTAAAGCAAAACATGATATTTTCCCTACATCCCCAGGTTATAGATAAAGATGGTATTGTTTGCCTTTACACGCAAGACACCTTTCGCATCGGACCGAACGAAGCCGAGAATCTCAGCAGCATTCCCTGGAAGTTCTATTGCAAAGCTGACGCCCAGGGTCTGACGGGCAAACCATGAAGAAGGTCTTGATGGTGGGATGTGGCGCGATTGGCAGCCTGTTCGCGGCGCACCTGGCGCAGGGCGGCGAGGTAGAGGTTTACGCCTTGGATGTCTCACAACCGCATGTGGACGCGATCAACCGCGGCGGCCTGCGGCTCTCGGGAGCGGCGGAGTTTCATGTCAAGCTGGCGAAAGCGAGCACCGATCCAGCGGCGCTGCCGGTGTGCGACTACGGCGTAGTGGCGACCAAGGCGATGCATACGGCGAGTGCGATGGAGGCCGCGGCACGCTGCTTCGACTCCCACAGCGTGGTATGCTCCGTGCAAAATGGCGTGGGCAATGAGGAGCTCATCGCTGAACATGTGAAGTACGTGATGCGGGGAACGACATTCCCGGCCGGGCACATCAAGGAGCCGGGACATGTGGGCTTCGACATCAAAGGCGACACTTGGATTGGCCCGTTCGAGCCGACGAACACTGCGATGGAGCACGTGGAAGCGTTGGCTGGATATCTGACACGCGGCGGTATGAACACGATTGCGCTGGCGGACGCGCGCGGGGCGCAGTGGACGAAGTTGATCTTCAACGCCGCAACCAATCCAGTGGGAGCGCTCACCCGGCTGCATCACGGCGCCGCGACGCGCTTTCCGCCAACTGGCGAGTTGTTCGAAGCGCTGATCGAGGAAGGCGAGGCGGTAGCCCAGGCGATGGGAATTCAGTTGCACGGCGATCCCAGGGACCTCGTAGCCAAAGGAGCGAACGCTCCGGGCAAGCACAAGGCCAGCATGTTGCAGGATGTGCTCGCCGAACGCACGACCGAAGTGGACTTCATGAATGGCGCGATTGTGAAGTGGGGCGAGAAGTACGATGTGCCGACGCCGCTGAACAGGGCAATGTGGGCGCTGATCAAGGGACTGGAGCATTCGCGTACAGAGGCAGGCAGCTAAGTCGCTGGTCGCTTTGGCGGTTCGCCCGAATGGCAACACCATAGTCGCCATTGATCGGCTACAGGAGATCGAAGAGCGGGTGTCGTCTCATGGAGCCTCCCCGAGTGCCACCGGCTTCTGACGAATAGCGAAGGGCGAATGGCGGGCAGCGACCGTTATCGAAAGGCAATATCCAACTCATGACCGTTCCTTTCCGAATTGGCGTACTGCAATTAAGCATGGAGCCGTTGCAGCAAACCGTGCGCATGGCGCAGGCTTGCGAACGCGCGGGCTTCGACATCTTCTGGCTGGCCGAGGCTTATCCCTGGTGGCGTAAGCATGGCTTCGAAGCGCGCTCCTCAACCGCCATGACCGCTGTAATTGCCGCACAAACGCAGCGTATGGTCATCGGGTGGGGAATCATCTCGCCCTACACGCGCCATCCGGTGCAGATCGCCATGGAGGCACGGGTATTGCAGGATGCGGCCGGCGAGGGCCGCTTTCTGTTGGGGCTCGGGGCCTCAAAGATCTTCATGAAAGAAATAGGGGAGGGCGAGAAGGGAAGAGACGCGGGCCCGGCGGTGGTGATGCGCGAGAGCATCGAGATCATCGAGGCGATGCTGGCCGGAGACGCCGTGGAATATCACGGCAAGGCATTCGACGCTTCGGCCCCCGCGCTGAAAGCCGAGGCCCACGTGTCGCGAGCGCGCGTTCCCATTTACGTTGGCGCGACTGGGCCAGTTTTGCAGAGGCTAGCGGGATCGCATTCCGACGGGCTGCTGACCGCCAGCATTACCACTCCGGACTTCGTGCGCTACGCTCGCGGCAATATGGAGGAAGGCGCGAGGAAGGCCGGCAAAAATCCGCAAGCGCTCGATCTTGGCGCGGTGATTGTAGGCAGCATCAATAAAGATTCCAAGAAGGGCAGGGAAGGCGCGCGCGAAATGGCGGCGATGTATCTCGCCAACAAGGTACAGAACATTCGCGGTTCGGCCGACGTGCTCCTGCAAAAAGCCGGGCTCAGCTTCGAGGAGATTGCCCCCATCGCCGAAGCCATGGAGAAAGGCGGCCGTAAAGCCGCCGGCCAAGCGGTGACGGACGATGTCCTGGGCAAAGTGTCTCCGATTGCCGGAACCCCTGACGAATGCTGCGAGCGCATCGCGGAATATCGTGAGGCCGGCTGCAGCAACATCATGCTGGAGATCTGGGGCGACGAGCGCGAGGAGCAGGCGAAACTGTTCGGCGAGGCAGTGCTGCCGCAGTTCCGATAAATTCCAGAGACGGCGCGGAGAAGGAAAGACCTCGCCCGCAGGCTACACGGGCGAGGGTCAAATGTCAGTTCAGCAAGCCGTACATGTCTACCTGGTTAACGGTACCGACAAACACATGGCCGTCAGCCACGGTAGGCACAGCAAACTTGACGGCCTGTCCCGCCTGGTCGCGTCCGGCGTTCTGCTGGGAGTTGTAGATTTCAGAGCCCAGGTTGCCAGCGTTGTAGGCCCGCAAGACGGCATTTCCAGCGTTGCTGTATTCGTCGGTCTCGATTATCCACACGATTCCATTGCTGGTGCCGCTGGAGGAGACTGCCGGCGTCGGCCCCGGAAAGGCGAAGCTTTCCGGCGAGTCAGAGGTCGGGGAGGTGGAAAGCAGCTCCGTCTGGGGGTTGAACGAGAAGGCCTTGAGATGGTCGTATTGGCCACCGAAATAGGCGTTGTTGTTCCAGAACGCCGGGGCGCCCCAGACTCCGCCGATGGCCGATGGCAGGGTCTGCACGATCTGGTCATCATTTCCAGAATGCCAGTGGCCCATGTTATCGCGATTGATCAGGTCGATGGTGCCTTCTTTGCCAACCTGGATCAGCAAATGAGGGTAGGGGCCAGACTGATCGGGCAAGAGAAGAACGCCGCCGGAGTCGACATCGGCATCATCGTTATCCAGTGTCTGCTGGTCCCAAGGCGTGAAGTAATCGGCGACCGCGAGACCGGACCCAGACCAAGTCAGCCGCAGAACGCTGTCCCCGTAATCGATGCCCCCGTTATTGACGTCAAACCAGCCATTGCCGGTAGCGGTATAGATGGAACCAGCGGCATCGACCGTCGGCCCGGAACCGCCGCCCCAGAAGCCTCCCTCGTAGCCATTCGGCGTATCGATGAAGATCCCGGTGGGAGCCAGGCTGTTTTGGTCGAATGACATGACCCAGCCGTGGTAGGAGCCCAGATCGCAGTGCGATGACCAGGAGACGACGACCTGACCGTCGGCGAGAAGCAGACTGGGACGCTGGTTCGCCAGCAATGCATTGAAGCTGATAGTACCGCCCAGAGAACCGCTCCCGATGCCTCGTGCCAGGGCAGTGATGTTGCGGGGAGCGACCTTGTCGAGACCGGTCGTGATGTCCAGCGCATGCAGCGTGTGATGGAAAGTTTTGGCCTGGTTCTGAAGGTTATATTGCTTCGTTTCTACCGACACATAGAGGGTGTTGGTAGCCGTATCGATCACCGGTGTACCCGTGATTCCGATCTCCGGAACGAGGTCGCCACAATTCACATCGCTGCTGGAGACCGTGCTAATGATCTGCTGGAGTCCCAAAGTAGCCAGGAAATTGGTATGCCACAGGGTTTGTCCGCTGTTTACGTCGAAGGCATACATCTGGTCGTGCTCAGTGGCCACGAATACCACATTGTGAGACGTACCCCCGATGGTCAGATTCGGTACGTACAAGGGCTGGGCATACACGTAGCCTTGTACGGGAAAGACCATTTTGCGGCCAAATTGCGAGACGGTAACGTTCGACGGGGTGAGAATGGTTTCATTCGTGTTTGTGCCGGAGTGGCTGTTGTCGTATTGATAAATCGGAACAGTTACTTGCGCCGTCAGCAGGCAGCCAAATAACGCCACGAAGCAGGGAACGGAAAAGCCATAGATCTTTTTCATCGAATCGTACTCGTCCTTGGCGATCCAGGCCCTTTCGCAGACCCAGGCCGCCCAACCATGGATTGGGAAAAATCACAAGATTATCCTATGAAATCGCCGCCGGGCACAATGGAATTCGTGCGTGATGCAATTTGAGAGCGGCTTTCGGATATTGATTGGAACAGTGATGGGCCCTCATCCATCCGCGAAGAGTTGCAACCGGTTGTCGCGAGCGCTGCGGAGGGAGAACTCCCGCGGAACGGTGGGGTCAGGTGAGATAAAAGACCGTCATACGATTAATTAATGGTCGTGCTCGGAGTGCGAATGAAGGTGCGGGTGCGAGTGAACTACCCCGTCGTGGGAATGGCGGTGAGCGTGGACCAGGTTCGCGCGCAGCAGCAACTCGTGATTCGCCAGGACCTCCGCTGGTGTGCCGCTGGCGGCAACCGCTCCAGCTTCCAGCACCAGGACGCGGTCAGCGATGTCCTGCACAATCTCCAACTGATGGGTCGCGGTAATCACCGTCTTCGACGAACCCTTCCAGTCGTGGATGAGATCGATGAGCTGGCTCTGGCTGCGAGGATCGAGGGTTGCTGTGGGCTCGTCCAGGAGCAGCACCTCGGGTTCGATGACGATGACTGAAGCCAAGGCTACCCGCTTCTTTTCACCGCCGGAGAGACGATAAGGCGGGCGGTCGCGAAGATGAGCGATACCCATGAGCTCCAACGTTTCCGTTACCGTGGCCAGTACTTTTTCCTTCGACCACTGCAACTGCAAGGGCGCGAAGGCGACTTCGTCGAAGACGGTGGGATTGAAGAGCTGTACGTCCGGATTCTGGAAGACCAGCGCCACCCGGGTGCGAAAGGGAAACGCGAAGCGATCGTCGGCCAGGTGTTCCGCCGTCAAGGGCTGTCCGGCGAAGCTGACTACGCCTTGCGAGGCAAAACACAAACCGTCCAGAAGGCGCAGCAGGGTGGACTTGCCCGAGCCGTTCGCGCCCACCAATGCGACGCGCTCGCCTTCCGCCATCTCGAGAGAAAGTCCGCGGAGCGCGGGAACACCGTCGTAATCATAGCTCACGTCGCGCAGCTCAAACAGAGGCGGCATTGGTTCTATCTTTCCCTCAGGGACTAAAGCCCGAGCGCTTATGGAGATGGGACGGCACCGCTGAAGCCGTGCCCGTTCGAAACCAAGGGAGCTATCTCCCCATCCAAACGGCGATGCCCGCGGCCAACAGGAACGCCAACAGTCCGCAGTAGTCCCACATTGTCATACGGAAGTCGGAGAGGACGTAAACCTCGCCGCGAAACCCCCGCGACTGCATGGCCAGATAGACTTCGTTACTCAGGCTGACACTCTTGCTCAAGAGCACGCCCGCGGTGCGAGCCGCCACATGCCGCTGTTGCGCCGGTTTCAGAATTCCGACGGTCCGGCTGCGCCGCGATTCGAACATCTGGCCCGTCGTCTCCACCAGAAGGAAAACATAGCGATGGGTCATGGCCAGCATGGTGATGGCTTCCTTGGGGAGCCGCAGGGCGCGCAACGCCTTCAGCACGTGGGTCCACGGGGTGCATAGAACCAGCAAAGTAGTAAAGGTGACTGCCGTCTCCACGCGCAGGATAAGCAGCGCCGCGGTGCGCAAACCTTGCTCGGTGATGGTAGCGGTTCCGAGTGTCGCAACCGCGTGGCCTGGGGTGACGAAGATGGCAGGCAGGGCAATCACTCCGGTAAAGGCCAGTACCAACAGCCACACGCGCGTGACCAGCGTGGCAAGCCGCACTTTAGATAGAACTGCAATCACGAGGGCGAGCGCGAACAAACCTGCAACGACAGTTATCTTGCGAGAGATGGTGACCGCCAGGACGAGCATCAACAGCCCTGCCAGCCGGACACGCGGATCGAGTGATTGCAGCAGTCCGCGCTGGCGAGCGGTCTGCTCAGAGAGCATGGCACGCGTCAGGTTGCGAGTGAATCCGAGGGTGGTGGCTTCGAGGAATCCACGCTTCATGTCGAGTGTTCCCCTCGTTGTTGCCGATCCAGCAACCGACGCAAAACCAGAGAAACAGCCAGCAAGAAGCCG
>Ga0302324_100021792_pt1 | contig 12480 bp, 11 predicted proteins | sample Palsa_T0_1_FD_201949 | JGI IMG/M metagenome (GOLD analysis project Ga0302324, IMG submission 201949) | Peat permafrost microbial communities from Stordalen Mire near Abisko, Sweden - Palsa_T0_1 | ecosystem: Environmental > Terrestrial > Soil > Palsa > Peat permafrost | place: Sweden: Abisko...
TGCGGGCGCTCGGCGAACTCGACCAGAAGCTCTGGGTGGCCCTGAGCTGCCCGGTCAAGGGCCTGCAGATCGACGAGCGCACCCTGGCCCTCATCGACGCCGACGGGGACGGCCACGTCAGGCCTCCCGACGTGATCGCCGCGGTCTCATGGGCCTGCGCGCGCCTCAAGGACCCCGCATCCCTCCTCCACAGCGCGGAGACGCTCAGCCTGGACGAGATCGGCGACGGACCGGACGGCGTAGCCGTGATGGAGGCCGCGCGCTGGGTGCTGTCCAAGGCCGGCAAGGCGGCCGCCGTCAGCGCGTCTGACGCCTCCGAGGTGGGGAAGGCCCTGTCGAAGGGTCCCCTGAAAGGGGATGGGATACTCCGCGCGGACGCCAGCGCGGACGAGGCGACACGCGACCTCATCAAGGATATCACGGCGTGCTGCAGCGAGGTGACCGAGAAGACCGTCGCGGCCTTCTATTCGGATTTGGCGGCGTTCAAGGCCTGGTCCCAGGCGGGGGGGCCGACGGCCCAGACCGGGCTTGGCCCGGCCGCCGCCGAGGCGTTCGCGGCCGTGGATGCGGTAAGGAAGAAGGTGGAGGACTATTTCGCGCGGACCCATCTTGCGGCATTCGACGAGGCGGCGGTCCCCGGCCTGAACCTCCTGGAGGCGGACTACCGGGCGATCGCCGGCGGCGAGCTCGCCGCAAATTCCGCCGTGCTCGCCACGTTCCCCCTGTCGCGCATCGAGCCGAACAAGCCGCTCCCGCTCCTTGAAGGCGTCAACCCGGCATGGGCGGCCCAGCTCGCGCGCCTGCATAGCGCGGCTGTCGTCCCGCTCCTTGGGGAGGGCACGGTTTACCTTACCGACGCCAACTGGGTGACGCTCGCCGAGAAACTGAGGCCCTATGAGGCCTGGATCGGGACCCGCCCCGCCTCGCCGGTCGCGGCGCTCGGCATCGAGCGCGTCGACGCCATCCTCTCGGGATCGGGCCGCGAGGCCCTCGAAGCCCTTTTCAAGGAGGACAAGCTGCTCGCCCCGAGGGTGTCGGCGGCCGCGGACGTGGAGCGCCTTGCCCTGTTCTGCCGCGATCTCGGCACGATCCTCCGGAACTTCGTCAACTTCCTTGATTTCTATTCCAAGACTAAGGCGGCCATCTTCCAGGCGGGGACGCTGTACTTGGACAGCCGTTCCTGCCGCCTGTGCATCCAGGTCGAGGATTTCGACGCGTACGCGGTGTTTGGGGCCATGAGCAGGGTTTATATCGCCTACCTTGAGTGCCGGCGCCCGGGCGGCGCGGCCATGAAGATAGCCGCCTCCTTCACCCAGGGCGACAGCGACTACCTCTTCGTCGGGCGCAACGGCGTCTTCTATGACCGCGCCGGGCGCGACTGGGACGCCACCATCGTCAAGATCTCCGAGGCGCCCATCAGCATCCGGCAGTCCTTCTTCACCCCGTACAAGAAGGTCGCCTCCTTCGTCGCGGACCAGTTCGCAAAGTTTGCCGCCGCCAAGGACAAATCGGTGCAGGGAAGCCTCAACACCGCGGTGGCGACACCCACGGCGTTGCCGACCGCCCCGGCCCAACCTTTTGATATCGCCAAGTTCGCGGGCATCTTCGCGGCGGTTGGCCTGGCGATCGGGGCGATAGGCGGGGCAATCACAAGTGCCGTCAGCGGGCTCATGAGGCAACCAGCCTACCTGTGGCCATTCGCGGTGGCCGCGGCCCTCCTCATCATTTCGGGACCCTCGATGATCCTGGCTGCGTTGAAGCTGCGCCAGAGGAACCTGGGCCCCCTGCTCGAGGGCAATGGCTGGGCCGTGAACGGCCGCGTGAAGATCAACATGCCGCTGGGCGTGGCCCTCACCGACCGCGGCATCCTTCCGCCGCATTCAACGCGCACCACGGTCGATCCCTACGAGGACAACGCAGCCAAGACGCGCCGCCGGCTCGCTTTCACCGCGTTCATCCTGGTGATGGCCGCCCTGGTCGCGGCCAAAGTGTTCCACTTCTGGCCGTTCTGAACGCCGCCCGGCCGCTCAGCGGAATTCCATCCAGTCAGGCGAGGAGTACTGCTCGACCAGTCCCTCGAGCTCGTCGGGATTGAACTCGGGCCACGGCGACGGCTCCGCCGTCGCGTCGAGCGCCGCGGCCAGCCTCGAGACGAAATTCCCGCTGAAGAGGTCCCAGTTTACAGAGGTCCCGCCTGCGGCGGGCTTCCAGATCGATCCCTGGAAAAGCAGACCGCGCTTGTTCCGCTTCTGCGCCCCTCCGGCGATCTTGGCCCCGCTCTCGTTGTGGACGACGTCAAAGATCTCGGCCCTCTGGAAGCAAATGCCCGCGGGGCCGCCGGGATCGCCCGCGGGCAGGGGCTCGGCGACGGGCTTCAGGGTCACCTTCGCTCCCGCCGCCACCAGCGCACCGGCAAGCGCCTCATGGATCGCCCGGTAGCTCTGGGTGGCGCGTGCCTCCTCAAACGGATGGCCGCGCGGGACGACGAGGGAATAGGTCCAGTCGTCCCGGTGGTCCACGACGCCTCCTCCCGTCGGACGGCGGCACAGGTCAACGACTTCGCCGGGGGGAAGCTGGCTCCTTACGAACGAAACCTTCTGGCTGTAACCGAACGTGAAGGAGGGAGAGCGCCAATCATAGTGGCGGTAGCGGACCACGCCTTCCTTCGGGTATCGCTGCAGGAGCATGAAGTCGGTCGCCATGTTCTCGGCCGCTCCTCCTGTTCTTTCGGGCAGGACATCAAGGATCATGGGGACCTGACCAGCCACTGCGCCCGCCAGCCCTTGTCGCCGCGGGTGAGGGCCAAGACCCCCGCTTTTGAAAAGGGGTAAAAGACGCCGGCGCGTCTGGGGCCGTGCACCAGGATCGACGCGAGGACGCCCAGGTGGGGCTCGTGGCCCACGACGGCGATGTCCCTTTCCTGCGCCTTCAGGAGGACCGCAATGCCGCTTGGGTCGTCGTCGGGCTCGAGGCCCGGCTGGAGGAGGACGGGAACCTGCAGCTTCAGGCCCTTCGCGAGCAAGGTCGCCGTCTCCCGGGAGCGCGCCAGCGGGCTGTGCCAGAACTCCGCGGGCGCGAATGAGCCCTGCTTGCCCAGGATCTCGCAGACGCGGGCGACCTGTTCGTGGCCCCTCGGGCTCAGCGGCCGCACCGGATTTACCTCGTCGGAGATCGCGTCCGCGTGGCGTATGAGGAAGATCATCGACGCATTCCCAGGGACCCCGTCAGGGAGCGAGGCGCTCGACGGTCCACGAGCCGCCGGCATCGCGCCGATAGCGCAGCCGGTCATGCAGCCTGCTGCGCCGGCCCTGCCAGAATTCGACGGTTTCCGGCACGATGCGAAAGCCCCCCCAATTGAGGGGAAGGGGCGCCTCGACGCCCTGGAATTTCTTCTCGGTGGCCTTCATGGCCTCGTCGAGCGCCGCACGGCCGGCGATGATCGAGCTCTGAGGGGAGGCCCACGCCGCAAGCTGGCTCGCGCGGGGGCGGCTGTGGAAGTAGGCCTCGCTCTCCTCCTTCGCCACCTTCGTGACGGCGCCCTCGACGATGACCTGGCGCTCCAGGGCAAACCAGGGGAACAGGTAGGCCGCGCGCGGGTTCACCTCGAGCTCGCGGCCCTTGCGGCTGTCATAGTTCGTGTAAAAGACGAATCCGCGCCCGTCTATCCCCTTGAGGAGCACGGTGCGGGCCGAGGGCCTTCCGTCCTTGTTGGCCGTCGCCAGCACCGCGGCGTTGGGCTCGGGGATCTTTGCGGCCTCGGCCTCCTGGAACCATTTCTCAAACTGGCGGAAGGGGTCCCGGGCGGCGTCCTTCTCGGACAGTCCCGCGAGCGAATATTCCTTCCTCAAATCAGCCAGGGTCATCGAGGTGGACCCTGTCCCTGCGCGCTTCCCCTGTCAAAAAACAACGGCGGCGGGGAAATGACGGCCCAATGGGCCGGCCATTCAGGGCTTCCCGTCATCCCCCCGATTGGCGATGCTCTACCGATGGACAGTATCAACACTTTCATCGACAAGAACGCTCCCGCCCTGCTTGGCAGGCTCAAGAGGCTCGTTGAGTTCCCGACCGTCAACCCTCCCGGTGTCGACTACGAGGGCGTCACCGGCTACCTGACGCGGGAGCTCTCCCGGATCGGACTCTTGTCCCGTCGCTACACGATACCCGACAAGCTCCTGCGCAGCTCATTGCCGCCCGATCAGCATGGGTTCCCGCGCTACAACGTGATCGGAAAGAGGCGCGTCCCGGGCGCCAAGAAGACGATCCATTTCAACGCCCACTATGACGTCGTCCCTGTTTCCGGCACATGGCGCCACGGCAGCCCGTTCAGCGGGGCCATCGAGAAGGGGCTGATCTACGGCCGCGGGACCGCGGACATGAAGGGCTCCATCGCGAGCCTCCTCACGGCGCTGGACGCCCTCCAGAAGACGGGGAGCAAGCCCAGGATGAACATCGAGGTGTCGTTCACCGCCGACGAGGAGACAGACTCGTTCCTCGGCACACGCTGGGTGGTCCAGGAGGCCCCGATTCGCCCGGATTATGCCGTCGTGATGGAGGGCGGGGAGCGCGACGAGGTCTGTTGCGGCCACAACGGCACGCTCTGGATGGAGGTCAAGGTCCATGGCCGCGCGGCCCACGGCTCGATGCCCCTGAAGGGCGTCAACGCCCTGGAAAAGATGGCGGCCCTGGTCCGCGAGCTTGAGACCTACAAGAAGGAGATCGCGCGCAAGTCCTTCGTCACCCCCGAGGGCAAGACCATGCACCCGACGATCAACGTCGGCGGAGTCTTCGCGTCGGGCCCCGGCGGAAAGATCAACACGGTGCCGGCCTTTGCCAGCTTCTCCATCGACCGGAGGGTCATCGCCATCGAGGACCACGCGGCGGCCGAGCGAGGCCTGCGCGCCTTCCTGGCGGCCGCGGCCAGGCGCATTCCCCAGTGCAGGATAACCGTCACCAAGGTCTCCGAGAACTTCTCGAGCTTCACGAGGCCCGCCCATCCCTTCTTCAAGGCGATGGCTTCCAGCGTGAACAGGGTGCGCAGGCGGCCGACGGTCTTCAACGTGTCGACGGGCTTCAACGACATCCATTTCTTCAACCACGACCTCAATATCCCCACGCTGGGCTACGGTCCGGGCGGGGAGGACATCCACGCGGTCGACGAGCACGCGCGCGTAAAGGACCTCGTGGAGTCGGCGAAGATCTACGCCAATCTCCTGACGACGTTCGCGGGCTGAGGCGGAGTCAGGGGCCGGTGAAGCCCCGCCTCACGATGTGGACGGCGATCGCGGCCAGCAGGAGAGCGATGATCTTCGAGACGGCACGAAGGCCCGTCTGGCCCACCATGCGCTCGAGGCGCTCGCTCTGCGCGAACGCCAGGGCGACGAGGGCCAGGTTGCAGGCGAGGGCGAACAGGGTCATCCAGAGGCCGACGGACTGCGAGATGACGAGGAGCGTCGTGATGGTCGCCGGGCCGGCGATCAGCGGCATGCCGAGCGGGACGACCCCGAAGTCGTCGGGCAGGCTGCGCTTCTCCCCGGAGGGGGTCTGGATCAGCTCGCGGGACGCGAGGATGAAGAGGATGAGGCCGCCGGCAATCTGGAAGTCTCCCTCGCCGATGCCGATGGCGATGAAGATGCTGCGGCCGAGGAGCAGGAAGAGAAGGGCGACGATGCCCCCGGTCCACGTGGCCTGGTTGGCTATCTTCCTGCGCTTGTCGACCGGCACGTCCCGACCGAGCGCGAGGAATATCGCCGCGAGCCCGACGGGGTCGATCGTGACGAAAAGGGGAATGAAGCACTCCAGGAATTTCCGGGTGAGGTCCATGGGGTGGGGCATCCTGCTCCGCCGCCCGCGAAAGGCAATCCACCTTGCGCCGCGGGGAGCCGCCGGGTTCAGTAGCCATCCCCTTGGAACCCGCAAAGATTGACCTCTACAGCCTCACGCGCCGCGAGCTGTTCGCCCTCGTCGGGACATGGGGATTCAGCACGGTCCACGCCGCGCGGATTTGGAAATACCTCTATCTGGGCCTCGCGAGGTCGCTCGAGGCGATGCCGGACCTGCCGGTTCGCGTGCGGGCGCGCCTCGCCTCGGAATGCGTCGTGGGGAACCTTCCCGTATGCCTTGAGACGGCATCCGTGGACGGCTTCACGAGAAAATACCTCCTTGGCCTCGGCGACGGCGAACGGATCGAGACCGTGCTCATGCGCTTCACTGGCCGGGCGACCGCGTGCGTCAGCAGCCAGGCGGGCTGCGCGATGGGATGCGTCTTCTGCGCCACCGGCCAGATGGGGTTCACCCGCCACCTGTCGACCGCCGAGATCGTCGCGCAGGCCGCGCACGTGGCGCGGGCCCTTCGGGGCTCATCCGAGCCGCGCCAGCTGCGCAACGTCGTTTTCATGGGCATGGGGGAGCCGCTCCACAACTACGAGGCGGTGATGAAGGCCGCGGACATCCTTCGCGACCCGAGCGGGTTCGGCCTCAGCGCCGAGCGCATCACGCTGAGCACGGTGGGCGTCGTGCCGGGCATCCGGCGCATGGCCGACGAGGGGAGCCCGCTTCACCTGGCCGTCTCCCTCCATGCCGCGACGCAGGAGCAGCGCGCCGAGCTGGTCCCCTCCGCGCGCAAGTGGCCGCTCGACGAGCTCATGGACGCCTGCCGCCATTTCACGGGCACGCTCGGGCGGGCGATCCTGTTCGAGTGGACGCTGATCGACGGAACGAACGACTCGCCCGACCACGCGCACGCCGTCGGAAAGCTTATCGGCACCCTCCCCTCACACCTGAACCTGATCCCCCTCAACCCGACGGCGGGCTATGGGGGAGGTCCCTCGAGGAGCGACGCCGCGCGCCGCTTCCAGCGGATCCTTGCCGACGACTACGGGATCCCGAGCACGGTCCGCCTGAGGCGCGGCATTGATATCGCCGCCGGCTGCGGCCAGCTGGCCTCGGCGGTTCAGTCGTAGCGCGCGGCCCGACCAAGGTAGTTCAACATCCAGATTTCCTTCCAGACCCTGTAGCGCCCCTCGTTGGAGATCTTCCCGTGGTCCTCGCGTGCCCCGCGCGGATTCAGGAACCCCAGCTCGGTGTTCACGCGGTCGAGCTCGCTCTGCGCGTCATTCAGGTCGGCCATCGGGTCGCTGGAGATCGGCACCAGGCCAAGGCCCATCGCCGCTATCCTCTTGCGGTGGAGCGCCATGAGGCTGGGCAGCGAGCGGCAGCAGGGGTGCCGGTCCACGAACCAGTTCTCCGGGTAGAATCCGCCAAACGGGATGTAGAGGTTGTCCGTCACGTACCGCGAGCCATCGACGGCCGTCGAGGTCAGCGAATAGCAGACGTCGATGGCGCCGTTGTTCTGGGGCAGGAAGGTCACCTGGATCCGCAGGAGCGCAGGATCATCCTGATAGACGGAGACCCGCAGGTAAATGTCGCCGGCGATTTCAGCCTTGAGCGCCTGCGCCTGACGGAAGCCCTGGGACCGCAGCCATTCGCGGATCTTCAGGAACCGGGGCTGGATCGGCCACTCCTCGCCGCTGATGTTGAGCGCGTAGTGGGGAAAAAGCGGGAACGGGCTCACGCTCAGCGCCGCGATCTCAAGCCAGTTGTACAGCGTCTCCACGAGGAACCATATGAGGAAGCCCGCGATGGCGAGCGCCCAGACGGGGCGGTCGACGAAGTGGAAATAGCGGCACGCCCAGGCTCCTGCCAGCGGGAAGATCAGCCAGCGCAGCCAGCGGTCCGCTATTGCCACCACGGGCGACGCCAGCCGCTGGTTGATGCGGACCAGCAGGACCGAGACGCACATGGCGCCGACGACGATGTACCTGAGCTGCATGGAACTTACGGCTAGGGAAGGGGGTTCAGCCCTGCGGCGGCGGCATCGGCGCGGCGCGGCGGTTTGGGGTAATGGGTCGCATCTTGGACCTGCTTGGTTTCTCGATAATATTCCTTGTTACAAACACAAACTTATCGGCGAGTCCTGAAGGGACAAGGCCTCCGGCGGAGTGGGTTATTCCGTCAAGGTGCCGGTCTTCGGACCCCCCGCACGGACACGGACACCGGCCAACGCCTGCTGGTGCACATATTCCTCATCGGCGTTGACCTTTCGGACGCGGCCAGGCTGCTTTTCAAGGCAGGATCCGCCTCCACGACACGATGCAGCCGGGCTCAACCGTTGACTCGAGGCGTTGGGATTTTGTGCCAACCGGGTCATTCCGTGGCCACGTGCCGTTTGCGGTCTTCACCCAGGCAATCCCTGCACACAGGTTTCATTGCGACGACGCGATTATTTAAATACTAAAGGGTAAAAGAGTTATGGAATAAAGAGTGGCCTTGGCACGACGTGAGCAATGATGCCCCTCTGATGAAACGCTGGCTTCCCATGATGGCGTGCCTGGCCGCGGCGGTTGCTCCTCAAGCCCCGGCAGAGGATGGGGTGAACGGAATCACCGCGGTCGCTTCCAAGGTCAGCAACGACTACGTCCGGAAAAAGCTGCCCGATGGATCGTTCCGGCCCGAGACGTATGCCTTTGGCGAAGGCGGAAAATGGGAAGGGGAGCTCAGTGATGTCACGATCGACAAGCTCCGGTTCCTCGACGTGGCCCACGTGGTCGCCGTCCCGCTGGCCGAGAGGAGATACATTCCGGCCCATGACCCAAACCAGACCAACCTCCTCATCATGCTCTATTGGGGAACCACCGCTGTTCCCGAGCCGTACTCGGATTCGGTGGCCTACCAGCAATTCAAGGATGCTGCGGACAATCTCGCCAAATTCACGGTGCCGCTGCCATCGGGCAGGCAGGTGACGGCTGGCGGACCTCTAGGGGACGACGCCATGGACCGGTGGTCAGCCGCGGCCCATATGCTGATGATGGTTAACCACCAGCGGGACCGGACGGATTTCGCTAACGCACTCATGCTGGGCTACGACTCTCCGGGACTCATCGGGACCGAGCGCGGGAACTATGTGCGGGGAACCGCTTGGGGCATCGATCGCGACGACCTCTATGAAGAAATTGAGGAGAACCGTTATTTCGTCGTCCTCATGGCGTACGACTTCCCTCTGCTTTGGAAGCAGAAGAAACACAAGCTGCTGTGGGAAACCCGGTTTAGCGTACGCGAGCGCAACAATCAATTCGACAAGGCGCTCCCGGCGATGGCGCAATACGCCTCAAAGTTCTTCGGGGTCCCGAGCGACGGGCTCGTCAGGGAGCGCTTCCCAGCAGGGAATGTGGAGGTCGGCACCCCGTCGCTCATCGAATTTCTGTCCGACCCGAAGAAATGACGCGGCTGCACGGGTCGCCCGGATTCTCCACGCAAGTTGTCGCCAGATCCGGAAGTATTAGAAAATCCCGTTTGCGTCCCGCGGGTATGGAGACCGCTAGCTCTGGCGCATCGGCATGATGACGCAGATGAAGTTATCGAGCGTCTTGAAGACGCCCGGGCTCACCTCGTCCTTCAGCTCCAGGAAAACCTCGTCCTTTGAGAGGGCCCGAAGCGGGTCGATCACGAACGCCGGATTGAAGGCGACCTGCAGGTCGGGGCCGCTGTAGCCGATCGCCATCGACTCGTGCGCCTCGCCGAAGTCCGGGCTCTGCGCCGTGATCTCAAGCAGGTTGCTCGTCAGCTTCATGCGGACGGAATTGGACTTCTCGGAGCAGACGAGGGCGGCGCGGTGCACGCACTGGAGCAGGAGCTCGCGCTCCAGCTTGATCCTCTGGTGGGTCTCCTTCGGGATCACCTGCTGGTAGTTCGGGTAGCTCCCCTCCACCACCTTCGAGTACAGGTAAACGCTGTCGATGAGGCCGCTCGTGTCCTTGTCGGTCGCGATCTGGAACGCACAGCGGCGGTCGTTGAAGTTGATCTTCACCTTGTCTCCCTTGTCGAGGATGCGGGTGAGCTCGGCGACCGTCTTCGCCGGAAGGATGATGGCGCCCGTGGCCGAGGCCGGCACCTCCATGTCCTTGGAGACCAGCGCTAGGCGGCGCCCGTCAGTGGCGACCAGTGTCAGGCTGCCCTCCTTGAAGTTGAAATACACGCCGTTCAGCGTGTAGCGCGTCTCGTCCTGGGACTGGGCGTAGGAAACGCTCTTGAGCATGGCAGCCAGCTCGGGCTGCTGCAGCGTGTGGGCCTTCTCGTCGCCAAACTCGGGCAGCGGCGGGAACTCGTCCTTGCCCATTCCCATGATGCGGAACGTGGAGCCGCCCGATGACAGCTTCACCTGGTGGTTCGGGGAGGCATCGACCATGACATCGGCGTTCGGGAGCTCGCGCACGATGCTGGCCAGCCGCTTGACCGGAAGCGTCACCGAGCCTCCCTCCTTCACGTCCGCCTTGATCTTGCACCGGATGCCCAGGTCCAGGTTCGTGGTCGTGAGCGAAAGCTGGTCCTTCTCCGCCTCAATCAGCACGTTGCTCAGGATCGGCATCGTTGCCTTGGATCCCACAACATTGAGGACCTGGGAGAGGCCGTTGGCAAAGTGATCGCGGTTCGTCTTGAATTTCATGGGTCCGGGGCTTCTTCCCGGTGCAAAGCGGGAGAAGCTAACAAAGTCCAAATGACTGTATGTTCAATAATGAATTATAGCAGTAGTCGTATAAGGGGCTAGAAACACCAGTAACCCTGCCGTTTCCCTCTAAAAAACGACTCTTTTTCGGAGGTGAACAATTGTCGGATCGATGTGGGCAAGAGGCCGGTTATTCGCAGGGTCCGGGTTGCTCGGAATGAGCCGACACGTTCCCGACACGTTCTTCGCAAACCAGTGGGGATCGCGTTCAGCGGGGCATCCTCGCGGGGCGTGTGCGCCTCCAATGGCGCACCAAGCCGAAAAAGATGTAGCCCAGGCAGAGAGCCATGAAGGCGATCTCCTTGAAGACGAGCATGAGCCCGATCAGCACGATCAGGGCGACGAACGTCCGGAGCCTGGTCTGTGTCTGGAGGTCGACCCTCTTGCCGCTGGGGTAGCGCACCGTGCTCATCATGAGGACGGCGATCAGCACCATCAGGAACGGCAGGACGAGGGCGAACTTGTTCAGGGACTTGTCGGACTCGCTGAGCTTGAGGAGGAAGAGGACAAGCGACGCCACCGTCATGGCCGCTGCCGGGACCGGCAGGCCGATGAAGTCCTTGTTGGACTCCTTCTTGCCGCGGTGGAGCAGGGGGTTGGTGATGACGTTGAACCGGGCGAGCCGCATCGCGGCGAAGAGGAGGTAGATGAACCCGACAAACCCGCCGATGTCCCGGAACCAGGGGAATTCCTGGGACGGCGACAGGATGAGGAAGAACATCAGGAGGGCGGGGGCCATCCCGAACGACACGACGTCCGCCAGGGAGTCGAATTCGGCGCCGAACAGGGACTCCCGGCCCCCCATCCTGGCGAGCCGCCCATCCAGCATGTCGAAGACCGCCGCCCCGAAGATGAAATAGACCGCGTAGCGGTAGTGCTCGCCCGCCGTGGCCTCCAGGTACAATCCGTCATCCGAGGTCCCCGCGAGGCGGGCGTGGATGCAATTCACCACCGCCATGAAGCCGCACAGGAGGTTTCCCGCCGTCATGAGGTTCGGCAGGATGTAGATGCGGCTGGCCGTGGCCTCGTTGTAGGGGTCCTCGCGTGCCGCGAGGTCCGCATCCTCCACGGGGTCGTGCCTTCGGCGGGGGAAGATCATTTGGTCAGGCTTTCCAGGTATTTCCAGAACTTCGAGTGCTGCTCAACCAGCTGCTGTTCGGAGACCGGCAGGCGGTTGCGCAGCAGGAAGTCCTCGAGAGAGTTCTTATGGAGGATGTAGGTCACGTGGAGCGTGTCCCCGGAAAGGTCGAAATAGAACCGATGCAGTCCCGCGCGAAGGCGGTAGAACGGCTTGCCGTGCCTCTGGAACCGGCCCAGGGGCTCGCGCGGATGCTCCAGGTCGGCCGCCTTCAGGCTGCTGATGGGCTCCACCACCTCCATCTGTGCCATCGTTGCGAGCTTCTTGAGCTCCTGCATGGCTTGCTCTGAAAAAGTAACCTGATACATCGGCATTTGGGGGTCTAAACCCGCACGGTTTACCCGCAACGCTATTCCTTGCAAAACGATGGCAGAAAAGCCCGTTAACCTCGCAGATATCAAGGCGGCCAGGCGTCGCATCAAGGGAGGAGTCATCGTCACGCCGTGCCCGTACTCCATCCCGCTGAGCGAGATCACGGGGGCCCGCATCGCCTGCAAGCTGGACAACTTCCAGAGGACGGGGTCGTTCAAGGAGCGCGGGGCGCGCAACGCCCTCCTGAGGCTGCCCCGCCCCAAGCGTGCGCGGGGAGTCATCGCGGCCTCGGCCGGCAACCACGCGCTCGGCCTGGCCTATCACGGCAAGCTCCTCGGCATCCCGGTCACGGTGGTCATGCCGCAGTTTGCGCCCCTCATCAAGATCACGACCTGCCAGCGCCTGGGAGCCCGCGTGGTGCTCCACGGCAACGACTTTGCGGAGGCGAGGTCCGAGGCCGAGCGGTTGGTCG